>Ga0183100_1001426_pt1 | contig 12098 bp, 11 predicted proteins | sample Biomet2_FD_127789 | JGI IMG/M metagenome (GOLD analysis project Ga0183100, IMG submission 127789) | Microbial communities from bioreactor (seeded with anoxic lake sediment) at LBNL, California, USA - Biofuel metagenome 2 | ecosystem: Engineered > Bioreactor > Anaerobic > Unclassified ...
CCTTCCCTACGGGCGATTAACTCAGCGGTTAGAGTGCCACCTTCACACGGTGGAAGTCCCGAGTTCAAATCCCGGATCGCCCACCATAGAGAAATCGGCCCCGCTTGTCGGGGCCTTTTTCGTTTCAGGACCCAAGCCCGCAGGAGCCACCATGCGCATTGTGCTGTATGAGCCGGAAATTCCGCCCAACACGGGCAACATCGCCCGGCTTTGCGCGGCCACGGGCACGCCCCTGCACCTCATCGAGCCACTGGGCTTCAAAATCGACGACAAACACCTGAAGCGCGCGGGGCTGGATTACTGGCCCAACGTCAACCTCTGCGTGCATCCGCACTGGGCCGCCTTCGAGGCCGCCTGCCCGCTCACGCGCGTGGTGCTCACCAGCGCGCGCGGCGGCGTGCCGCACCACCAATTCCCCTTCCAGCCGGGAGACGCCATCGTGCTGGGACCGGAAACGCGCGGCCTGCCAGAAAGCATGTTCGACCTGCATCCCCTGCGGGTGCGCATTCCCGTGCTGCCCGCCGTGCGCAGCCTCAACCTCTCCACCGCCGCGGGCATTTTGCTCTACGAGGCCCTGCGGCAAACCGGCGGCCTGGCCGAGTTGCCGTAGCGGCGGCAGGCGTCCTTCATTCTTGCGCAACGCCCGGGCAACGGGTACTAAACGGCGAACCAAACCATTCCAAGGAGCGTTGCATGCGCCTGCTCGTCACCGGCGGCTGCGGATTCATCGGAGCCAATTTTCTTTACGCCATGCGCCGTAACCACCCGGACTGGCGGCTGTTCAACCTAGACAAGCTGACCTACGCCGGCAACCTGGGCAGCCTGCGCGCCCTTGAGGCCGAGGCTGGCCCGGCCTACACCTTCATCCACGGCGACATCGGCGACCGGGACCTTGTTTCCGCCACCCTCTCCGAGCACAAGATCGACGCGGTGGTGAACTTCGCCGCCGAGAGCCATGTGGACCGCTCCATCGACGATCCCGCGCCGTTTGTGACCACCAACGTGCTCGGCGCGCAGAACGTTCTGGAGTGCGCCCGCCGCGCGGGCACCGGCCGTGTGGTGCACGTCTCCACCGATGAAGTGTACGGAAGCCTGGGCGCGACCGGACAGTTCCACGAGACCACGCCCATCGCCCCCAACAGCCCCTACTCCGCCTCCAAGGCGGGCGCGGATCTGCTCGCCCGGGCCTACCACGAGACTTACGGCCAGGACATCGTCGTCACCCGCTGCTCCAACAATTACGGGCCGTTCCAGTTTCCTGAGAAGCTCATCCCCCTCATGTACACCCGGGCCATCGCCGGGGAGCCGCTGCCGGTCTACGGCGACGGCCAGAACGTGCGCGACTGGATCTTTGTGGACGACCACTGCCGGGGCGTGGAGCTGGCGCTGCTCAAGGGCCGCGCGGGCGCGGTGTACAACTTCGGCGGCGCGTCGGAAATGCCGAACCTTGAGGTTGTGCGCACGGTTCTGCGCCTGACCGGGCAGAATGACACGCTCATCCGCTTCGTTACCGACCGGCCCGGCCACGACCGCCGCTACGCCATGAACTTCGACCTGGCCGCGCGTGAACTCGGCTTCGCGCCCAGCGTCACCTTCGCCGAGGGCATGGCACGCACCATCGCCTGGTACCAGGCCAACAGCGTGTGGCTCGACGAAGTCCAAAGCGGCGCATACCGCACCTTCATGAACAGCTGGTACAAGGAGCGCGCGTAATGCCCACAGGCCATATGCCCGCAGGACAATTGCCGAAGATCGCCGTCATCCTGGGCGGAAAGAACGGCATGCTCGGCCAGGCGCTCACCAAGGCCTTTGCCTCGGCCGGGGTGCAGGCCGTGCCCGTTTCCGGCGCGGATGTGGACTACCTGGACGCCGACGCCTTGGAGGATTTTCTCGACGAATTGCAGCCGGACGAGGCCGACGACCTGTCCGAGCTCTGCCTCGTCAACGCCGTGGCCTACACGCAGGTGGACCTGGCCGAAGACCAGCCGGAGGAGGCATACAAGCTCAACGCCTCCCTTCCCGCCCAGCTCGGCGTCGTCGCCATGGAGCGCGGCCACGGGCTGGTGCACTTTTCCACGGACTTCGTGTTCGACGGAGCGAAAAACGCGCCGTACCTGCCAGCCGACGCCACGAACCCGCTCTCGGTCTATGGCGCAAGCAAGCTGGCCGGAGAGGAGGCCTTGCTGTCCCTGGGCATGCCGGGGCTGCTCATCCTGCGCACGGCGTGGCTCTTCGGCCCGGGCAAGGTGAACTTCGTGGCGCGCATGATCGAGCTGGCTGGCGCGCGGCCGGCACTGAACGTGGTCAACGACCAGCACGGCTCGCCCACCTGCACCACGGATTTGGCCGAGCTGACGGTGGCGCTGCTGCGCAACGGGGCCACGGGGCTTTTGCACGCGGCCAACGCCGGGCAGGCCACCTGGTTTGAACTGGCGGCCGAGGCCGTGCGTCTGGCGGGCCTGCCCTGCCGCATGAACGCCATCCCCACCAGCGGCTACCCCACGCGTGCCAAACGGCCGCCGTATTCCGTGCTGGACCTTGAAGGCACGGCCAAGGTCGCCGGATACGCCCCCCGGCCCTGGCGCGAAGCCCTGGCCGAATACATGGCCCAGTTGCCGCCGCCCGCGCGGGACGATTCTCCCCCATCCGCGTGACCGGCTTGCCAACACCCGGCGATTATGCTCTGCCAATGGCCATGAAAACCTACTTCTTTCTTCCCCCTGTGCGCCAGGCCGCTGGCGGCGTGACGGTGCTGCGGCGCATGGCCGCGTTTCTCGCCGCATCCGGCCGCAAGGCTTTTCTCGTCCCGCGCGAGCAACCCGGCGAGGGTCCGGGCTGGGCCCCCTCCGAATCCTTTGTGGAAGCGCCGGTGGTGGCCTGGGAAAACCTCTCCCTTGGCCCCGGCGACCTCTGGGTGGTGCCCGAGGGCTGGGTGAACGCGCTGACGCCGGGACTCAACGCCGGGGCTCGCTGCCTGGTCTACGTCCAGAACTGGGCGTACCTGCTTTCCGCCCTGCCGGAGGGCGTGACGTGGCGCAAGCTGCCCGTGGAATTTCTGGCCGTGTCCGACCCGGTGTCCAAGTTCACCACCGCCACCACGGGGCGGCCCGCGCCGGTGCTGCGCCCGGGCATCGACCTGGAGCTTTTCCGCGCGCCGGAGCAAAAGCCCAGCCTGCTTGGCGGCGGCAAAATCCGCATCGCCTGGATGCCGCGCAAGAACAAGGCGCTGGCCCGGCAGATACGCGAGACCTTCGACAACCTCGACCCGGCCCTGGCCGCACGCTGCCAGTGGGTGGAAATCGCCGGAATGACCGCCGTCGAGGTGGCGGCCGCGCTGGCCTCCGCGCATATTTTCCTGGCAACGGGCTTTCCCGAGGGCTGCCCGCTGCCGCCGCTGGAAGCCATGGCCTGCGGCTGCCTGTGCGCCGGCTTCATGGGCTTCGGCGGAGCGGACTACATGCGCCAGGCTCTGCCCCCGCAGGGCGACGCCGCGCCCTTCGCGCCGTGGTGGGAGCTGCGCAACGTGCCCTGGGGGGGCAACGGCCTGTGGAGCGCCGATGCCGACATCCTCGGCGCGGCCCTGCACCTCAAGACCGCGGCCGCCTGGCTGCACGAGGGCGCGGCCTATCCCTCGCAACTTCTCGTCCAGACCCTGGCCCACGGCCGGGCCACCGCCAACGCCTACGGGCTCGACGCGCAGCGCGCCGCCGTGCTTGAGCGTTGGGAGCGTCTGGAATCCGCCCGAACCTGACCTAAAGAGCATCATGTCAAAAAAGCACAAGCACAACCGGCCGGAGCCGGAAACATTGGCGTTGCCCCCGGTGGGCGTGGATTCGCACGCGCACGTGGACATGAAGGACTTCGACGCCGACCGCGTGGAGATTTTAGACCGGGCGCTGGTCAGCGGCGTCTCGCGCATCGGCAACGTGTTCCTCGGACCCGAGGCGTATGCGGACAACCGCAGCCTGTTCGACACCCGGCCGGAGGTCTTCTTCCTGCTCGGCATCCACCCCTGCAACGCCGACACCTGCACGCCGGAGGCGCTGACGGCCATGCGGCGGGCCTTCGCGGCCGACCGGCGCCTCAAGGCCGTGGGCGAAATCGGCCTGGACTACTACTGGGACGACCAGCCGCGCGATTTACAGGCAACGGCCTTCCGCGCCCAGCTGGATCTCGCGCGCGAGGTGGACCTCCCGCCGGTCATCCACTGCCGCGAGGCCTTCGACGACTGCCTGCGCCAATTGCTGGACGCCGGATTCTCCGGCCGCAAACTGCTTTGGCACTGCTTCGGCGGCGGCGTGGACCAGGCCGAGACGATCCTCGGCCACGGCTGGACCATCAGCATCCCCGGTCCGGTGTCCTACTCCGCCAACGCGGACCTGCGCGCCGCCGTGGCAACCATCCCGCTGGCGCGCATGGTCATAGAGACCGACAGCCCCTACCTTTCGGCCGAACCCTGGCGCGGCAAGCGCAACCACCCGGCCCTGGTGGGCTTCACCGCCGCGTGCGTGGCGGAACTGAAAGGCCTGCCCGTGGAAGAGGTATGGACTACCACGGGCCAAAACGCCCGCGCATTCTTTGCATTGGAGGACCTGTAGATGAACGCCCCGCATCCTTCCGACGCTGAACTGGCCGACCGCTTCGCGCGGCTCAAACGCTTCTTCAACAGCCGCGACAGGCTGTGCAGGCTCCTCGGCATCGCGGTGACCGAGATCGGCCACGGCTGGGCCACGGCGGCCATGACGGTAGCCGAACACCATCTGAACGGCGCCGACGTCGTGCAGGGCGGAGCCATCTTCACCCTGGCGGACCTGGCCTTTGGCGCGGCGGCCAATTCCCACGGCACGCTGGCGCTGGGGGTCAACACCACCATCGCCTTCACCAAGGCGGCCAAAAGCGGCGCGCTCACCGCCCACGCGCGGGAAACGGCCAAATCCGGGCCGCTGGCGACCTATGTGGTGGAGATAAAGGACGAGGACGGCGACACCATCGCCACCTTCCAGGGCACGGCCTACCGCAAGCGCGACAAGCTCGACCTCTCGGCCTGGGGCTAGCGCCGGGCCGACGACATCTGGCGTCATCGCTATCCGGCAGTATCGCTTTTTATCGGGCGGTAGCGGGCGGGGCTAGTTCTGCGATGCGCGGGCCTGGGCGTTGGCCTCGGCCACGCGTTCGGCCAGCAAGGTCACGATGTAGCGGTTCACTGCCGCGGCCAACTGCGGGGCCTTGGCCTGGATGAGCCGGAACCGCGCCAGAGACAGCTTGTAGACCACGCACCGCTCCATGGCGATGACGGAAGCCGAGCGCGGCGCGCTGGTGTACAGGCCCATTTCGCCGAACACCGTGCCCGGCCCCATCTTCTTGAGCCGCAGCACCTTGCCGCCCGGCAGGGCCAGCTCCACATGCACCTTGCCCGACTGGAGGAAGTACATGGCGTCTGAGGCGTCGCCTTGGCGGACGACGTGCCGCTTGCGGGGCACCTCCTCCCGCTCCAGGCACTTCATCAGCGCGGGCACCAGCGCGGGTTCCGGGAAGGTGGCGCAGAGCAGTTCCTCAAGCGTTTCGCGCTTCAGCTCCGGCAACAGTTCGGCAAGGCCGCCGTCCTGTCCAGCATGCGCGGCGGCCTCGGCCAAAATCGCGTCCTCGCACCATTCCAACGCGTAGTCCAAATTCAGGGCGATGCGGCACACCCCGGCCTCTTCGCCCATGCGGTAGCCAAGGCCCTCCAAATGCTCCTCCACCTCCAGCGGCACGCTGGTGATGAAGAACAGCAGCCCGTGCTCCCGCGCCAGGGCCTCCAGCCGACGGAATCCGATGGCTGCGGAAGCTCCCATGCCCACCACCGCGCCAAAATCAAGCAGCACGTAGCGCAGGGGCGCGCCTGCCCCCAGCCGCTGCCGCACGCGCTGCACCAATCCATACAGCACGCCCAGGAACAGGTAGCCGTGCAGGCGCAGAATCAGAATTCCGCCCCCCAGCTCGCGCAGGGTGCGCTGCTCCGCCGCCGAGCGCTCCACGTTGCTGTGGAACACATCGCCGGTTTGGGCAAAGCGCACGCCGCCGCCAGCCACCGCGCGGGAAAGGCTGAGCAGCACCCCGACGCCCAGGCTGGCGAACACGCCCAGCACCGGGCCGAACAGCGCCACCAGCAGGCAGGCCGTCCAGGCGGCGCGCAGGTCCTCCTTGCGCGTCAGCGGGTTGCGCGCATCGCGCAGCATCCAGCTCACGGGCATGGTCAACCCGGTGGACAGCAACAGGCCAAGCGGCACGAACATGGGAATATACTGCAACAGCGGCTGCCCCGCGAGCAGCGCCGCCAGGCACACCATCCCGGCGAGGAATCCGGCCACCGGCCCGGAAGCGCCAAGGGCCCGCATGCCCAGGCTGCTGGAGAGGGACAGCGAGGCGGGCATGCCTCCGAGCAGACCGGAGAGCATGGACGAGCCGCCCACAATGCGCATCTGCCCGCCGCCATCAGCATCGCGGCCAAGCACCGATTCAAGAATGGGCGTGCGGGTGACCGAGGGCAGAATGGCCACCACGGCCACGGCGGCGAAGAACTCCGCGCGCGCGGCCAGCGCGGGCCAGTGGACGCGCGAAAGGTTGGCGGGATCGAACAGGGCCAGATAGCAGTTGGAATCAAGCAGCTGCGGCAGGCGCGCCTGCGGACCGGTGAGCGCGGCCTGCAGGTCGGACAACGCCGCGGGCAGGCTGAACAGGCCGAGCACAAGCCCGTTCCAGGCGGCCGCGGCCAGGGCGGCGGCCAGCAAGGGCCACAACAGTCCGCGCAAGCCCATGCGTACGAGAAAACACATGACGCCTAAGGCCAGGGCCGGAGCCCACTGCGGCCAAGCCTGCGCCAGGGCCGGGCCCATCTCGGCCAGAGACAGGCCGGACAAGGCCGCCAACGCCGGAGAGGAGGCGAACATCGCCGCGCCCCAGGCCTTGATGAGCAAAAGGCCGAAACCCGCCAGCATGCCGCCGAGGATTTCGACAGGCAGAAAACGCACGCGCTCCGCCACGCCGAGGCGGGAGAGCAGCACGCCCAACATACCGGAAAGCAGCGTGGCCAGGGCCAGCGCGGCCGTCAGGGTGGCCGTCAGGTCCGGCGCGGACACCCGGCCGGACATGTCCGCGCCGAGGGCGGCCAGCAGCAAAAACACGCACAGCACGGCGGAGGGCTCCGGCGCGCCCACGGCCACGGGCAACCGCCCGTTCAGGGCAAACAGAACGCAGCCAAAGACCGCCGGGGGCAGCAGCAGGATGAGCGCATGGGGCATCAGCCCGGCCGAGGCGTTGAGGGAAAGGGAGAGCATGGCTAGCGCCAGGCAGGTGAAGAACACATGTGCGCCGGTCAGCGTTCCGGCCAGCACATTCAGGGGGAAGTTCCCCGAAAAGAAGTGCCGCGCCTGTCCGGCGAAGGAAGCCGGGCCATCGGAGGAAGCGTCAAGCGCAAGGGCCTCCGGCCTCGGAGCGCCGTTCCCCTGCCCTGCCGCGGGGGCGGGAGCCGCGGGTTCGCTCTCCACAAGGTCGTCCAGGCGCACATCGGCCACATCGGGCAGCGCAACGCTTCCGCCGGTCACCTGCCCCACCTTGCCGCACTTGGGGCATTTGGCCTGGCGTCCGGCAAAGGCGGCAGGCAAAGACTGGCTGTGCCCGCAGAAGGAACAGTGGAACGTGGCCCCGGACGCCGTCCGTGCCGCGTCGCCCGCATCGGGGCCCGCCGTATCGATGTGCTGCTCGTCGGACACTGCGCCCTCCGCGCGATCTGGCGGCCTTAGCCGCGTTCAAGCTATGGCAGATTCGGCGGCATATCTCAAGGCCGCCAAGGCATCAAGCATATGTCTCGCGCATGATGCGCACAAGGGAGCCCAGGCGGTGCTCATAGGTGTGCTCCGCCAAAATCCGCGCCCGCGCCGCGCGACCGATTTTGCGCCGCAGGGGACCATCGGCGAGCAGGCGCTTCACAAGGCCGGGAATCTCCTCCGGTGCGGCGTAGGTCAGCACTTCGCGTCCGGGCTCGAACAACCGTTCCAGCTGCTCGCGCTTGTCGGTCAGCACAAAGCCGCCGCAGGCAGGCACGTCGAATACGCGCTGGTTCACCGCGCCCTTCATCTGCCGACTGGTGCAGTTCAGGCTCACGGCGCTCATGGGGTAGAAGCGCGGCAAATCCTGATAATAATCCAGCCTGGGCAAAAGCCGGGGCCCGTCGAAACCGGAAGGCCCGCCAGGCCCGCCCAAACCGAAAATTCCGAAAGCCTCGCGCCACCCTTCCACATCTCCCGCGACGACAGGGGCGAAGGGAGCCAGCGCCGTGACGCAGGCCCAGCGGTATTGCCGCGTGGCCTCCCAGGTGATGAGCGACTCGCAGGACAGGCGCAGCGACGCGCCCGACACTTCCGACACTTCCGGCGCGGCGGCTGGCAAGGCGCGCAATGTTTGCGACAACGCCGGAGCCGCCCCGGCCAGGTATGCGTCCACGTCGCGCTCCGGCGATGTCCCGAACCCGGCGGCCAGTTCGCGGTAACGGGCCGTCAATTCCGCTAGCTCCGGCGAGCTGCCGCAGGCGGCCAAACTCTCGGCCACGGCGCGGGTCATGGAGTCGCCCACGAAGGACACGTCGGCGCGCCATTCGGGACGCCCTTGCGGCAAGCCGGGCACGAAGCGCGCGGCGTCCGTCGCAAGCGGCAGGTAATGCACGTTGGCGAACCCGAGCGCGCGCAGGCTGGGCACGTTGTCCGCGTCCCAGGTGAACAGCGCCGCGCCGTTGCGGACAAGGCCGGGATAGCGCGAGAGGATAAGATGCGGATTGTCCACGAACCATGAGGCCAGCGGCAGGTCGAGCCGTTCCAGCAGCTCGGCCAGCCTGCCTTCGCGGTCCAGGCCGAAGTGGTTCACCGTCAGCGCGAAGTCTGGCCGGAACTCCAGCACACGGCGCAGCAGCTCCTCTACAAAGGCCGCGCTGCCCCGCCCGCTCACGGGGACGGGCAATGCGGCCCAGGGAATCTCCAGCCGCGTCAGGGCGTCTTTGATCTCCGCGCAGAGAAAGTACGGCCTGTCGAAAAACAGCACGCGCGGCTTCACCCCGGTGAATTTCGGATATGCGGCGCGTTTCCAAAACCCCTGGCCGGTATCGTCGGCCGGGATTCGCCCAGGTTGGGCTCCAGATATGGCCGCAGGCATGGCGGCGGAAGCGCCAGGAGAGATTGCGGCCGCCAAAGCGCCATAAAATGGGGGATCCACCCGGCGCGCGGCGGGAGCAAACAAGGGAGCGAATGGCCCACCGCCGTGTCCGGCCCGCCAGTTGCGCAGGGCGGCCAGCGCGGCCTGTGCGTCCGGCGCGGCGTGCGCATCAAGCCAGAGCACGTTTGGCGCGGCGGCGAAACGTTCGCGCAGATGCGTGATCCGCCAGACGGCGGCCTCGCGGTCCACCACGGCCACAGGACGACCCTGCGCGGCCAGCAGCTCCAGACAGCGCCCAAGGCTGGGGCCAAGCAGCACAGGCAGCGCCCCGGCGGGCACGGATGCGGCGAGCGCCTCCTCCCGCGCACGGCCGCCACGCCCCCACAGGCTCCAGGGTTTTCCGCCCAGGCGCAAACGCAGGTCATCCAGGCCGTCCGGTGGCTGGCCTCCAGATTGATCCGGCGTCGATGGCGCGCAGCGCGCGGAAGATTTGTCCGGGGCCAATACGACCTCGGCCTCTTCAACGCGGCCCTGGCTTCCCTGTGCCGAGTGGTTGTCGTGTGTATCCCGCATGTTCCTTCCGGCCATAAGCTCCATGCGCGGCAACATGCAAGCGCCATGCTACCGCACGGCAACTTGCCGCCACCCAGGCAAAGGCACGGACGCATCGGCCTAAAGAAAATGTTTCAATCGTCCGAAAAGACCAACGATAAGGTCGATTTTTCGGCACACGGACCGTGCCCGCCCAAGAACTCCCAAGGAAGGGGGACTTTCATGCAGACATCCGCCCGCATACGGGTGCTCATCCATTGCCGGGGAGCCGACGCGGAGCTTTTCAGGACCCTGGTGTCCCTTTCGCGGCAGACCATCGGCTCCAAGCGGTTTGACATCGCCCTCGCCAGTTCCGCCCCGGCAGAACACGCCTCCCGCGAAGCCCGGCTCCTGCACTCCGCGCTCGATTTCGGCTCGGTGGACGTGCTGGACGCAACGGCGCAAAGCCCCGCGCGCGCGCTCAACATCGCCGCGCTCAACACATCCGCTGGCGGCGCCGAGCAGTGGCTGTTGCCGGTCCCCACCGGCACGCGGCTGTCGCCGCGCTTCGCGGCCGCCTGTCTTGCGGCCGCGGATGCCCGCACGCAGGCAGTCTTCTCGGCGCACACCGCGGGCACGGTGGACGGCGCGCCATTCATCCGGGTGCGTCCCTTCAGCGTGGAGCAGCTGACCCGCTGCAACCCCGTGGGCTCGACAGCCCTGGTGCGCCGCGAGGCCTGGGAAACGCTGGGCGGACTGCGGCCGGAACTGCGCCTCGCCATGTGGGACTTTTGGCTGCGGCTGGCGCTTTCCGGCGGCGGCATAGCGCGCGTGCCGACCCTGCTGACCTACGGCCGCCCCCTGTCACGGCAGACATCCTGGCGCGACGGACAGGCCAAGGCGCTGCTGGTGGTGGCCACGCCGGGCGCGTTCGAACCCGACGTCTGCCGCTGGGCGCTGGCCCTGCTGCGCGGCGACACCTGGGCGCAGCCGTTCGACAGCGGCCGCATCCCCACGCCACGCGAGGTGCGGACCATGGCGGCGGAAGCCCTGGCGCGGACCTATGCGGCCCGGCCGGAATGGGAGCCGGAGGGATTGCGCACGGCGTAAGCCCGCAAGCAGACCCGCCGCCCCCAGGCATCACCCGACAAGTCTGCGCTTGAGTCCCTTGCCCACGCTCCAGCAGGAGGCCAGCGGCCCGCCCAGCGACCAGTAGCTGGAACTCTGCATGTCGAAAAGCAGCGGCTTCACCTCGGCCAGGTCGATTTTGCCGTCGTCTCGCAGCACGGCCTCGTCCGCGTGCGTCGCCACAATCTCGCCAATGAACACCTCATGCGACGGGAAATCGACGACGCTGTGCAGGCGGCACTCCATGCACACGGGGCAGTTCTGAATCATGGGCGCGTGTTTCAGCTCGCCCCAGAACAGCTCGAACAGGCTGGACTTGTCGAAGTTCCGGCCGCTCACCAGACCGGTGAAGTCCGTCTCGGCGAGCAGGTCCTCGCTGGGGATGCACACGCTGAACTCGCGGTGCTCCAGAATGCCCGCGTTGCTGTAATGCTTTTTGTTGATGCCGAAGGAAAGGTACTGCGGTTCGCCATGATTCATGTTGCCCACATGGGCGATGGCCGAGAAGTTCGGCTTCCCGTCAACCACACAGCCAACGATGGTGGTGAGCGACGGATACAGGGCATCGACGTGTCCAAGATTGCGTTTCATTAGGAACTCCTTATATGTATGCACATACAATTGGCACATTTCACGCAAAGCGCGTTCACGAGCCTTGCTTCGACTCCTCAAGCGCGGTGCATGCCGCGTCCAGCTTGCGGGCAAGCTCCTCCGCCTCCGGTCCAAGAATCCGAGTATAGGCGAGATGCAGCCGCTTCCACGCCTGCTCAATGCCTTTCAGCCGCGCAAGACCGGCCGGAGTGGCGGAAAGACGCGCCATGCGCCCTTCGGCCGTACGGGTAAGCAGCCCTTTGGCCACCAGCTGGTCCACAAAGCGCGACACCGTGGACGGCGCAAGCGCAAGACGCTCCGCCAGGGCGCAAGGGCCTATGCCCGGCTCCTCCGCTGCGAGCATGAGCGCGAAGGCGTGCGAGGGCGAAAGCCCTGTCGGGCTGAAGGCATCCTCGGCAAGGCGGCTTATCGATCTGGCGAGCGTGCCCGCCGTGAAGAACAGACAGCGGTGTACGAGATCACTGGATTTGGCCATTATTTCTCCTTGATTCCGACGCGAGTGTGAACATTTGCCCGCGCGTCATTTGCATGTACAACTAAACACAATATAAACAGCAGGTCAAGCGGGCGGACAAAGAAAAGCCGCCCCCGTTTGACGGAAGCGGCCTTTCAAAGTGTTGTGCGGCGGTTAACGCTAACGGCCG
>Ga0183100_1001427_pt1 | contig 12086 bp, 10 predicted proteins | sample Biomet2_FD_127789 | JGI IMG/M metagenome (GOLD analysis project Ga0183100, IMG submission 127789) | Microbial communities from bioreactor (seeded with anoxic lake sediment) at LBNL, California, USA - Biofuel metagenome 2 | ecosystem: Engineered > Bioreactor > Anaerobic > Unclassified ...
AAATGGATGAAAACAAGGTCGACGGAAGCCTCCAGGAGACCCATTCTGCGGGGGTGGAAGCGCAGGCCGAACAGACCGCCGAAGCCGTCGCGGCGAAAACGGAGCCCGCAGCGGGAGCGACCCAGCCCACAACGGAACCGAAAAATGACACGCAAACCGAACATGCGGCCACCGGTAAGAAGCCTGAAGAAGGCAAATCTGCCACCGGCGCAGAGGCCAAAGCTGCCGATGCCGGAGCCGCAGTACCCAATCGTGATCCGGCTGCTGAATTGGTGGTAGCCAATCAGCGGATCACCGACATGAGCGCCAAGTTGCTGAATGCCAAAGCCGAGGCGGCGGCAGCAACGCTGGGCGTGAAGCCAGAGCGTATTAAGCATGCGGTACGCATGGCGGAGCTTGCCGGTATCGACCCCATGACCGATACGGCAGACGCTACGATTGGCGAAAAGCTGCAGGCTGTGATTGCCGCGATTCCCGAGATGCTCGGGAGTTCCGGCACAGGTTCCAGCGGCGCGTTCAGGCGTCAGGATACCGCACCGATTGACCCCTTTACGAAAGGCTTCAAGCAGGGCTAAACGCCCGGAAAGCGAGGAATAACTATGGCGCAGAACTATGAAACCAAGCATTCTCAGATCGTCGATGAAGCGTTCGGCCAAGCTTCGGTATTCGATGCGGCGATCAACAAGGACTACGACTTTACCGGTGCGCGATCGGTGAAGGTGCACAGCGTGCCGACCGTAAGCATGGGCGACTACACTCCCGAGGGCACCGGCCGGTTCGGCAGCCCCAGCGAGTTGGGCGACGAAGTGCAGGAACTGACGATGGTGCCCGATCGCGCCTTCACCTTTACGGTTGACAAGGGCAACAGCCAGGACGACGCAGCCCTGAACGCTGGGAAAGCCCTCCGCCGCCAGATTGATGAGGTGGCATCTCCGGAGCGTGATATCTACAACGCTGCCAAGATGGCCAGTGGTGCGGGACTGACCAAGTACGGCCTGTATACAGGGAGCGGAAACGCCGGGCCCTATGAACGCATTCTGGATATGCAGGCGGCGCTGGATGCGGCGCTTGCGCCTGCTGCTGGTCGGCTGTGCTATGTGAACGGTGCGTTCTACAAATCGTTGAAACTGGACAGCAATTTTGTGAGAAGTGGCGACATTGCGCAGAACCAGCTGATCAAAGGGCAGATCGGCGAGATCGACGGCCTGCCCATCCTGAAGGACTACGGTCGCCTGCCCGCAGGCGTAGCCTGCATGATCTGCCACCCGAAGGCCACCACCGCGCCGGTAAAGCTGGAAGACTACAGGACGCACACCGACCCGCCCGGCATTAGCGGCGAACTGGTGGAAGGGCGGTTCCGGTACGATGCGTTCGTTTTGGGCAAAAAGAAGAACGCAATCGCCACCCACCGCGCCACGAAGTTGACGCTGACCCCCACCAATGCTGCAGGCGCGACCGGAAAGACCAAGTTTACTGCGGTAACCGGCCATGTGAGCGGCAGCGGAAGCGCGAGCGTCCCCATGGGAACGCTGTGCTATGCCATCAGCGCCAGCGCGATCGCGGAGTTGCCGATCGGAACCGATCTGAGCGATACCAGCGCCTATCCCCTGCTGGCGCTGAACACCGACATTACTTGCGCCGCCAACGACAAGTACCGCGTGTATCTGAAAGATCAGAACGGAAACCTGATCGGCGAGAGTGCGCAGGGCACCGTAGCACGCGGAGCGTAAGCGGCGCGTTCGCGCCTTTGGGGAAGGGCTATCCCTTCCCCAAACTTTCCCCGGCCCGACCCTGACGGTGTAGAAAGATGGTGACAAAGCGTATGACAATAGCTGACAGCGTTACCATTCTTGGCGAGAAATGGCGCATAGCGCTTGGAGACGCGAAAACATACCCTCATCTTAAAAACGCAGATGGAGGTTGCGACATTTCGATACGACAGATCGTTGTTAAGAAACAACGTGATGATCCAAAACCGAGCCAACAAGCTGATCTCCGAGCTTACGAACGCCTATGTGTGCGACATGAAATTGTTCATGCGTTTTTGTTAGAATGCGGACTTGGCCATAATTCAGGCGACGCATCTAGCTGGGCAACAAATGAAGAAATGGTTGATTGGATTGCAAGGCAGCACAGTAAAATGCATCGCGCATTTGTTGAGGCAGGCGTATATGACGGCGCAGACGATTTGAAAGGAGTGTGTAACCCATGAACGTAACCACTACTAGCAGCCAACAGATCACGGCCAACGTGATGGACGGCAATGACCAGAAAGCGGCATTTGCCGCATCCATCCGCCCCGGTAAAGGCGTGAACATCAATGTGGAGATCGTTGATACCGACTATGCCGCCCAGAATGGTGAAGCCATCGCTAACGCGTTTGACGCGTTTTTGGCCGATGCGTTAACCCGTGCGCAGGCGGCAAACATCCCCGTGAACGTAACAGTGCACCCGACGGAAGCCGTGACCGAATAAGGAGGTGGGCAGCTTGGCCCTGACCGACGAACAACAGGCAAAGCTTACACAGCTAAAACAACTGGTGGAGGAGGACGACCAAGCCGCCCTCTCGCCGCCATGTGAAATCCAATGCGAGGGCTGCCCCGGAGCAAGCCCCATCAGTACCCGCGCACTCACGGATGATCAGTTGATCGCCCATTTGCAGATGCTCGCATGGGATGTGCGCAAGACGGCTTATACCGTGCTGGTGTACAAGGCGCGCAACAGTGACATCAGCCTGCCAAGCGGCTTGAGGCTACCTGACCAGAGCGCGTATTACCTGCGGCTGGCATCGCTATACCGCAAGCCATCCAGTGGCATGTTAACCCGCGTGGATGATCCGATAAGGAGTGATTGACATGCCAGCCATAACGGGATTGCAGGCGATTGCCATCGCATCCGCGCTTGCGCAGGCAGGCGCGACATGGACGCCATTCTTACGGCAGCCGGTGGACGCCAACGGTGTGCCGACGGGCGAGCCTACGCGGATCGGATGTCTGCTTGGGAAAATCTACATCAAGGGACAGGCAAACCTCATCCGCGTGGACGTGCCCGGCGTGGTCGCCACCAAAGACGTGACACGCTTTGAGGGCGTGCTGTCCGGGAGCGTGGCACCGCAGACCAATGACCTGCTGTGCACCGGTGGCAAGCGCATCAGGATCATGAGTGTAAACACCGATTCCGCTCCGCTGATTGTGATCACGCTAGACGTATAAGGGGGCAGCTTATGGCGTTTCGTATTGATGCAAGCCAAGTGCTGAAACAGCTGCCGGAAGCCAAGCTGCGCGTGATGTACGCTGCGGAAAAGTACGGGCAGGCCGCCGCTGCCAAGCTGGAAGCCAAGGCTAAAACCGACGCACCGTGGACGGATCGCACCGGCCTCGCCCGGCAAACCATGGCGGGCGTGTGCGACTGGGCCGGTGAATCACTGCGTGTGGGGATTGCCGGGAACATGAACTACTCCGTGTATCTGGAATTTTGCAACGAGGGACGGTTTGCGGTGCTATGGCCGACGCTGAACGCCATGAGCGCGGAAATCATACAGGGCATGGCGGGGCTGATCAAATAGGAGGGATGCCGGATTGAAGGCCGAAGCAAAGGCGAAGCAGCTGCTCAAGGATGCAGGCATCCTTGTATACGATCCGGGGCAGGCGGTTGGCGAATGCAAAGCACCGTATGCGGTGGTGCGCTGCGCGGGCAACTACCAGACCATCGCAAGCCGCCGGCTTACCTACACCCTCATGATGATCCACTGTTATGTACCGCTGGACGGCACCCAGACCAGCGCCCTCGCGACGCTTACCGATGCTGTTAAGGCTGCGATGCGCGCCATGGCATACCAAGCCATTCCCACAGGGCGCGAAGACCCCGACCTGATTGCCAGCGACTACAAGGCGCTGACACGGGCCATTGAATACCAGGTGCTAAAAGCACAGAAGGAGTGACCAACCATGGAGAAAGCCATTGCCAACGTGGTGCGCGTGGACATCATCACCGAAGAAACCACACCGCAGCTGATCAGCGTGACCACATCCGACGAGGTGGGCTGTGAGCCCGCCATTAACGAAGGCAAGGAAGAAGTGCTGCGGTCGAAAAACCGCATCCTTGCGCAGAACGTCACCGAAGATTTGGTGACCGGCTACGATGTGACCCTGAAGGATACGATTGTCAACCCCGATCAGTTCGCCCTGCTCGACGGCGGTATCATCACGTGGGATGAGGCCAAGGAGCATTTCACGTATGACGGCCCGCAAACCGGCTCCGTTGTGTCCCGCAAGAAATTCACGATCGACGTGTGGAGCGAGGAAAAGGACGCCGACGGCGAAACCCTCGGGTTCCAGCGTTTCCGATTCCGGCACGCCAAGGGCAAGCCCGTTAAGTTCACGCTGAAAGATGGCGGTTTCTTCGCACCTGAGTACACCATCAAGAGCCGCCCGAAGAACGGCGAAAGTCCGGTCAACCTCATGAGCTTTGACGAGATGCCCGCCGCTGGCCAGACGGCTGCACAGATTCTGGCGTACAATACCCAGAGCGCGGGAGCGTAACGGTCGCTAGGCTCCCTTTGGGGAAGGGCGTTCCCTTCACACGGTCGCTAAAGCTCCCTTTGGGAAGGGGATTGTGATCCCCCTCCCAACCTCCCCCGTGGGGATCACCATTACTGTCACCAAAACCTTAAACGCTTACGATTCCACGTATTGCCTGCGCGTGAGACAATACGCGCAGGCACTGGCCTTTACAGGCCGAGAAAGAGAGGATGATCACCATGACCCAGAAAACGAAAACCCCCGCTGCTGTAACCCCGATTGCCCAGATGCCATCCGGCTTTGCAACAGAGATCGTCGAATTGCCGGGTTGGGAACCCGATCAGACGGTTCACTTCCGGCTGCGCAGGAGCAACCTTCGCGGGCTGGTGACCGCTGGCAAGATTCCTAACCCCCTGCTCTCCGCTGCCCAACGGCTGTACGAAGGTGGCTCGTCCAAAAGCAACGCGAGCTTTGCCGATATTGTCAAGGTCATGACCCTTGTGGTGGATAACGCCATGGTGGAGCCTAAGCTCAGCGACTTGACCGAGGCGGGCGTGGAGCTGACCGAGGAACAGTTTGGGTTGATCTGGGGTTACGCCAACAAGGGAGTGCAGGCGCTTGCCGCCTTTCGTGCGAACGCCGGAAATTCTGCGGGTAATACGGGCGGCCAAGCAGTGGAAAATTCGGCCCAGTGAGCTGATTGACCTGAGCGAACCGTATGAAGCCTATTGCTTTGACACGGCCTGCTCTTACATAGCCGAGCAGCTGCAGCAGCGCAAGTTGCCAAAATTCCCAAGCGACACCCAAAAACAAGGCCGCACGACAAACGCCGCGATCATCGCGGCAATGCAGGCGGCCAATAAACGTACTGGCGGCAGACGGGAGGTCTGCCGCCTGATTTTGCTTTGAAAGGGGAGAGCGTATGGCAATCAACGCGGGAACGATCCTTGCATACCTCGACCTTGACACAAGCAAATTTGGCAGCGCGCTGCAGCTTGCACAGCAACAGGTTAGCGATTTTTCCGGCTCCGGCGAAGGGTTAAGCGGTGTGCTTGACGGCGTTGGGGCTGGCATGACCACCGTGGGGCGAGCGCTGAGCGTTAGCATATCTGCGCCGGTAGTTGGCGCTGGCGTGGCCATTACCAAATGGGCCGGTGATTTTCAGGACAGCGCTAATAAGGTTGCCACCATTGCCGATACTACCGTCATGAGTATGGACGCGCTCAAATCCGGTGTGCTTACAATCAGTAATAATACCGGGATCGCTGCGACGGATATCAACGAGGCGCTATACCAGACGATCAGCGCAACCAACGACACCGCCAACGCGCTTGGCTATACCGAGATTGCCGCCAAAGCGGCAAAGGCAGGCTTCACCGACACCAGCACGGCCATCGACGGTCTTTCAACGGTGATGAACGCTTACGGTCTTAAGGGCGTAGAAGCCATGCAGGGCGTAAGCGATCAGATGCTGATTGCGCAAAACTACGGTAAAACAACCTTCGGAGAATTGGCTAGTTCCATTGGCAATGTGATCCCGCTGGCTGCACAGCTCAACGTGGGCACTGAAGAATTGTTTGCCAGTATTGCAACGCTTACCAAGCAAGGCATCGGGACATCTGAAGCCGTAACCGGTATCAAGGCCGCCTTATCCGGCGTGATTAAGCCCACTGATGAGGCTGCTAAAATGGCAGCGTCGTTAGGCCTTGAATTCAACGCGGCAGCGTTGGAGAGCAAAGGGTTAGGCGGATTCCTGGCCGATGTAAAGGAAAAAACCGGCGGCAACAGCGAGGTTATGGCGCAGCTGTTTGGCAGCGTAGAAGCACTCAACACCATCATGGCGTTAACAAGCGATCAGGGCATGAAGGACTTTGCCGGCGGCATGGACGCTATGGCCGACAGCGCTGGCGCAACGGATAAAGCCTATGCAACGATGATGGAAGGCTTAAACGCCGGAACGGCAAAGCTTGCAAACAGTTTCATGAACTTTGGCGTATCTCTTGGCAACATCATCATGCCCTATGCGGAAAAGATGGTAGCATGGCTACAACAGGGCGTTGAGTGGATGAACGGGCTGAACGACGGGGTGAAGAAATTCGTCGTTGCCGGTGCTGGCATCGCTGCAGCGCTCGGCCCCGCGTTGACGATCGGCGGCAAGCTGCTAAGCGCGTTCTCCCCTGTTATCCCCGTATTGGCTGCCGTAGGCGGTGCGTTTGCGCTGGTGTACAGCCGCAGCGAGCGCCTGCAGGCAATGACCGCCAAGCTCAAAACCGATGGTGTGGCCGCGTTCGGCAACCTCAAAAACAGCTTGCAAACCTATCAGGCGCAGGTGGCTTCCGGTACCGCTTGGACGGATGCGCTTGCTAAATCGATCAACATCGCCTTTGGTAATAGTACGGGCGAAAAGATCAATACCGTTACATCGCGTTTGATCGGAGGCTTACAAACCACAGGCGCCATAATGCGCGGAACCTACAATGGTGTTGGCGAATTTATCGCAAGCCTGATCGATGGGCAGGGCGCGGCGACCAGCCTTGAGGAAGGCCTTCAGGCCGCGTTCGGCGGCAATGTGCCCGACCGTGTGCGTGAGCTGCAGGCAAGTATGGCGCAGTTTATGACCGACATTCGCACCGATTTTGCAGAGGGCGGAATACTGGGCGTGATGCGCGGGCTGGGCAGCCGGATCGGCAATGCCTTACAAGATGGCTGGGACGCGGCCAAAGCAGGCGCGGCGACTGTACGCGATCATATTGCAGACGGTCTTGCCATAGCTAAGGATTGGCTTGCCCCGAAGGTAGCACTATGGATGGCCAACCTGGGCGAAGCGCTACGAGATGCCAAGCAATACGCGATCGACCAGCTGCCCGCCGTGCGGGAGGCGCTGACGGATGGCGTAAGCCTAGCCAAGGATAAGCTGGAGAGCGGCGCGAAAACGGCCATGAAATGGCTTGGCGATGCGTACCGCTCCGGCATCGTACAGCGCGGGCTTGGGACGCTTACCAAGGTCGGATCAACGATACTGGATAAGCTATCGGCCAGCAAGACAACCATTGTCGATAAGGCCGGGGAACTGCTCAAAGGGCTGGGCACAGCGCTTGGCAGCGACGAAGCCAAGAATAAGCTGGGCGACCTTGCCGACATCGCCGCCACGATCGCAACGAAAATCGCCAGCGGTACTGGCGGCTGGAAACTGACTGCCGGGAAGCTGATCAGCGATCTGGTGGTACAGCTGACTGACAACGGATTCCTATCTTCCGCGCTGGATGGCGTCGGAAAGATTGTCACCGGCATTGCGGACGGTCTTGGAGCTGCCGCCGGTAACATCGCCACAGCAGCCGAATCGATCATCAAAGCGCTGGTTGAGAGCATCACCAAGGGCGGGTTTATCGAAAACGCTTTTACATCGGCGGGCGAGCTGATCACGAAGATCGCGGGCGTTATCGGCAACGCCGCTCCCGGCATCATCAGCGCCGCCACCACGATCGGTACCGCGTTAATCAATGGTTTGGCTGGGTTGGACTGGGGCACGATCTTCACCAGCGCCGGAACCGTGATTACCAGCATTGGGACAGTGCTGAGCAATGTGGCCATTAAGGTGGATGGCGCGGCGGCCGATATCGGGATTGCATTGATTAATGGCATAGCAGGGCTGGACTGGAGAACAATTTTCACATCTGCAGCTACTGTAATTACCAGCATCGGGACGGTGCTTGCAAACAACGCCACGGAAATCGCCGGTGCGGCACTGGACTTGGGAAAGGCGCTGCTTACGGGACTTGCGGCGGTAGATTGGGCCGGAGTATCAAGCAGCCTTGCCACAGCATGTGGGAAACTGGTAGCAGCGATTGTCGAATGGTTTACTGACCCAGATAACCTGAACAGTCTGACAAAAGCAGGGAATAGTATCGCCCTAGGAATTATCAATGGTGTCACCAATGCATATGATAATTCAATGGGTGGAAACACCATTCCAATTAGTGTGGACGATTTTGTTACGCTTACGAGAGATCAGGCAAAGACAGAAGGACTTACAAAAGAGTGGACAGCTGATGTAGCCAATCAACTTACCACATCTTTTGGCGGGTTAGTGGAGCCAACACAAGCACAGCTGGCTACGGCAGTGGGGCTTATGTTTGGCGGTGCCGGAAACGAAATCGCCAACGCAAGCATTGATCTGTATAACAAAGCTAACAATGCTTTTCAATCTCTTTCTGACGGGAACATCACTGATGGTTTCTCAAAAATTGGCTATCAAATTACAGATGATCTGGCATCGGCGATTAAAAACGGAGAGATTTCAGTTGAAGCTGCCCTACTAGCCCTTTCTACCGGAATGAGCGAAACCATGCTATTGACCATGGATCGCTCTCAAATCAGTACATATCTCACCAATTATTTCGCGGAAACATCCACGGACGTTACCAGTCTGCTTAAAACCAACGCCAGCGACTGGGGCAAAATCTTCGGGATGGCCATCCCAGAGGGCGCTAAAACTGGACTTGACAACGGCATGTTCCAACTGCGTAGCGCAACCGGCCAGGTTATTGCGGAAGTATCTGCAGTAAACGCTAAAGCGACCGTTGAAACCGGCAACAAAGACACAGCGCAAGCCGGTATTGACGCGGCCAGCCAAACACTGGACGATGGCAAAACAACCGTCGGCACATCGGCGCAGGGCGTCGCTGACGCGATAGGCACACCGTTTGAAAACCTCCCGGAAGATCAAAAGGTGCAGGCCGCTGTAATGATGGAGGGCATCAACAGCGCCATCACAGCAGGTACGCCAGCAGCGACCACGGCCATTGAAACCGCAGCGAACGCCGTAACGGATAAAGCCGCAGAAATCCTGAACAGCGCCAAAGGCAGCACCATCGGGCAGGATTTTGTGGGCGGGATCACCACCGGCGTGCAAAACAAGCAATCCGCCCTGCGTACCGGGCTACAAACTGCAGCGTCCAGCGGTGTGGGCGCAACCAGCACCGCCATGAGCTCCAGCACCGGTTATGGCATTGGGCAAAACATGGTGCAGGGCATCATTAACGGCGTTGGTTCCATGGCCGGATCGCTGGCAACCAAGATGCGCACGCTGGCAGCGCAGGCAGTATCGGCGTTCCGTGGCGCGCTGGACATGCACAGCCCCAGCGTGGTGCTGATGGCGGACGGCGCGCTCATGGCGCGCAGCATCGGCCTTGGCGTTACGCGCGGCAGCGAGGACGCCGTGCGCAGCATGGTTACCCTCGCACGCGATATGCAGGACGCGTGGCCGGACGTGACCATCGACCCCCAAAAAGTGACAGGCAATCCGCACAGTTCAGGCGGCTGGGGCAGCGACGACGGCGGCAATGTGTTCCAGTTTTATGGCGATATTACTGTCCGGGAGGAAGCGGATATTCAAAAGGTCAGCGCGGCGTTAGCCGAAGAATTCCGCGACCAGCTGCGGGGAAATGGAGGTTGATGGGCATGGACAACGGGTTCACGTTTGCTGGTCGGCATAACAGCGAGCTGGGCACCGCATTCCTCGTAACCAAGTGGCCCGGCTCCGCCCCCATGACTATTAACGACGTTACTATTTCAGGCCGGGATGGCACTATTCGCTATCCCGGGCAAACTTTTGGCACAAAGCCGTTTGAGGGTAACCTCTATATCCTCGATCCGGACAATGAACTGATGAGCAACACCCGAATGATGGAGCGCGTGCGCGAAATCGTCGCATGGCTCCAGCCCGGCGGGCAGCAGCAGCTGGTGCTGGACGCTGAGCCGGACGTGTTTTACATGGCCGAGATCGTACAAAGCATCGACTTCGTTACAACTGAGTGGGAAAACGGCTCCACGCAACTAAAATTTGTGCTGCAACCATTCGCCTACGCCCTCCATGATACAAGTGTGCAGTACACACTTGCGGCAAACGTGGAACAGACGAAAACGCTCACGCTTCCGGGCAACCGGCCAGCGCCCATGAAGGCGCGGGTCACGGCGCAAGCAGCGATTACGTGGGTGCAAATTGCAATCGGCAGCAAGCTGATCCGGCTGCACAACATGGCGCTGATAAGCGGCGACGTGATCCTGATCGACGCGGATGTCACCACATCTGAGGTGCTGACGGTAGCCATCAACGGCACGCCGTCGCGTGGCTACGTCACAGATACAAGCGCCTATCCACTATGGGCACAGCCGGGGGTTAACGCGGTTATCGCGTCGGCTGACGGTGCTTGCACGCTGGCTGTGAGCGCACGAGGGCGGTGGAAATGATGCAAGATACCAAAGTGTACAGCAACACCGGCGTATTTCTCGGCACGCTTCCAGCGGCTAAAATGAGCTACGCCCTCAAAACAGCGCCGCTTTCCACCGGCAAGCTGGTGCTGCCGATAGACGATAACGGTAACGCAATATGCCAAGCCTACAATCGCGTGGAACTTTGGGAGAACGATGAGCGTATCGACCTGTTTCGGGTCATCGCCATGCCCCAAAGCTCTATTAAGTTTGGCGGGAATTGCACCTATAAGCTGGAGCATGTGCTTGCCACGTTGATGGACAACATCCTGCCCGGTTACCACGAGATTGGCGGCACCGGCGTAACAATGGCTGACTGCATCCGCTATATTCTGGGCTTCCAGTCGGTGCAGCGATGGCAGCTGGGGCGTTGTGACTTCAACACGCAGTTTCAGTACAGTTTTTCCAGCGCCTACCTGCTTAACGCTCTGCTGGCGCTGCCCAAACAGCTGACCGAGGATTGGCAGCTAACCACCGACACCACCACGTGGCCGTGGACGCTCAACCTGATCCGCCCGTCGGCCACGGTGGAATGTGAGTTGCGCTACCAGCACAACATGCAGGAGATTGGCAAAACCTATGATGCAAGCGACCTGTGTACGCGCTGCTACCCCTACGGTTACGGCGAGGGGGTTAACCAGCTCACCGTGCGGGATGTCAACGGCGGCAAGCTGTACATCGACGCGGATACCATCGGAACATGGGGCGTAGTTGAAAAGCCCTATACCAACACGACCATCGAACAACCGCAGGCGCTTTACAACCGCGCCCGTCAATGGCTGGATGCCTGCAAAAATCCGCGATTTTCCTACACTATCAAAGCCATTGACCTATCCAAGCTTACAGGTGAGCCGTTCGACCGGTTTTACCCCGGCAAATTGTGCCGGGTAAACGATCAGGAGCACGGTGTGCTGGTAACCGTGCGCATAACCCAAATTGCCAAGGATGATCCGAAGGGCAAGCCGGAGGATGTGACCATAACACTTGCAAACAGCTCCGCGTCGATCGCAAGCGACATTGCCGATCTGGCCAGCCGCGCCAGCATCAATGAATTGTACGCGCAGGGCGCGACCAATCTGTTTCAGATTCCTTACCGTGACAATGCCGACAAGGATCACCCAATCACCGTGGATGTGGACATCCCCACGGAGTGCGTGCGCGTGAATAAACTGTGGTTGCTAATGCACATTGGCAGCTTTCGCTCCTCCACCAAAGGCGCGGCAGGCGGCGGCGGCAACGTATCTACCACCTCGGCGGGCGGAGGTCAGGAGATCACCAAACCTGTTACGGTCAACG
>Ga0183100_1001428_pt1 | contig 12083 bp, 13 predicted proteins | sample Biomet2_FD_127789 | JGI IMG/M metagenome (GOLD analysis project Ga0183100, IMG submission 127789) | Microbial communities from bioreactor (seeded with anoxic lake sediment) at LBNL, California, USA - Biofuel metagenome 2 | ecosystem: Engineered > Bioreactor > Anaerobic > Unclassified ...
AAAATTATAAATAATATACATTTTGATATAGTACATATTACTAATATCAATAGCAACAGCCAAATTTAATCTTAAAGTATAGTTCTGAAAAATCGTATTTTCATGTAACGTGCATTCGCTCAATACATTAAAGAGCGATTTTTTTTTAGGCATTAGAAAGAAAATAGACTAGCATACTGACTTGTTATTTTTTTGATAGTGCCTTAGTACAAAACAGCTTAATCTCAGTATGTTTTATTTTTGAATCATAAGATATTTTATCCACCAATGAATTTACAAGTAATCTTTTCATTTGATAATCTGCATTATTAAATAGATTCTTAAAATTTAATAACATAGCAGTATAAGTATCAATTTTCTTAAGAGCTTCTTTTATATTATTTTGACTATTTTCAATTTCAAATTTTTTAAACTGTAAATCTTTTACTTCATTATTTAATTCTTCAATTCTAGTAGATAATACATCGTATATATTAGGATTTATACCTATTTTATCCACTAAATTTTTAACTTTTAGTTGTTTTATTGAAATTTGTGTGGATAAAGTTTTAATATCTGCTTTATTAATAGTTTCATGTTTCAAACCGTGTTTATATTTATTAATAGCATTGATTAAATCTCCATTATTGCTAGTAACTTCAAAGATTTCTTTCATCACTTCATTTTCTAATTTATCTAATCTTATATTTTTGCAATCGCAATCTCTACCATAAGTATTTGTTTTTGTAGAGCATACATAATATCTAATGATTTCACCAGTTTTTACAGATGCATGGCCTTGTTTAGATACCATTCTTCCACCACACTTAGAGCAACGAAGAACAGAATTAAATAAACCACAATCACTACCAGTAACTAATCTAGGTGCGAGGCTTTTATTTTTATCTAATAGTCTTTGTACATTAAGCCATTCTATATCATTAATAATTCCATCATGCTTGGCAACAGATAAGATCCATTCATTAATATCTTTAGCAGTACCTTTAGAATTTTTCTTATTATATGAATTAATTCCATTTCCATTAGGTTCACCGAGTACTTTAGCTCCCTTAGCTGCAAGATAACTAACTACTAATTCAGAAGATTTTACATAAGCAGGATTCCTAAGAACTATATTCAAGGCCTTAATATCCCATCTAGCATTTCTTTTAGTTTTAATATTCTCTTGAACTAAGTGTTTTTGCAATTGACCTAAACTTCCAAGAGATAAGTATTGAGAATAAAAATATTTGACCAGGTCAATTTCTTTAGCAATTGGTGAAAGAGTCATCATCTTTTTTTGTTTAGAGTTAGTATCTAAATAATAAATTGCTTCAGAACAAAATCCAAAAGGGTGAGTACCACCAAGCCAACGACCTGTCTTAGCTAATTCATACATATTATCTCTAATACGCTCAGCTATAGTTTCACGCTCCAATTGAGCAAATACACTACTAATAAACATCATAGCAGTTCCCATTGGACTAGAGGTGTCAAATTGTTCTCTTATAGATATGAAATCAATACTGAAATCTTTTAACTTATCAATAAGAGTAGAAAAGTCAGAAACATTTCTACTTATTCTATCTAATCTATAACAAATAATAGCATCAAACTTTTTTAACTTAGCATCCTTCATCATAGATTTAAACATAGGACGATTTATATTACCACCTGAAAATCCTTCATCTTCATATATTAAAAAATCAGTATAGCCATTATTAGCACCATAAGTTTTGCATAGCTCTATTTGATTTTCTACACTTTCACCCTTACAAGTAAACTTTGATTTTCTTGAATAAATAGCAGCCTTCATAAATATCCCTCCATATTGATTGTAGTGTTATAAATAATTAAAGTTAATTGATTATAGCTATATATATTTATTGAAAAACAATAGAAAAAATACTATATAGCACAACTATTATAGTGGATTTCTCTATTCTTAAAATTATTCCTAATACTAATATATTTAAGTTCATCTAAAGTTAATGAAGTTTATAAAGTAACACATTAAAATGATGAATCATATGATGAAATGATATTGATATTTATGGAGTAGTAGATATGAAAGGTGATGAATTGAAAGTAACAATAATAGGATTGGAAGATGAAAAAGGCTTCAGTGAATTAATAGCAGAGTTGAAGGTTGCTGCTGTTATGAAAATGTGTCCTCCAGAATTAAGGATGCAAGTTTTGGACAATGCTCTAAAAATATTAACAGCCAATTAATAAATTATAAACATAGGTAACTGCAAGATTACTTCTGGAAATAAAAAAGAACCTTTTGTAAAGGTTCAATTATAAATCTAATTTTGTGTTATTAGAGATACGGACTTATCATCCGTACCTCCATTATAAATTGAAATGGATGAAATGTAAATATGTTTTAGAGTTTTTAAATAACTTAAGAACAAAAGTAAGTAAAGATGATTATATACAATTTTTGCTATGACAATAGAAGATATAAAGTTTAATAGGACAAGTTTTAAGAAAAAGACAAGCCTTAAGCAGTTTATCCCAATATTTAATATCAAGCGATCTTAAAGATAATTATAGTACTGTATTTAGAAGTCAGAAAACTTGAACACTATTAAGAAGCAACTTTGAAAAATTATGCAGATTTAAAAGCAAGTACCATTAATGATAAAATTGCTTGCTTAAAAGCTTTCTTCGAATTGCTCTATTTTAGATGAAAATTATTGAATATTTGTAATGTTGACATATAATTGTAACAATTATTTATTAGTATAAATTGGTAGTATTAATTAATGAAAGAAAATTTTACTACAAAAAATAATATAAAACAAGCTATACTGAAATATAATTTAGAAAAAATTATTAGGTTAGTGTTAGCTTGAATTTTATAGCATAGCCTTTAAGGGCGGAAATGGGGATAAATTACTATGGAAATTAAAGATCAAAATTCATTTAAAAGATCAAGAAAGATATCTATTTCAGTTGTTCTGTATGTTATTGCTTCAGTTATAGCAATAGTTGGAGTTGCATTATTAGTTGATAATATTTTCTTGTTTAGAAATACTGTTAATCAAAATGTAGCTAGGAAGATTCCATTGGCTACTATTCTTAATCAGTTAGTACCATCTAAATTACTCCCAGGAATATTTGAACCAATTGCGGTATATGGTGGGATATCATCCATTTTATTTGGCATAGGTATGCTCAATAAAAAAATTTCAAAATGCTTAATGTTGTTAACTAAGACTAATGCTTCTGATGAAAGTATTGAAGAAGGTACTTTAGAACAAAATACTATTAGTATGGAAAATGTAGAAATAACCAAAGAGATAGAAAATGCAGAGATATTAAAAAAATTTAACTAAATTGCATCAAAAGGACTTGTCTTATACATATATATTGAGACAAGTTTTTTTGTTGCTTATTTTTATGCAGTTCAAAGAGGTAGTATTAAGTCAAGTAGATGTTTTTAAACAACTACATCATAAGTAACAACAGCAGCACAAGCTTATTTTAGAGTAGCCTTTAAGGTTACTCTTTCATATTATGTATTATAAAAACAAAGGAGGAGAGTGATCTCGATGTCATATATTAAAGGAATAGATATATCAAATAACAATGGAAGTATTGATTTTAGTAAAGTTGCACGTGTTGGCGTTGAGTATGTATATGTAAAGGCTACTGAGGGAGCAACCTTTCAAGATATCACTATGGAAGATTTCTATAATGCTTGTAGAAATAATGGATTAAAAGTTGGAGCATATCATTTTCTAGTGGGAACTAGTACTCCAGAAGCACAAGCTCAAAATTTCTATGAAAAAATAAAAGATTATGAATGGGATTTAGTTCCTATGATGGATATTGAAACTAATTTATCGAGATTGGCAGATTATGTTGAAAGATTTATAGCTACTTTCAAACAATTAAGTCCACTCACATTAGGAATTTATAGCTATACAAGTTTCATATCTTACTTGGCAGATGTTGAAGCAATAATTAAAGATATGCCTTTCTGGGAAGCAAATTATAATAATGATCCATGGAACTTGCCATCTAATTTCTTTGCAAACAGAGTAGGTCATCAATATAGTGAAACATGTTCAATTAATGGTATAAGTGAAGCATGTGATGTAAATTCATTTACAGAAGGAGTATTACTAAATAATTCTACAAAATTAGGGCAATGGATTCTTCAAGATTCTAAATGGTGGTACAAGCATGATGATGGAAGCTATACCAAAGATGATTGGGAAAAGATTGATAATTCATGGTATCTATTTGATAATGAAGGATGGATGCTTTATGATTGGAAAAAGGACGGTAATAACTGGTATTATCTAGGCAATTCTAATGATGGCTCAATGAAATCTGGTTGGTTGTTAAAAAATGGCAACTGGTACTATTTAGGTGATACAAATGATGGAGCTATGAAAACAGGATGGCAAAAAATAGATGGAAAGTGGTACTTCTTTGATGCAAATGGTGCAATGAAAACTGGTTGGATTAAAGATAATGGTAAAGACTATTGCTTATATTCTAGTGGAGAAATGATTGCTAATACAAGTGCTTATGGATATAGATTTGATAGTCATGGAGTTGCAACAAAGATACAATAAATAAGTTCATAGAAGGAATGTGTTAGGGTATGGGAGTTAATCCTATACCCTTTATTTTTGCTTAATCATTATTATTCAGAAAACATTTACATCATTGACAAATAACTGACAAAAACTAATAGTATTATATTTATTAGAAAGGGTGTGTGATATCATGATAAAAGAAAATGAGGAATTAGAAATTATGCACAAAGTTACATCAAAAGAGAAAAAAATATTAAAAAGAGCATTAGATGGAATAAAGGGATGGAACTTTAACCCTATAGAGGTAGTTATTAATGGCATAGGAGAGTATTATTTTATATGTAAAGTAAAAACAATAATAGATAACTTACAAATGAAAATGGCAAAAATATATGTTAAAATTCAGGAAGATAATAAGCCAAGATTATTAAGCATAGAAGAGATAGCATAAGAAAAATTATTATATATAGATTAGACTTTAGATTTAATTTCTGGATTTGTTAAGCAATGTACAGGAAACTAAATTATAATAATAATTGTAGATAATTTCTTTTTCATTATTATATATGGTAGTAGATAGAAGAAATCTTGTTTGCTATCATTTATGTTTTGATCAAATACTATTTGATAATTACTATTAAATAGTATTGATTATTTAAGAGTGATATGATAATATATATTTAAGATAAGAAACACAAATTTAAAAGAGAGTTAGATCTCTATACAGGAGGGAATGAGAATGGGAAATATAATTAAAATTAATATGTATGCAGAAATGAAAAGAAAAAAGAATAATCAATTAAAATTAGAAACTGTAGAAGAAACTATTTTAGAATATAATGATTGGATAAAAAAGACCAACAGAGAGGATAAAATAGAAAACTATGAAAAATTTTTACAAGCTCAATAATTATTTTTAAGAGGTAGGTTAGACTTTAATGTTTAAGCTATCTCTTATTTTTTGTTATGAATTTATTTAAAATATAGAGGTTTTCTTATATTTATATAGAATACTATAGTAAAATTTGTATTTAAAGGACGAGGAGAATTATGAAAGAGATAGCAGGTTTATTAGGTTGGATTGGCATTTGGGGATATGGAATTGCATTACTTAACTTCTTTATGAAGTATATTAACAAAAAGTATATAAATAAACTACCTAAGGATAAACAAAAATTTATAAATATTTATAGAACTATTATGAAATATGTAATACGATATCATAAAATTGCGGGTGTAGTGGCGTCAGTAGCTATAGTAGCACACTTTTATTTAATGTATAGTTTTAGAGGATTATCAATACCTGGTCTTATAGCGGCATTGATAATGTGGACTGTTTTTACTTTGGGAATATACGGATTTGGTGTTAACAAAAATATGAAAGGATCATGGGTTAAAATTCATAGAATTTTATCTTTTATGTTAATACTATTAATAGCTTTTCATGTGATGTTTTCAAGAGTATTACTAATTCATAAATAGTAATAATGAAGTTGCAATATGAAATAATTATTATACAAATCTTTAGAGGCAGTAAATTAATACTACCTCTTTTATTAAATATTCAGGAGATATATGAAAGTAATGCATTTAGTATACTTGACAATAATTTCATATAATATACAACTAAATAAAATAGAGGTAGTGTAGGTTCAATACTACCTCTATTTTAGTTGAGTTATCATGTTTCTTTAATATATTTGACAAAAATTATAAATAATATACATTTTGATATAGTACATATTACTAATATCAATAGCAACAGCCAAATTTAATCTTAAAGTATAGTTCTGAAAAATCGTATTTTCATGTAACGTGCATTTAAAGGTGGTACTGGAGACTATGTAGCATTATTTGAACCAACAGCATCAGTTCTTGCAAAAGAGGGTACTGGAACTATACTTGCATCAGTTGGACAAGAGTCAGGTCTTATTCCTTATACTTGTTACTTTACTACAAAATCTTATATGGACAAAAATCCAAAAGTCATTGAAAATTTTACAAAGGCAATTTATAAAGGACAACAATGGTTCTTTAGTCATAGTACAGAAGAAGTTGCTGATAGTATAATTGAATATTTTCCTGGTACTGATAAAGAGACAATTATGACTGTTATAGACAACTACAAAAATATTGATGCAATAGCTCATACACCAGAGATTAAAGAAGAAAATTTAAGTAGACTTATGGATATTATTACAGATTATGATGCAAGCTTAATGCCACAAAGACCTGAATTTAATAAGATAGTAGATAATTCATATGCTAAAAAAGTATATAAGTAGAGGTCACATAAAGTGAAACTTTTTATGTGAAGTTTTATAATCTAGCTAAATTAGTTGAACCAATCTAGAGTTGTGAAGTTCTTAACTAACTAGGCGTGTTAGAACGGCTAGGCATCAGATAAAGATGAGAAGGTGGTGAGTTAAATTTGAGCTTGCTTAAAATATCAGATGTATCCATGAATTATCATTCTATTAAGGGGGAAACACAAGCCTTAAATAATGTGAATTTTGAAGTTAATAATGGTGAGTTTATTTCTATTTTAGGACCATCAGGATGTGGAAAATCTACTTTGCTTAATATAATGAATGGATTATTAGAGCCATCTAGTGGATATATATTATACAAAGGTGAAGATATAAAAAAAAATTTAGATAAAATAGGATATATGTTTCAAAAGGATCATCTTTTTGAATGGAATACTGTCTGGGAAAATGTAACTCTTGGATTGAAAATAAAAAAACAATTAAATAATGAATCAAAAGAAAGAGTAAATGAACTATTAGACACTTATGGATTACTACGGTTTAAGGCGCATTATCCAAGTGAACTTTCTGGTGGAATGAGGCAAAGAGTTGCCCTTATAAGAACTTTAGCTTTAAAACCTGAAATACTTTTTTTAGATGAACCATTTTCAGCATTGGATTATCAATCAAGGCTTCTAGTATGTGATGATGTTTATAATATAATAAAAACAGAAAAAAAGACAGCAATTATGGTAACTCATGATATTGCAGAAGCTATTTCTATATCTCAAAAAGTAATAGTGTTAACTAAAAGACCATCAAATGTAAAAGTAGAAATTTCTATAGATTTTGAAAATGATGACTTAACTCCATTTCAAAAGAGAAAATCTCCACAGTTTAGTGGTTATTTCAATAGACTATGGAAGGAGTTGGATCAAAGTAATGAGTAAGAAACATGAGATACATTTCTTGAAAAAACAAAAAGAAGACAATATAAACAGAAAAAATGACCATGTGATTGAAAAAATCAAAGTGAATAAAGAATATCAGAAAGTGGAATTAGAAGATAAAGTTAGTAAAGAACATGAAATATATTTAAAAAAAGTAAAATCTACTAAAAGAAGAATTGTAATTACTAGAATCCTTATACTTGCTATTTTCATTGCTTTATGGCAAATAGCTGCTAGTTTAAAATGGATTGATCCATTTCTAACTTCAAGCCCAACTAGAGTTATTAAATCTTTTATATCTTTATATGAAGATGGAAGTTTATTTAAGCATATAGGCATTACTTGTTATGAAACTATTTTAGGATTTTCTTTAGGTACAATTTTAGGGGTATTAATTGCAGTAATTTTATGGTCGTGCCCTTTTGTATCAAAAATATTAGACCCCTATATAGTAGTTTTAAATGCACTGCCTAAGGTTGCTTTAGCTCCAATTATAATTTTTTGGATTGGAAATGGTATGCCTGCTATAATTGTTATTGCACTTTTAATTTCAGTTATAACAACAGTTATAAGTGTACTAACTGGATTTAATGAAATAGATAAAGAAAAAATTATGCTAATGAATACCTTTAGAGCATCTAAGATACAAATATTAAGATATTTAATATTCCCATACTCTATTCCAATTTTTATTTCAGCTTTAAAAATAAATGTAGGGTTATCTTGGGTAGGCGTAATAATGGGGGAATTCTTGGTAGCTAAGAATGGGTTAGGATTCTTAATTGTCTATGGAGGACAAGTTGCTCAATTAGATATGGTAATGATGAGTATTGTAATTCTTGCTACAATTGCATTTATTATGTATGAGATGGTTGCATTTACAGAAAATAAGTTTGTAAAAGATAAGAATTAAATTTAAAGTTTTCTAAATAAATATGTAATAATATTAACACAGTCTCAAAATATAGAAATAGAATGATGTTTATTAAAAAGGTAACCTTTACTTAAAGTAAAAAGCAGTTTTACTTATTGATGTAATAGTGGTAAATTAAATTATAGAAACATCTTAAAAAATAACAGTCTAATATGCTGTATATTATTTTGTACTATAGAGATATAATCAACTAATAGTAAGTACTATCAATTGATTATATAAACAAAATATGATGGAAAATAGGTTAGCCTATTGACTAGTTATTTTTTTAAGATGTCTAAGTAATTGGAGGGGATAAAATTGAAATTATTTAGAGAAGCATTAATTATACTTGGAATTTATCTATTAGGAGAATTATTAGCAGGATTGCTTCATTTACCTATCCCGGGCAATATTTTAGGAATGATAATACTTTTTATTTTGTTAACTACTAAAATAGTAAAGGTGGATAATATTTCAACTGTGACAAACTTTTTCTTAGATCATTTAGCTTTCTTTTTTATTCCAGCAGGAGTAGGACTTATGGCTTCAATTGGAATAATAAAATCAACATGGTGGCAATTATTATTAGTATGTATATCAACAACAATAATTGTAATGGTAGCAACTGGAATCGTTGTACAAACTCTTTCAAAAAGAGCAAAGTAGAAAAAATTTTAATTTACGTTAGGTATATTCAAAAAAAATAACAAGTCAGTACGTTTGTTATTTTTGTGCCTTAGATAAAAATTATAAGAAATGACGGTGAGGATTTGGAAGTATTAACAAATAATATATTGTTTGGAGTAGTGATTTCACTAGCAGCCTTTGAGATAGGTATATTTATTAATAGATATACGAGAATACCAATTTTAAATCCATTACTTATTGCGATAGTAATTGTAATATGTTTTTTATTTGCATTTAATATTGATTTTGATACATATAATAAAGGTGGTCAATTTATAAATGTGTTTCTTGGACCATCAACTGTAGTACTTGCGGTACCTTTATATAAACAACTCGATTTACTTAAAAAGAATGCTAAAGCTATTTTAACTGGAATATTTGTAGGTAGTGTTATAGGAATATTTTCAATAATCGGAATATCATATTTGGTAGGATTAGATGTAAGTATAATAAAATCATTGATTCCTAAATCAGTAACAACACCTATAGGAATAGCAATAAGTAGTCAATTAGGTGGATTAGTTCCAATAACAGTACTTGCTATTATAATTACAGGCATAACAGGGGCTGTTTTTGGACCAACTATATGTAAATTATTTAAGATAAAAGATAAAGTGGCAGTTGGAGTATCCATAGGCACTGCTTCTCATGCTGTTGGAACTAGTAAGGCATTAGAACTAGGAGAAATAGAAGGGGCAATGAGCAGTCTTTCAATAGGTATTGCAGGAATTATGACAGTAATAATTGCACCTATTGCATACAACCTAGCAGTAATTATATATCATATGATAAAATAATTAACAATGCACATTCAAGGAAGAAATTCCTCGGAGATTTGAAAAGTATATAATTTATAATATGCCTTAATAAAGGATTGTTTCAAAAGGATTAAAAATTATTTAGAAACAATTCTTTATTTTTTTATGTAAATGGGTAATATATGTATCATAATATACAAAGCGTTAATATAGCGTCAAATAAATATATTGAATTAAATACCTAAAGTTTATTAGCTACTAATTTATATGCAATTTACAGATAAAATGATTTAAAAATAAGGAGAATAATATGAAAATATTAAAAGAATATGGAATTATAACAATTGGAGTAACATTAGTACTTATATCATTAGAATTTTTCTTCTTTCCCAATAAAATAGCTTCAGGTGGAGTATCAGGATTAGCACTTGCAATTAATAATATATTTAAAATTGATACAGGAATAGTAATGGTAATATGCAATGCTATATTATTTGTATTAGCATTTATATTTATTGGAGGAAAATTTGGAGTTAAAAGTATGTATGCGGCATTTGGATTATCATTTGTTTTATCAATTATAGAAAAGACTTATAAACCAATAGCATTTACGAATAATTTAATGCTTGCTTCAATATTTGGAAGTGTGATTTTAGCATTGGGGACAGCCGTTATGCTTACTCAAGATGCTACAACAGGGGGTACTAGTATTACAGCAAAAATACTAAGTAAATATGGAAACATAGATTTTGGTAAAGGACTTTTAATATCTGATTCCATTGTAGTATTAATTGCAATGTATACATTTGGAACAGAACTAGCCTTATTTGGACTATTAAGCATATATTTAACTGGAAACTTAATTGATAAATTTATAGATGGTTTTTATTTATCAAAACAAGTTATGGTATTTACTGAGCAAGAAAAACTTGTTGCTGATTATATAATTAAAGATATAGATAAAGGTTGTACTGTATTTTATGGAAAGGGTGGTTATACTGGAAAACATAATTGCATGATTTTAACTATATTAACTAGAAGCCAATTTATAAAACTAAAAAAGTTTATTAAAAATAATGATTCCAATGCATTTATTACAGTTAGTGAAACAAGTGAAGTTTTAGGAAAAGGGTTTAAAAGTTTAAATGAATAAAAATCACATTTATATAAGGAACTTATACATAATGACACTATAAAGTGAAATTTTTCAGATGCGGTGGTACACTCTTGCTGAATTTACTTGAATGCCTAGACTTGAGATAAAAGAAGTTTAGCAATATTTACTTGTTGATTATAATAATGAATACAAATTATAATTATGTAAACAAACTAATTATAAAAAATAAGGCACGTGAAAGAGAATAATAAGTCAATGATGCGATGTATATTTTGAGTCAGACAATGAGCTATGTTTACATCATAGTGGGCTATTAGGTAAACATGCCGACGTAGCATGGCACAAGATAGACTAGCATGCTGATTTGTTATTTTTTTGAATGTGACTAAAATATAATAAACAAATGATGATGTTAAAATTAATAAGAGATGTAGGAGAATAGTAAATATGGCTTGTGATGATGAACTACTTATAACGTACGGACTAGGATATGCTTTTGAAAAAAGCAAATTATTAATTATTTCAGAAATTGAAGAAAAAACTGTATTGAAAAAAGAAATAAATATTATGGAAGAAATAAATATTATTAATAAATTTAAAGAAAAATTTCATACTAAATGTAATTTTAAATTTTCCAATGATTATATTATAAACATAGAAGAAGCTTTAGAAGAAAAGTTATCAAAAACCATTCCTATAATTACATCAATAAAATCAAAAAACAAAAATATGGAAATGCAATCTCATCTTATGGATGAATATTTTAAAAGAGATTTAAGCCAATTGCGATTAAGAAAGGAAGGCTATATACAAAAAGACTCAATCTTAGTTAAAGAATATTTAGATAATTGTACTAAGGATTTAGATA
>Ga0183100_1001429_pt1 | contig 12081 bp, 9 predicted proteins | sample Biomet2_FD_127789 | JGI IMG/M metagenome (GOLD analysis project Ga0183100, IMG submission 127789) | Microbial communities from bioreactor (seeded with anoxic lake sediment) at LBNL, California, USA - Biofuel metagenome 2 | ecosystem: Engineered > Bioreactor > Anaerobic > Unclassified ...
CTCGAGCAGTTCCGTACCCTGAACAAACCGATTGTCGTCGTCCTGATGAACGGACGTCCACTCGAACTCACCAAAGAAGACAAACTGGCCGATGCCATCCTGGAAGCCTGGTATCCCGGGACTATGGGTGGAAAAGCCATCACCCACGTGCTTTTCGGCGAATACAATCCTTCCGGCAAACTGACAATGACATTTCCCCGTTCCATCGGCCAGGTGCCCATCTTCTATTATGAAAAGAATACCGGCCGGCCCATTTATCTGCCCAGTGACAAATACAAATCCAAATACATCGATTGTCCCAACGATCCGCTTTATCCGTTCGGATTCGGGCTCAGCTATACCACTTTCAGCTATTCCGGCATTCAGCTATCATCCGCGAAACTGACGGAAAAAGGCACGCTGAAAGCCTCGGTCACCGTAACCAACACCGGCGACAAAGACGGTGAAGAAGTGGTGCAATGTTACATCCGTGACCTGGTTGGCAGCGTCACGCGGCCCGTAAAACAGCTGAAAGGCTTTGAGAAAATCTTCCTGAAAGCCGGCGAAAGCAAAACAGTCACCTTCACCATTACGCCCGGCATGCTGGCCTTTCATCGATTGGATATGACCTACGGCACAGAACCCGGAGACTTCAACCTGTTTATCGGTGGAAACTCCCGCGATTTGAAAATGACGACCTTCAGTCTGAACTAATATGACATTGAAATCGTACATACTGCTTTGTTCATTGGCATTGTCCCTGGCTTGTTCAGCCAGAGAACCGGCCCAGTCTGTTCCGGCTGGCCTGAAAGCTCAGTCTTATCCGGCGCATGTCGAACTGACCTGGGACAATCAACCGGGATTCATCTATGAGATTTACCGCTCGGACAATGGCGGCAAAACCTTTACAAAACAAGGCGAGACACGTACCGGCCAATTCCTGGATTTCTTCGGAAAGCCTGTCCAGACAGATCAGCCACGTACATACCGCCTTATCCCAAAAGGCCTTCCCGTAAACAATTCCCAGGCAAAGAAACATGAAATCACCGTTACCCTCCATCCGGTAACCGATGAAGCCCTGCTCGACATGACTCAGCGCTATACCACCCGCTATTTCTACGAATTTGCCCAGCCACAGACAGGCATGGCCCGCGAACGCAGCAACGACCCACACGGAGACATCGTCACAACCGGCGGAACAGGTTTCGGAATTATGGCCCTGATAGCCGGAGCAGAAAGAAAGTATGTGACCAGACCGGAAACCGACCGGCAGCTGGAAAAAATGATCAGCTTCCTTGAAAAAGCCGAACGTTTCCATGGAGCCTGGGCTCACTGGTACGATGCCGGTACAGGCAAGCCCTTCAGCTTCAGCCAATATGATGACGGCGGCGATCTGGTCGAAACAGCCTTTCTCATGCAAGGGTTACTGACAGCAAGAGCCTGGCTCGGCAACGGTTCCACCGGCGAGCAGCAGTTGGCCGGCCGGATCACCCATCTTTGGGAAACCGTCGAATGGAACTGGTACACAAACGGAAAAGACACCTTATATTGGCACTGGTCCAAAAATTACGGCTGGAAAATGAACCATCCAATCACAGGATTCGACGAAACACTCATCACCTACGTGCTGGCTGCTTCCTCACCCACCTATCCCATCGAACAATCCGTCTACGACAAGTGTTATACCAATTCCGGTTATTATTTGAACGGAAAAAGTTATTATGGAATTAAACTGGACCTGGGAATGGCTTACGGCGGGCCGCTCTTTTTTACCCATTATTCGTTTTTGGGACTAAATCCGAACGGGTTGACCGACAAGTACACCAACTATTTCGAACGGAACAAGGCACAGGTCCTCATTCATCAGGCCTATGCCATTGACAATCCCGGAAAACAAGTTGGTTACGGTGCCGATTGCTGGGGTTTCACGTCCTCCGACGATCCGTTGACCGGTTACAGTTCACACCATCCGGGCACCGCCGACGAAAACGGGACCATCGCCCCCACGGCCGCCCTGTCTTCCATCGTCTATACACCGGAAGCCTCGATGAAGGCGTTACGGCATTTTTACCTGGATATGGGAAACCGGTTGTTTGGAAAATACGGCTTTTACGATGCCTTCAATCAAGGCATGGCAGAAGGCCAACAGGTGGTACACAGTTATCTGGCCATCGACGAAGGCCCGATTGCGGTCATGATCGAAAATTACCGGAGCGGGTTGCTCTGGCGATTGTTCATGAGCAATCAGGAAATTCATCAAGGATTACGTAAATTAGGATTTAGCATTCAACAGTAAAAACCGATTGATATGAAAAGACTGCGACTTTTTCTGGTATTGGTTTTGTGCTCATCAGCCAGTGCACTTTTTGCCCAAAACATAAAAATTGAAGGGGCTGTCATCGATCAAGAGACCAAAGAGCCACTGATCGGGGCCACCCTGCACGTAAAAGGGACAAATAAAGGAACCGTCACGGATGTGGATGGCAAATTTTCCCTATCCGTCACACCAGGATCTACCCTGAACATCACCTACCTGGGTTATACAGCCCAGGAACTCGTTGCCAGCAAGGAAGGCACATTACGCATTGCCCTGACCCCCAGCAACCGTTTCCTTCAGGAAGCCATTGTGGTCGGTTATGGCACGCAAAAAGCAAAAGACATGACCGCCCCCATCTCCAATGTCAAAGGGGCCGATCTGAACAAACAAATCACAGCCAATCCGATGTCTGCCCTCCAAGGGAAAATGCCCGGTGTCCAGATCATCAACAGCGGTGCTCCCGGGGCCGGCCCATCTGTCAAGATCCGCGGACTGGGTTCCATCGGTGATTACGCCAATCCGCTTTACGTGGTAGATGGCGTGTTTGTCGACAACATCGACTTTCTGAGCAGCAGCGATATCGAAGAACTGACCGTACTGAAAGATGCCTCAGCCGCAGCTATTTACGGTGTACGTGCAGCCAACGGCGTCATCCTGATCACCACCAAAAAAGGTAAAACCGACGCTAAAACCATTACCTACGACGGTTATGCCGGTGTGCAGGTCCCGACCAATGTGATGAAACTAGCCAACGCCGCTCAATATGTCGAACTGTTGAACGAAGCGAATGCCAATGTCTCAGGCTATATAGCCAAGGATGCCGCCAATTACCCGGCAAGCACCGACTGGTACAGCGAACTGTTGAGAAATGCGCTCATGCACAGCCATTCCATCGACATCTCCGGCGCCAACGACCAGACCAACTATTCGGCCGGTGTCAATTACTTCTATCAGGATGGCATCATGGATGCGGAAAACAACTATGAACGGCTGAATTTCCGCGGCCGTCTCGATCAGAAAGTGAACGACCGGATTACGCTTGGATTCAACACCGTTATTTCCAATTACACGAAGCACAATGCCGACAATGACGCTTTTTTCCAGGCCTTTGTCAATCCGCCTGTTTACGGTGTCTATGATGAGACAAACACAGCCGCCTACCCCGTTAAATTCGGTTCGGCCCAATCCTATGGCTTCGGTAACCAATACGGCAACCCGGTGGCCAGGGCTTATTACAACAACAACCAGGAAAAAGGACTGAACATGATCTTTTCGACCTCGGCCGAATTTAACCTGATTCCCAGCAAACTGAAATTCAAAACATCCTACAACATGAACGTTGACTTTTGGAGAACCAGGAACTACGAACCGGAATATTCCGTCGGAGGGTCGCAGGGACTGCTGAAATCGACATTGAGCAAAACATTCGGTATCTCCAGTAAACACATCGTCGATAACTTGCTAACCTATGCCGATAGCAAAAACGGACTCAGTTACAACCTCATGCTGGGACAATCCACCCGGATGGAGAGACAATCGACACTGACAGGAACAGCGCTGGACGTCCCGGATTTCGATGAACAATCCATTTACCTGGCCACAGGCTCCACCCAAAACCGGTATGCGACAGACGGAGGTTATTCCTACAACGGCCTGTCGTTCTTCACCCGCGGATCATTCAACAAAGATGAAAAATACTTGGCCACGTTCACATTCCGGGCCGATGCCAGTTCAAAATACCAGCAGAAATGGGGATTCTTTCCTTCCGTCGGACTAGGTTGGATCCTTTCAGGAGAAGATTTTATGAGCAATCAGGACAAATTCCAATACCTGAAACTCAGAGCCAGCTGGGGTATGCTTGGCAACGACAACATTCCGGCCAATTCTTCGGTTACCCTGGGAAGTACCGGCGCTGCCAGTTCCGCCATATTCGGCGACAAACTGGTCGATGGCATCGGAGCACAGACCGTCCTTCAGAATTATCTAAAATGGGAAGTCGTCAATGAACTGAACCTGGGAGCCGATTTCACCATGCTGGACAACCAGTTGAAAGGAGAGCTCGACCTTTATGACCGTATCACCGACAACGTCGTCTTTTATGTGCCCATTTCTGCCGGAGGCGGCACTAGCTATCTGTTGAGCAACAACGGAACAGTCCAGAATATGGGCGTTGAATTAAACCTGAACTGGACCAAAAAGTTGACGGAAGACCTCTCCTACAATCTTGGCTTCAATGCCACCACCATCAGAAACAGAGTGCTGAAACTTCAAGGCAGGGATTACATCCCGGGCGCTTTGATTCGCGGAAATTACACCACCCGGACCCAAGTGGGCTACCCGATCGGGACCTTCTGGGGCTATGAAACAGACGGCGTCTACTCCAGCGAATCGGAAGCACTGCGCGATCCGGTGAGCCAGGACATCAAAGAGCCAGGTTACTTTAAATACAAAGACCAGAATGGTGATAACGTCATCAACGATAAGGATAAGGTGTCATTAGGCAGCCCGATTCCCTGGTTGATGCTCGGGTTCGATGCCGGCACATCCTATAAAAAATGGGATGCCAGCGTAACCATACAAGGCCAGTTCGGCAGCAAGGTACTCAACGCCAAACGGATGAACCGCGATGTTTTCACAGACGGGAATTACGACCTCGACTTCTATAAAAACTGCTGGCGTTCAGATAAAAAGTCAAGCACATACCCGTCGGCTGAAGCCTACAACAGCTCCTACACCCAGCAGGCCAACGACTTTTTTGTCGAAGATGCCTCATATATCCGGATACAAAATATCCAGGCCGGTTATACCTTTGACAAGATTAAGAACCTCCGTAGCCTGAGAGTCTACCTTTCCGCACAACGTCCGTTTACCTTTTTCACGTACAACGGTTTTACGCCAGAAGTGAGCGGAACCCCGACCGAAAACGGCATCGATACCTCTACCTACCCTATGCAGGCGGTTTACACCATTGGTTTAAAACTGACACTTTAAACGATTCGAACGATGAAAACAAATAGATTCTATTTACTCATCAGCTTGTTGCTGTTCACCGGCTGTACCGATTTTCTGGACATCCGCACGGAAGCGACCATCCCGTCCAGCGGGCTGGGCCATACGAAAGCCGACAACATCTACCTGCCAATCAGCGCCGCCTATGCCTCTCTGAGAAGCGGAGACGTTCACGCGTTTGCCTACATCGGAGCCTTCGAGATTACCTCCGATAACGCAGACAAAGGCAGCACCCCTTCCGACAACCCTGAAATGCGGCAACTGGACGAGTTTACGTACACATCGAGCAACAGCCTCATCAATACCCTGTGGACCGGCAATTTCAATGTCGTCAGCGCCGCCAACAATGCCATTCATGAAATGTCGCTCTTTGAAGCAGCACTGCCAAACGAAAGCAATAAAGCTTATGCCAGACAATGCGCCGGCGAAGCGAAGGTGATCCGTGCCTATGCCTATTTCAATCTGACCCGGCTGTTTGGAAAAGTGCCGCTCATCGACACCACCATGACTTCGGAACAGCTGGCCGCCTTGCCGCAAGCCACGACCGCCGACCTGTACAAATTCATCGAAAAAGACCTCCAGGAAGCCATCGCCGTCTTGCCGGCATCCTATTCCAGCGAATGGGCCGGCAGAATCACCAAATACACCGCCATGGCCCTGAAAGCCAAAGTGCACCTGTACCAAAACGAATGGGATTCGGTCGCTGTCCTGACAGACAACATCATGGCCTCTCATCAATTCGACCTGATGCCCGATTTCCGTTACGTTTTCTCCATTGACGGAGAGAACTGCAAAGAATCCCTGTTTGAAATTCAAAGCTCCACCCTGGGCAATGCTACCGGTGAAACGACGTATCTGGAATATGCCTATGTTCAAGGGCCACGCGGTAATACACCTTCGAACATGCAAGGCTGGGGTTTCTGTACGCCAAGTGACAACCTCATTCAATTTCTGACTGGCAGGGGTGATTCCATCCGGGCAGCCACCACCTTGCTGTACAGAGGCACCAAGACACCTGAAGGAGACAGCATCAAAACCGGCTGCTCCAATCCCGTCTACAACGGCAAAGTTTATACCCCTTCAGCCTATAACCTGTGGAACTTCAATGGATACGGTTTCGACCATAACGTCCGCATTCTCCGCTATTCGGAAGTCTTGCTGATGTATGCCGAAGCCTGGGCACATGGAGCCACGTCCCATACGACGAGCGGATATACCGGACTGTCGGCACTAAACAAAGTCAGGGAACGGGCCGGATTAAAGCCTCTGGAAGAGCTCTCGTTCCAGGCAATCTGGGATGAACGCCGCGCCGAGCTAGCCATGGAAGAAGACCGGTTTTTCGATCTGGTCCGCACCGGACAAGCCTCAACCGTTTTATCCAGTCTGGGCTTCACCGCTTCCAAAAATGAAGTGTTCCCGATCCCGGCAGCCCAACGACAACTAAACACCCATTTGGTTCAAAATCCAAATTACAATTAATATTTTCCAACCGAACGAATCTCTAATTCTTAAAACACAGAAAAAAATGAAAAAGACTGATTTATTTAAACTATTGACTTTAGGAGTGGCGTTAATGTCTGGTTTGGCACTGACATCTTGCAGCAAAGATGACAACAACTCGGATAATAAGAAAGTCGATCCTTCCACCATCGCCTCTACCGATTTGGTCGCTTATTTTCCGTTCGACGGCAATGCCACCGAAAAAGTCGCCAGCCTGACACCAGCTGTCCAACCGAATGTAACGTATGTAACCGGACGCCGCGGTAAAGCCTATCAAGGCGCTGACAATGCCTACCTGCGCTATACCCTGCCTACCAACAGCAAGTTGAAATCCCTGACATCGTTTTCTGTTGCCGTATGGTTTAAATCGCCGCTCGTAACCGGTGATCCGGAACCCATCTTCTTCCAGATCGGCCGTTCGGACGATTTGTACTGGGGTAACCTGACCCTGGCCCTCAACCGCCTGGATGCAAACGCAGACTCTCTCCAGCTGAAAGCCTTCTTCTACAAAGACGGTGCTACTTGGGCAGGTCAGCATATCTCATTCTCTGCCCCAACTTTCCGCATCAATACCTGGATGCACCTGATCTTTGAATACGATGCCACCACCTCCAAGTATATGATCTACAAGGATGGTGTTAAAGTCGTTACCAGCGACGGCGTTGAAAACCGTTACGCCAGCGAAGCCAAGGATGCCCTAGGTGCACTGAAATTCATCAACGCCGATATCATCAACATTGGAGCATGGCGTCCGAAGAGCGAAGGCACGGCAACCGACAACTGGATGGGCTGGTTCAAAGGCAACCTGGATGAACTGCGCGTATACGACAAAGCGCTCACCGTAACTGAAGCCAAAGCATTATATGATGCCGAAGTTTCACAAATCGCTGAATGATACAATTAGATTAACTACTATCAGGGCCGGTCTGAAGACTGGCCCTGATTTTAACTGATTGGCATGAAGCATTTCACCTGGATATTACTGATAGCCTGCACCTTCCTGTCTTGCCGGCAAGAAGAGACAGAGCAGCCTGTCAACGCCTATATCGAATCGGTAACCCTCAACGGGAAAGCCCTTTCGGCCAGTACGGTTTACGACATGCCCAACGATTCCGTTGTTCTTAGCATCCGTTTTTCTTCAGCCATCCAACTAAATCAATGGAATCCGGATAAATTGTCACTAAGCAGCTTCACCGATCCAGCTATCCGGCTACTCAAAAGTCCTGACAAACAGACACTCCGCCTTAGCCTCAACACCCAACTCCAGGATTTTACCAAATACCGCCTGTCCCTGTATTCAGGCAAAAACCTCGGCCTCAACCTAATCAATTCCTACGATTGGTTATTCGTAACGGCCCTGGATTCCACGCCCAAATTTCCTGCCATTTCAGACGATAGCCTGTTAACACTCGTTCAACGCCGCACCTTTGATTATTTCTGGAGCTATGCCCACCCAATGTCCGGACTGGCCCGCGAACGATTGGGCTCAGGAGAAACCGTTACAACAGGTGGTTCCGGCTTCGGGCTAATGGCTATACTCACCGGCATCGAACGAGGATTCATCACCCGTTCCGAAGGTTTCACAAGACTGGATACCATTGTCAACTTTTTAAGCCGGTCATCAACTGATACCTTCCATGGTGCCTTTCCACATTGGATGAACGGTACCACCGGAAAAGCCATCGCTTTTTCCACCAAAGACGACGGCGCCGATCTCATCGAAACCGCCTTCCTCATGCAAGGACTACTCACCGTCCAATCTTATTTCAAAAACGGCAACCAAGCCGAACAAACACTTTGCCGGAACATCGAGACCCTCTGGGAAAACGTCGAATGGACCTGGTTCCAACAAAACGGTCAGTCAACCTTATACTGGCACTGGTCGCCCGATTACGGCTGGGCCATGAACATGCCCATCAGCGGATGGAACGAAGGACTGATTGCCTATGTTCTGGCAGCCTCCTCACCCACTTATCCCATCGCCAAATCCGTCTATACCAACGGATGGGCGGCCAACGGCAGCCTCCGCAACGGTAACACCTACTACGGCATCAAGCTGCCACTCGGCCCAGCTTTTGGCGGTCCGTTGTTCTTCAGCCATTATTCGTTCCTCGGCCTCGACCCCAGAAACCTCTCTGACACCTATGCCAACTACTGGGAACAAAACACGGCTCACGCCCGCATCAACCACGCCTATTGCCTGGCCAATCCCGGCCAACATTATGGCTACAGCGACCAATGCTGGGGCCTGACCGCCAGCGATGTCCCCGATGGCTACTCCGCCTCTTCACCCACCAACGACGCCGGCGTCATTGCCCCCACCGCTGCCCTAGCTTCTTTTCCCTACACACCGGCAGAAAGCTTGAAGGCCCTGCACTTCTTTTACTACACACTGGGCGATAAGATCTGGGGCGACTACGGCTTCAAGGATGCCTTCAGCCTTAGCCAGCCATGGTATGCCAGTACTTACCTGGCCATCGACGAAGGCCCCATCGTTGTCATGATCGAGAACTACCGTTCCGGCCTTCTCTGGCACCTGTTCATGCAAAACGCCGACGTACAGGCCGGCTTGACAAAACTCGGCTTCACCTGGTAGCTACCTCCTTCTCCTGTAGCCGCGGCTTTCACTGGCAACCTCATTTTTTAGGGTCCACCCCCATCTTTTTCTAAAAAAAGCCCCCGTCATCTTGGCAATAGGTCAAAAAAGCTGTACTTTTGTGCCTCGAAAAGCTACGGGGTGTAGCTCAGTCCGGTTTAGAGTACTCGTCTGGGGGGCGAGTGGTCGCTGGTTCGAATCCAGTCACCCCGACAAACCATCAATAAAAAAAGCACTTGCAAAGAAATTCGCAGGTGCTTTTTTATTGATTGATGGTTGAAATTTAGTTGAAACTATCGACTTGAACCTCTAATCGCAACCCCAAACTAGTTCTTCGTCTTTACCACCTGTAGTATGAATTAATGTTCTCTTATTAGAGATTATCAATTCATATAATAAACTTCTTCTATTAATATTCATTTATTTTTTATATAATTGCATTCCTATTTATAGCCATGGTTAATCAGCACCCAACGGATTGGTCATGAGAGCCCCAGCTATATGTCTAAATCTACACCTAAGCGTTATCTATGTCAGCGTGTAGACAATAGCTATTGTGGAGGGGAAGTCAAAAGTTAAATTTGAGTAAAAACCACAAATTCACTTCACTTATATGTAAATTATACTATCTTTGCAAACCCATTTCAGCATGAAATACAAATTAAAGAAAATTCGTCATTTAAGTGGTAATAAAGCTACTATATATTCCGTTAGTATAGATGACAACGACAAAACATTGTATGAATTATTTCTTGCTGAAAATTATTCTTCACATTTGAGTGAAATAATCTTTATAAATAAGCGTTTAGAGGTTATAGGGAAAAAGACAGGGGCAAGAGATGGATTCTTTAAACTTTATGAAGGAAGCTATGGAGATTGCGTGTGTGCCTTAGATGACAAAAAGTTAACACAGGAAAACTATTTACTTCGAGATCTATCAAAACTAATTGACGAAAAACTGAATAATGAAATTTATTTTAGCTTAGATGGTCTTGAATTTGAAGGTAATTTAGAGTTGGAGGATGACAACAACCTTTAAAAACAAACAAAATGGACGATAAAAATCTGATAGAAGAATTATTACATTCAATATCCCCAAAAGAATCCTTGAGAATCGAAAATCGCATGCTATTAGCAGCAAAAATAGACGATGCAATGAAGGCCAAAGGATGGAAGAAAAAAGACCTGATGTTGGCAATGGGCAAAAAGCATCAATCCGAAGTTACCCGTTGGCTAAGTGGCACACACAATTTCACTTGCGATTTATTAACCGATTTGGGAAAGGTTTTAACTACTGATTTCTTGAATTTAGAAAAGCCGGAACCAAAACCAGTTATTTATCAGATTTCAGTAACCGTAAATTCCAACATTTCCCAAACTGACTATACGAATGAAATGATAAATAGCAAAAGCTATTTTCGGGAGAAAATTTCCGCATAATAATTTCAATAATGGCACAAGCATTCACATTTAGCATTAAGGATATTGAATTGTTGGACTATTCAATCACCTCTCCAACTAAACCAATCGAGTCACAAACTCCTTTCAGGTTCGATATGAATATTGAACACCGGTTTAAGTTAGATACGAAAACTGTTTTTGTAATAGTTACATTCAATATCTTTGCCCAAGATACCGATTTCAAATTAGGCAATGCAAAAATAAGCTGTATTTACAATGTTACGAATCTGGATGAATTTGTTGATAAAGACAAAATAACTGTTCCGAATGATATCATTATAACATTAAATTCTATCTCGCTTTCAACTTGCCGTGGAGTCCTTTTTACGCTTTTTAAGGGCACATTTTTGCATCATGCAATTTTACCAATCGTTGACCCTAAAGGATTTATAGAAGCGCCTAAACAAGAATGATTCAATCAGAATTATTGTGTAACCTTTTGGATCCATTATCGTTCCTTTTATTGATCCAACGATCATCTCAAGCTCCCTCTCCTTTGTGTTTAACCTTTTGAAACGATAGTCTGATCAAAGTGGGCAAAACCACCAGTAATAACGGTAATGCCACCAAAAAACCGCCGATAATGGCAATAGCCAACGGTTGATGCATTTGAGTGCCTGTTCCCAAAGCCAATGCCATCGGCAAAAGTGCCACGATGGCGCCAATAGCGGTCATCAGTTTCGGGCGCAATCGAGTGGAAATGGCATAGACGATGGCCTCATCCTTTTTCTTTTCTTTCAAGGCTTCCCGGTATTGCAAAAGCGTGAAGATGGCATTCTCACCAATGATTCCCACAATCATGATGAGCCCGGTATAACTGCCGACATTCAAAGGGGTTCCAGTCACAAATAAGGCAATGCAACTACCAGTGATGCCTAAAACCGAAATGAACAGGATGATGCAAGCAATGCGGAAGTCTTTGAACAAGGTCAGAATCACGCAAAAGACGAGCAGGCTGGCTGCTATTAGGATGAACATGAGTTCCTGAAAAGACTGTTGCTGCTCCTGATATGCACCTCCGTAAACAATACTATAACCTTGCTTCAGCGATACGTTTGAAGCTATCCGGTTCTTGATATCCGTCATGACACTTCCTAGATCCCGGCCGTTCAGTCTGGCGGTTACAATACTGACATTTTGCAGGTTTTCGCGCTGGATTTCAGGATCACCTGCAATCAGTCTGACACTAGCCAGACCGGTCATCGGTATCAGTTTTCCA
>Ga0183100_1001430_pt1 | contig 12076 bp, 9 predicted proteins | sample Biomet2_FD_127789 | JGI IMG/M metagenome (GOLD analysis project Ga0183100, IMG submission 127789) | Microbial communities from bioreactor (seeded with anoxic lake sediment) at LBNL, California, USA - Biofuel metagenome 2 | ecosystem: Engineered > Bioreactor > Anaerobic > Unclassified ...
GAAAATTTTCACTTTTTCCTGTTTCTTTTAAATAAAAATACCGCAATAAGCGGCATACGGACACAGGTGTCCCGGAGCAGTTAAAATGTCTGATGCCTATAATGCCCCGCACGCATAGTTTGTGCCATCCTGCACAGAAACACCTTAATGGGCGTCGGCATGCCCGTGTCATTTTTATGCGATCTGAATGACGGTAAAACCATGCGTGGAAAATTGTGCGGGCGCTGCATAAAGAATCTTCTTTCGCCGCTTGACAGGCGGCAAAAACCATGCTAATCTAACTGTACTAATACGGATAATACAGTTCGCCTTACGGCGGACAAAACGGAGGTGGAGAGATGATCAGCCTGAATTATCGGGATTCGCGGCCCATTTACGAGCAGATTAAGGACGAACTGCGAAAACTGATCGTCACCGGCGCGCTGGCGGCGGGAGAAAAGCTGCCGTCGGTACGCGCATTGGCTACACAGCTCAGCATCAACCCAAATACGATCCAGCGGGCTTATAACGACATGGAGGCAGAGGGATACATTTATTCCGTGCCGGGCAAGGGCAGCTTTGCCAGCGACCGGGGAGACGCGGACACAGCCCGGCGGGACCTGTTGAAGGACAAGGTGAGGGAGCTGCTGCGGGAGCTGAGGGTGCTGGGCGTCACGCAGGCGGATCTGGCAGCGCTGCTGAAAGAGGGGGGAACGACATGATTGAGGTTCGAGACGCGGTAAAAAGGTTTGACGGCTTTACGGCGCTGAACGGCGTAACGCTGACCGTGCCAAGGGGCGCGGTATATGGTCTGGTTGGACCCAACGGTGCGGGAAAATCCACGCTTTTGCGGTGCCTGAACGGCGTGTACAAGACGGAGAGCGGCACAATGACCATTGAAGGTGAGTCGGTTTGGGAGAATCCGGCGCTGAAAGCGCGGGTTAACTCCATTCCGGACGACTGGTACTACTTTTTGCAGTCCAGCACACAGGATATGATGAGGCTTTATCGGGGGATCTATCCCAGCTTTTCCATGGAGCGCTATAAAAAGCTGGAGGCGGCGTTTCCCATTGACCCCAAAAAGCCCATCCGGCATCTGTCCAAAGGCATGCAGAAGCAGGCAGCCTTCTGGCTGACCATGAGCTGCATGCCGGAATACCTGATGCTGGACGAGCCGGTGGACGGGCTGGATCCGGTGATGCGGCGGCAGGTCTGGTCCCTGGTGCTGGACGACGTTGCCGAGCGGGGCACTACGGTACTGGTTTCCAGCCACAACCTGCGGGAGTTGGAGGATGTGTGCGACCAGGTGGGCATTCTGGATCACGGCAAGGTGCTTTTGGAGCGGTCTTTGGCGCAGCTTCAGGACAATATGGTGAAGCTTCAGGTTGTGTTCCCCGACGGGATGACGGAGGTGCCCCCGGAAATTCCGGCGCTCCACGCGTCGAAGCTGGGCCGCATCCATACCCTCATCCTGCGCATGAATGCCCAGAGGGCCACCGAGCTTCTGGCACAGTACAGCCCCTTGCTGGTAGACGCCGTGCCGCTGACACTGGAGGAGATTTTTATTTACGAGTTGGGAGGTGCGGATTATGCAGTCAAAGACATCGTCCTTTAAGGGGCTGTTCAGTCCTGCTCTGTTCCGCAACGATCTGAGCCGGTTTTGGCCGCTTTGGGCGCTGTACTTTGCGGCCTGGCTCCTGGCTATGCCGGCGGTGCAGCTTTTTGAGCTGTTTGGCCGCAACCACCAGTGGATGGACCCGTCGGATCTGCATTCCAACGCCCTGTGCGGTGTGACCGAAATGGCCTCCAGCGGCGCGCTTATTGTGTCCGTGGCCTTCGGATGCCTGTTTGCCATGGCGCTGTTTTCCTATCTGACCAACGCCCGCGCCGTGGGCTTCACCCATGCCCTACCCGTTCGGAGAGAGGGTTTGTTCCTGACGCATTACATATCCGGCGCGGCGGTGTTTCTTACCGTCCATGCTGTCACGGCACTGCTGACTATGGCTGTATGGGCAACCGCCGGAGTGCGGGAGTTCTGGCTGATCGGCATCTGGTTTTTATCTGCCACGGGGCAGATGCTGCTTTTTTACGGCTTTGCGGTTTTTTGCGCCATGTTTGCCGGGCAGTTACTGGCGATTCCGGTGTTTTATGGGGTGCTCAACGTGCTGGTTTATGGGCTGACCTATCTGTTCCAATCACTTTGTCAGCTGCTTTTTTACGGCTGGAGCAATTCCGATATTCCGATGTTGGTGGTCTGGCTTACGCCAGCTTATAAGCTATCAAAGATTTTTCAGAATCCGTGGATTTACGATAAACTGGGCAACTGGAGCGGCACGGATTGGGGCGAACTTTACAGCAGCCTTGGCGCCGTGGGCGTCTATGCGCTGGCCGGCGTGGCACTGACGGCGGCGGCGCTGCTGGTATATAACCGGCGCCGCAGCGAAGCCACCGGCGACACCGTGGCCATTGGCTGGGCGCGGCCCGTCTTCCGTTACGGTGTGGGCGTGTGCGCTGCCCTCAGCTTCGGGCAGCTGCTGTTCACCATCCTTCGGGACGCGGTTGGCGGGTACGGCGGCGGAGCCGCCTCCGTGCCCGGACTGGCGGCCTGCATGATCGCTCTGGGGCTTGTGGGCTATTTTGCGGCGGAGATGCTGCTGCAAAAGTCCTTCCGTGTTCTGAAGCAGAGCTGGAAGGGCGGAGCGGCTTTGGCGGCGGTTCTGGTTCTGGTGTGTGCGGGCTTCTCGGTGGACCTTTTGGGGATCGAGAAGTACGTTCCCAAAGCGGACGACATACAGAGCCTGGACTTTGACATCTATGGCGTAAATTATATCAATGGCAACATTACCGATCCGGAGACCATCGGGCGTTTTATCTCCCTGCATCAGGCGCTGGTGGAGGAAAAACCGGAAAACGACTGGAACTCGGATAGTTCCGACTACACCGGCCTGCGGCTGGACTATACCCTGAAAAACGGGAAGAAACTGTCCCGGGATTACGGGTTTACCTACGAGTCCGGAGAAGTGAGGGAAGACGGCTCGGTGCTTTCTCAGATGGCGGTTCTGATGAGCGACCCGGTTGTGCGGCGGGCGGACCTGTCCGCTCAGTTCCTGAACGATGTGGATCGTCTCACCGCCGCGGAGATCACCCTCTATCAGTCTTTGCCGTATGGCAAAGGCGAGACGCTGAATTTTGACGCGGATACCGCCCAGACGCTGTTGGATGCGCTGGAGAAGGATATCGACGCGGGGCATTTAGGCGCGGACGCCCTTGACCAAGATGCGTGGTATGCGAATACATTTGATAACAGCTTGACATTCTATTACCGGGTAAAGCCGGATCCGGCCCGCCCCCGGAGGGACGACAGCGCCTCGTTCGATCTGCAGTTTTCAAAGCACGATACGTTCCTTCTTGCGGCGCTGGAACACGCGGGGGTGGATACGGGTTCACTGACGACCAACCAGCAGATGAACGACTCGGACGGCAGCACGGTAATGGCCAAGGAAGCTTACGCATATACACAGCAGGAAGGCCGCATTCCTGACGAAGACGGAAGTGTGGAGAATGCAGCCCCGGCTGACGCCTCCGTCGGCATAATCGGTGGAGCCGACGGCCCCACGGAAATTTTGGTGGCATCGCAGTCTGCCACTGACATGCAGGAGTCCTGAAAACATGGCTTACAAAGAGAAAAAACGGCGCATGAACCCCCGCTTCATCGGGTTGTGTCTGGCGGCGGTCCTTGTGATCGCCGCCGGGGGCTTTTGCGTCTGGAGGATGCTTTTCTGCGGTCTGCCCGGAGAAAACGTGAAACTGCCGGACTATGTGACGAAGGACCTGCTGACTAAGAACCCCTGGTCCCGCCCCGGCACGGAATTGGAAAGCATCAAGGGTGTGGTGATTCACTACGTGGGGAACCCCGGAACCACCGCGGAGGCCAACCGCAATTATTTTGAGAGCCTGCAGGACGGGACGGAAGGGATCTACGCCAGCGCCCACTTTATCGTGGGTCTTGATGGCGAGGTGATTCAGTGCATTCCACTGACGGAGTGGGCCTATGCCTCGAACAGCCGCAACGTGGATACGGTCTCCATTGAGGTTTGTCATCCAGACGAGACGGGGCAGTTTTCCCCCGTGACCTATGACCGGGTGGTGGAGCTGACGGCGTGGCTGTGTGATACCTTCAATCTGACCACTGCCGACGTTATGAGGCATTACGATGTGTCCGGCAAGGACTGTCCGAAATATTACGTGGAGCACGAGGACGCGTGGCAGCAGCTGCTGAAGGATGTGGACGAGGCCATAACGGCTCAGAAGGCACAAGCGGCGCAAAAAAATTAGAGAGGGATGGAAACTTTTTTTCATCCAAAAACGTCTTAGTGGAATAACGGCGGCAAAGTGGGAATTCCGCCGGGAAAATTTGTGTGTGCAGGGCGGTGGCCGCGATTGCGGGGTGCTGCCGTAAATAGCAAGAGGGGAGTTCTCCTATGGAAACCACAAGAAATGCTGCGCTCTGGCGCGTCTGGGTCGATACTGTGAACCGCATCGTCTCTTTTCACGAGGCGGAGGGCTTCCGGCCCATCGAATTTCGCAGCCGGGAGATGTTTTTGTCTTGTGTGGACGAATATACGGGACAGCACTACCGTTACCAATAGCGCAGGGACAAACTCCATATCCCGCGCTTCGGCCCGGAAGACCAAAGCGCGCTCATTGCACTGCCTTTCTCAACGGAAGGACTGCTTTCGGATAACGGCGAAAATTTCCATCTTGACAAACCGGCTTATTCGGGTATAGGATAATAAGAAATTCAATATCCGGCGTGGAAAAGGACGAGTAAGACCCGACCCCTGCACAGAGAGCGGCCCGTTTTGGTGGAAGGGCGGTCAGCGGAGGGGACCTGAAAATCACCTTGGAGCCTCCTGCTGAAAGACGACGCGAGTAAGCGTGGACGAGTGACGGACGTTATCCCGTCGGCCTGTGATTGCAGGCTGTGAGCGGCTTTTCCTCGCGAGGGAAAGGCAACGAGAGTGGTACCGCAGAGTGTTTACAAAAATGCTTTGTCTCTTTTAGAGGCAAAGCGTTTTTTATTTTGTTTGAAAGAGCACGCGATTATGGACCCACAGGTACGGCAAAACTACTGTTTTTCAACTGACTATTTAGATATTTAGGAGGACTTGAAATTATGGATTATAACAAAACGATCAATCTGCCTAAGACCGACTTCCCTATGCGGGCGGGACTGCCCAAGCGGGAGCCGGAGATGCTCAAGCGCTGGGAGGACCAGGACCTTTACAACGAGCTTTTGAAAAAGAATGAGGGCAAACCTCTGTTCAACCTCCACGACGGCCCTCCGTTTTCCAACGGTGATCTCCATATGGGCCACGCGCTGAACAAGGCGCTCAAGGACTTTATTACCAGGTCCTATGCCATGCGGGGCTACTACACCCCCTATATCCCCGGCTGGGATAACCATGGTATGCCCATCGAGTCCGCTATCATCAAGCAGAACAAACTGGACCGCAAGTCCATGAGCGTCCCCGAGTTCCGCTCCGCCTGCCATGAGTTCGCGGACCATTATATCGACGTGCAGCGCAATGGATTTAAGCGTATGGGCGTTGTCGGCGACTGGGAGCACCCCTACAAGACCATGGACCCCGAGTTTGAAGCCGGGGAGGTACGCGTTTTTGGCAAAATGTATAAGAAGGGCTATATCTACAAGGGCCTCAAGCCCGTGTACTGGTGCCCCCGCGACGAGACGGCCCTGGCTGAGGCGGAGATCGAGTATCAGGATGACCCCTGCACCACCGTGTATGTGAAATTCCCCATGAAGGACGACGGCGGCAAGCTGGGCAATTTTGACCACAGCAAGCTCTTTTTCGTGATCTGGACCACCACCATCTGGACGCTGCCGGGAAACCTTGCCATCGCTTTGCACCCTGAGGAGAGCTATGCCCTTGTAAAAGCCCCCAACGGCGAGGTCTATATCATGGCTGAGGCCCTGACCGACAAGGTCATGAAGATCGGCGGCTTTGGCGAATATGAGATCGTGGAGACCCACCCCGGCGCGTTTTTTGAAAACATGCTGGCTCAGCATCCCTTCCTGGATAAGACCAGCCGTCTGCTGCTGGCGGACTATGTCACCATGGATTCCGGTACCGGCTGCGTCCACACGGCCCCCGGCTTCGGCGCGGACGACTATGAGACCTGCCGCCGGTACGGCATGGACATGGTGGTGCCTGTGGACGACCAGGGCCGCCACACGGATTATGCCGGAAAATATGCCGGCATGAAAACGGATGAGTCCAACCCCGTCATCCTCAACGACATGAAAGAGGCGGGAAGCCTCTTCGCCAGCGAGAACATCGTCCACAGCTATCCCCACTGCTGGCGCTGCAAGGGACCCATCATCTTCCGCGCCACCCCTCAGTGGTTCTGCTCCGTGGACTCCTTCAAGGATGAGGCCTGCGCCGCCTGCGAGGATGTGCGCTGGGTGCCGGAGTGGGGTCTGGAGCGCATCAAGTCCATGGTCCGCGAGCGCACCGACTGGTGTATCTCCCGCCAGAGAAAGTGGGGCCTGCCCATTCCGGTGGTGTACTGCAAGCACTGCGGCAAGCCCGTCGTGACGGACGAGTCCATTGAGTCCATCGCCTCTGTTTTTGAGAAGGAGGGCTCCAACGCATGGTTCGCCAAGGAGGCTGAGGAACTGCTGCCCACCGGGTTCAAGTGCCCCCACTGCGGTGCGGCAGAGGGCTACACCAAGGAGGAGGACACCCTGGACGGCTGGTTTGACTCCGGCTCCACCCATTTTGCCTCCATGCAGCGGACCCAGAACTTCTGGCCCGCCACCATGTATCTGGAGGGTCTCGATCAGTATCGCGGCTGGTTCCAGTCCTCGCTGCTGGTGGGTGTGGGCGCTCTGGGCCGGGGCGCGCCCTTCAAGGAGTGTGTTACCCACGGCTGGACCGTGGACGGCGAGGGCAAGGCCATGCACAAATCTCTGGGCAACGGCATGGATCCTGCCGAGATCTTCAATAAATACGGCGCGGACCTGCTGCGCTTGTGGGCGGCTTCCGCCGACTACCATGTGGACGTCCGCTGCTCCGACGAGATTTTCAAGCAGTTGAGCCAGAATTATCTGAAGTTCCGCAATACCGCCCGGTACTGCCTGGGCAATCTGGACGGCTTCAACCCCGACGATCTGGTCCCTGCGGGCGAGATGGAGGAGTTGGACCGCTGGGCTGTCACCCGGCTGAACGCACTGGCGGAAAAGTGCCTGAAGGCCTATGACGACTATGAGTTTCTGGTGGTGACCCACGCCGTCAACGACTTCTGCGTGGTGGAGCTCTCCAATTTCTATCTGGACATTATCAAGGATCGGCTGTACTGCGAGGAGGCGGACGGAAGACGCCGCCGCAGCGCTCAGACCGCGCTGTTCCTGATTCTGGATACGATGACGAAGCTGATGGCTCCTATTTTGGCTTTTACTTGCGACGAGATCTGGCAGGCCATGACCCATCGCTCCGGGGACGATGGCCGCAACGTGCTTCTCAACGAAATGAACCGGCCCTACGCAGATTATGCTTTGAATGACAAGGCTATGGAGAAGTGGGATACGATTATCCGGATGCGGGACGATGTGAACGCGGTTTTGGAAGCCGCTCGGGCCGACAAGAAAATCGGTAAGGCACTGGAGGCCCATGTCTCTCTCCACGCCGACGACGACGCGGCGGCACAGGCGCTGCTTTCCACGATCGGCGTCAGCCTTGCCGAGGTGTTTATCGTATCCGACTGCAATATAACTACCGCCGAACCCGCGGCGGAGTCCACCGTTGGAAAGGGAAGCAATTTCCCGGGATTGACCGTTGAGGTCAGCGAGGCTAATGGAGCCAAATGCGAACGGTGCTGGATGCAATCTCCCAAGGTGGGAGAGGACCCCAACCATCCCACTCTTTGCCCCCGCTGCGCCGATGTCGTTTCCAAGCTGCCTCAGTTTTGACCCGGTTTTTGGTTTAAAATGCCGGGTTAGCTGGAAATGCGGGACAAAGCGCGGAAAAACCGGCTTGTAGCCCCGCATATTCAAAGAGAAGTAAAAAGGTGAAAGCTCCCGATTCGGGAGCTTTCACCTTTTGTTGTTTTGCTGGTAAAACAGACTGTACCGGTATGCAGCGGCCGCAAAAGATACCGCGCGAGGCGCTCACTCCTGCGGAGGAGAATCGGGACTGGTTCTCACGCAGTTTTTTCCCGCATCCTTTGCAAGGTAAAGCGCATCGTCCGCCCGCTTAAAAAGATCGCTGAATTCCTCTCCGGGCTTTTTTCGAGCAAAACCGATGCTGACGGTGAGGCGGTCGGCGAGGTGGTTTTGACAGAGGAACTTCTGACTGCATATGTCGGCGCGAATCGTCTCAAGCTGCGTCTCCAGATTGGCGGCTGAGCACCCTGTGCCGATCAGGACGAACTCTTCGCCGCCGAATCTTGCGGCAAAGAACCCGCTTTCCGCAGTGTGCTGCTGGATGGTTTTTGCCACGGCTGTCAGTGCAGCATCCCCGCATTGATGCCCAAGGGTATCATTGTATTCCTTGAAGTTGTCAACGTCAATCATCGCCAGCGTCAAGGCCTCGCATGCGGGATAAGCCTGCTGCACAAACTCATCCAGGCCGCGGCGGTTGGGAAGCTCGGTGAGCGCGTCATACTTGCTGAGCCTGTTCAGCTGTTCGTTGGAAGCAAGCAGGGAGATCCGGCTTTCAAGAACGCGCTGACACAGAAAAAAGCCGAGGACCAGGCAGGTGATGCCGTGGATCATGTCCATTTGTGCATAGAGCGGAGTTTTGAAGCGGACGGCGGCAATCGAAAAGGCAACGAGAGCGACAGACAAAAGGGTGTACGTATGATGCACGGGAGCGATGATCAGCATTGGCATGGTCAGCAGAAAAACGATAAACATCACCGCGGGGGTATCGGGACCAAAGGCCGTGCCGATCAGAGTGACAAAGCTGTAGATCAGCACGAAAAACAACCAAATCAGAAACCTGGTACAAGAAATGCTTCGGCGCCCCTTTATCTCAAAGAAAACGGACATAAGAATCAGGATGATGAAATAGACCAAATAAACAGGGCTATATGGAGATAAAGACGGCATGGCCACGCTGAGAACCAGATAGCAGGCGAGGATGACCGTCATCAGCGGGAGCAGACCGTTTATCATTTTGCAATTGTATGCGTGGATCGCCTGCTGCTGCGCCGCGAAAAAGGTGCGATCCTGCCCGCCGTAGCACCATCTTTTTAAGTTTTCAAGCATGCCCTTCATGACGCTTCCCCAATGTTCCAAATTTACTTTTAAAACGGCTGCTGTCCTGTCCCAAGCCTGTGCAGCTGTCGGCAAAACTCCTCCGGCAGCGGACAGGAAAGCTCCACAGGTTTCCCGGTACGGGGATGAATGAACCTCAGGCCCACAGCGTGGAGACACTGCCCCTGAAGTCCGGGGACGGGCTTTTTTGCGCCGTATACCGTATCGCCTAAAATTGGATGGCCTAGGTAGGCCATATGAACACGGATCTGATGCGTACGCCCTGTCTCCAGACGACAGCGCACATGGGTAAAGCCCGGATAGCGGGCGACGACCTCCCAGTGGGTCACGGCCCGGCGCCCATCCGGAACCACCGCCTGCTTCTTCCGGTCTGCGGCGCAGCGGCCGATGGGGGCATCCACCGTACCGGAACCCTCTTTGAGATTTCCCGCCACGATGCACTCGTAGGTCCGTGCCAGCGTGTGGTCCAGAAGCTGCGCCGCCAGCTTCTGGTGGGCGAAATCGTTTTTTGCCGCAATGATGAGTCCGGAGGTGTCCCGGTCGATGCGGTGAACAATGCCGGGGCGCAGGACCCCGCCAATGCCGGAGAGGGAGCTTCCGCAGTGGTGCAGAAGGGCGTTTACCAGTGTGCCGTCGGGATGGCCGGGCGCCGGATGAACCACCAGTCCCTTGGGCTTGTTTACCACGATCACGTCGTCGTCCTCGTACACCACGTCCAACGGGATGTCCTGCGGACAGACCTCGGTGGGCTCAGGATCGGGAAGCTCCACCGCCACGGTCTCACCGCCAGTGAGACGGTGGCTTTTAACGGGCCGTCTGCCGTCTACCAGCACCCGGCCCTCCTCAATGAGGCGGGCGGCGGCGGAACGGGTCAGGCCCTCCGCCTGCGCGGCAAGGAACGCGTCCAGCCGGGCGGCATTTTCAGGACTTGCCCGTAATGTCAGCGTTTCCATGGGCAGTTCCCCTTTTGTCGTACTTTTCATAGAACCAGAGGTAATAGATCGCGCCCAGAATCGCTCCCGAAACGATGCACATATCCGCCACATTGAATACAGGATAGCTCATAAACTGAAAATTAAACATGTCCACCACATATCCCAGCCGCGCCCGGTCGATGATGTTGCCAAGTCCGCCGGAGATAATCAGTGTGGCGGCGGCCAGACCCATTGGGTGGCGGACGATTTTCTTCACCACGACATAGGACACCGCCAAGACGATCGCGCAGGTGACCGCCAGCAGCAGCCACCGCATACCGGAAAAGCTGGACCATGCCGCACCGTAATTGTGGACGCGGAACAGCTCAACAAAGCCGGGAATCAACGGCGTGAAGCCACCCGGCTCCAGATGAGTCACCACCCAGTATTTTACCCACTGGTCCGCGGCCAGCAGTCCGACGCCGACGATCAGATAGAGCATAAGGACCTCCGTACACATTTTGCGCTAAATTCTTTTAAATATGTTTTTCTTATCCTACCCCATATCCGTTGAAAAAGCAACTTCCGCCTTGTGCTTTTTTAGCTTTTGTGATAAACTGCTTTAGTTAAATGTTGATATTTATCAGGTTTTGGAGGATTTGCTCTTGGAACGCAAAGACGTCTTGATTGCCCCGGAGAATATTGCCCGACAGCGGGACTTTACGCAACGGATCCGCACCATGTTTGCCGCGCGGCAGGCCCATCCCGTGGCCTGTGTGGATACCTTTGGGTGCCAGCAAAACGTGGCCGACGGGCAAAGGCTGATGGGAATGCTTCAGGAAATGGGCTTTTCCTTTACGCAGGAACCGAAGGAGGCCGATCTGGTTATTCTCAACACCTGTGCCGTCCGGGAACATGCGGAGCAGCGGGTGTTCGGCAACCTTGGAGCGCTGACCCACACGAAAAAAGAGAATCCGGAGCAGGTGATCTGCCTGTGCGGCTGCATGGCGCAGGAGGAGCGGGTCTCCAGCCGGGTGAAGGAATCCTATCGCCATGTGGATCTGGTGTTCGGCCCTCATGCCCTGTGGAAATTCCCGGAGCTTTTATGGCAGGTGTACGAGTCCCACAAGCGGGTCTTCTCCGTGGCCGACGAGCACGGCAGCATCGCTGAGGGCATTCCCGCCGTGCGGGAGGCAGGCGTGAAGGCCTGGGTCTCCATCATGTACGGGTGCAACAACTTCTGTTCGTACTGCATTGTGCCCTATGTCCGGGGCCGGGAGCGCAGCCGGGATCGTGACGCGGTGCTGGCGGAGGTCCGGGAGCTGGTGGATTCCGGGTACAAGGATATTACCCTGCTGGGCCAGAACGTGAATTCCTATGGAAACGATCTGGGCGGCGGATACGATTTTGCGGATTTGCTCAGCGATATCGACCTGATTCCCGGGGACTATCTCATCCGCTTTATGTCCAGCCACCCCAAGGACGCGACGCACAAGCTGTTTGACACCATGGCCCGGTGCGGGCATGTGGCAAAGCAGCTTCATCTTCCCTTCCAGTCCGGCAACGACCGGGTGCTGGGAGAGATGAACCGGCACTACACCCGGGCGCAGTATTTGGAGGAGATCGATTACGCCAAAGCCAAAATGCCGGGACTGGTGATCACCAGCGACGTCATCATCGGCTTTCCCGGAGAAACGGAGGCGGAGGCCATGGACACAGTGTCTTTGGTGGATGAGGTGGGGTTCGCCGCTCTGTTTACGTTTATTTACAGTCCCCGGCCCGGGACAAAAGCGGCGGCGCTGCCGGACCCGGCGCCCCGGTCCGAAAAACAAAAGTGGTTTGATCGGCTGCTGGAGGTGCAAAACGCCAGGTCAGCCGCCGCCCA
>Ga0183100_1001431_pt1 | contig 12070 bp, 7 predicted proteins | sample Biomet2_FD_127789 | JGI IMG/M metagenome (GOLD analysis project Ga0183100, IMG submission 127789) | Microbial communities from bioreactor (seeded with anoxic lake sediment) at LBNL, California, USA - Biofuel metagenome 2 | ecosystem: Engineered > Bioreactor > Anaerobic > Unclassified ...
TGGCGGGTGGGGCGGGCTGTTTTCGGAAGGGGTGGATTTAGCGGGCGAGCAGCTGATTGGCGCGTTGATTGTAGGGGTTGGGCTGCCCACGCCTTCGCTTCGGCTGAAAACGCTGCGAGCTTTTTATGATGATCGTTTTGGGGATGGATTTTTGTACGCGTGGATGATCCCGGCGATGCAGAAGGTGGCGCAGGCGGGCGGGCGCGTAATCCGCACGGAAAAGGATCGCGGCCTGCTTGTGCTGATCGACGACCGTTATTATGAACCGCGTTATTACCGCCTGCTGCCCTCGGAATGGAAGCTTCGGGACGAAGATATTGCAGGCGCGGCAAAAGCGCTGAATCAGTTGGAAGGTGAAGTTTCGATATGAAGTGGAAACGCGTGGCCCTGTGGGTTTCTATCGCGCTTACCGCGGCGCTCGCGGCAGCGCTTGCGTGGCCGCAGGGAGGGAGCCGTGGTGTTTTGTACCGTGTGCAAAAAGGTAAGGGAACAGCGTACCTGTTGGGTTCGATTCATGTAGGCAATAACCGGATGTACCCTTTTGGCGACGAAATCCGCAACGCCATGGAAGCATCGGATACATTTGTGTATGAGTGCGATACCGATTCCGTGGAAGCGCTGCAGGAAACCATGCGGCGAATGTCGCAGCCCCAAGAGAAAACCCTCCGTGAAACGATTGGGGAAACGCTGTATGCCCAGTTGGGGGAGGTTTGCACAAGGCTGAACATACCCTTGGCTACCATGGACGCGCAACCGCTTTGGGTGGTCATCAACACACTCGCGGTTCATACCACCGCCGTGGAAATGGGCGTGGCGGATGTTACGCAGGCGATGGCGCTGGGTGTGGAGCAACAGGTGAAAGCCTATGCCACAGAGCATGATAAACCGGCGGCCTTTTTGGAAACGCTGGGGGAACAGTTGGATACGCTGGAGGGTTTCAGCCTGCCTTTGCAAAGCTATCTGTTGCAAAGCGAATGTGAGGTGATTCTCCAGCCGGAAACGGCTCGCGGGATGGATGCTACCATCGCGTACTGGCCGGAGTGGTGGCGCAGAGGCATGCTCAGCGCGTTTTCCGACAGCTATTTGAAGGGCTATCTGGAACCAGGGTATGAAGCGGAGTGCATGGAATACCATACCAAGCTGATTACGGAGCGTAACCAACGCATGGCGGAGCGCTTGCTTGCCATGCTTGCGCAGGGAGATACGCGGTTTGTAACGGTAGGGCTATTACATTTGGTGTTGCCGGAGGATAGTGTGGTTGGGCTCTTGAAAGCACAAGGCTGCACCGTTACCCTGCTGAGCGCGCCATAAGGGAGGACAAGTGGATGAAGGACCTGAAGGTGAACGGGTATACCATCAGCTGCAAAAAGTGGAAATTTCGTATTCCGGATGTAATGGCGCTGTTGGCGCTTACCTATTGGGCTAAGTCTCGCGACCGGAAAACGGTGCGGCGTTGTATGCGGCATTCCACGCCGTTTGGGGTTTTCAGCCCTGAGGGGAAGCTGGTGGGCTTTATGCGCATAACATCGGATTGCGCAACGGTGTATTACCTTGCGGATGTTGTGATGGCGGATGAGGAACGCGGAAAAGGTCTCGGGCTTGCGATGGTGCGTTACGCGCTGAGCCACCCCCGCGTTTGCCGCGGCAAAGGCTTGCTGCTAACCCAGACGGCAAGCGGGCTTTATGAAAAAGTGGGATTTTATAAGGTTGGAGATCGCCTGATGATACGCGATCCCGTGAACATGAGTCCCGTGTGAAGCGCTCCGACACGCCGCATTGCACCGGGATGCTTGCTGGCGAAGGTGCGGCGCTGTTATGCCCGCATTGGGTTGCATGGTTGCGCATACCCGGTCTGCGCCTGCGCGCCGGCAGGGCACCCGCAGTATGCTTACAGGTACATAAACGCCGCCCCATAAGCCACATTGCTACACGCAAGCGGGTTTTGGGGCGGCTTACGTTATGCGGGGAGGCTTGCTCACAAACCTGTAGGTTTGCGCGGGGTAGGCGGAAGGGATGCCAATACGCGCATTTATGCGCCAAACGTGATGGTACGGGCATTGTCGGCGGACTTGTTAGCGGCAACCGTGTTTTGACGCCTTGTTATGACGGCGCTCCGGAGCCAGCCGGATAAGGGTACCCCGGTGCGTAATCGCGCGCTGGCAGGTGCGGGAAAGCAGTTCGCAGGATACCCGGCGTGAAGTCACTCTTTACAACTGTTACAGGCTACCGTATAATCTAGGGTAGGGAATTCTCGCGCAATCATTATAAATGGCGAATGGAGGCGCGTTTGTGAAAAAAGTGATCGGGGGCTTTCTGGCCACCATTCTGCTGCTGGCCGGTCTGCTTTGGGCGACCAAGGCATATTTCTTTTCCATAGGCTGCGTACAACCCATTATGACGGATAATTACGGCGTGGCATACACCGCGCGTGTGGACGGTAAGGATTTTTCCATTCTGAACACGCAAGGCCAATGGGAAAAAACGTTCCTTGCGGGGGTGGATATTGGGCTTGGCGTGCCAGGCTCCTTTCCCGGCGAGTTTGCCATCAGCTACGATACTTATATGGACTGGTTTACCCAGATTGGCGATTTGGGCTCCAATGTTATCCGGGTTTATACGCCTCAATCGCCTGTGTTTTACCATGCGCTGTATGAGTATAACCGCGCGTCGGTCGCCCCGCTGTATCTGATGCAGGGGGTGTATATGGACGAAAGCGACGTTGCGAAATACGGCGATTTGTACAATCCGCAATCCATTACCATAGCCGATATGCGGCAGGATATTGTGGACTGTGTGAACATGCTGCACGGCAACGCGGTCATCGGCGCCAAGCCGGGCAAAGCCTCCGGGCTGTACCAGTACGATGTATCGCGGTATGTGATCGGTTGGATTTTGGGCATTGAGTGCGAAGCGTATCTGGTGGAGGGAACCAATAAGGCGCATCCCAATATCACGGATTTTCAGGGAAAGTACATCTATACGGTCAACGCATCCCCCTTTGAAGTGTTTGCCGCGCAGATGCAGGAACTCGCCATCGCTTACGAAGTCGAACACTATCAAATGCAGCGGCCGGTCGCCTTTAGCAACTGGATCACAACCGACCCGCTGACTCACCCCAACGAGCCGCGGGACACCGAGGACAGCGCGGTGATCGATGTGGAGCATATCCATAGCACGCCCCTGTTCACCAGCGGTTTTTTTGCCTCCTACCATGTGTATCCGTATTACCCGGATTTTCTCAACTTTCCCAGTGGAGACGCAGCCGTGGACGCGGACCCCTATTATGCGTATGTGCGCTCGCTGGTGGAGTATCATTCCATGCCGGTGCTCGTTTCGGAATTTGGCTTGCCGACGTCCCGCGGGGTGACGCATGTGAATCACCTGTCGGGCTTGAATCAGGGCGGGAACAATGAGCAACAGCAGGGTGAAGGCCTGGTAAAGATGCTCAACGATATTCACCGCGCGGGTTGCATGGGCGGAATTGTCTTTGCGTGGCAGGATGAATGGTTTAAAACCTCCTGGAACACGATGGACTATGACGATAGTTCCGCTCGCCCCAAATGGCACAATGTGGAGTCCAGTGAAGAAAACTTCGGCCTGATGGGCTTTTCCGCTTTCCAGACTGTCGAAATTGACGGCGAGGACGGGGATTGGGCCGATGCTAAAACCATTGGGAAAACCGACGCGCTGAAAGCCAACTGGGACGAAGCGTACCTGTACCTGCGCATTGCTATGGATGATTTTGAGGGAGAAACGGCGATCGTACCCATTGATACCATACAGGGCGAGGGAAGCCGTACCTACGATGGGGTAACCTTTGAGCGGGCAGCGGATTTCGTGCTGGTTGTGGACGGAAAGCAGAATACGCGCCTGTTGGTGGACCCGTACTATAATCCCAATTATAAGGTCTACTCGACCAATGTGTTTCTGCCGGAGGAGCTGGCGCAGTTTTTACAGCCCGAAAGCGGCCGCTTTATTGATGTGCAGCAGGTGATTTGCAACGCGATGCTCATGCCTAAAACAGGCCAAACGGTACCGGTGCAGCTCTGGGATACCGGTAAAATGACGTACGGAGTTTCCAATCCGAGCAGCGCTGCCTATGATTCCATGGCGGATTTTTGCGCGGGCAACGGCTTTGTGGAAATCCGAATCCCCTGGATGCTGCTCAATGTTGCGGATCCCTCATCGGGGAAGATTTTATCCAACCTGCATACGGACGGCGCGATTTTGTGGGAGAAAATCCAGAACCTGTACGCGGGGGTCTCGCGTAAGGGTGATTCCGGCGCAGTGGCTATGGACGCGTATGCCCTGCCTCAGTGGGGCGCCTTTCCCTACAAACAGCGGCTGAAGCAATCGTACGCAATGCTCAGGGACGCATTTCCGCATTATGCCAACTATCCCATTTGCGCGGGCGAGTCCATGCAAGCCTCCCAGCGACTGCGGGATACAAGGCTGCTGTATGTGCGTATTGATCGGGAGATTCGCAACACCGACCTGATTACGTACATGCTCCTGCTGGCGATCCTCCTGGCGGCATATCTGTACATGCTGCTGGTGTTTATTAACCTGCGGCTCAACCACGTTTTCAGGCGGCAGGAGCGGGAACGGGCCTACCTGCTCAACCTCCTGCCGATGCCGGAAGCAGCCCTGCGTAAAAAACTTCACAGACGCTACCTTTGTACAGCCAGAGGAGCGGAGATGCTTAGCCGCATCCTTACAGAGGACAGCGACCGCTGCGCTGCCAGCGCGCTGCCCGACATTCTTCGCACCGGCAAGTATAACGCGTGGATGAAGCATTGCTTTACCTCGCGGGATATGATGCTGCGGATTTTGATCATCCGTTTAACGGGACTGCTGCGCATTCGCAGTTTTGAAGAGCAGATCATTCCCCTGATGAAGCAACACCGTGATAACCTGAACCTGCAGTATGCGGGCTTTCTGGCGCTGTCTATGATGGGCAACCGTGACAGCATTGTGACGCTGTGCGGCGATCCGACGTTCACCAAAGCCCTGTCCTACCGCAGCCTCAAGGAAGTTTTCAGCGCGTATACGGGCGATAAGCGATTCCTGTATGAAAAGCTGATTTCTTCCCCGGACGCGTACATTCGCAGGATTGTGATTAAGAACATCGGGGAGGAAGGGTTTACAGAGTATGCGGAACGGTTGATGCCATTGTTGGAAAACGCGGATGACAATCTGCTTTGCGATGGCATCCGCTCGCTTGGGCAACTGAAGTATGCGCCGGCTGGCAATTTTATCGCCATGTGCATGTACAACAACAACTGGACCCTGCGCAACGCCGCCGTGGGCGCGCTTGCCAACATCAATGCGGAGCTGTTCCGCCCCCTGCTGCTCAAAGGTCTGTGCGATAAAGAATGGTGGGTGCGCTACAACAGCGCGCGGGAGTTGTGCGCGCATGTGCCGCTGCATACGCTGGAGGAGATTCTCCCAACGCTTAACGACCGTTTTGCCTTTGAAATACTCCGCTATGCCATACAGGAAGCTCAAATGCTGGGCAGGGGGGTGACGGAAGCGTGAAACAAATCATTTCTGTGTTTCTGATGGTGATTAATGCCCTGTCGCTTGCGTACATGATCGGCATCACCATCACGTATTTTCTGCAACTGCTGTATTCGGGTCGGGCGCTAAACGAATACGTAAAATTCCTGCGCTTTTCGGACTACCGGCGCTACATCGATTCCGCCAACATGATTCCCGTATCGCTGATTGTGCCTGCGTACAACGAAGAGGCTACCGTGGTGGAGACGGTTCGGAACCTGCTCAAGCTGAACTATCCGGAATACGAGATTATCGTTGTAAATGACGGCTCCAAGGATCGTACGCTGGAACTGCTGATGGAAACCTATGCGATGGTTGCCATAGAACAACCCTTCCAGCGCTCGGTAGAGTGCAAAGCGATTCGCAGAGTGTACCGCTCGCCCCTGCATGACAACCTGATCGTGATTGACAAGGAGAACGGCGGCAAGGCGGATGCGCTAAACGCCGGGATTAACTTTTCAAGGTATCCGGTAATCGTATCCATGGACGCGGATTCCGTGTTGGAAAAAGAGGCGCTGGTGCGCATTGTTTCGCCTTTCCTGCAGGATCACACGGTGGTGGCGGTGGGCGGCGTTGTGCGGATTGCCAACGGCTGCGTCATCCGGGATGGGGAAATCAAGGAGATACGCCTGCCAAAATCCGCCTTGGGAAAACTGCAGACCGTGGAATACCTCCGTTCCTTCTTTACCGGGCGAATCGGCGCCGCATCTATGGGGATGCTGCTGATTATCTCCGGCGCGTTTGGCGCGTTTCGCAAGGACGCCGTTATTGCGGTGGGCGGCTATACCACGCATTGCATTGGCGAGGATATGGAGTTGGTGGTAAAGCTGCACCGTCACCTTCGCGATACGGGAAAGCCATACCGCATCGATTTTTTGCCGGATCCCATCTGCTGGACGCAGCCACCGGAAAACCTGCGGGACTTGTACAAGCAGCGCAAACGCTGGCAAATCGGGCTGATTAACGTGCTGATTCGGCACCGGGACATGGCTTTTAACGCGAAGTACGGTAAAACGGGCTTGCTGATGCTCCCTTATTACTGGATTTTTGAATTTATTGGACCGGTGTTTGAAACCATGGGGTATATTACCATACCGCTTTCCTGGTGGCTCAATATTATCAGCTGGAAGTTTGCGCTTCTGTTTTTCCTGCTGGTGGTGATGGTTGGGTTGATTCTTTCGCTGGGCGCGATTTTGCAGGAAAGCTACGCTATGCGCAAATTCCCCAAAATGAGCCAGATTTTAACCCTTGCGGCGTATGCGTTGGTGGACAATCTGGGTTTTCGGCAGTTTAATACCATCATCCGCTTTATTGGCTGCCTGAAATACCGCAGCGGTAAAAACACCTGGGGAAGCATGAACCGCAAAAAGTTCAGCGGCGCCGCCAAATAACTTGGCACCGGGCCGGAGGCATGTCGCGGTTAGGTTGCCGGTATGCGTTTGTTGCTGTGGAAGCCACCTTTTGCGGCATGGCTGTTCTCGCTGTGGATCCTTACACCGCCAAGCGCTATTACCGATGCGGCGCTTCGCCGTGTGATGCAGGAACTGTGCAAGGGGGGTACGACAGGGTGATGGACAAGCGTTGCCGGCGGAGGAGCAGGCTTTTCGCAGGGGCAATGGCCATGCTATGCGCGCTGGTATGGGGCTGGAGCGGCCAAATGTACGCAAACGCGGAGGGAAAAATGGCGACGGCAGTGTATGTATATGACGGAAACAGCGCCCGATACCGGGATGCGGACGCGGATAAGATCGACCAGATGTTTTACTCGTTTGCCGTATTCCGTAACGGGCATGTGTCAGTATCGCACTGGAGAAACATCAAGAAATTTCAGAAATTTATCGCAAAACACCCGCATATTCAACCGATCCTCTCGGTTGGCGGCTGGGGCGCGGACGGGTTTTCTCAGGCGGCCGCAACCGAGGCTGGGCGGCAGACGTTTGTAAAGGACGCCCTTTCCATCGTTCGCAAGTATGGGTTTCGCGGTGTGGATATTGATTGGGAATATCCGGGTTCCTCGGATGCGGGGATCCAAAGCAGCCCGGAGGACCGCGAGAATTATACGCTTCTGTTGCAAGCGCTGCGGGCGGGGCTCGACGCGCTTGCCGCGGAGGCCGGGCAGCCCTATCAGCTTTGCGTTGCGCTGAGCGCTTCGCCCTATCTGATTCCGAACCTGGAATGTGAGAAAATCGGCGCGGTGGTAGATCAGGTAAACCTGATGACATATGATTTGCAACAAAATGAGGTCGCTTCGCACCACACCGCGCTGTTTTCACCGGCGGCCGGGGTGTTATGCGCGGCCGAGGGGATCAGAGCATACCGGGACGCCGGAATCCCCGCGCAAAAGCTGATGCTGGGCGCGGCGTTTTACGGGCACAAATGGGCTACAAAGACGGCGGAGCCTTTGTATCAACCGGCGACGTATAAAAGTACGCTCACCTACACCGCCATTGCCAAACTGCTTGCAAAAAAGCCAAGCGCCGCTTTGTTTGACGCTGCTGCGCAAGCCCCGTACTACTTTGACGGGAAAACGTTTATCAGCTATGACGATGAACGCTCGATTGCGGCCAAGCTGGCGTATGCGCGGGAGAATGGCCTGATGGGGTTGTTTGCCTGGGAATATGGCGGCGATACAACGGGAAAACTGGTGCAGGCCTTGCGCTAAACACCGTTTTCCCGCGCGAAAGATGATCGGCGGAGGGCGCGGGAGCCGGCAGCCGCAGGGGATGGATAGAAAACAAAGCCGGGCTTGACAGGTTGCGGCAAGCCCGGCATAATAGGTTTTGCATTTGGGGGGCTTTTCCAAGCGCTTGGGCAGGCACACGGTAGCCGAAAGCGATGGAATGCGCCCCTTGCAGTTTTTTTGTTTGGAGGATATGTCATGCGCGCTTGCCTGCTGGTGGGGTTGGGTGGCTTTGTGGGTTCGGTGTTGCGATATGGCCTGTCGCTGTTGCCGGTAACCGGAAGAAGCGGTTTTCCGGTAATGACGCTGGTTATCAATGTCGTTGGCGCGCTGTTGATTGGGTTGCTGGTCGGGCTTGCGACACGGTTTGAAGGGTTTAGCTCGGACTGGCTTACGTTTCTCAAGGTGGGCGTTTGCGGGGGGTTTACCACGTTTTCCACCTTCGCGCTGGAGTTGAACACCCTGATGGGCTCTGGCCGTGTGTGGACGGGGATTGCGTACGTGTTGGCAAGCCTAGCGCTGGGTGTAAGCGCGGTATGGCTTGGCCGGTCGATTGTCGCTTAGGCAATGAAGACGAGGCACATAGCTCCGCGAGCAAGGGTCCACCTGCGGTTTGGCAAGCCGTGCTTCGCGCACAAAGGCACAGAAGGGAAACGGAAACACTGCCCGAAAAGGGGAGGGGGAACGCGGTACACCTTCCATGAAACCGCACAGGCGGCGAAAAGGCGAGGCGGTACAGCAACACCCCTGATCGGTTGCCAGCGGGAGAGCCCATCATTGGCACAGAGCAAAGCGAACAGCGCGGTTGACAACACGTTCGGCAGGCATAACCAAAGCCTGATGGGGTGTGGCGCGCTTCCGCAATCGCGTTGCGCCGTGTTATGGAGCATTTGCCGCGCCTTATGAGGCGTAGCGTTTATCAAACCCAGGATAATTGTGCAGACCGATGAAAGCGCCCCCGAGTGCCGCGGAGTAATGTCCGCAGGATTCGGGGGCGCTTATATAAGCGTGGGATCAGATACGTGGCACACCTATAACGCAGGAGCTAGCACATCAGGCGGTGGTATGTACGGTAACTGAGCCGATGTAACGATGGATTTCCGATAGCCCGGCGTACATGGACGGCGTTCCCTCGCCGGTCAGGCAAAGGGTGGGCGCTTGCCGTATTCCATACTGCGCGGCCTGCTCCGGTTGCGCTTCCGCCTCCACAACGGTGTAGGGGATATGCGCCTGTTCCAGAAGGGTTTTGGCAACACGGCAGTTGGGGCAGGTGGCTGTGGTGAACAGGAGCGCCGGCTTGCGTTCGCTTTCGGCATGGGGTGTGGGCGAGGTGGAAACGGGGTTTGCCGTCGTCGTGGGGTGCGAGCCTCCCGCGGGCGCTGCGCTGTGCTCCGTCTGATAGACTTTTCGCTGGCGGAATTCCTGCAGTTTACCGTCATTCCAGTTTTTCACCGGGCGATAATACCCTGTGATGCGGCTGTACACTTCGGTTTCCACGCCACAGTGGGGGCAAGCGTACAGTTCCCCGGGTAGGTACCCATGCGTGGGGCACACGGAATAGGTTGGGGACAGGGTGTAGTATGGCAGGCGGTAGTTTTCCGCGATTTTCCGCACCAAGGCCGCCGCGGCTTGCCAGTTGGGCAGTTTTTCGCCAAGATACGCGTGGAAAACCGTGCCGGAGGTATACAGAGTTTGAAGTTCGTCCTGGATGTCCAACGCTTCAAAAATATCTTCGGTAAAGCCCACGGGCAGGTGGGTACTGTTGGTATAGAAGGGCGTGCCGTCGCCCTGCGCGGCGGTGAGCATATCCGGGAAGGCTTCCAGATCATGCTTGGCCAGGCGGAACGAGGTGGACTCGGCCGGCGTCGCTTCCAGGTTGTACAGATCGCCGTACTGCTCCTGATAATCGGACAGCCGGGTGCGCATGTGCTCCAACACGCGTTTGGCAAAAGCCTGCGTTTCCGGGTGCGTCATATCGGCGTGGAGCCAGCGGGCGTTGAGCCCGGCTTCATTCATGCCGATGATGCCGATGGTGCTGAAGTGGTTGTTCAGGGTGCCCAGATACCGCTTGGTATAGGGGTATAAGCCTTCGGCAAGCAAATTGCTGACAATTTTCCGCTTCACGCTCAGGCTGCGCGCGCTAATGTCCATCAACCGGTCCAGCCGGGCAAAGAAGGCGGCTTCGTCTGCCGATTGGTGGGCGATGCGGGGGAGGTTAATTGTGACTACGCCGATGGAGCCGGTGCTTTCCCCGCTGCCAAAAAAGCCGCCGGATTTCTTGCGCAGTTCGCGCAAATCCAAGCGCAGGCGGCAGCACATGCTGCGTACGTCGCTGGGCTGCATATCGGAATTGATATAGTTGGAAAAATAAGGCGTACCGTATTTCGCGGTCATCTCAAACAGCAGACGATTGTTTTCGGTTGCGCTCCAATCAAAATCGGAGGTGATGGAATAGGTGGGGATCGGATACTGAAAGCCGCGGCCCTGCGCGTCGCCTTCAAGCATGGTTTCAATAAAGGCACGGTTGACCATATCCATCTCCCGCTTGCAATCGCCATAGCGGAAGTTCATTTCCTCCCCGCCCACCAGCGCGGGTAGCTCTGCCAGATCGGGCGGGACGGTCCAATCCAGCGTGATGTTGGTGAAGGGGGCCTGCGTACCCCAGCGGCTGGGGGTATTTACGCCAAAAATAAAGCTTTGGATGCACTTTTTGGTTTGCTCATAGGTCAGGTTATCGGCGCGCACAAAAGGCGCCAGATAAGTATCAAAAGAAGAAAACGCTTGCGCGCCAGCCCACTCGTTTTGCAATATACCCAAAAAATTGACCATCTGGTTGCAAAGCGAGGCCAGATGCTTGGCCGGTTTGGAAGATATTTTACCGGGTACGCCGCCTAGCCCTTCCCGAATCAGCTGTTTGAGGCTCCAGCCGGCGCAATAGCCCGTGAGCATGGACAGATCGTGGATATGGATTTCCGCGTTGCGGTGGGCGTTGGCGATCTCGTCGTCGTACACCTCGGAAAGCCAGTAATTTGCGGTGATCGCGCCGGAGTTTGATAGGATCAGCCCGCCGACGGAATAGTTGACGGTGGAATTTTCCTTGACGCGCCAGTCTGTTACTTTAACATATCCATCCACGATTTTGCGGTAATCCAGCAGGGTATTGCGCATACTGCGGAGCTTTTCGCGCTGGCGGCGGTAGAGGATGTACGCTTTGCTCACGCTGGCGTACCCGGCTTGGGACAGTACGCTTTCCACGCTGTCCTGAATATCCTCCACAGAGATCAGCCCATTGTGGATTTTTGGCTGAAAATCAGCCGAAACCCGAAGGGACAGTAAATCGATCACATCCGGGTGCGTTTCCACCCCGACGGCGTCAAAAGCGCGGGACATCGCCGTGCCGACTTTGGAAAGTTGAAAATCAACGACCGATTGGTCGCGCTTCAATACTTGATACATGTTTTTCCCCCTCTCAACATTGCGTGTGAGTATCATAGCATGAGCGGCGGGGGAAAGCAAGCTTCTGGACACAATATGTTGTGCCAAACGACCAGCAAAAACGCAATCCGTAGTTTATCGGACGGTTGCATGGGGAATATAGGGTTGCAAAACGGCCAAACATGCCTGCGTTTCGGTTTGGGAAAAAGCCCTCATGCCGGTGCCAATCAAGTGGCCGGAATCGACAAACGTCTGTAAAAAATACGCTTCTGGCCCTGCCAGCCATTGCCCGATGTGTTCCATATCCGCAGCGGTATGCAGGGGACTTAGCAGTGTTGTTCGAAACTCAAAGGGAACCGTGCCGGCCATCAGCAAAGCGGCGGAACGCTCCACGGC
>Ga0183100_1001434_pt1 | contig 12055 bp, 10 predicted proteins | sample Biomet2_FD_127789 | JGI IMG/M metagenome (GOLD analysis project Ga0183100, IMG submission 127789) | Microbial communities from bioreactor (seeded with anoxic lake sediment) at LBNL, California, USA - Biofuel metagenome 2 | ecosystem: Engineered > Bioreactor > Anaerobic > Unclassified ...
AAAGCAACCACCCAGAGGACCCGGAGCACGCGGCGTACGCGGACATTCTGGGGAGCGAGGAGCTGGACCCCGCGGCGTTCGACATCGAGGCCGCCAGTAAGAGGATGGAGCTGCCCTGGACATTGTTCTGACCTCGCGACGGATCACCGCTCTGGTGCCGCGATAAGGCCAGCCAAGGCGATTCAGAAGGGCGGCGGCCTTTCGTCCGCGGGGTATTAGCCCTCGCCCCCGATGGTTAAGGTCTCGATGCCTTGGCCGTGGAGGGCTCGACGACCATGATCGTCATCTTCTTCCTCAGCTTCCCGGCCGCGCTCCGTCCAGACGCGTCGATGAACCTGACAGCGAGTTGTCGGTATCGATGGCCCACGTCCGCTGGAGCGAACGCCAGATAGAACCGGTGGTACACGAGCTCCCATTCCTCGCCCTATGGCTAAATGTGGAAAGTAAACAACTATCGAACTCCGATCAAACAAATACGCTCAAGGCGATCCCGGTCTTCGTGGGTTTCAATCCGATTGCTTCGGTTGAGGCTGAAGGATTCTCGGGATTCGTCCACGTAAGTGCTCTCCTTGAAAGTTGTACGATGGTGCCAGATGAATGCGGCCTCTATATGATATTGCGTCTAAACCGGAATCCCCCATCGTTCCCGCCAAAAGGCCCAGGTGGTCATTTCAAAGGCATCGACCCGAACGTGCCAATAGCAATTTTGGAGCAAAAATGGGTCGCTGATTCGCTGGTCATCTACATCGATAAGGCAGGTGGTACCAACGGACCGAAATGTAGTGATCACACTTTGCGCCAACGCTTGTCCCAGTAAATGAGATTCGGTAAGGGAGAACCGGTCGGCCATCGTGGCGGCAGATATATCTGGCAACTGCAGGACAATAAGGACCTGCTGATGTGTTGGAGACCGATTATCAAAGGCGTGGAAGACCCATCCGCCATGGAGAGCGAGTTGCTCTGTGAATTTGTCGGCACCTATGGCAGACTACCCTTTGCTAACCTCAGATATTAGTCTCATAGAACCAACCGAATAATAGCAGGAATGGCCCTCAGCATTGCACTGGGCGCTCCTGCCTTCCTCAAAAGTTGATTCTTATTTCAGCCTGCACCTTAGCTCCTTATCGACGTTCTTGGCTATCCAGTCGTCTGAGATGACAAAATTTTTCACACTGGCGAGATCGCACTTCTTGCCCATCTTGACGTCCTTCGTGATGATGATGTAGTTCTTGTTCCTGGCAAATTCCACGATGACATCGTCACTGGTGTTCCTTAATCCGACCTTATCAACGTCGGTTACTTCCCAACCGAGCACTTTAAAATATTCTTTAGAACCGATGATCTGTTCATCTAGCAGGAGCTTTGCTTCGGTCATGTTACGACTATATGCATCTAAATATAAATCTATTTTTAAATATCAATTCTTCCCAATGCTTCCGAGCATCAGCTTCAGAGGGTGAGCGACCTGCTCCCATCGACCAAGCACAGCGATGATATATTCTTCTTGACCAGTTACTCCACTGCAGCCTGGTAGAGCTTCATCAAAACTGCCATAACCATCCTCTTGATTCGTGATGGATGATGAGCGGATTGCAGGTCCGGGACGTACAGGACATGGCACGCAAGTTCGTTGATGACCGTGGGTGGTCAAAATACCACAAGCCAAAGGACCTGGCCATGTCCATCAGCATCGAGGCGGCGGAGCTGCTGGAGCTCTTCCAATGGACCGACCGATGCCCAAGCAGGAAGGACGGTCAAAGGGTCGGGGAAGAGATAGCGGACGTCATCCTCTACTGTGCCAGCCTGGCGAACGCCCTGGGTCTGGACCTGGCCCAGGCCATAGAAGAAAAGGTTGAGAAGAACAGCAGGAAGTACCCCGTCGACGTGGTGGCAGGGGCCGAGAGCTGGGAAGAGGTGAAGGAGAGGCTAGGCAAGCATGAGAAGCCTTAGTTCTCCATCCTCGACCTCACGAACCTCTCGGTGTCCTTGTCCATGAAGTGAACGTAGCATCCCTTCATTCCCCTGGTCAGCAGCACGCGATAAGTGTTCTTCGCCAGGTCCGTGAACCGCTCCCCCGACCTCTTCACCGTTCCATCGAACGAGCTCGACCTGTCGCCGATCCACTTCTGGGCATCCAAATCGTACCTCAGGTCCTTTCCGAAGATGACGCCCACGTAGTCGAACTCGAAGCCCTGCGCCGTGTACACGCACCCGACCTGCTCCATACCGTTGGGGTCGTGGGCCCACAGCACCGCCTTCGGTATCCCCTTCGCCAGCTTGGAGGCCTCGGGGCGGGCGTTCCACGGCCGCCGGTACTCGCCGATGCGGACATCGTCCACCAGAGTGCCGTCGTTGTTCGCGTGGGACCACGGCCAGCAGAACCCGGCGGTCATCCTTCCGGTATTTCCTTCGTTCACCTTTTGTCTGATGGCCTGCTCCAGCTCCTCCGGGGAGGAGAAGATTCTGAGGTCGAAGCCCTCGTTGCCCTGCCACAGGACATTGGCGGTCTTCCGAATCCCCAAGGTGTTGTTCACCCAGTTCACGAAGCCGTCCGAGCCGGCGCAGCGGAACTGCGTCTCCAGCTGGTACTCAAGCACGCTGCAGCCGTTCCTATTGGCGGCCTCCCTGATGTGCTGCACCGAGCCGATCTCGTCCGGCCTCACCACCTGGTCGTCGTCGATGAAGAACACGGAGACCTTGGCGGCGCGGAGGAGCTCGTCCACCTGTGGGGTGTCCCGCCTGTCCATCTTCGGGGTGTACATGCTGTTGCTGTTCTTCCTGATGCGGTGGGCCTCATCGGCCACCAGCACGTCCACCGCGTCGGGCTCGGCGTCCATGTAGCTGTTGAAGTACTTGAACTGGACGCTGCCCCTGGGCCCGATGATCTTCCTCAGGGTCTCGGTGAACGCTCGCGACCCGGTGGCGTACTGGGCGTTATATCCCTTGAGCAACAGGTCGGCCATCAGGTTGATGGCGATGACCGACTTGCCCGTCCCCGGGCCGCCCTTGACGATGATCGCCGCCTTCCTGCGGTCGTGGAACCCCTGCTTGGCCCAAGCCATGATCTTGTCGTAGACCACGAGCTGGTCGTCCAGGAGCACGTACTCCGAGCGCCCCTTGATCACATTGCCGACGTGCTCCATCAGCTTCCTGCTCGGGCGGTACCTGCTCTCCTCGACCCGCTTGAGCACTTCCAGCCCCTCGCCCGCGCTCAGCCTCCGGACCAGGAAGTCCTTGATCCTGGTCACCTCGTCCTTGGAGAACAGGGGGCATACACCGAGCAGGTCGCGGAAACGGGGGTCCAGGAGAGGGTCGGACGCGACATAGCGGTAGTTATGGAGGTAGGAGCAGGAGCTCAGAGCGACGGGGTCGAAGCCGTCGTAGAAAGCGGTGTGGTTGTCCTGGAGATACATCCGGTACTGGTTGGCCTGGGCCGACGGGTGAAGCACCTCTCTCATCGCACCGCCGACGAAGGTGGTGACCTCGTTCTCCCCCTCCGCCTGGTCACACCGCTCCCACTGCTTGAGCTCCACGATGACCGCGTTGTCCCTATTTACATCATCCTTGCCGCAGACCAGGAAGTCCAGCCTCTTCGATGTCTGGGGCAGCTGATACTCCAGGATCACGCCGTGGTCCGTGAGGCCGGACGTGCCAAGGAGGAGCGCCATGTCCTTGAGCGAGTTCTGCCAGGAGCGTACTTCGCTATCTGAGGGGCGGTACCTGAAGTGGTCGAAGAACGATAAGCTGAGCTTATCGGCGATCTGGTTCTGAGTGGTGTCCTCGATGAACTGTTCGGAGGACCCGGAGTAAAGCCTCACGTTATCGGGCCTGAAGATGCGAACAAGAGGTTGATTCTATCGGTATCCCAAAATGCAATAGATTAAATAACAACAGGGCGAGCTTCCACCTAGGCCTCGATTTCCCACATTAGGCTAACTAAACCAAGATAACGCTCCGCATTATATCGTTAATCGTGTCTCAATACATGAGAGATGGGCGAGCTCCAATTCCTGAATCAGAGATAACATCCAGGGTGATGAGCGCTAATAAGGGCAAGGACTCGAAACCCGAGATCGTACTCAGGAAGGCATTGAGAGAGGGCGGGCTTCCTGGCTATCGTCTGCATTGGAAGAATGCCCCTGGTAGACCAGATATCGCCTACCCAGGCCGTAAGATAGCAATCTTTGTCCATGGGGACTTCTGGCACCGCTGCCCGATATGTAATCTGCCCTTGCCCAAGACCCATACCGAGTTCTGGGAGCAGAAACTAGATAGGAACGTAAGAAGGGACCAGAAGAAAGCGGCTGAGCTGGAGCAGGCTGGATGGAAAGTGATAATCTGCTGGGAGCACGAAATCAAACAGGACGTAATGGAATGTGTGAGGAGGATAAAGAAATCGGTCGATGAATAAACATCAGGGTAGTTGTAATCATCGATCAGCCCATTCTATGAAGCTCTTCCAACACCCTTTGTCCCTTCTCTGTGATACGAAATATCTTGTTCTTATTGACATCTGGGGTCATACATTCTGCAAGGCCCTTGTCAACTAGTTCCTTCAATGCTCTGGACACATGAGAGAGATGCTCCCCTGATGATTGTGCGATGCTAGAGGGCGTCCTTGGCCCTTGCCCGAGAGATTCTAGGACCGATCTGCGTACTCTTCCCTGCAGGAAGGAAAGGAGCTCCCACATAGTGATGATACTGGTCGATGGGATTTAGCTTATTATTACCATTTAATTACCAAACAGCAACAATATGGTATTGAAACCGTATCCTTTTGGTGGTAATCCGCTTATTTATATATTTATTTACTAAGATTATGGTCTGGGATGTTGGATATTGGCAATCGGCACTTAGGACAGATTATATACCTGGCGTACCCCCCGACGTCCAATCGAAGAGAATGCACTTGATCGACGAGGCGATCCAATGGGACGGGAACCTATCTCAGCCTAAACAGCACCAGATCAGCACAAGCTCGGATGGCTCGGTCCTTCTCTTCGAGAAGCCAGGTAAGGAAGCGGCCGAGGGGACCAACCAGAACGACATGAGGCCGGTCATAGTGATAAAAGGGCAACGGTTAGCCCCGCCATCGTTCTCGTTCATATGGAGCGACCTGACCAATATCGCCATGGTGGACTTTGAGGCGTTTCGTGCTATCCTCCTCCTGGTCTACCGCAATGCCTATCTCCTCGACCATAAGGCGAACGGCGATGGGAAGATAAGGTACGAGCCTGAACAACAGATCCGGGAGTGTATCGCAGAGCTCGATAGAACAGTGGGCAGTAGGAGCGAGTTCGGCAGCATCGATGGGCTTCTCAGGTTCATAGACCTGCTTGGATGGAACGAGGACGTCAAATACCATTCATTCGATGGAAGAGCATCTTTCACGGAAGGCCAGTGGGGTGGGAAGGACAAAAAGATCGGTCGGGTCCGTACATCACTGTCATGCATCAGGGTACCTTACGATATCTCCGAGTTCATGAACGCCCATAGGAAGGAGATCGAGGGAGGCCAAAAGGCTGACTTTGTCCCGCTCTATGAGATCATGCAAGCCCTGATCAACAGCAAAGGCCTATGCGTACCAAGGAGAACCGACGACCTGTTCAGGTACCTAGACCCATACCTTGCCGAGAGGTCAAGCCTGACCGTTGGTAGAAGAATGAGAAGTCCGCTCCCCTCTAATCAGAGGACCCTATAACGGCCTTGACGGATTCGGATACCATGGCATAACGTTATTGAACGGGCCTGTATATCCCCAGGCAGGATGCAGCAGACCACAATAGAGCTGTTCGCTGGTGTCGGGGGATTCCATCTAGGGCTAAGCAAGAGCGGCTGGAAGGTCGTGTGGGCCGACCAGTGGGAGCCTGGGAAGAAGGACCAATGGGCGTTCCAATGCTATAGACGGCATTTCGAGCCGTCAGGGACCATCTGCATCAACGAGGATATCTCGAAAATCGAGACGAAGGACATGCCTTCCGCTACGCTTCTAGTGGGGGGATTCCCTTGCCAGGACTACTCCGTCGCAACATCCAATGCGCATGGCATAGAGGGCAAGAAGGGGGTCCTTTGGTGGCATATCGAAAGGATACTGAGAGATAACATCGATAGGGGCACGCCCATCCCCTATGTGATCCTTGAGAACGTCGATAGGTTGCTCAAATCCCCTGCCAAGCAGCGCGGCAGGGACTTTGGGATCATTCTTGCGTGCCTGAACAATCTTGGATATGTTGCTGAGTGGAGGGTGATCAATGCTTCCGAGTATGGATATCCTCAGAAGAGGAGGAGGACCTTCATCTTTGCGACCAAGGCGAGGCTCAGCGTTGACGCGCTGTATAACAACAGGTCTGACGTGAACATCATCAGCAAGGATGGCTTCTTCGCACCAGAGTTCCCATGTAAGCCCGTAGGCCCCACTAAGGGCTCATCGATCTGCCTCTGGTCCGACCTTGTAAGGATGACCAAGGACTTCGAGTTCGGCTTCCAGAATGCCGGGTTCATGAAGGATGGCAGGATTTTCACTATCAAGGTCACCCCATCGCAGGAGTTCGATAGGAGCAGCGGAAAAGGTACGCTAAGGAGCATCCTAGAGGTCGACGTGGACGAGAAGTACCTGATACCTCCCGAATGGATTGGCGACGAGAAGGACCGAGGCACAGAGGATTTCCGTAGGACATGGAGATACTGCAAGGGTCCGAAGGACGAGGCCAGGGTACACAAGAACGGGCATGAGTACCACTACAACGAGGGAGGGATACCTTTCCCGGATAAGCTCGATGAGCCTTCCAGAACGATGCTGACAAGCGAGGGGAACAGGCGGCCGAACAGGGTGGGTCACATCGTCCCGGTTGATCCGGAGAACAATACCTATCGTGTCCTCACACCGGTCGAGACAGAAAGGCTGAATGGTTTCGAGGATGACTGGACAGCGGGAATGCCAGAGGGCTGGAGATACTTCTGTATGGGGAATGCCCTCGTTGTTGGCGTGATCGAGCAAATGGGGCGCAGATTGAGGGATATCCTCAAGGAGGCAACTGAAGGCGAACAGGGCAACATCCCCGTCAGAGAAATAACTGGGACAATCGTTGGGCCATTGGACAGATGCTATCAAGAACCTTTAAAATTGAAGTACAGAGCAAATAAAAAGGGTTACTAAGTGGACCCTGATTCCACACAATAATCAATAATGGCTGGTTCGGGTGGAGGGATTCAAACCCCCCACAAACCACTAAGGACGGAATCTCAAGTCCCAAGTAAGAATATGTCTGTTGCTGATCCTAGCTTCACTGATCGTTTTCCGTTGACCAGATCAGAGCCTCAATTGACCAACATTAAGACGATGGCTTCCTCCGATTTCTCCTCCACGACACAACGATCACCGCTAGCACTGCGGTTACCACTCCTATCGCCATTGTTGTCACGAACATCATTGATTCTGGAGAGGCGCCTCCATTGATGGCGAATAGGTTGCCATTGGCGGCAATGTAAACTGTACCATCTTCCCCGATGATCGTGTTGGAATGTGCATAATCAACTACCTTGACCTTCCACCTTAGGGAGCCGTCTGGATTAAGTGCAAACACGTAGCCCTGGTTGCCCTTATCGGGATCGTCGTGCCCTATCGAACCAAAGAATATTGTTCCCTCCTTAGAGATGGAGGGCGTTGAGGCAAGGCCACGGTCGATCAAATAGCTCCACTCGAACGTCCCGTTGTGATCGATAGCAGCGATGCCATCACAGATCCCTATGTAGATGGTGCCATCGGTGGTAATGACCGGGGGCGTGCCATAGATACCAGATGAGTAATGGCAAATGCCATTCAGATTCAGTTGCCATGACCAGGTTCCGTTCGGAAGGACTGCCCCCAGGTATAGATAGGAACCAGCAGTATCGTCGAAAATATCGCAAGTGTTTAGGTAGATCACTCCGTCATCGCCGACAGCAGGGGGAAGGAAACTTCTATTGCCTAGAGGCAATACCCAGTTGACGCTCCCGTTCTGATCTATCGAGTATAGAGATCGGGCGTTCTGATTCAGTCTTGCCGTACTTGCCCCAGAAATCATGTAGATTATGCCGTCCTTTGACATCACGACCGCACTTTCCGAACATGGTCCGGTCTCCACCTTCCACTTCATGGTCCCGTTCGGGTTGACCGCATGAAGATAGTAGTGAAGACTTTCGTTCTCATCCCATCCATTGGCCGTCGTCCCTACGTATACGGTCCCATCAGGACCGACCGCCGGGGTGGAATCGATGAGACATCCTGCATCATACTTCCATAGAAGGCTACCATTCTTGTCCAGAGCGACCAGGTATTTGTCGTAGCTGCCCACATAGATATTGCCATTGGGATCAACGCAAGGTGGGGATATGGTCCTCCAGACAAGCCCCTGCTCATCAGTAACATTATATTGCCAAGCCAATGAGCCATTCCTCACGGCATACAAGCTTCCCTCCTCCTCCAAGATGACTGTATTATCTGCCCCCATTTCTATGGGCGGCCGAAGGAACCAGTCGAGGGTCACCGAATTATCTTCGGTACCGGATTCGTACTTCCAGATGAGGTTGCCATAGTTCGATGACGTGGAGTAATTGCTCTGACCCGAGTTCTGAGAGTTGTGGTCGATGGCCAAAGAATGCTCATCACTGGCCACTGGATATGCCATAACGTTGGCTGCACTTCCAATCAGGAGGGCGGCAATCAATGTTAAGGCTACAATCGGACCAACTAGGCTTGCTTTGATCGTTAACTTCCCCCAAATGATATCTTATCATTGGAATAAATCTTTTTTGATAAATCAGTGGATTTTCGCCGACCGAGAATTAATACCACTCAGAACCGCGATAGCCAGTAGGTGCGGGGGATGGGATTCGAACCCATGAACCACTAAGGACGGAATCTTAAGTCCCGCGCCGTTGGCCGGCTTGGCTACCCCCGCTTGTGGTCGTGCCATGTTTGGCAAGATATTTCATCTTTTTCGAGACGAGATGCATAGTTCACTATCCTACCTCCATGACGATCAAAAACCAATAATTCGAGCGAATGAAAAGCGCCGAGGCCTCCTCCCTCCAACAACGCGGTCCCAAGCCTCCCCCGGGGCGGACTCCGGTCCTTAATGTATTATCCTGAGTATCGTCATCCAGACCACCATGACCGACGGCAACGGCCTCCTAAACATCGGGAGCTTCTCCCTGTACACCAGGCTCAGCGTCAAGGCGCTGCGCTTCTACGACGAGAAGGGATTGCTGGTCCCGGCGAAGAAGGAGATCACCGGCTACCGCATGTACTCGTACGAGCAGATCCGGCGCGGGCTCGTCCTAAAGCGGCTGGCGGACCTCGGCTTCGGCGTCCAGGACATGCGGACCATCCTCAGCGTGCTGGACGACGGGGCGGACCGCTCCGCCCTGGACGATGTCGTCCGTAACCGCATCGCCGAGGTCCGGCAGCAGATGGACGAGCTGGGGTCGATCATGGCGGAGCTCGAGGACAAGAGTTTCGAACAGGTGATCGACATGCAAGAGGAAGTGAAGATCAAGGAGCTGCCCCCGCTGAGGGTCGTCTCCCGGCGGGAGAAGGGAAGATACGAGGAAGCGGTGCCGCGCCTCATCAACAGCATATGCGATATGCTCGTCAAGCAGCCCGAGGCGCGGATATGCGGCCCGCCCATGGCCATCTACCACGACCACGAGTACAAGGAGAACGGCGCCGACATCGAGGTCGCGGTGCCGGTCAGCGGCCGCGTGACCGTCGATGACGGCTACGAGGTCCAGACCTTAGAGGGAGGCAGAGCGGTCACCGCGCTGCACCGCGGCGACTACCGTCGCGTCGGGGAGATCTGGGGTCTGATCCACAAGTACCTGGACGAGCACGGCAACGAGGTCATCGCTCCCGGCAGGGAGCTGTATCTCAACGATCCGACCGAGACCAAGGTGGAGGACTTGCTCACCGAGGTCCAGGTTCTAATAAAGTGACAGCAGAACGGGGCCGGCATCCGGCCCCTTCGATCTTTTTACCATAGTGAGATCCGGGGCGATGAGACCAACGGCATCCCGGCGAGCGATGACGCGCTCATCCCCTTGATCGTGTACTGGATGCCGTCCGCCGGCGTTCGTTAGGACAAGCATCGCCCGGCATAGAATGAATTGACAAAACCATCAATATCGCCCTCCTCCAATGTATCATCATGGAGAAGTGGACCCTCAGGTGGGAGAACTACCCGGGGCCGGACCGGCTCGAATCCATCCAGGGGACGAGCACGATCTTCTTCTACGTCGCCGAGAGCGCAGTCCACCTGACGCTGGCGGCCGTCGAGCGGGGGTTGATCGCGCAGGGGTTCACGGTCGAACCGCTCCGTGATGATCACGGCATCGTGGAAAGCGAGCCAGCATGGACCGCCGCGAGGGGGCCGGACACCGTGCTGTACACCCCCTCCTTCAACGATGCCGTCATCCTCAGGGTCTCTAACGAGAGCCTCTCGAAGAGGCTGGAGAGGCCATTGTCCGAGAGCGCGGCGGGTGACAACCGAGTAGCGAATGTCGAGCATGGCACGAGGGTCTTCGCCATCGATGGATGGGAGGGCGAGGGGACCGTGCGCACTGGAACGCTCGGACCGGAAAGCAACCGCCTGGTGCCGTACAAGTTCTACGCGTTCTGGCAGCGAGATGAGGTGATCGCCAAGGCCCTGGTCAACCATGTCAACCTGAAGTTGGAGCAGACCGGCCCCTCGATCGAGATGTTCGAAGTTCGGGAAGAGCACCGGGGCAGGGGTCTCGGGAGAAGGCTCCTGGAGCGCGTAGAGGAGGACGCCCGGCACGACGGGTTCGCCTGCGTCCGATCGACCCATGACCGGTCGGCTTTGGGTTTCTGGAAGCACATGGGGTACGAGCTGGACCTCGACGAGGGCAGGAAGGAGCTGCCGTGGGCGACGATGCGGACCGGCGAGCCCCTGAGGACGGAGGGCTAGGTCCCGCGAGACGACGCTCGATGCCATGCGTCTGCCATCATCCTACGGTGCGTACCACCCGTTCCGGGATCAGCTCGACGTCCGGCAGGTTCCTCATGACCTCGACGTAGCTCGAGCACTTCGAAAGCACGAGGACGACCGAGGGGACCGGCTCCTCCCAGATCTCAGGAAGGTCCGCTTCGCCCTCCTGGGCCACGGGGAATGCCAGCGCCTCCCTGGGGGGATCGAACTCCGCGTGCACCGTGCTGGAGTTCCCCCGCGCGTCCACCCGGTACCAGCCGTGGTCCTCGAGGTACACCGCGTTCAGCCCGTGGAGGCAGTAACCGTCGCCGTCAGAGAGGCGCTGGTAGCACAGCCCGGCCGGGATGCCGTTCGCCCGCAGCAACGCGGCCAGCAGGTGGCTCTTGGCGTAGCAGAACCCGGTGCGGTGCTCCAGGACCTCCGACGCACGCAGCGTCACCGGGTCCAAGTGATGGTCGCCGCTGTGAAGTATCTCGTCACGCACGAACTCGAAGCAGCGCCGGGCGACCTCCTCATCGTTGTCCAGCCCAGAGGAGAGCTCCCGCGCTTTGGCGAGAACATCGGGGTGCTGCCAGTCGATGATAGGAGAGGATGCGAGGTACCTGCCGTGCGTCATGCTCATGCCGAGCGCAGCATGGAGATGCGAGATAATCGTTCCGTCCGGTGGCCGCACCCCGCCGCCCGCGGATGTGCAAAAAGCGGACAGTTCGGTCGCTAAGCCCACGATGTCCAGTCGTGGTCGCCTAGGCCTTCCTCACGTTCTTCAGCGTCCTGCTGCTCCAGTCCTTGAGCAACGAGAAATAATGCTCCGGGCGGTCCCTTCTATCGTCTTCCAGCTCGGCCCAGTGCATGCAGATCTCCAGCACTCGTTGGTCCTCGGCATCGAGGTGCAGAAGCAGTTCCTTCTTGGTCGGCACGTACTTGCGCTCTTGAAGGAACACCAACTCCTGCAGGGCGAAGAAAGCGACCTTGTACGCGTCCTTCAGCCCCTCCGCGGCGTCGTCGATCTCCTCCCGGAAGAGGTAGCCGTGGCAGGTCAGGTGATACATCGAGGAGGCCAGGTTCCTGAT
>Ga0183100_1001435_pt1 | contig 12054 bp, 10 predicted proteins | sample Biomet2_FD_127789 | JGI IMG/M metagenome (GOLD analysis project Ga0183100, IMG submission 127789) | Microbial communities from bioreactor (seeded with anoxic lake sediment) at LBNL, California, USA - Biofuel metagenome 2 | ecosystem: Engineered > Bioreactor > Anaerobic > Unclassified ...
GGCAGTACTATTTGAGCTAATGATAATATTTCGGACTCTTCCATAAAACAAAAATAATAAATTACTCTTGATTAATCTTCTTTATCCCCACAATATATCGCCTGAGCCTTTTTATCAGGTGAGCCAATGATTATCCACTGAGCCATTTTTTCTTGTTGATAACTAAAATAAAGCTGCGCTTTGAGGTAAATCCTCAGCACAGCTTTATTTTGATTATAAATAATGTGGACTAGGGGAGAATCGAACTCCCGTCCAAACAGGGAATAGAAATGCTTTCTACATGCTTATTTTTGTCTAAAGTGTCTGCCATGAGCAAGGACAAAAAAACCAACCCCTGACATATCTTCTAAAATTTAATTTGAGCCTCGAAGCCGACACAAACTATTTCCGATTTGCTGCACCACATGATCAATAAGCTTCGGAACAACAGCCATTGTGTGATGTCTCGTCTCAGCACCTAGTGCCAAGATAAAGCTTGCCTACTATACTTCAACTAAGCAGCGAGAGCGTAATTGTTTTCGCCAGATAAAATTCTGACAATTAGTATTAAAGTGCCAACCATCAAAGCACTGCATGCTTACATGTCCGTCCATCCTGCTGTCAAATCCAGTCTAGCCCGGTACATTTGGTGCAAAGTTACAACATATATTTATTTCAACAAAATGGATTTCCCAAATTTTACCGAAGCACCTACAAAATCCTGTAAAGAGAGGAACTATTTTTTAGTATATTTGCTACAGGTCAGCGATAGAACCAACAATCGGGCACTTAAAATTTGATCATCATATGTCACGCAACTTTCTCAAAGGTGTTACGGGGGATGTCATGAACTTGTTGCTCGCAGCAGCTGCTTTCAACTTCAAAAGAGCTATGAATGCTCTTTTGTGCTTTATTTTGAAATGTCTGTTGACACAAAAAACACAACTAATATCGGTTATAACTTCTATTACAAATTATTGCTGTCCGATAAAAATATACGCTATAGCTGTAGTTGACTTATAGTCAATCTCTTTTGGCTCTTTCGTGAAAAAGGGGCTTGTCTTTTTTCCTTGTGTGAAATTGATAACGAAATGGTAAAAATGATTGATTTTATCCATTCTATCGGCTTAAAAGAGAAGCAATTTACCATAAAAACAGCAATTTTGCTAATACACAAAAGTTTTATCGGACAGGAATAAAATAAAATACTCACTTCTTAAGGGACGACTAAATACAGAGAATCCGGAAGTAATCAATTCACTTCCGGATTCTCTGTATAATCTGTATAAAAATACAATATCATTTTTTTTCTGGTAAAACCACTTTCAAATTGAGTTCATGTAGCTGTTCGAATTCTAGAGTTGTAGGAGCATCTACCATTACATCCCTACCAGAATTGTTTTTAGGAAAAGCTATACAATCCCGGATACTGTCAAGTCCTGCAAAAATAGACACCAAACGATCTAAGCCATATGCCAAACCAGCATGCGGAGGAGCACCATACTTAAAAGCACGAAGTAGATACTTAAAACGCTTCTCGATGGTTTCAGGTGATAATCCCAATATTTTAAATATATGATTCTGCATTACAGAATCATGGATACGAACAGAACCACCTCCAATTTCGACTCCATTACAAACCATGTCATATGCATTTGCACGTACCTGTTCGGGATTAGTATTCAGTAAATCAAAATCTTCAGGTTTAGGAGAAGTAAACGGGTGGTGCATCGCTAGTAGACGATTTTCCTCTTCACTCCATTCAAACATAGGGAAATCAACAATCCATAGTAGAGCAAATTTGTTTTTATCACGAAGTCCAAGACGAGATCCCATTTCCAAACGCAATTCGCAAAGTTGTTTGCGAGTTTTCATAACATCATCGCCACACATAATCATAATGAGGTCGCCTGCTTCTGCATGCATGACTTCTTTAATCTGTGCTAGGACTTCAGGACTATAAAATTTGTCAATAGAACTTTTTGTACTACCATCATCATCTACTTTTATGAAAGTAATTCCTTTAGCTCCAATTTGTGGAGTCCTAACAAAATCGACCAATTCGTTTTGCTGTTTCCGAGAATATGAGCCACAACCTTTAGCACAAATGCCTCCAATATAAATTGTCTCGTTAAAAACACTGAAAGTGCCTGTACCTTTTAATATTTCATCCAATTCGATAAGTTCCATACCAAAACGCAAATCTGGTTTGTCTGATCCAAAACGCTTCATTGCTTCAATCCATGGCATTCTGACAAGGGGTAAATCAAATTTATCATAATTCAGAATAGTCTTGAACAAATGTTTTATCATCCTTTCAAACATTTCGATGACGTCATCTTGTTCCACATAGCTCATTTCACAGTCTATCTGTGTAAATTCAGGTTGGCGGTCAGCACGCAAATCTTCATCGCGAAAACATTTCACGATTTGGAAATAACGGTCCATACCAGCTACCATAAGTAATTGTTTAAAAAGTTGTGGACTTTGGGGAAGGGCATAAAATTGTCCTGGATTCATTCTTGATGGCACTACAAAATCGCGTGCACCTTCAGGAGTTGAATTAATTAATATTGGCGTTTCAATTTCTAAAAAGTTTTCACTGTCAAGAAACTTACGGGTCTCCAAACATACACGGTGACGAAGTTCCAAATTAGAGCGAACATTTTTACGACGCAAGTCTAAATAACGATATTTCATTCGCAGGTCATCACCACCGTCTGTATTTTCATCAATAGTAAAAGGCGGTATTTCGGATTTATTCAATATATGTAGCTCTTCAACATTGATTTCAATTGCACCTGTTTCAATTTTATTGTTTTTACTAAAACGTTCTGCCACAGTACCAACAACCTGAATAACAAATTCGCGGCCCAAATTGTTCGCTTCGACAAAAAGTTCAGGAGATACATTTTCATTGAAAACCAATTGAGTAATGCCATAACGGTCGCGCAGTTCAACAAACGTCATACCACCCATTTTACGTATGCGATTAACCCAACCAGCAAGCGTTACGTTCTTGTTTACATCAGAAATGCGAAGTTCACCACAAGTCTTTGTTCTATACATGCTCGTAAATAAAAAAAGTGTGGCGAAATCCAGAACATTTTCGAATTTGCCACACGGTTAAAATTTGTCGGGGTGAAAGGATTCGAACCTTCGACCCCCTGCTCCCAAAGCAGGTGCGCTAACCGGACTGCGCTACACCCCGTTCCGTTTTTCGTGATGCAAAAGTAGATAAATATTTTTGAATGGGCAACATTTTAGGTAATAAATTACAGTATTAATAATACGGATTGTTTTTTATATAGCTTTATACTTATTCTTTGCAGATAAAAATGTTATTATTTTGGTTATAAAATAATCAGAAAACTTTAATCAAAACGAATAGCTTTAACAGGCCTGATTTTTGAAACCAGATAACTTGGACCAATCATAGCAAAAACACAAACAATAATAGTAGCTACATTTAATATGATGAGTATTTCCGGCTGAAAAAGAATGGGAACATGGTCAACGTAATATTTTGACGCATCGAGTCCAATAATTTGGAATTTATATTGAATAAAAGCTAAACCTAATCCGATCAAATTTCCAAAAATGATTCCACGAATCATAATAAAAGAAGAATAATCGACAAATATTCTGCGAATTAATCCGTTTGTGGAGCCAATGGCTTTGAGTATGCCAATTGTATTTGTTCTTTCAAGAATAAGAATAAGTAATCCACTAATCATAGTAAAACAAGCTACACAAATCATAAGTCCTAGAATAACCCATACATTTAAATCCAGTAATTTCAGCCAATCGAAAATTTGAGAATAAAGTTCCTGAATAGTAAAAGTGGAGTAGGTGTTACCATAATGGTCTATAGCGTCACGTGTTATTTTAAGAATATTGTTATAAGCGAGTTTGATTTGAGAAAAATTATTCGCAAAAACTTCCAGGCCACTACTTTGATCATCATGCCAACCATTTAACTGGTTGACTGCGTATAAATTAGCAATAATTATATTTTCATCAAATTGATTCATATTGGTTTGGTATATACCAACAATGTTAAACAATCTGGTACGAATGGATTTTTCAAAAAAATATGCATAAAGACGATCGCCAACTTTAAGTTTCATTTCATTAGCCATCAATTGACTAATTACAATATCATTTTTATGTTTTGTTTTTGAAAAAGTAGGAATTTGTCCCTTAATCAAATGAGTACGAAGAAAATTAACGTTATATTCCTCGGCAATTCCTTTCAACATGACGCCTTTAAAATCCTCTTCATTTTTAATGATACCTAATTTATTTGAAAAGCGTTGTATATGCTTTATGTTTCCGGCACAAGTTATTTTATGCCTGAAACTGGCATCAGTTACAATTGAAAAACTTTCAGGAGAAGTAGATGCGTTTGAATTCAAAATCTGTATATGAGAACCAAAACCAACGATTTTGTTACTTAATTCATTTTTAAAACCCAACAAAATGCAGATTGACAAAATCATGATTGCCAAACCAATCGTAACACCTACAGTTGCAATCTGAATAGCCAATTTTGAAATTCGCTTGTCAGAGTGATGGTTAAAATATAACTTTTTAGCAATGAAAAATGAGATATTCATGAACTGCAAGTTAAATAATTGTTCTTCCTGGATAAGCTTCTAACGCTCTTTGTAATACTTCAATAGCTTTTGCCAAATCATCTTTATTCAAAACGTAAGCCAACCTCACTTCTTGTTGACCAAGTCCTGGAGTCATATAAAAGCCAGAAGCAGGAGCCATCATCACAGTTTGGTTCTGATAGTTGAAATCTGACAAACACCAGGCACAAAACTTTTCACTATCATCAACCGGGAGTTGAGCCACTGTATAGAATGCGCCCATTGGAATAGGAGAGTAAACTCCAGGAATCCTATTTATTCTGTCTATAAGAAATTTTCTCCGTTCTACATATTCATCATAAACATCACGCAAATAGTCATCTCCACACAAAATGGAAGCTTCAGCAGCAATTTGTCCTATAAGAGGAGGACTTAAACGCGCTTGGCAAAATTTCATAACAGCTTGTCTTACTTTTTCATTTTTTGTAATGAGTGCACCAATGCGAATACCACATTCACTATACCGTTTGGATACAGAGTCTATCAAAATTACATTTTGTTCAATGCCTTCCAAATGCATGGCTGAAATATAAGGAGAGCCCGTATAAATGAAGTCACGGTAAACTTCATCTGAAAAAAGGTAAAGATCATATTTTTTTACGAGGTCACGGATTTGGTTCATTTCCCACCGAGTATAAAGATAACCTGTGGGATTATTTGGATTACAAATCATAATTGCGCGGGTTTTGCTCGTAATAAGTTTTTCCATCTCTTCCACTTTTGGGAGACAAAATCCCTCATTAATAGTAGTCGTGATAGTTTTTATGACTGCTCCGCAAGAAACGGCAAAAGCTAGATAATTCGCATAAAAAGGTTCTGTAATCAAAATCTCGTCACCAGAATTAAGTGTGGACATAAAAGAAAACAACACAGCTTCCGAACCACCGCAAGTAATAATGATATCGTCAGGAGTTACATGAATATTATATCGCGCATAGAAATCGACCATTTTTTTACGATAACTCAAAAAGCCCTGACTTGGGCTATATTCCAAGACTTTACGATCAACACTTCTAATTGCATCAATTGCTGCCGTAGGTGTTGGAAGGTCTGGCTGTCCAATATTAAGATGGTAAATATGAATACCTTTTTCTTCGGCCTGTGCTGCCAAAGAAGCCAATTTACGTATAGGTGATTGAGGCATATTCAAGCCTCGCTGTGAAATCTGCGGCATATTTACTAATATATAAGACTTGTTAAAGATGAGTTCATTCTGTTTTTTGTAGTCTGCTTCCAAAAATTTTTGTTCCTATGCGCACCATGTTACTTCCCTCCTGTACAGCAATTGCATAATCACTACTCATTCCCCACGAACGCTGACAGAAATGTTCCTCGTGTTCAAAATAGTGTTGTTTAATTTCATTGAAAAAACTACATACACTATGAAATTCCTGGTGAATTTGTATCTGGTCAGAAACATTAGATGCCATACACATCAATCCGTCTATTCGTACATTATTTAACTTTTTCCATTTCCCATCTTCCAACATCTGGTGACATTCTTCAAAACTAAAACCAAATTTTGTTTCTTCCTTAGCCACATGGATTTGGAGTAGGCAAGGAATAACGCGATCTACTTTTTGTGCCTGTCGATCGATATCCAAAAGAAGTTCAAAGCTATCAACAGCATGGATCATGCTTACAAAAGGAATAATATACTTTATTTTGTTTCGCTGAAGATGTCCAATAAAATGCCATTGAATATCTTTGGGCAAATTTTCATATTTATGCCGAAGCTCCTGTATGATATTTTCGCCGAAAATTCTTTGTCCTGCAACATAAGCCTCTTCAATCTCTGTCTCTGGATGAAATTTCGAAACAGCGATCAGTGTAACAGCTGTTGGCAATTCTGATTTTACTTGATTTAATCGCTCGCGAATATTCATTTATGGTTTATATTATTGAACTTCCATGTATGGATATACATCTACAATAGCTGTTTCTGTGATTGACAGAATATCATAATCCGCCATGGACGTTTTCATTCCTTCTTCCAAATGATGCAATGCCGTTTTAATATTGATTGCTTTTACCAAAATCAAATTTGTCGCTTTTTTCTCTTTTCCACTCTTTTCATCTACAAGAATAAAACTCAATTTGCATTTATACCATTTATCATCTTCCTCTTTAGGACTATCAAAAAGTTCTGCCAATTTAACTCTTCTAATATCATCAACCTCAAATTCTCCACGAATAAAAGGTGCTAACTCTTTATTCATGCGCTTTTCGGCTTCTGTGAAACTCATTGCATCTACTAAATAAGGCTCAATCACTTTCTTTTGAAGTCCATTTTCAAGAGTCTTGTCATATTTTATTTTACACTCAAACCAATTGTACATATTTTTCTTCCTTTTCTGATTTCAAAGTACAAAACTACTATTTTTTGCGTTATCGTGCATGCCATACTCATTATTTACTTCATAAAGACAGCACGATTTCTTTTTCCTGTTTTGTTTTTAACAAAAAGCAACACGCAGGCAAAATGTCCTTCATGTTGCTTTTAATATTTGATTCTGTGATAAATTACACTATATACTGTGAGCTGATGGATTCATTATTCTCTACTCTGCGAATTGTTTCAGCAAAGATATCAGCTACAGAGATTTGTTTTACTTTTGTACTTTCTTTGTTATACGGAATGGAATCAGTGAAAACCATTTCTTGCAAAACGGAATCTTCAATACGCTGCGTAGCAGGTCCTGACATTACACAGTGAGAAGCTATTGCGCGGACAGTTGTGGCTCCTTTGTCCTTCATCAGTTTAGCTGCTTTCGTAATAGATCCAGCAGTATCAACCATATCATCAATAAGAACAACATTTTTACCATTTACATCTCCAATTACCTGCATGGCGGCTACTTCATTTGCTTTTTCCCGGCTCTTATTGCAGAGCACCAACGGACAGTGTAAATATTTTGCATAGGTATTGGCACGCTTCGAGCCTCCTACGTCTGGGGTAGCAATACAAAGATTTTCTAAGTTCAGACTCTTAATATATGGCAGCATGATGCTGGAGGCATATAAATGGTCAACCGGAACATTAAAAAATCCTTGCTCCTGGTCTGCATGTAAATCCATTGTAATCAGGCGGTCAATACCTGCTACGCTTAACAGATCAGCCACAAGTTTAGCTCCAATAGAAACACGTGGTTTGTCCTTACGATCCTGACGTGCCCAGCCAAAGTAGGGTATAACTGCAATAATGTGACGTGCTGAAGCTCTTTTGGCTGCATCAATCATCAGGAGAAGCTCCATCAGGTTATCTGAATTAGGGAAAGTGGATTGTACCAAAAACACATCGCGTCCACGAATAGATTCTTCATATGATACTGAAAATTCTCCATCGGCAAAATGCGTAATTAAAAGATTTCCCATAGGGCATCCCAAACTTTTACAAATTTTTTCTGTCAGATACTTGGATTTGGTTCCCGAAAAAACCATAAATGATGACTCGTTGCTCATTGTTAATATGCTGTTTGTTTTTAAATTTATTCTGTTATTTTCCGTAATGTCCTAAAATAGTTCACCAATTCTTTGTAATCCTGAACTGAATGAAGATCAAATCGGTTCCAAATGTCTTCACTAACAACGACTCCTCCAAATCCATAGTTTTTAAGTTTATTGATTGCATCTACAGTAATTTGGCCCGCCGCCAATACTTTTCGATCAATAAGTTCTTCAGTAGCTGCTTTTTCGAGGGAATCTACAGGGAAACGCTCTATATCTGAAAGTACTACGTAACTGCACGCCCCCTTCCGACGAGAAACATCGTCCAGCGTACGGCAAGTACAACTCAGACTGCCATTAAAAACTTTTGGTATATTGATTTCGTCCTTACTCAAGTGTATTCCCTTAAGCCCATACTCTTCTTTTAAATAAAAGTGTTGGTGAACAACAATGTTTTTATGAAATTTTTCCGGAATAAGTGTCAGTAATCTTTCTGAATATACGGGTTCAGAATTAGGTTTTTTCAAATGAAGTACCTCCAAACCCTCTTCGAAGAGCAATGTCAGTATCTGATGTTCTTCGATAAAAAAATCCGGTTTTGACAACAATATCAGTTGCATTTTATTTTTTACTGCCTTTAGGCGATGCAAAATTAGCTAAATATAATGTTAAAAAAAAGTTTCAAGTAGTTTTTTCGTCATTTTCGCTCTTTTCATCTTCAGGAAGCACATAGGTTATACTCTGCTCCCGGTGACAGACTTTTACTTCTACACCATATTTTTCATTCAGATGATTTGCCAGATGTTCTGCAGAGTATACGCTGCGATGCTGACCACCCGTACAACCAAAACAAAACATTAAATCCGTAAAGCCTCGTTGCAAGTAACGTTCTACGTGCATATCAGCCAATTTGTAAACATACTCTAAAAATCGAATGATTTCTCCGTCATTTTCTAAAAAGCGAATAACTGGTTCATCTCGGCCAGTGAGATTTTTGTATGGTTCATAGCGACCAGGATTATGACTACTGCGACAGTCAAACACATACCCGCCACCGTTGCCACTAGTGTCTTCGGGAACTCCTTTTCGATAACTGAAGCTATAAACTCTCACAATTAATTTTCCTTTGTTATCATATTTTGAAAACGTTGGCTTACCATCAATTGGATTGGGTTTATAAACTTCTGTTTCTGTCGTTTTAAACCCATCCTTACGATCTTTGATTTCTTCGTGTTCTTGGAACTGTGGAAGTTCCGTAATTCTTTCCAAAACTTTCTCCAAAAAAGGATAAGGACAGTAGCCCTGATTCAGAGCATCACGTAAATTTTCGAGAGCTGGAGGAATGCTGTTAATAAAATATTGTTTTTTCTCAAAATACCCTCTAAATCCATAAGCTCCCAAGACTTGTAATAAGCGAAAAAGTACAAACATATGGAGATTTGAACGGAATGAAGTTTCTTTAATTTCGGCATATTGGCCGTAAGATTCAAGATAAACATCTATCATTTCGTCACGAAGACTTTGAGGATAACGAGCAGATGCTTGCCAGAGAAATGAAACAACATCATATTCCACAGGACCACGGCGCCCTCCCTGATAGTCAATGAAGCAGGGGACATCATTATCACTGAGAATTACATTTCGTGCTTGAAAATCACGATACATAAATGTTTGTCCGTAATCTACCGTCAAGTCTTTCGCTATTAATTGAAATACTGCTTCCAACTTCAATTCATTGAAATCGATGTCGAGAGGTTTCAGAAAACAATATTTAAAATAATTCAAATCAAAAAGTACACTATTCCTATCAAAATCAGGCTGGGGGTAACAACAACTAAAATCCAATCCATGTCCACCACGAATTTGGAATTCCGGCAGCTTCATAATGGTACGTTTTAACAGATCTTTTTCTCTCAGATTATATCGTCCACATGCATTTCTTCCGTCTGCCAAAGCCTGATAAAGAGAAGTTTGCCCCAAATCTGTTTGTAAATAGTATTCATAGTTTTTAGACACTTTAAGAATTTCTGGTACTGGCAAGTTTCGCTGCCCAAATTGTCTAGTAAGATAGACAAAAGCCTTACTTTCTTCTGTAGATGTATCATAAACACCTATTACGGTTCGTGGCTCCACACCAGCTGGAGCAAAAATTCTAAAATATTGACGGTTACTCCCTCCACTCTGGATTTCTTCAATTCTTTGAGGTTTTATACCAGTCCATTCCTTATATAATAGTGCTAATTTTTGCATACATGTTTTTTTCGATTGTTGATATTCATCAGATGGACGGCTACAAGAGCTGCTGTTTCCGTTCGCAGACGACTTTCACCAAGACTAATAGGGAGGTATCCTGCGTCTAACGCAGCTTTCACTTCTTCTATACTAAAATCACCCTCAGGACCCACCATAACAAGAATATCTTCTTGACTACCTTGAAGTGCATCTAGGAGAAAAGGTTTTCCATCGGGATTTAGTTCTGGTTGCTGATAACAGTGAGCAATAAATTTACGCCCAGGAAAAGGTTGACGAATGAACTCTGTAAATTTTGTAAGCCCATCTAATTGAGGTATTTTAAATTTATGGCTTTGTTTGACACCTGCCAACAGTATTTTCTCCATTCTATCTAAATTCACCGTTCTGCGTTCTGAGAAAATACAATCAAGCAGCGTTAATCGATTGAAACCAATTTCGGTTGCTTTTTCTGCTAACCATTCTGTGCGATCAATGTTTTTTGTTGGTGCCATAGCCAGATGCAGAAATCCATTCCACAAAGGCTCTTCATGAGTACAATTAATAATTTGGAAACTGCAGTTACGGATGTCAGCGTTTGTAATTTTTGCAGTATAAAGACAACCCTTACCGTCAATTAAAAAAATTTCATCACCAACTTTAAGACGTAGCACACGTAGAGCATGTTTAGCTTCATCATCTGGCAAACAATTATTTGCTATAGCTTCGGGAGCAAAGAAAAATCTTACTTCCTTCATATTCTTCGTTTAATTTCGTCACGCAAGTAAGAAGCAAGCTCATAATCTTCATCTTTTATAGCTTTAGTTAATGCTTCTTGGAGCATTTCTATCGTCAATGTATTAAGAGGTACAGAAACTAAACCATTGCCCTTGGGACGAACATATTGTTTTTCCATTAAGCTACGAACAATATAGATAGGACTACGTTGCGACAAAGCCAGAATTAAAGCTTGTATAGCCTGTATTTGGAATGTTCGACTCAAACCATTTTGTAGCAGATGTACTTCTGCTAAATAATTTCCAAATGCTACTTCGTTGATAACAACTTCTTCTACAATAACGTCTAATAGAACTGTCAGACTTTTGATAATTTGCGTCCACGTGGCATGATTGCTTTCTTCTGTATCAATAGCAGCCAGAACATCTTCAGCTTCTCGCTTTGTAAGAGGCATGGGCAACTGTCTGACACCCAATTTCTCACTAAGTATCAATATAAAATCGTTCGATTTTGAATCAATCTTAGAGATTACTCTGACTTTAAGTGCTATTTTATCTTCCGGCCTAATCATTATTTTTGCTATGCGTAGTGCAAAAATAACGTTTTTTTTTAAGCTGTAAATACTATATGAGTACAAAAATATTATCTCTCTAAGATTTCTTATTTTTCATCATTAACTTACAGCACTGTTTGCTAAAAGCAAATTTTCTTATTTGACATTTTAAATTACAATATACTTGGAATATTTTATTCTAAATTCAAGTAAATCATTCAATGGGATGAAAGGAACGCTATGCTAGTAACATGAAAAAAAAAGTTTTTTCAGTAGAAAAAGAGGAAGAATCCCTCTCTCTTTCTAGAATCCGGAGAAAAGTTGTATTTATCTTTACTTGGCCTAGTTCCACAACAATTAGTTATAAATAAAAAAGAAACTATTGATGATAAATTCAGAATAGGTAATTAAAAAAATCAACAATTAAACGAATTTTGATATTGTTGCATG
>Ga0183100_1001436_pt1 | contig 12054 bp, 3 predicted proteins | sample Biomet2_FD_127789 | JGI IMG/M metagenome (GOLD analysis project Ga0183100, IMG submission 127789) | Microbial communities from bioreactor (seeded with anoxic lake sediment) at LBNL, California, USA - Biofuel metagenome 2 | ecosystem: Engineered > Bioreactor > Anaerobic > Unclassified ...
TAAAATCATGCACAAGTTTTTATTTGCCACTACTGCTGGTCACATTGTAACAACTATTGATAATAGTCGTATCTGTTGTGTTTATCTTTCCATCTCCATCTAAATCTCCAGGCGTCAAGACAACGTTCGAAAGCGTTACCGCTTTATCAACAATTGGAATATTTCGAATTGTTGTTTTCAAAAATCCTGCTTTCGAGCACTCTACAGTATAACTGCCAACTGGCAGCAATGGCGTTGTAAGCACGCCATCTGCTCCCGGATTAAGTGTATATAATACACTCCCCGCGCTATTTTTTATCGTCACGACTGCCTCATTATATGCCGCTATAGATGTTACCTTCATTGTTATAGCATAACTAGCACTTACTTCCTTCGTTACCGTTATGGTATATGTTTTGGTTGTCGTTCCATCGGCTGCCGTTACCACAACTGGGATTGTGTTTGTTCCGCTGGATAAACTGATATCCTGCGACGCGCTGCCCGATGTGACACTTGTCCCATTCACTTTTACCGTTGCTCCGCTGTATTCTAAAGTCGGTGTTACAATTAAACTATTCACATCACTGCCCACACTAGCCGTATATTCGGTCGTGTCTGTGGCAAATGTCGGCGATAATGTGCCTGATGATAAGGTTAAATTTGATAAGTTAGCATTAGTTGTTAGGTCAACAGCTGTTGCTACAAATATGTCACCAGCATCATTTGTGTCTCCTAGTACTAAATTGCTGGCAGCAGACCCATAAACTATACGTTGACCATCCGCACTTATAAAACCAACATACGAACTAGAATTAGCTTGAGTTCCGTCACTTGCTACCGACACCCTTTTTGTTTCACCTGTCTGCATATCGTGGACAAATGTATCGTAACTTGCATTCGTATCTCCTGCTACTAGGTTAGTAGCATAAGAGTAAAATACAATATATCGATTTAAACCAATGGGTACTCCAACCTCTGAATATGAGTCAGCATTCGCTTGAGTTCCATCACTTGCTACAGATACTCTTGTTGTTTCACCTGTCTGCCTATCATGAACAAATACATCCGATGTTTTATTTGTATCGTCCGACACTAAATTAGTTGCTAACGCATGAAACTCCACATATCGACCATCTGCACTAATTGAAGGAGTTTTATAACCACTTGAATCTCCATTAGCTTGAGCTCCATCGCTGGCTACTGATTCCCTTGTTGTCTCACCTGTCTGCATATCATGAACAAACACATCTCCAGATGCATTTGTATCTCCTGTTACTAAATTAGTTGCTTCTGAACTGAAAGTAATATATTGACCGTCTGAACTAATGGAAGCTCCACCTGTAGAATTCCCATCACCTTGGGTTCCATCACTTGCTATAGACACCCTTTTCGTTTCACCTGTCTGTATATCATATAAAAATATATCTTGTTTCCCATTCGTGTCTCCTGATACTAAATTAGTACCAAGCGAATGATAAACTACATACCTACCATTTTCGCTTATTGTAGCCATATTAGATAAATCATCACTTTTTTGACCACTGCTAGATACTGATATCAATTTCGTTGTTCCTGTTTGCATATCATGTAAGTATATATCTGAACATGTTTCGGGGTCTTCTGCGCTTAAATTATATGACTCAGATTGAAATACAACATAGCGTCCATCTGCACTAATCGAACCACCATGTGAATGGCCATTGCCTATTGTTCCATCGCTTGCTACTGATACCATCGTTATTGCTCCTGTTTGAGTATCTTTCACAAATACATCATAAGAGTTGTTTGTATCTCCTGGCATAATTGCTTGAGGAGAATTAAACACAATATATCGGCTATTCGGACTCACCGCACAAAGACTTGCCCCTGCTAATTGCGTACCATCACTGGCTACTGAGACTCTTGTAGTTTTTATTGAAGCACTACTGTTCCAAACATTATCATCTGCTCCAAATACCGTACCATTGGCAAATAAATTCATTGCCATGCCCGTCACTAACACCATAGATAGCACTCTTCTTTTTCTTTTTTTCATATTATTTCCTCCAGTTTTTATTAATAGATATTGGAATCAGCTTACACTTACTAACTCTCATAATTGATAACAGTGTCTATTTTATTAATATTAATAGTCATTAAGCTATAATCAGTAGAGTTTATTTTGCCATCACGATTGAAATCACATGAAGTACTATATTTAACATTTCCTTCCGCAACATTAAAGTTTTTTTTCATAATAGCTATATCCACCGCATTTATCATGCCGCTCACATCTACATCTCCAGGTGTTAAAGTAACAGCAGAAAGACTAATATTCTTATCAACTATTTTAACATTTGTAATAGTTGTTTTTAAAAATCCATCTTTAGAACATTCGACAGTATATGTACCGACTGGCAGAACGGGTGTGGTGAGTAAACCATCCGATCCCGGATTGAGAGCATATATAACAGTTCCTGAATTATCCATAATTTTAACGGCAGCCTCATTATATTTTGATATAGATCCTACATTTACAGTCATGGAATATCCACTAGAACTAAGTTTATTAGCCACTATCGTATATGTCTTGATCGCACCATTTGCCGCTGTTACTACTATACTGATAGTATTAGTACCTGTTGACAGACTAATTTCAGGTGAAGAATTCCCAGCTGTGACTGCCACTCCATTAACTGTTACGGTCGCGCCAGCATCTTCCACAGTAGGTGTTACTGTTATACTAGATGTATTAGCATCAACATTTGCTGTATAATCGGCTGTTCCTGCTGAAAACGTCGGTGATAAAGTACCCTGACTTAGTGTTAAACCACCTAAATTTGCATCATCCGAAGGAACACTTGTTAAAATCACATCCGCCATATTATTGGTATCTCCTTCAACTAAATTATTGCTGACAGAAGCATAAGATACCGACTTACCTTCGGTGCTTATGGATGGAAACGCTGACATTGAATTACCTTGTGTGCCATCACTGGCTACCGATATTTTTCTGGTGATACCTGTTATCCTATCATGTACAAATACATCAAAGCCCTCATTGGTATCTCCCGTTACCAAGTTGGTAGCAGTAGATGAAAATGCTATATATCGGCCATCACCGCTAATTGACTGATACATAGAATTGCTATCACCTTGTGTGCCATCACTAGAAATGGATACCCTTTCGGTTTTACCCGTTTGCATATTATATACAAATACATCACTACTGCCGTTTGTATCTCCTGTTACAAGATTAGTTGCTTGAGAATTGTAAATAACGTATTGACCATCACTGCTAATAACAGGAGAATAGGAACTGTTATCTCCCTGTGTCCCGTCACTAGCTACAGATATCCTTTTAATGGTATTTGATTGTGTATCGCATACATAAATATCACTCCAACCATTTGTATCGCCTGTTATCAAATCAGTGGCATCTGATTGAAATGCTATATAGCGTCCGTCCCCACTTATCGAGATTGCTTGTCCAGCATACATAGAAGAATTGTTACATTGCACTATTTTTTTTACCGTTCCCGTTTGATTATCATACATCATGACACAATATGCCGTTGTGGTATTACTCGTTGTCAAATCAAATTCAGATAAAAAGGCTACATATCGTCCATCAGCACTTATCGCTGAAAAATAGAATCCGGCATTCCTTTCTGTACCATCATTTGCTACCGAAATTCTTTTCGTTTCACCTGTTTTCATATCATGTAGAAACAGATCAGCATGTTCATTCGTATCTGCTGAGACAAGATTCGATGCATCAGATGAAAACACTACATAACAACCATCTGCACTGATTGATATATAACTAGATGAAGAATTATTAGCCTGAGTACCATCGCTTGCTACCGATATTCTCGTCGTTGTACCTAATTTCGTATCACGCACAAAAACATCATCTACTCCATTGGTATCACTATCAACAAGATTACTAGCACTCGATGCAAACGCAACATATCGCCCATCTGCACTTACTGATGAAGTCGTTGATGTATTATTTCCTTCCGCCCCGTCACTTGAAACAGAAACTCTAGTTGATACTAATGAACTAGCACTCCATATATCCGGTGATACTACATTAACATTAATCGTATATGCCTTCGTCGTGCTGCCATCCGCTGCCGTAACCTCAACGGTAATAGTATTTGTTCCACTAGACAAGTTAATTGCCTGTGATGCGCTTCCAACGGTTACGGCTGTTCCGTTTATTTTAACAGTAGCACCTGAATCTTCCACATTTGGTGTGATCATGATGCTGGATGTACCTTCATCGACACTAGCCGTATAGGATGTTGTGCCTGCCGCAAATGTCGGCGATAACGTGCCTGAACTTAATGCTAATCCACTTAAATTCGCATTATCAGACGATTCTTTTGTCACTATTATTGTATATGTCATCGTCGTACTGCCATCCGCTGCCGTAACCTCAACGGTAATAGTATTTGTTCCACTAGATAAGTTAATTGCCTGTGAAGGGCTTCCAGCGGTTACGGCTGTTCCATTTATTTTAACAGTAGCACCCGAATCTTCCACATTCGGTGTGATCATTATGCTGGATGTATTCCCATCGACACTAGCCGTATAGGATGTTGTGTCTGCCGCAAATGTCGGCGATAACGTGCCTGAACTTAATGCTAATCCACTTAAATTCGCGTTTGTTTCAGAGGAAATACCACTGCCGGTTGTGCATTCATAAACATCGAACTTACCGTTGGTATCATTAGATACCAAATTGGTAGCAGCACTGTCATATAAAACACATTTCCCACTTTTACTGATAATAGGATAAATGGATTCATTATCCCCTTGTGTACCATCTTCGGAAACAGATACTCTCTTTGTTGTACCCGTCTTCATGTCATGCACAAACACATCCACAACACCATTGGTATCTCCGCTTACAAGATTGGTGGAGTTAGAATCGAATGCTATATATCGACCATCTGGACTAATTTTAGCATCAGCTGACAATCCATTACTTTGCGAACCATCCGTTGCCATCGATATTCTCTTCGTTACACCTGTCTGCATATCGTGTACAAATACATCTGTATTTCCATTCGTATCTTCTGGAACTAAATTACTTGCATTTGACTGAAAAGTCACATATCGGCCATCCGTATTAATAGATGCACTCTTTGACAAATCGTCTCCCTGTAAACCATTCGTTGTTATTGATACTCTTTTTGTCTCACCTGTTTGCATATCATATACAAAAATATCATAACAAGCATTTGTATCATCAGACACTAAATTCGTAGCACTAGACTCAAAGGAAATATAACGATTATTTGAACTTATCATGGCATTAAGTGAAAGACCATTAGTCTCTGTTCCATCACTGGCAACTGACACCCTCTTAGTCGTTCCCGTCTGCATATCATGTATAAATACATCAATATTATTAGTAGTATCATCTGATGCTAAATTAGTAGCGTTAGACTGGAAAACAACATAACGTCCATCAGAACTTATTCTAGCACCATCTGAAAAACCATTAGACTGTGTACCATCACTGGCTACTGATACTCTAGTTATAGAACCTGTCTGTGTATCCTGTACAAATACATCTCGCGTGGAATTTGTATCATTTGCCACTAAATTAGTAGCGAAAGATTCAAAAGCTATGTATCGTCCATCACTGCTAATCGTTGGATTATTCGAATCATTATTGGCAAGTGTCCCATCACTAGCAGCAGATACAATCTTAGTAGTAGTCGTTTCCTTATCATACATGAAAACATCCCAATGACTATCTGCATCTTCTGGTACTAAACCACTTGTACCAGAGTCAAATACAATATACCGCTCGTCACTAGTCATATCGAATTGCGAATAAAAAAATTGTAATTCAAATGCCGTTTTTAAATTTGTAGTAATATTAACAGCATCATTTGGACTCCATAAGCTAGAGATCGCATTCACAGTCATTGTATATGTTTTAATTGTTGTTCCATCGGCCGCTGTTACCTCTATATTGATAGTAGCCGTTCCACCTGATAAATTAATCTCCTGCGATGCACTGTCTGAAGTTACTGCCGCTCCATTAACCTTTACTATTGCTGCCGTATCTTCCGTGGTAGGTGTTACTGTTAAGCTAGATATGTGATTATCAACATTCGCCGTATATACAGTCGTCCCTGAAGCGAAAGCTGGTGATAAAGCACCCTGACTTAGGCGTAATCCAATTAGATTATCATCATTTGTGGATAGTCTCGTTACGGTAATCGTATATGTCTTCGTCGTACTACCGTCAGAAGCTGTTACGGTTACTGTAATGGTATTTGTTCCTGTCGATAGATTAATAGGCTGCGATGCACTACCTGAAGAAACGGTTGTTCCATTGACTGCAACACTTGCTGTACTCATATCCGTCGTAGGTATCATAGTAATACTATCTACATTTGAGCCTACTATAGCTGTATAAGAAGTTGTTGTTAGCCCAAACGCAGGTGAGAGGCTTCCTGCACTTATTGTCAAATCACTCAAATAAGCATCTGTTGCTGCATCAACTGTATTCGTAACAAACAAGTCAGTCTTTCCGTTTGTATCTCCAGCTATTATATTTGATATAGAGGATGTATATGCAATGTGTTCTCCGTTTTGGCTTATAGCAGGTCTCATTGAATAATTATTACCCTGATCACTTGAGGTAATACTTCGTGTATGACCTGTTACCATATCATGAAAATATATGTTCACTCCAGCATTTTGTTTATTTGCTATTAAATTAGCAGAAGAATCAAAAACAACATATCGACCATCCCCACTTATACAAGGATAGTCAGCGTTACCAATACCTTGTGCACCATCACTTGCAACAGACACTCTTATCGTTGTTCCTGATTGTAAATCGTGTACAAATATATCTTGAGCTTCATTAGTGTCACCTGATACCAAATTAGTTGCATTAGATGCAAAGGCTACATAACGGCCATCCGAACTAATTGAAGCCTCATAGGAAACTCGATCTGCCTGAGTTCCGTCACTGGCTACGGATATTCTTATCGTCTTTCCAGTTTGCAGATTATATTCAAAAATATCGCATTGCCCATTAGTATCATTAGCTACAAGATTGGTGGCAGAAGAAGAATACGCAATATGCTGACCATCTGAACTAATAACAGGATTAACAGAATCTGCATTCCCCAGCGTGCTATCATCTGCTAATGAAATCATTTTCGTAGTCCCCGTTTGCATATCATGCAAAAATATATCGGACTTACCGTTGGTATCTCCCGTTACTAAATTAGTAGCAGTGGATGCAAAGGTTATATATCGCCCATCGCCACTAATTGTTGAATTAATATAATTAGTAGAAGCTCCATTTGCTTGCGTTCCATTACTGTCAACCGAAACTCTTTTCGTTTCTCCTGTTTGCATATCATGCAAAAATATATCTGTTTTAGAATTTGTATCCCCAGTTACTAAATTAGTAGCATTCGACTGAAATACAATATAGCGAGCATCCGCACTCATTGACGTAGCTTGCGAATCGTAATTACCCTTTGTCCCATCACTTGCTACTGATACAATTGTTGTTGTTCCTGTCTTGTTATCATGCAAAAACACATCCCAAGTATTGTTTGTATCTCCGGTCACTAAATCACTCGCATATGAATCGAATACAACATATCGTCCATCTGAACTTAGTGCAGATGTAGTAGAACCAATATCATATTGTGATTGGGTACCATCGCTTGTCACATTTGCTCTTTGAGTGGTTAATGGATATTTTGAATCCCAAAAATTTGTTGACGAATCGTCATTAGCAAAGGCTCTACCATTTGAAAACATACTAATTACTAAAAAAAATGTTAGTATGAATGAAATAGCGTTCTTTTTTTTGAAATTTTTCACGTTCGAATGCCCCCTTAGATTTAGTTTGATCTGAAAAAGGTGATTTTTTATATGTTATCCAACATAATCAATAACCGTATTTGATTTGCCATAATTCGTGAATACTGCACTTCTTTCCGATGTGTTGATTTTTCCATCCCTATTAAAATCATACACAAGTTTATATTTGCCACTACTGCTGGTCACATTGTAACAACTATTGATAATAGTCGTATCTGTTGTGTTTATCTTTCCATCTCCATCTAAATCTCCAGGTGTCAAAACAACGTTAGATAGCGTTACCGCTTTATCAACAATTGGAATATTTCGAATTGTTGTTTTCAAAAATCCTGCTTTTGAGCACTCTACAGTATAACTACCAACTGGCAGCAATGGCGTTGTAAGCACGCCATCTGTCCCCGGATTAAGTGTATATAATACACTCCCCGCGCTATTTTTTATCGTCACGACTGCCTCGTTATATGCCGCAATAGATGTGACCTTCATCGCAATGGCATAACCACTGCTAGCTTTCGTTACCGTTATCGTATATGTTTTGGTTGTCGTTCCATCGGCTGCCGTTACCACAACTGGGATTGTGTTGGTTCCACTAGACAAACTAATTGCCTGCGACGCGCTGCCCGATGTGACACTTGTCCCATTCACTTTTACCGTTGCTCCGCTGTATTCTATAGTCGGTGTTACAATTAAACTATTCACATCACTGCCCACACTAGCCGTATATTCGGTCGTGTCTGCGGCAAATGTCGGCGATAATGTACCTGAGGATATAGCTAAATTTGATAAGTTTGCATCAGTTGTTAGGTCAACAGCTGTTGCTAAAAACACATCATGTTTCCCGTTTGTATCTCCCGATACTAAATTCGATACCAATCCATAATACGATACATATTTTCCATTGCTACTTATGACGGGATTATCCACTTCACCATTAGCAGGTGTGCCATCGCTCGTTTCTGAAACCCTTCGAGTAGAACCCGTTTGCATGTCATATACAAATTCATCATAAGTCCCATATGTATCTCCTGCTACGAAATTGGAAGCCTCTGACCAAAATACAACATACTTTCCGTCACCGCTAACATCAGCCGGGCCGGAATAAGCATTACCTTGTGTGCCATCACTTGCTACGGATACTCTCGTAGTGATGCCCGTCTGCATATTATGCTCAAATACATCCATACATCCATTGGTATCTCCCGATGCTAAATTAGTAGCAGATGACTGAAATACAACAAAATTGCCATCATCACTTATTTGAGGAAGAGTTGAATCCGAATCTCCTTGTGCACCATTACTTGCCACCGATACTCTTGCAACAGTAGCCGTTTGCGTATTATATACATATATATCGGGCTTTGCATTTGTATCTCCTGATATCAAATTTGTAGCCTGAGACATAAAGGCTACATAATGCCCATCTCCACTGATAGATGAGTGCATAGATGGAGCATTTGCTAATGTCCCGTCATCTGCTTTTGATAGTAATTGTGCAGTTGCTGTCTGTGTGTCATACATGTATACACGCCAAGTAGTTGTAGTAATACCTGAAACAATATTTTTAGCCATAGAAGTATATACTACATATCTTCCATCTGAGCTAATAGTAGGAGCACAAGATAAGCCATCTCCTTGTGTACCATCACTTGCTATTGATACTCTCGTAGTGGTACCGTTCTGCATATCGTACATAAATACATCAATACATCCATTTGTATCGCCTGATACCAAATTTGTAGCAGAAGACTGGTAAACTACATAACGTCCATCACCGCTAATTTCAGGATCGTCAGAATCACCATCTCCTTGCGTACCATCGCCAGCTATTGACACTATTTTTGTTTCACCCGTCTTTGTATCATGCCAAAATATATCTTTTTTACCATTCGTGTCATTTGATACTAAATTAGTAGCTTCAGATGGATAGACAACGTATCGCCCATCAGCGCTAATGTCACTTAAAATGGAATTACCATTACTTTGCGTACCATCACTGGCTACTGATACCCTTGTGGTTACGATTGAGGTGCTATCCCTCCACAGGTTATCATCCGCCCCAAACACCGTACCATTTGCAAATAAATTCATTGCCATACCTGTCGCCAACACCATTGAAATAAATCGTCTTTTCTTCATACCATTTTCCTCCTAATTCTACATTATCCATATCAAATACAAGTTTGCTGGCTTGCCTAAGTACATTTTTCAACTGTAATTGATCATATATAAATATTAGAGTTATCGCAAAATAAATTATCCTAGAATGAATTCCAATATTTATATATTTCCAATTACTATAAAATACAAATATGGTATGTACAATTAGCCTATTTCACACTTACTCCAACGATAAATCCAGTCATTGTTAAAACTGATACGGATTTATCGTTGTAATTATTCAGAGTTACTGATAACAATTTAAAATTATCAATTCGTATTCTGAATAGTAAGTGTATAGAGGAGTTTGAGGGGAAGCTAAATTATGATCAACTATCAAAATCAGATTTCAGATGATTAATTGATGCTTCCAGTATGTCATAATATGCCCAGTACGTGCTAGGAACATCAGTAAACCTAAATGTGTATTTACTAATAGTTTGATCTATTTTTTCTTTACTTGGAGTTCTTCCTAATATTTTATTAATGACGACAACAGCCTCAGCCCGCGTTATATTATGATTTGGTCTAAAGGTACCATCCGCGTATCCAGTGATAACCCCTTTTTGAAGCAAAGCTGCAATATATCCTTCTGCCCAATTACTTTTGGAATCTTCAAAAGGATGATTATCACTAAGCGGTTGCAAATTAGAATATTTTGCAACAACAACTGCAAATTCCGCTCTTGTCATATTTGCCATTTGCCTGAAATCGCCCTCCGGATATCCGATAACTAGTCCTGTGTTACTGGCAAAGCCAACATAATTTGCATACCAAGCAGTATTATCGATATCCCAATAATTACTCGTATATTGTTGACTCGTTGAAAACCCACTACTCAACTTTGCAATAATAGTCACGACTTCTGCCCTAGTTATATTATTATCAGGTTTAAACGTGTTATCTGGATAGCCATTAATATATGGCATATGTTTTGTTGTATCTACTGTCTCATTCGTACTTATCGAAATACTACCTCCTGAACTGCCTCCTGAACTGCCTCCAGAACTGCCGCCAGAATTATTTGAATTGTTCAGTCTCGTTACCACCACTTTATATGTCGTCTTTGTTGTTCCGTCCGCTGCCGTTACAACAACATTTATCGTATTGGCCCCTACTGATAACCCTATCGCTTGTGAGGCATTTCCTGAGATAACCGTCATTCCGTTGACTGTTACTGTTGCTGCACTATCTTCCAGCGTTGGTGTCAATGTGACGCTGGCTGTTGCATAACTGACGATTGCTGTATAATTCATAGTTGACGTACGAAACACTGGCGATAACGTACCATTGCTGATGGTTAGATTCGAGAGATTATCGTCTGTATTCTGAGATGCTCTCGTTACCACCACTTTATATGTCGTCTTTGTTGTTCCGTCCGCTGCCATTACAACAACATTTATCGTATTCGATCCCACCGATAATCCTATCGCCTGAGAAGCGCTTCCCGATGCTACTGCTGTTCCATTGACTGTTACTGTTGCTGCACTATCTTCCAGCGTTGGTGTCAATGTGACACTGGTTGTCGCATAATCCACACTTGCTGTATAGCTAGTAGTACCAGAATCAAACACTGGCGACAATGTACCATTGCTGATGGTTAAATTCGACAGATTATCGTCTGTATTCTGAGATGCTCTCGTTACCACTACTTTATATGTCGTCTTTGTTGTTCCGTCCGCTGCCATTACAACAACATTTATCGTATTCGCTCCCACGGATAACCCTATTGCTTGAGAGGCGCTTCCCGATGCTACTGCTGTTCCATTGACTGTTGCTGTTGCTGCACCATCTTCCAGCGTTGGTGTCAATGTGACACTGGTTGTCGCATAACTGACAATTGATGTATAGTTAGTAGTACCAGAATCAAACACGGGCGATAACGTACCATTGCTGATGGTTAAATTCGACAGATTATCATCTGTATTCTGAGATGCTCTCGTTACCACCACTTTATATGTCGTCTTTGTTGTTCCGTCCGCTGCCGTTACAACAACATTTATCGTATTCGCTCCCACGGATAACCCTATCGCCTGAGAAGCGTTTCCCGATGCTACTGCT
>Ga0183100_1001438_pt1 | contig 12047 bp, 11 predicted proteins | sample Biomet2_FD_127789 | JGI IMG/M metagenome (GOLD analysis project Ga0183100, IMG submission 127789) | Microbial communities from bioreactor (seeded with anoxic lake sediment) at LBNL, California, USA - Biofuel metagenome 2 | ecosystem: Engineered > Bioreactor > Anaerobic > Unclassified ...
GGCGGGGTGGCGATTCCCGAGGGCGGGGTAGCGATTCCGAAGGGCGGGGTAACGATTCCCAAGGGCGGGGTAACGGTTCCCAAGGGCGGGGTAACGGTTCCCAAGGGCGGGGTAACGATTCCCAAGGGTTGGGTAACGAATCCCAAGGATTGGATAACCCAAATTCGGGTTAAGCGACGAGTAATAATTATTGATTATAAGCCCCGATAGTTTTCAGGGCGGTTTCTTGAATATCGGTTTTGATAGATGTTTTTTTGGGAAAGAACGAATAAGCATCAAGAACAGTCATAACCTTATCCTGAACTCAAGTTTTTATATATTTTACCAAGTTCTGGTAACCATTAAAGTTTTCCCGGAGATTCATTTACTATAGCATAAAGTGTTGAAATAAACACCCTGAAAAATGTCCATTAGAAACAATCGTCTAAAATTTATCCTTAAAAATGTCTATTACTTCAATTTTTATATCATCCCATACGGGATTCGGGTTAATTTATAAACAATCTTCTACCAATATATTATCCCTACGGGATAGTCCCGAGTACTCGGGACCCAATATCGGTAGAAAATCAAAGTAACCCCATCTATTCACAAGTCCCGTATGGGATGTTATATATCAATGATTTCATCCGTAAATAATTTGTTTTTTAAGGTCGGATGGAACTCGCCGTGAATTTTCATCCGTATTAGCGTTTAGCGAACATGCTCGTTTCATAACGAATAAAGAATTTTTCCCGGACAACAATGATTTCCGATGCTGAAAACAGAAAAAGCTACCCCAAGGATAGCTTTTTCCGTTTTATTAAATTATAATTTTATATACTTTTCTGGGTATAAAGTTCTATTATTTTCAATATTACTTCCGAAGCTTTTACCATAGAGTCAACGGGCAGATATTCATATTTTCCGTGGAAATTATGTCCGCCGGCAAAAATATTAGGGCAGGGGAGACCCATATAGGATAAACGGGCTCCATCGGTACCTCCGCGAATAGGAACTACCTTAGGTTTTATACCAAGCAATTCCATAGCTTCCTGAGCCGTAGCTACCACGTGATAAACCGGTTCCACCATCTCGCGCATATTGTAGTACTGGTCTTTTAATTCGAGAGTAAAAGCTTTTTCACCATAACGTTGGTTCATAAAAGTATTGACGTCCGTGATGAGAACTTTTTTCTGTTCAAATTTTGCCCGGTCGTGGTCGCGTATGATATATTGAAGGTATGCCTTTTCCACCGAACCTTCCATTTTAACTACATGGAAAAATCCTTCGTAATCCTGGGTAAATTCCGGACGTTCGTTTACCGGAAGCAAAGCATTAAACTCCATAGCCATCAGTATGGCGTTTAACATTTTGTTTTTGGCATAGCCCGGGTGAATATTGCTGCCCTGGATGTAAACTTTTGCACTGGCAGCATTAAAATTTTCGTATTCCAGTTCACCTATGCCACCTCCGTCGAGTGTATAGGCAAAGTCGGCATGGAATTTTTCAACATCAAATTTATCCACTCCACGGCCTATTTCCTCATCAGGAGTAAATCCAACGCGTATGGTTCCGTGCTTGACTTCGGGATGTTTGACCAGGTATTCTATCGCGGTCATGATTTCGGCGATTCCTGCTTTATCATCGGCTCCCAACAGGGTTGTCCCATCCGTAACCATCAGTGTTTGTCCGGTATATTCACGCATTTCCGGAAAATCGGAAGGCGATAATACAATATTTTTTTCAACATTCAGCAAGATATCATTACCGTCGTAGTTTTCCACCAATCGGGCGGTAGATGCCTTCCCGGGCATATCGGGGCTGGTGTCCATATGAGCAATAAACCCGATGACGGGGATTTTTTTATCGGTATTGGCCGGCAACGTTGCCTGGATATAACAATTTTCGTCAAGACTGACATTTTGCAAACCTAAATCGTTAAGCTCTTTTATTAAAAGCTTAGCAATATCGAATTGTTTTTCTGTGCTTGGACAGGTTTCTGAATTTTCATCACTTTGGGTGTCAATGGCGATATAATTCAGAAAACGGTCAAGAATATTTTTCTTCATGAGTATTATACTTTAAAACAGGGTTAATTATTTTTATTTTAAATTAATAGTTTATAAAAATTCAGCATTTGATGATAAACTAATTTTCTTCTTTCTTTGCGCGTAAGGTTTCCCAGATCATATACCCGCAAAGGGCTGCAAACATAACAATGGCAAGAGCTTCGGCTGAGTGTGATTCAAACCATTCGGTATTCACCAAATTCAGGCCTGCGTAACGAAGTACTGCGCTGACAACGCCCATCAAAGCGCCACCGGCAATAAATCCTGAAGCGATAAGCGTTCCGCGTTCCTTGCGAGCCTGGTTTAGTTTTTCATCTTTAGAACGTGTTCCAACGAAATGAGCGATAAGTCCGCCAACAAGTAAAGGTGTATTTAATTCGAGCGGAATAAACATTCCTAAAGCAAAAGCCAGTGCCGGAACACCTATCATGGTAAGAATAAGCGCCAGAAAAGCGCCTGCGCCATATAATAACCAGGGTGCGGGCTGACCCGACATCATGGGTTGAATAACTGCTGCCATAGCATTTGCCTGAGGAGCAACCATTGCATTCGGACCGGTAAATCCGTAAGTTTTGTTAAGAATGATAATCACTCCGCCTACGGTAGCAGCCGAAACGATAGTGCCAAGGAATTTCCATGTCTGTTGCTTGTAGGGAGACGTTCCCAGCCAATAACCAATCTTTAAATCGGTGATGAAGCCTCCGGCCATGGAAAGAGCGGTACAAACCACTCCGCCGATAATCAAAGCGGCAATCATACCTGTTGTACCCGACAAACCCACCGAAACCAGAATCAATGAGGATAAAATAAGAGTCATCAGCGTCATTCCACTAACAGGGTTCGTTCCAACAATAGCAATGGCATTGGCGGCTACGGTGGTGAATAAAAAGGCAATAACCATTACAATGGCAAGTCCGACCAAAGCAAGTCCGATATTATGTACAACACCAAAGAGGAAGAATATTAACAGTAAGATTGCCGTAAGAAGGATGCCGCCGGCAATGATCGACATGGGCAGATCCCGTTGAGTTCTTTTCGTTTCGGAAGTTAAATTTTTTGAATGGAATATTTCTTTTACAGCTAATGAAAAAGCCGTGCGAATGATTTTTGATGAACGGATAATGCCAATAATTCCGGCCATTGCGATACCGCCAATACCAATCTGGCGGATATAGTTTCTGAAAATTTCTTCAGCCGACATATCGTTGAGCAATTTGGTAATATTGGCTCCAACAGCAATGGTTTGTCCGTCGGCAAAATGATATGCAATGGGAATAAGGACATACCAGGCCAAAAACGAACCTGCACATATTATTGCCGAATATTTTAATCCGACGATATAACCCAAACCGGTTACGGCAGCGCCAACATTCATCTTAAAAACAATCTTTGCTTTGTCGGCCAACATTTCCCCGGCAGGGATTACACGGGAGGTAAACACTTCGCTCCACCAGCCGAAAGTGGCGATGATGAAGTCATAAATGCCGCCAATTAATCCGGCAACCAATAATAAACGTGCCTGCTTTCCGCCTTTTTCTCCCGAAATCAATACTTCGGTTGTCGCCGTTGCTTCCGGAAAAGGATATTTCCCGTGCATATCCGAAACAAAATATTTACGGAAAGGAATCAGGAAAAGAATGCCCAGAAATCCGCCAAAGAGCGAAGAAAGAAATACCTGGTAGAATTGTGATTCAAGTTTTAGAATATACAAGGCAGGAAGTGTAAAGATGGCTCCGGCAACAATCACACCCGAGCTGGCTCCGATGCTTTGGATAATAACATTTTCTCCAAGTGCATTTTTTCGTTTGGAAAGCGTCGAGAAACCAACGGCTATGATAGCGATTGGGATAGCCGCTTCAAATACCTGACCGATTTTTAATCCGAGGTATGCGGCAGCGGCGGAGAAAATTATCGCCATGATTAATCCCATACCAACGGAACGGAAGTTTACTTCAGGATAAGTTTTGTTTGGCGACATCACCGGTTCGTATGTTTCGCCTTTTTTTAGCTCTTTATAAGCATTTTCGGGTAAGCTTTTGATAGCCTCTTTTTCTTGTTCTGACATGGATGATTATTTTTATTTTCAGCAGCCAAAGTTAAAATAAAAAATAAACCGGAAAATTAATTATAGCTTAGAAAACAGATATTCTCTAAAAAAATGAATTTTAATCTAAAAAATAATTAGTTTTGCATACATGTTTTAGAATGTAAAAAAAAATAAAAGTCGGATGTTCTCTTCATGATTATTAAAAGAAAAAACCAATGAATGATGAAATAAAGTTTAAGGAAGAATTATTTAATGCTTTGTTTACATCAAGGGATTTTGGCATATTGTTGACAAATACAGAGGGGAGATTATATAAATGTAATGACACTGCATTTAGAATGATGGGATATACTAAGGGGGAATTTGTTAATCTTGCTAATGCGGAAATAACCCATCCCAACGATATAAAAGCAACAGAGGATTGCTTTAATAATTTCCTGAATGGGAACACAAGCAATCGTCATATTGAAAAACGATATGTACGGAAAGATGGCTCATTTTTTTGGGCGGAACTATCTGTTAACCCGGTTTATAATTCAAATGGCGAGATTATAGCTTTTTTTTGCCTCATTTTGGATATCACCGACCGGAAGAATGCTGATGAACGTGTGCGCCTGCTTTCGCATACCGTAAAGAGTCTCTCGGAATGTGTAAGCGTTACCGATACTGAAGATAAGATCATTTTTGTTAATGAAAAATTTTTGAAAACCTATGGATATACCGAAGATGAATTAATTGGCAAAAATATTTCAATGGTACGATCGCCAAACAACGATCCTGAATACATTAAAAAAATTCTTCCTTCAACAAAAATCGGAAATTGGCATGGCGAATTACTTAACCGTCGTAAAGATGGCACTGATTTTCCCATATCTATTTCCTCATCAGCAGTGAAAAATGAACGAGGGGAAATTGTAGCGCTGGTAGGTGTAGCTACCGATATTACCGAACGTAAACAAACGGAAAAAGCTTTAGCAGAAAGTGAAAAAAAATACCGAAATCTGATTGAATCTATGCCTGACGGAGTATACCGAAGCACTCCTGATGGTGAATTTATAGATGTAAATCCTGCCATGTATAAAATGCTTGGTTATGCTAATAAAGAAGAACTTCTTGCCATAGATATTAAAACACAACTTTATTTTGATCTTTCCGACCGTGAAAGTGCAATCCTGCAAGAGGAACTGGAAGAAATTGCAGTATATCCTTTACGGAAAAAAGACGGATCCAAATTATGGGTGGAGGATCACGGCTGGCTAGTTATGGACGAACAAAATAATGTTCGTTATCATGAAGGAATTTTACGCGATGTTACCGAACGCAGAGCTGCCGAGATTTTACTTAAAAAAAATGCTGAGGAATTAAGGGATCTCAATGCAACGAAAGACAAATTTTTTTCCATCATAGCTCATGATTTAAAAAGCCCGTTTAATTCCATTTTAGGCTTTTCCGATTTGCTGATCAATAATTTTTCCGATTACGATAAGGATGAGATAGAAAAATATTTGCGTACCATTGAAAATTCTTCCAAACAGGCTTTTGAATTGCTCGAAAACCTGCTGGTTTGGGCTCGTTCACAAACGGGAAGCATACATTATCAGCCAGAGGCTACTGAATTAAAAAATATAATTCATGAAAATATCAACCTGCTAACCAATCAGGCGGAAAAGAAAAATATTCAAATCTTTTCGACGATTACTGATGAAGCCACGGTGAATGGAGATAGAAACATGATTAATACTATTTTGCGCAACCTCCTGGCAAATGCAATAAAATTTACTCCTCAATTCGGAAAGATCTTTGTATCCATAGCCAAGAATGACGAATTTTATGAAGTTTCTATCAAGGACAATGGAATTGGAATAGCCGAGGAAAATATTCAGAAATTATTCAGAATAGATAGCAAATTCAGTACGTTAGGTACCGAAAAGGAGAGGGGTACAGGCCTGGGACTTATTCTTTGCAAGGAATTTGTCGAAAAACATGGTGGCAAAATATGGGCCAGGAGCGAATTAGGTAAAGGCAGTACCTTTATTTTTTCGTTAAAAAGATAGTAAAGGCAATGCCCTGCCTCTTAAACCGAAAAAGCTACCGATGCAAGGGTTATGCAAACAAAAACCTTCTGTTGTATATTGTTTATTCCCTTTTGGGAATGATTTAGTGGAGCACTCTGTTTTTTTATTGAATATTGCATCCTAAATCTGCCCCCTTTAGATGGTATTGTTTATACCGGAATCACTGGCGCTGATTCACCGGAATAATCACACAAAAGACATTAATATTCAATATAAGTTGCCTAAAGTATTCGCTTTTGAGTTTGAAATTAATCAAAAAGTAAAAGTTGTTGATTTTCATCACTCATGATATATTTGTAGCTGTCGAAATTATTTAAATCCTGTATTCCTCCATATTTATTTATCGTTTCATTAATAATATTATATGATTTTTGAAAATTATATAATATATCTTGAGTCGTAAATCTCAATACCGACCAACCTGCGCTTTCTAAAAGATTGTTTCTATGTTTATCCATCCTTATCATTAAAGGATCCATATGGAATTTATCCCCGTCACATTCAATATCAATATTTCGTATCTTGCAAAAGACTGCAAAATCAAGAATAAAGTAAGATTCATTAATTGAAGTGTAAAATTGCCGTTCGGCAGTAATTTGTTTTTCAACGAATTTTTCCCAAAGAATATCTTCTAAAGGACTATCATTAAACAAATAGTTTATTTCCCTGGCAATAAAAAATTTTTCTTCTGTTGTTTGAATAAAAAGTAGTCTCCGTGGTCTTAAGCTTAAAATTTCCTTAGGTAATGCGATTAAATTTCCAAATTCGATTTTATAATAATCGTTTTCCGATTTATTGTCAAATGGCAAATTTGGAAATAATTCTTTTCTTTTAACAATCGTTATTTTTTTAACTTCTGCATACCATTTAATAGAATACTTTTCTTTTTCAAATATTTTTGTGTGATAAAATGAAATGTATTTTACGGAATTGTTTTTAACTATCGATGGTGCTGAGATTACAGGAATCCGATACCAATTGAACTTTTGAGCAATTTCAAAATCACTCTTTGAGTTCATTAATACAACAAGTACAGTGTTTTGATTTTTTGCCATTTTTTATAATCCCAATTAATTCCTTTCTTATCTAAGAATTATATTTCAAATTACTTCTATCGGATACTCAACATTGCCATTGTACCGATGGATTAAATGAATGTAGGCATGTTTAATAATTTTACCTGCAATTAAATTAATGATCGGCCCAATATTTATTCCATTTAAATAAAATAAAAATAATAAAAGTTTCTTCGTAGGCTATGGATTTTGTTTAACCAGGATTTCATACTAACTGAAGTCTTATTTATTGGCTATAGTTTTTTTTAATTTTTATTTTTTATTCTTCTCCCAAATTTATTGAAAAATTCCGTTTTGCTGTAAATACTATCCTTTGAAAAGATATAGTCGGTTCGTTCCCAACAATCTTTATGTATTGTTATTTCTAAATTTTTTTGTCCTTTTAAATTCCAATAGGCCCATTTTCCAATTTTTTTACCCATTGCATAATAACCACTATCCTGAGGCAATCCATTTGCATAATAATTAATACATAATCCGTCTTCAATAGTATTATTAAGAGAAACTTTTCTTTTTACAATAGTTGTCTTTGGATAAAATAACGTTTGATGCTTTAATTTTCCATTTATGTATTTACAAATTGTTGTCGGATTCCCAACTTTATCATAAAAAGTAAATGTACTATCTAATTTTCCATTTTTAATAAATCCCTCTTGCTTTATTTTCCCATTTTTATAGGCGGAATAAAATTTTCCAGTATATACCATTCCTTGCTTATAATAAACCGAGTCTTTTAATATTAAATCGTAATTTTCAATTGTTTGACTATTTAAATTTAATCCAACAAGAATTAATCCAATTATAAAAATCAATTTATTCATAGGTTTATTAATTTAAATTTAAATATTGTTAATTTTCTATTTTAAAGTTACAACCAATAGCTTATATCTGATGATATCATCCCTATACATCCTTAATTTCTTTATCGGACAATAGTATTTTTCAATCTCTTCTTCAATTCTTTTTTATTTCGCTCACAAATATAAAAATAATTTTAATTCTACAACTTTCGCATATCTATTATATTAGGAGAACATTCGGAGGTTACAGACATTCCATGTTTTAATGATATAATCTTTCCTTCTCATTTTTTGCAAAAGCGGACATTTTTTGAAATACCGGGAATAAACATGGAATGTCTCCTGATTTTACATTGTTTTTACTGCTTATTTTTATTTTGCGGAATTGTAAATTCCTTTGCATCCTGTCATAATTCCCATTTTACTATTCTTAATACTCAATTTTTCTCTTTTTGCTCTCTTTTCCATCCGATTAATAAATGTAAAAATTATTTTAATCATACAACTTCCGCATATCTATTATTATATGGGAGAATATTCGAAGGTTACAGACATTCCATGTTTTAATGATATAATCTTTCCTTCTCATTTTTTACAAAAGCGGACATTTTTTGAAATACCGGGAATAAACATGGAATGTCTCCTGATTTTACATTGTTTTTACTGCTTATTTTTATTTTATGGAATTGTAAATTCCTTTGTATCCTGTCAGAATTCCCATTTTACTATTCTTAATACTCAATTTTTCTCTTTTTGCTCTCTTTTCCATTCGATTAATAAATGTAAAAATTATTTTAATTCTACAACTTTCGCATATCTATTGGTTTCTTCCTCTTTTTTTATGGAATTTTTTTGTTGCATAATTATTTTGATACTTTTGTATTCGATATGCAGATAAATACAACTCGATTTTTTCATCTGATAAAGAAATACGTTAAAAAATTAAGAATATTTAGAAGTAATATTTGGGGGAGGAACTTTTATATTTTATTTCTTACATAAATTTATAAATTTTTACTTAGTAATATTTTGTTTAAAAGAACTTTTATATTTGCACCTAAATATTTCATGGTATTGCGGGAATAATGACTGGTATTGAGTTTGGGACTAAATTTTAAAATTGAATCAGAATGTAAATCCAAAAAATGTGATACTATTATTATTAATGCCATTAAAACGATTATTATATTTTATGTTCAATATTTATAAATTTAAAACAGACAACTCATGACAGATTCAATTTCGAAAAAGTATTCAATTAAGCTAAGTTTTGAAGAAATTAAATTGCCTCCTTTTGAGGATATATTGATATTAGGCAAAAAATATCCGCAGGGTAAAATTGGCCTTTATAAATCGTTTGAATTATTGGTACCTAATGAATTTGATGTGATTGAAGTAGATGATACAATTATTGAAGCTGTTTTTATCAATAGAAAAATTCTGAAAAAATTTGATAAAAACAGAATACTCGAAATTCTTAAGGAAAAAGTATTCCCATTTGTTTCAGAATCTGAAATTATTAAAGTCGATTTTGGTATTACCATTACGTATGATTCGCTGGAAGGAGAATTTTAATAATGAAAATAAAGAATCATTTATCTATGACTTATCCAATAACAGGCCCATTTTATGGGATTAATCTTGTTGAGGATGCATTAATAGAAAATGGTTATCTTGTAATTATAGATGAAATGAGTTGTTTCGTCGGAATTCTGACTCCTACGGATTTAATTCAACGGCCTCATAAATTAGTTGTTGATTGTTTTACAGAAAAAGACAGGTTAACCGAAAATGATACCCTGGCTTCTTCATTTAATAAATTTATCAAAAATAAAACACCGGCACTTCCTGTCTTTATTAAAGATAAATTTTATGGAATAATAGAAAAACAAACAATCATCAATGTTCTGATAAATAAAGTAAATGAGCTGCAGGAAGAATCAATTATTTCTCAGAAAGTAAAAATAAAATTCTTAAACAATCTTTCTCATGAAGTACGAACGCCTTTAAATTCAATCATCGGATTTTTAGAATTATTAATTGATCTGAATGATGATTGTAAGGAAGATTGTAAGGAATATTTCAAGATTGTCAGAAATAATACCGATCATTTTTTAATAATAATGGACGATTTGATTGAGCTGGCACTGATGCAGTCGGGAGATCCTATAAAATTGAATAAAAAGGATTGTCAGATTGAAAAAATATTTGCTGAATTAGACAACCTTTTTAAAGAGGAGATATCGCGTTTAAAAAAGGAAATTATTCTGGATTATGTCAATCCCGATCCTTCATTCATTTTGCATACGGATGGCAACAAAGTCAAACATATACTATTTCATTTGATTGAAAATGCAGTCAAGTTTTCGGATAAGGGCAATATTAAATTCGGATATCAAATAAAAGATAAAATGAATATTGAATTTTTTGTTTATAATTCAGGTTCTTTTATCTCCGATAAATATCAGACTCAAATTTTTGAAGTCTTTGAAAAAAATGTTGATAACTTTTATGAATTTACCGACGGATTAGGTATCGGACTAACCATTGCTAATAAATATGCTGATTTATTAGGCGGAAATATTCATTTTGAATCGGATAAGCAGGATGGTACTACATTTTACTTTTCATTGGGAATAAATTAAAAAGTATATTTAGTTGATGGTTGATAGTTGATGGTTGATAGTTGTCAGAGAAGAATGTTCGAAGATTGCAGACATTCCATGTTTTAACGATATAATCTGTCCTTCTCGTTTTTTACAAAAGCGGACATTTTTTGAAATACCGGGAATAAACATGGAATGTCTCCTGCAATCTGCAATATCTTCCCCTGCATCCGTTGGTATTACGGCGCTTTCATGCGAAAGAACGGGGGAGGGCTTAAGAACCTGGAGCTTTAGGCTCGCGGGGCTTCATTCCCTTGGATTCGGTAACGGTTACTTCAAAACCCCAGTCTGCAATCAGCTCTTCGCGACCTTTATAGGTTACCATCAGTTGATCGCGGATAAGTCCAAGATAAAAGAGAAGCGTATCGGGAGTAGCCATAGTTTGTCCTTTAGCTATGCCCAATGCAAAATCAGCTTCGGCTTTTGTTTGTTCGTACCGGAGCTGAAAATCTTCCATCTGGGTGTTTTTTGTGGAGGATACATCAAAGATGGTAGCAAAGGCTGCCATATTGATGCTTTTCAATGGGCTTTGTTCACCAAGCTCGGTATTTTTATTGCTTATTTTAGTAGCAACTGCAATCATCCGTTGCCGATCGCCCTGTCCAAATGTAATTTTAATGTTACGTTTTGCCATGATCTTAAGCTTTTAAAATTTATAATTGGTTTACTTATTAATTTCAATGATTATAAATCATGATGCAAATTTACGGTCGGAATTATCTATTTAAATAAATATTTACTTAACGTATCGGAATATTTATTTAACGTAAAACAGAATTTGTGTAGCCTTATAAAAGTATTTGATATAAAGTTATTTAAATGACTACGATGGGACTGTCCCAAAAGTATTTTTTAATTTATTGATTACATCGTCGTCATAGGTATCCCGGGGAATATCCGGAAAATATCATTTCGGTTTGTTTGGAAATAGTCCTTAAGGATATTTCCCTTTTTGCATGGTGTTTGGTTGTGTATAGTTAAAAATTGAACCCAAAAGGAATCAATAGTTATTTAATAAGTAATTTTCTTTTCCATAGTGGCGAGGATGCAAATTCAGAATGTTTTTAAATCCCGGAGGGATTGTATGTTTATAGAAATAGAGGATGATAGAAAAAGTACGACCCCATCCGGGGTCAAATAAATGGTGTATATTTTATTTTCTATAAACCTTTGATGCCTCCGGCATCGTATATTATTATAGGTATAAGACCGTTGCAAGGCAAAAATGTGTATAAAATATTAGATTAGTGTTATTTATAACAATAAATTTGTTATATTTGTAGCATGAAAAATGAGAAACACATAGGCTTTGCTGATTTAGCAGCAGAAAGA
>Ga0183100_1001439_pt1 | contig 12042 bp, 8 predicted proteins | sample Biomet2_FD_127789 | JGI IMG/M metagenome (GOLD analysis project Ga0183100, IMG submission 127789) | Microbial communities from bioreactor (seeded with anoxic lake sediment) at LBNL, California, USA - Biofuel metagenome 2 | ecosystem: Engineered > Bioreactor > Anaerobic > Unclassified ...
TCTGATAATCAGGCGGCAAAAATACAAAAATACTATAGATGCCACAAAGACACAAAGGCACAAAGATTTATAAAACCCAATTCTAAAGCCGAAATCGTTGAATTCCATCTCTAATCAAAGGAACATTGAAATTGATCAGATAGCCCAATCTTAATTTGGTCATTTTAAGGTAACTCAAAATCTGAGCCTCATAAACCGGGTTCATTAAATCAATGGCCTTCAATTCAATAATTACTAGACCTTCAACCATCATATCCAATCTCAATCCTTCCTGAAAAACAATGCCATCGTATTTTATAGGTATTTCTACCTGACGTTTTACTTCCAGTCCACTTTTTTGAAGTTCATGTGTTAGGCATACCTCATAAACTTTCTCCAATAATCCCGGACCAATTGCCTGATGGACTTTATAGGCAGCATTCACTATCGCTTTTCCTATCAACTCTTCCCTTTCAGATAAAGGTTTGAAATCCATAATATCTTTTTCTTTGTGCCTTTGTGTCTTTGTGGCAAAAATCTTAAAGTAAGTCGCTGGCTAGTTCAGCCAAATAGCTGCGTTCGCCTTTCACCAGGTTGACATGGGCAAAAATTTCGTGATCTCTCATCTTTTCAGTCATGTAGGCCAGTCCGTTCGATTTCATGTCTAGGTAAGGTGAATCGATTTGCTGAAGGTCGCCGGTAAAAATCAGCTTCGTCCCTTCACCTGCACGGGTAATGATGGTTTTTATTTCGTGTGGCGTCAGGTTCTGAGCTTCGTCGATGATGAAATATGAATTTGAAAGGCTTCGCCCGCGGATGTATGCTAGTGGGGTGATAATCAGCCGTTCGTCTTTCAGAAGTTCTTCAATTTTCTGATATTCCATACTGCGCGGATTGTAGTTGTGCTTGATCACTGCCAGATTGTCGAAAAGCGGTTGCATATAAGGACTGATTTTTTCGCTGGCATCACCTGGCAGATAACCCAAATCGCGGTTACTTAGTGCCACAATTGGCCGGGCCAGCAAAATTTGGCCGAAATTCTTGTACTGTTCAAGGGCCGCAGCCAGTGCCAGCAAGGTCTTCCCGGTCCCGGCTTTTCCAGTCAGGGCTACCAGTTTTATTTCCGGATTAAAAAGGGCATCGAGACTGAAGGTTTGTTCGGCATTGCGGGGTTTTATTCCGTACGCCGTTTTTTTCTCAACACGGACCATCTTTTTCAGAGCCCCGTCGTATCGGCCTAAAACACTTGCCTTAGGCGATTTCATGATAAAATATTCGTTGATTTCCGGTTCGTTTGGCAGTTCCATTTGTTCAACCGGAATCGAATTTTCATTGTATAATTTGTCGATCAGGATATCGCTGAAATTTTCGAATTCGGTTACGGTTTTATTCAGGCTGTTAAAGTCTTTAACCTTATCGTTGTAGTAATCTTCTGATTGGATTTTCAACGATTTGGCCTTCATTCGCAGGTTAATATCCTTGGTGACCAGAATGGTCGGGCGGTCAGGGAATTTCTGTGCAATATGCATGGTAATAGCCAGGATGCGGTGATCAGGAATATCTTCGCGAAACGAGTGTTTCATTTCTTCCGAAATAGGTTTGCCTGTTTCGATGATCAGTTTCCCTTTGTCAGGACCAAGTTTGATTCCTCCGTTAAAAAGCTGGTCTCCAACGATTTCGTCAAGTTCGCGTACAAATTCGCGTGCCTGAAAATTGATCGGATCATTTCCCCGTTTAAACTTGTCCAGTTCTTCCAAAACAGTGATCGGAATTACAATGTCGTTATCCTGAAACTGGTAAATACTGGTATGATCGTGCAGAATTACATTGGTATCCAGCACGAAAATCTTAGTTTGTTTTTTCTTCGCCATCGCCGTAATCTTTAAGGTTTCCCTAAATTTAGAAAAATTAGACTGGATTCGGGTGAAATTGGCTAGTAAATTCTCAATTTTACCTTTCTATTTTTTAACTACTGTTCATAAGTTTTTTCTTTATGGGAACCTATCAGCAAGTGCTCGATTTTTTATATAGTCAGTTGCCTATGTTTCAGCGAACTGGGGCTGCAGCTTATAAAGACAATCTCGACAATACCATTCGTCTGGATGAAATGTTTGGCCATCCGCACCGCTTGTTTAAAACGATTCATGTTGCCGGAACGAACGGGAAAGGGTCAGTTTCGCACATGCTGGCTTCCATTTTACAGGAAGCCGGGTACAAAACCGGGCTTTATACATCGCCACATCTGAAGGATTTCAGAGAACGGATTCGTGTAAATGGCAAAATGATTCCGGAAGAAGCGGTGGTGAAATTTACTGAATCGTTTCAGGTAAAAAATAAAACTGAGAAACTGGAACCCTCGTTTTTCGAGCTGACCGTTTCGATGGCTTTTGACTACTTTCGTTCGAAGCAGGTAGATGTGGCTGTAATTGAAGTTGGATTGGGCGGTAGGCTCGATTCGACCAATATTATCACTCCTGAAGTTTCAGTAATAACCAATATCAGCTTCGATCACATGGCTTTATTGGGCGATACGTTACCAAAAATCGCCGCCGAAAAAGCCGGGATCATCAAAAAAAATGTACCGGTTGTGGTTGGGGAAACTACTCCGGAAACCAGTTCTGTATTTGAACAGTTTGCCGAAAAGGTGCAAACCCGACTTTCATTTGCTGATCAGGAATATCACACAGATTATTCGATGCAGACCATCGACGGAAAGCAAAGCCTGAATATCAGGAAGAATGGCGAACTATTTTATACTGATTTGAAACTGGATTTATTGGGAATTTATCAGCGGTACAATGTTCCGACGGTATTAAAAGCAATCGATTTACTGAATGAAAAAGGTTGGAATTTAGCTGAGCCACAGATTCGATCCGGGTTGCTAAAAGTGATTGAAAATACGGGTCTTCAGGGCCGTTGGCAAATTATCGGGCACAATCCGCTTACGATTTGCGATACCGGCCACAATCCTGGAGGAATTAAATTGGTGGTTGAGCAAATCAATCAAACAGCGTGGAAGCAACTGCACATTGTGATTGGAATGGTAAACGACAAGGATCAGGATGAAGTTTTGTCCATGCTTCCTGCAAATGCGTACTATTATTTCACCAAAGCTTCCATTCCCCGTGCAGCCGAGCCAGAAGTACTTGCCAGTAAAGCTGAAAAGTTCGGTTTAAAGGGAATTTGTTATCCGTCTGTTCGTCAAGCGCTTTCTGCAGCCCTTGCCAATGCTGGAGAAAACGATCTGGTGTTTGTTGGTGGAAGTACTTTTGTGGTGGCCGAAATTTTATAAGTTTTTTTGATAGTTTTGTTTGCACATTTCAAAAATGGGTATATCTTTGCAACGCTTTAAAAAACAAAGCGCGTTCACAAAAGCAACAACAAAAAGGGCGATTAGCTCAGCTGGTTCAGAGCATCTGGTTTACACCCAGAGGGTCGGGGGTTCGAATCCCTCATCGCCCACGAAAGAGGATTACGAAAGTTGTCCTCTTTTTTTGTTTTAAGATTTCCAGAATTCTTAATATAGATTTTTACTTTTATTCAATATTCTGCTGATACGAATTAATCGAAACAGATATTTCATAATTAAAAGCAATATTAATATGAAAGTCTATTGACTCGTATTGACTTTTTGAGTTACTTTTGAACTTAATCCGTTTATGATTCAAACGATCTCTGTGACTGAGGTGGCGAAGCTGTAAAAGCAACACTCGACATTGTTGATAAAATCATCTCTTTATTTTAAAGTTCGACTACCTTTAGCTTAATGATTTATCCCACAAAAAAACTAGTTTCAAACAATTTCTAATACTCAAAAAGAGTTTCTAATTTTGAAGACGAAGTTGTCTGAATGGATCTGGATTCAGTTTCCAAACGTACGCACTATTTCTATAATCATTCAAACGCAAAATATGCTCAATAAACTCTTAAACCGCCAACAAAAAGTAGCACTCATTGGTCTCGGTTATGTTGGTCTTCCAATTGCACTTGAATTCGCCCGAAAAATGTCGGTTATTGGTTTCGACATCAACAACAAGCGTGTGCAAATGATGAAAAACGGAATCGATCCATGTAAAGAATTGACTTCCGAAGACTTTGACAATACTGATATCGATTTCACATCTGATCCGAAGGACTTACGGAAGGCTTCATTTTTCATAATTGCTGTACCAACGCCTATCGACGAATACAAACAGCCCGATCTCTTTCCGCTCATTAGTGCCAGCACCACTGTTGGAAAAGCTCTAAAAAAAGGAGATTATGTGGTTTATGAGTCGACTGTTTTCCCAGGGTGTACCGAAGAAGATTGTGTGCCGATTCTTGAACGCGAATCGGGATTGAAGTGCGGAGTTGATTTTAAAGTAGGTTATTCGCCCGAGCGTATCAATCCCGGAGACAAGGTACATACGCTCACCAACACAAAAAAGATCGTTTCAGGCTGCGATAACGAATCGCTCGAAGTCATTGCACAGGTTTATGAGCAAATCATTATCGCAGGAGTGCATCGCGCGCCGAGCATTAAAGTTGCCGAAGCCGGCAAGATTATCGAAAACACCCAGCGCGATGTCAACATTGCCCTGATGAATGAATTGTCGATCATCTTTAACCGCATAGGTATCAACACATACGATGTAATCGAAGCTGCAGGAACAAAATGGAACTTCCTGAAATTTTATCCAGGTCTTGTAGGAGGCCATTGCATCGGAGTTGATCCTTATTATTTAGTTCATAAAGCTAAACAGGTTGGATATCATGCACACCTCATCGATGCCGGACGCTTTATAAATGACTCTATGGGCGGTTATATTGCAAAACAGACCGTTAAGCGGATTTTGGCAGCCGACAAGCATCTTAGCCAGTCGAGAGTTCTGGTATTGGGTTTCACCTTTAAAGAAAATGTATCGGACGTGCGCAACACAAAAGTTGCTGACATTGTCCGTGAATTACAGTCATACCGCGTTAATGTCGATCTGGTCGATCCATATGCCGATGCACAAGAAGTGATGCACGAATACCAGATAGAATTAAAACCACAACCCGAAGGAACTTACGATGCCATCATTGTAGCAGTTGCTCATCACCAATACCGAGCGATGACAGAACCTGACTTTTTGAAGTTTGCCAATGAAACCTGTTTATTGGTTGATGTCAAAGGGCTTTATGCTAATCAGATCGAAAAATTAGAGTATTGGAGTCTCTAAAAAAACTTAGATTTTGAATATCTTTCAATTTTACGTTAAACTAGTCTCAGGAAACGAACATGATAAAACCTACTGCTTTTTACACAAGCGAATGTTTATTATAACAATTGAAAATCAAATTATTAACACACAAAATAATCACGAGTGCGAATATCCGCACTAACCGAGAATATATAAATAGCAATTCCATTCGTTGAGATTTTAATTGAAAAACTGAAGTTGATACGAAAGTTGCAGAAACCTAAATTGAAAATTTATACGCATGAAAATTACTTGTATAGGCGCCGGATATGTGGGCGGACCAACGATGGCTGTTATCGCAGAAAAATGTCCCGAGATTGAAGTAACCATAGTCGATATTAATCCACAACGAATTGCAGCATGGAATGACGAAAACCTGGATAAGCTCCCAATTTACGAACCGGGGCTGGCCGAAATAGTTAAAGTGGCCAGAAACCGAAATCTATTTTTCTCGACTGATGTTCAGGGAGCTATTCGCAGTGGCGACATTATTTTCATATCGGTTAACACCCCAACCAAAACATATGGAGTAGGGAAAGGGATGGCTGCCGATTTAAAATATGTTGAACTATGTGCACGCCAAATTGCGGAGTTTGCCGATGGAAATAAAATCGTTGTAGAAAAGTCAACCCTGCCGGTACGTACCGCACAATCCATAAAAACGATATTAAGCAACAATACCCGCGGGTTACAATTTCAGGTTCTATCGAATCCTGAATTTTTAGCTGAAGGAACTGCCATTAAAGATTTACATCAACCCGACCGGGTTTTGATTGGCGGTGAACAAAGTCCCGAAGGACTAAAAGCCATTGAAACATTGACTTCGATTTATGCCAAATGGGTTCCACGGGAACGAATCCTGCAAACCAACGTTTGGAGCAGTGAGCTTTCAAAATTAACTTCCAACGCATTTTTAGCTCAACGAATCTCCAGCATCAACTCCATATCAGCCCTCTGCGAACGCACAGGCGCTGACATCAAAGAAATTTCAAGAGCCATTGGTGCAGACAGCCGGATAGGATCTAAATTTTTGGAATCTTCAGTTGGTTTTGGCGGAAGTTGCTTCCAGAAAGATATTCTCAACCTGGTCTATCTCTGCCGCCACTTCAACCTACCCGAAGTGGCAGATTATTGGGAACAGGTGATCAAAATAAATGATTATCAAAAACATCGCTTCGCTAAGCAGATTATCGATAGTCTTTTCAATACCGTATCCGGTAAAAAAATAGCCTTTTTGGGTTGGGCATTTAAAAAAGACACAAACGACACCCGCGAATCACCTGCCATTTATGTAGCCTATGAACTTTTGCAGGATCGTGCAGAAATTCATGTTTATGACCCCAAAGTAACCAAAGAGCAAATTTTACACGATCTGAATTACCTTGCGGCTTCCAACCATTCCACCTACGGAGGCGACTTCGATTCTCCACCAGTTGGCGAAATTGAAGGAGTTTCGGTACACATCCATAACGATCCGTACGATGCCATGAAAGATGCACACGCCATTGCTATCCTTACTGAATGGGATGAATTTAAATCATACGATTGGCAGAAAGTGTTTGAAGGCATGTATAAACCAGCCTTTTTGTTCGACGGAAGAAATATTCTGGAAAGAAAATTATTGAAAGAAATAGGTTTTGAATACAAAGGCATTGGAAATTAAACAAATCCATAATCCCACAACAAGATGACACAAAAAACTGCATTAATCACCGGAGTTACCGGACAAGATGGAGCTTATCTGAGTGAGTTTCTCCTGAAAAAAGGATACATGGTTCATGGTATTAAACGCCGTTCGTCCATGTTTAATACTGAACGCATCGATCATATATACGAAGATCCCCACGTTGAGAACCGACACTTCAAACTTCATTTCGGCGATTTAACCGACAGTATGAACTTAACACGTATCATTCAGGAAACGCAACCAGACGAAATATACAACCTTGCGGCGATGAGTCATGTGGCTGTTAGTTTCGAGACCCCTGAATATACAGGGAATGCCGATGGACTTGGAACATTGCGTATTCTGGAAGCTGTACGGCTTCTCGGTCTGATTCAAAAAACCCGTGTTTACCAAGCATCTACCTCCGAACTTTATGGAATGGTACAGCAAATTCCACAAACAGAGCAAACGCCATTTTATCCACGCTCGCCATATGCAGTAGCAAAAATGTATGCATACTGGATCACTGTAAACTACCGCGAAGCCTATAATATGCATGCCAGCAATGGTATTCTGTTTAACCACGAATCGCCTATCCGCGGTGAAACATTTGTAACCCGTAAAATCACACGAGCCCTCAGCCGAATTGTTCTTGGAATGCAGGACCAGCTTTTTCTGGGCAACCTTTCTTCAAAACGCGACTGGGGACATGCCAAAGATTATATCCGCGCCATGTACCTGATCCTTCAGCAAGATCAACCGGACGACTATGTAATCGCCACCGGAATTACCACTTCTATCCGTGACTTCATCAAACTGGCCTGCGCCGAAATCGGCCTCGAAATCAGTTTTTCAGGAGAAGGCGCCGAAGAAAAAGGTTTCATCACCGCCATTGACGAAAAACGATTCTCTGAAAAAGTAGGCGATCGCTATTTGGGGGGGATCAAGTCACGAATGGCTCCCCACTCCATCGTAGCCGTCGATCCTAAATACTTCCGTCCAACCGAAGTGGATCTTTTAATTGGCGATCCTTCCAAAGCAAAATCAAAACTTGGGTGGGAACCTCAATACGACCTTAACGAACTGGTTCAGGACATGATGCAATCGGACATCAAGCTAATGAAGAAAGATGCCTGGCTAAGAGAAGGTGGCTACCGGACGCTGAATTACTTCGAATAAAAATAATTTCACGGATTAAAACGGATTACACGGATGGCATTACTTTTTGAAAACGAGACACACCTGGTTATTGGAGCTTGCATACAGGTTCATCAAAAATTGGGCTGTGGTTTTCTCGAGTCTGTCTATCAGGAAGCACTCGAAAAAGAATTTCAGAAACAGCAAATCCCGTTTATCAGGCATCAAAGGTTACATATCATGTTTGATGGAAAACCATTGGATAAATTCTTTATTGCTGATTTTGTTTGCTACAATTCGATTATCCTCGAAATCAAAGCAGCCGGATTTATTCATCCCGACAATTCGAAACAAGTAATCAACTACCTCAAAGCAACTACCCTTCAGGTAGGATTGCTTATTAACTTTGGGCAACCAAGCCTTAAATGGAAACGCTTCATCAATACACCGTCAGTGTAATCCGTTTTAATCCGTGTAATCTAAAAATCATGAATATAGACTCGAAAATATACGTTGCTGGTCACCTTGGACTGGTAGGCTCGGCACTCTGGCAAAATCTCCAATCAAAAGGTTACACCAACCTCATAGGAAGAACCCTTAATGAATTGAACCTAATGGATACCAATGCTGTAAACGCTTTTTTTGCTTCCGAAAAGCCTGAATATGTGATTCTGGCCGCAGCAAAAGTGGGCGGTATTGTGGCAAACAACACCTATCGCGGGCAGTTCATCTACGAAAACCTGATGATCCAGAACAATGTGATCCACGCGGCTTATCTGCATCAGGTCAAGAAGTTGCTTTTTTTGGGTTCAACCTGCATTTATCCGGCAGAAGCGCCACAACCCATGCCCGAAGATTGTTTGCTGACAGGCCCACTCGAATACACCAACGAGCCATACGCCATTGCCAAGATTGCGGGCATCAAACTTTGTGAAAGCTACAACCTGCAATATGGCACCAACTACATCTCGGTAATGCCAACAAATCTATACGGTCCAAACGACAATTTCGACCTCGAAAAGTCGCATGTATTGCCGGCCATGCTCCGAAAAATGCACTTGGGCAGATGTCTGGAAGCGAATAACTGGGAGGCCATTCGCGAAGATCTGAACAAACGCCCAATTGAAGGAATTTCCGGAGACAACAATCAGGATGAGATATTAGCCATCCTTTCGAAATACGGAATCCGTATCAATCCGCTCCCTGAGTCTGTCGAAGGGAAATCAGTATCCGTCGAAATTTGGGGAACCGGCACCCCCCTGCGCGAATTCCTTTGGAGCGAAGAGATGGCCGACGCCTGCGTGTTCCTGATGGAAAATATCGATTTCAAAGATGCTGTTTCGACAAGCTCAACAACCAACGAGAAACCGCTCCCTGAGTCTGTCGGAGGTAAATCTGCATCCCGGGAAATTCGCAATTCGCACATCAATATTGGAACAGGTAAAGAAATCTCGATCCGTAATCTGGCATACCTGATCAAAGAAAAACTAGGATTCAAAGGCAATCTGGAATTCAATGCCTCAAAACCCGATGGCACCATGCGCAAACTGACCAATCCAGACAAACTTCATGCACTGGGATGGCACCATCGAATCGAAATCGAAGAAGGAATTGAGAAATTGTACAATTGGTATTTAAAATAACAGCAAATTTCATATGCGCCGCAAAAAGATTAAACATCATGTTCGATGAGAACCTTTGTACAAAATCTTTGTAGCTGACTTCATCCGTTATAATTTCGTTATAGGCCATAATAAGTGTGCAGCAACTCGTTCATTGATTTAGTAATTATTAAACAGATTTTAAAAATGAACTACCTCGAAGCAGAGCTGTCGAGGTATCACTTGGAAGTTAGTTTTTTGATGCGAAGCAGAGCTTCTGGGAACTAACCCCATAGAGATTAGAAAAATTACCTCAAAGCGGCAAACTTTCAGTTAGATTTGCTTATCAATTTTGATCCGTCCAGTCATAAAATGGAACCCTCTCATCAATACTTCACCTGCTAAATCCGTACAAATCCGTGAAATTCAAAAAACATGAAGCACCTCATCTCCGTTCCGCCCAATACAATTCCGCATTTTCATCAAATATCCGGTCTTTCTTCTGAAGATTGGTTTATCGCATCTGACCCTAAAGAAAAAAGAGTTGGATCGGGCGGAGGAACATCGTATTTGTTAACCGAATTGTTCAGGCAAGAGCAGGCAAATCTGTTCGAAGAATGGTTACCAAAAGAAAAACGGGTAATTATTCATGCCGGAGGCCAAAGTCGGCGATTGCCAGCATATGCCCCACTTGGCAAAAGTTTACTGCCCATGCCAGTATTTCGGTGGTCGCGCGGACAGCAACTCAACCAGCGATTGGTTCATCTTCAGGTTCCGCTATTCGATCAAATCCTAAATCGGGCGCCCGGAAATCTAAACACCTTAGTTGCCAGTGGTGACACCCTGATATTTTCAGGCAAAAACATTCCTGAAATTCCGGATGCCGATGTAGTTTGTTTTGGGATGTGGCTCGAACCGGAAAAAGCGACCAACCACGGTGTATTTTTTGCAAGCCACGATGCACCCGGACAAATGCAGTTCATGTTGCAAAAGCCTTCCATTCAGAAGATAAAAGAACTCATTCACGAGTATTATTTTCTTATGGATATTGGCATATGGCTATTCAGCCCAAAAGCAATCGAACTACTAATGAACCGTTGTGGATGGGATGGCGAAACTTATGAAAATCAAATCCCAAACTTTTATGATTTGTACAGCGAATTTGGCATTGCCATGGGCAATTCGCCCGTTCAGGCCGATGCCGAGATCAATAAGTTAAGTATCGCTTTGGTAAACCTTGAAGGAGGAGAATTTTACCATTTGGGAAACACGTCGGAACTGATCACCTCCAACCTGTCTATCCAAAACCGGATCACCGATCAACGTGAAATCTGGCACAGGCAGATCAAACCACACCCTTCGATTTTTGTTTTAAATTCCGAAGTCAGCACAAAGTTAGACTCACTTCACTCCAACATCTGGATAGAGAATGCTTTTATTTCAACCGATTGGCAATTGCAAAAAAATCATGCATTGACCAACATTCCGGAGAACAACTGGAATATTGAATTAACTGAAGGAACCTGCCTTGATCTTGTTCCGGTCGACCCGAATGAAGTTGCAATCCGAAATTATGGGTTCACCGACCCGTTCAAAGGATCTCGAAACAGTGAATCAACACGGTTTATGGGGATAAAACTTGCCACATGGCTTGAAAACCATGGACTGGCAAATACCTTCGATCAGTTGGACGAGACTACCGACATACAGTTTCTCCCGCTTTTCCCAATCATGAAGAAGGAAGACATTAGCGAAACATTTCTGCAATGGCTGATTGACAGTCAGCCAATTCCGATTCCGGAATTTACTGAATTGTGGTTGCATTCGCAACGCGTAAGCGCCGACAAGATCACTCAAATCTGCGATATCGCCCAGATCGACAGGCAAAGCACCAATCACCGCAACAAAGCCATTCCAGCAATAGCCCGCAATTATGCGAATTCAGTATTTTACCAGCTCGACCTGGAAAAATTGGCCAGCGAATATGTAACGAATAATCTTGAACTTCCAGAAGAACTTCAGGAAAAAAACAACAACTGGCTCCCATTGCATTCGCATATGTTCCGTGCAACCGTTCAGCGCAAAAGAGGGATTAATTGTGATCAGGAAGAAAAAAAAGCATTCGACTACCTTCGCGATTCCGTTTTAAGATATTTTCATCAGAATCTGGCAGATCCGTCAATCAACCTGCTACCCGATCAGATCGCCTGGGGAAGAAGCCCGGTCAGGCTCGATCTCGCTGGTGGATGGACAGACACGCCTCCTTATTGTTTCCTGTATGGCGGCAAAGTACTTAACCTGGCCGTTGAGCTAAACGGTCAACCACCGCTACATTGTTACATCAAAGCCTCAGAAAAACCCGAATTTGTCCTTCGGTCAATCGATTTGGGTGCTCAGGAAACAATTACAACCTACGAAGAATTGAGAGCATTCTTTC
>Ga0183100_1001440_pt1 | contig 12036 bp, 14 predicted proteins | sample Biomet2_FD_127789 | JGI IMG/M metagenome (GOLD analysis project Ga0183100, IMG submission 127789) | Microbial communities from bioreactor (seeded with anoxic lake sediment) at LBNL, California, USA - Biofuel metagenome 2 | ecosystem: Engineered > Bioreactor > Anaerobic > Unclassified ...
GCGCGCCCGGCCGGCCCGGCGGCGCGGCGCGCCGCCGGCGCGGACGGTGGGGGGGTTGGGGGCCCGCCCCCCCCCCTCCCTTTCTTATGCATTCGCCAAGTAGGTGGCGATGGCGTCGTCGTAGGTGCTGGTCTGGCGGAAGGTGGCGGCGGCGGTTTTTTGGCGGAGCGGCAAGGGGGCCCGCATCTGGTTGGCGGCCAGGGTGTCCATGATTTCGGGATAATATGCCGGGTCGGGGACCACGAGGATGGAGGAGAAGTTTTTGGCCGAGGCGCGCAGCAGGGTGGGGCCGCCGATATCGATTTGTTCGACCATTTCCGGCAGCGGCAGGCCTTTTTCCAGGGCTTTGCCGAAGGCGTAGAGGTTGACGACGACCATGTCGAAGGGGGCGATGCCGTGTTTGGCCAGGGTGGCCAGATGTTCGGGGTTATCCTTGTCGGCCAGGATGCCGCCGTGGACGTTGGGGTGCAGGGTTTTGACCCGACCGTTCAGGATTTCCGGGAATCCCGTCACGTCGCTGACGGAGGTCACGGGCAGGCCGGCGTCGAGGAGTGCTTTACGGGTGCCGCCGGTGGAGACGAGTTCGACGCCTCCGGCAGAGAGAAACCGGGCCAATTCGGGCAATCCGGTCTTGTCCGTGACGCTTAAAAGCGCCCGTTTGATCGGCAGAAAATCCATGCTGGACCTCGCTTTTTCCAGGCGAGGTGCCACAGTCGCGGCGGCTTGGCAAGGGCGAGGCGGGAAGGCGGTCAGTCGGGGAGATTTGGCGTACCCCGGGAAGTCCGGCCCAAAGTGGAGATGGGCCGGACCCCCCGGAAAGGAGGGGCGTCCTCGTGAGAAAGGGACGCTAGGCGGCGATCAGCTTCAGTTCAGCCGCCAGTTCCCGGGCTGCCGCATAAGAAGGATCCTGGGCCAGAATTTGTTCCAGCTCGGCGCTGGCGTCGGCATGGCGACCCAGGCTGACCAGACAGCCGGCCAGGGTGAAGCGCACTTCGTTTTTGAGCGGATCCACGGCCAGATAGTCCCGCAGATACGGCAAAACGTCGTTGAGGCGCTCGTCGGCATGGGCCAGACGGACCAGACCGAACAGGGCCACGAGATTGGCCGGATTTTTGGCCAGGGCGCCCTGGAAATGGGTGAAGGCGGCGGCGTTGTTGCCGCGTTCCATCTCGATCAGGGCCATGCCGGACAGCGCCCGGTCGTCGGCCTCGATGGAGGAGGCTTTTTGGTACATGGTCATGGCGTTTTCGAGCTCGCCGCGCTGCACGGCAATGGTGGCCAGACCGAGGTAGGGATCCGGATGCACGCCGTTGCTGCTCATGGCTTTGCCATAATATTCTTCAGCTTTGTCCAGATCGCCCATGAAAAGATAACACTCGCCCAGTTCTTTGTTGATCTCGTAATCCAACTGCCCACTCATGACATCCCCTCCGTTCTCGGCGACCCTTCGATATTGGGGTGTATCGCCGGTGTGGCGTCGTATCTCATGACGCTTTGAGTTTAGCATATATCGGCCGAAGCCGACGCCGACGGTGTGACCTGCCGGGCGAAAAACAGGAAGCAAGAGCCGTGCCACATTGTTGCACTCGCGGCCTGTCTGGAAAAGCGTCGGATGTCGGAAAATCCGATTTGCCGCGCAGCGCTTCGCTTTATTAGAAAGTAAAACATGCGGTAGGAAAATTTTTCCCTATGGTCGGACGCCTGTCGGGAGTTCTGGAACGTTTTTTGCCTAGTGCCATGCTGAGACCGGGCGGCACGGCCCGGACACGATGCACGGAGATGGAGGAAAAACGTTATGAAAACAGTATTTTCCCCAAATATGGGGCTACTCGAAAAGGTTATGGACCTGCACCTGGAGCGCCAGAATGTCGTCATGTCCAACTTGGCCAACCAGGATGTGCCTGCATACAAAGCCCGGCAGCTGGATTTTGAGAAAGAGCTGCAGTCCGCTCTGGACGACGGGGAAGAGGGCAAGATGACGCGCACGAACAGCGGTCATCTGCCCACGGCCTTCAGTCTCACCGGATTTGATGGAACGGTGAACATGGGCTGGAAACCCCGGGTGGTTCAAGGACTCGACAGTGTGAATACGGAAAAGGAAATGGCGGCCATGGCCAAGAATACACTGATGTATACGGCCCTGACCGACATCACCAAGAAGGATTTCGAAGGCCTGCAAAAGGTCATTGCGGACGGAGGCAAGTAGCATGGATCTCTTTACTGCGATGGACATTGGTTCCTCGGGCATGTCGGCTCAGCGTTCCTTAATGAACGTCATTTCCATGAACCTGGCCAACATCCGCACGACCCGCACGGTCAATGGCGGCGGCCCCTATGTACGCAAGTCTGTCCAGCTTGAATCGACACCTGTGGATTCCCCTTTTTCCAAGGCCATGCAATCGGCGTTGGACCGCGATCTGTCCGGGGTCAAGGTCACGAGCGTGGTCGATGACAACCGTCCGTTCCGCATGCAGTACGAACCGGGGCACCCGGATGCGAACGCCGACGGCTATGTTTCCTATCCGGACATCAATGTGGTGGAAGAGATGGCCAACATGATTACGGCCATGCGCAGCTATGAAGCGTCCTCGTCCTCCATTGGCACAGTGAAAAACATGTTCAACAAAGCCCTCGAAATCGGGCGTTAACGGAGGTCCACCATGGCCATTTCTCCCCTTGCCCTTACCGCCTACCAGAATGCCCAGACCCAGTATGGCGAAATAGAATCCAGGGTCGCCAAGACGCTGACCAAGCCCCATTCCGCCAATGAAGGCTTCGGGCAGACCCTGGCCGAGACGATCGGCCGCGTCAACGACATGCAGAACAACAAGACCGACATGGTGCAGGCGTTTGCATCCGGTCAGACCCAGAACGTCCACGAACTGATGATTAACCTGCAAAAGGCCAGCGCGGCCATGCAGATGACCACTGCTGTGCGCGGCAAGCTGCTTGACGCCTATCGTGAGCTGATAAAGTTGCAGTTTTAGGTTTTCCGTTCCGCATAAAAGATTTGCGCCAGGAGAAACGTCATGCCCTCGTTCTTCAAAGAGTCCTTCGAAAAGCTCATTCAGTACTGGTCCAACCGCACAATGGCCCAGCGCATGCTCCTGGCCGGTCTGGCCACCTCTTTGGTCGCGGCTTTCCTGGTCATGATTTATTTTCTCAATCAGCCGGAATTGCGCGTGCTGTACACCAATATGTCCCAGGAAGACGCCGCCCGCGTGGTGGAGCTGCTCAAGGCGTCCAAAACGCCGTACGAGTTGCGCGATAACGGGGGGACGGTGCTTGTTCCGGCCGAGGCGGTGTATGAGCAACGTCTGAAGGTGGCCGGCGAAGGCGTGATGCACGGCCAGGGCGTCGGCTTTGAGCTGTTTGATGAACTGAAGGTCGGGCAGACCGACTTTGTGCAGCGGATCAATTATACCAGGGCGTTGCAGGGCGAATTGTCCCGCACCATTACCGAATTTCCCCAGGTGGAAAAGGCCCGCGTGCATTTGGTTCTGCCCCAGAAGAGCCTTTTCATTGAAGAGCAGAAGAAGGCTTCCGCATCGGTCGTGCTGACGTTACGGCGCGGTCAAAAGTTGGACGCCAAGCAATTGCAGGGCATTGTCAATCTGGTCGCCATGTCTGTTGAGGGGCTGACTCCCGAGCATATCACCATCACCGACACCACGGGGCAATCGTTGTATCAGCCCCATGGGGACGGCGCCATGGACGGCATGACCACCTCGCAGTTCGAATACAAAAATACCTTTGAAGCCAATTTGGAGAATCGTCTTGAACAACTCCTGACCCCCATTCTCGGCCCCGGCCGGGCCTTGGCCAAGGTCAATGCGGAGTTGGATTTCAGCCAGCGCACCATCCGCAAGGAGTCCTACGACCCCAACGCCACCGTGGTGCGTAGCGAGCAAAAGAGCGAAGAATCGACCTCCGGCAAAGCGGCCGTGGACGCCGGCTCCGGCGCAACCACCACCCCGCGGGGCGGCGGCGCGGCGGTGCCCAATAGCAATTTCCGGGGCGACGGGTATACCGGCACCGAGTCCACCCAGAAGTCCAGCCGGGAAAACCGGACCACGAACTACGAGATCAATAAAGAAGAACAAAACGTCGTTACCCCTGTTGGCGACTTGAAGCGGCAGTCCATCGCGGTTATCGTGGATGGAACGTATGAGAAGGTCGAGGGCAAGAACACCTATACGTATGTGCCCAAGCCGGCCGAGGAACTGGAGCGCATCAAGCAGGTGGTGGCCCGGGCGGCCGGCCTTGACCCGTCCCGCGGCGACGAAATCCAGGTGTCGAGTTTTGAGTTCGGCGCCCCTGATGGTTCGGGCGAACCGAGCCTGTTGCAGACCATGCTGGAATACTCCCAACGGCTGGGCAAACCGTTCCTCAATGGCCTGCTGATCTTCCTCTTCCTCATCCTGGTTGTCCGTCCGGTGGTGATGGCGCTGATCCGTCCCCGCGTCACGGAAGAAGAGATCGAAACGTTGGAGCGGCTGCCCGAAGGTGAGGGCCGGCTGGCCCTGGCCGAGGCCGAGCATACCGAGGACGTGATCATGCTCGAAAGCGGCAAGCAGCTGGAATTGGCCAAGACCATGGCGCTGCAATTGTTCGAGGAAAACATGGAGCAGTCCCTGACGCTCCTTAAATCCTGGCTGAAGCAGGAGGCGTAAACACCGATGCCCGCCATGACCGGTCCTCAGAAAACTGCCGTGCTGTGCCTGGCGCTCGGCGAAAAATTCACCGGCGAAGTCTTCAAGCGTCTCGACCGCCGGGAGATCACCCACATCTCCAAGGCGATGATGGAGATGGACACGATCCCCAAGGAACAGGTCGAGGAAGTGGTCCGGGAGTTCAACGAGACGTTGCAACTCGGCAAGGAAATGGTCTCGGGCGGTCCGGATCAGGTGCGCCGGATGCTGGCCAAGACGCTCGATTCGGATACGGCCAAGTACATCATGGATACCCTGGAGCTCGACACGGGGCCGACGCCCTTCCAGGAACTTGGCAACGTTTCCCCGCGTATCCTGGCCCAGATTCTGCGCAACGAACACCCGCAGACCCTGGCTCTGATCCTTGGCCATCTGCACCCGGATCAGGCGGCCGAGCTGCTGCAGAATCTGCCTTCCGGCGTGCGGGCCGAAGTCCTCATGCGCTTGTCCAAACTCGAGGCCGTGGCCGAGGACATGCTCATGGAAGTGGACAAGGTCCTGCAAAACCAGCTCATTGCCATGGGCGGCAAGGAAGGCAAGAAGGTCGGCGGCATCACGGCCGTGGCCGAAATTTTGAACGCCGTGGATCGGGCCACCGAGGAGGAAGTCCTCTCCGAAATCGAAGAGGAATCCGCCCAGATGGCCGAGGACATCCGCAACCTCATGTTCGTGTTCGAGGACATCCGGGGTCTCGACGACCGGGCCATCCGCGAACTGCTCAAGGAAGTCTCCAACGAGGAGCTTACCCAGGCCCTCAAGGGCGCTTCCGAAGAGCTGCGTGAGAAGTTCTTCAAGAACCTCTCCGAACGCGCCGCCACCATGATTCAGGAAGATCTGGAAATCATGGGACCGATCCGGCTGGCCGAAGTGGAAGGCGCACAGCAAAACGTGGTCAAAACCGTGCGGCGACTGGAAGCCGAGGGCAAGATCGCCATCGGACGCGGAGGCGGAGATGTCTTTATCTAGCGGCAACAGCATCAATAGCGCGGAAACGGATGGCGTCGCCCTGCTGACCGGGCGGGTTATCCTGGGGCCGGGCGCGGTCGGACGGGCCGAAACCACGATTTCCGAACTGGAGTCGCGTCGCTCTCCCCTGCACTTCGAGGAAGTCGAAGCCCAGTTTTGGGAGCGGGTGCGGGCCAAGGCCAAGACCAAGGCGGCTTCCATCATTGCCGAGGCCATGGCTGAGGCCGAAATCCTCAAGGCCAAGGCCCATGAGGAAGGCTATGCCGCCGGCGTGGCCGCGGCCGGCGAACAGGTTCAAAACGATCTGTCGCAGATGGCCGCCTCGCTTGGGACTATGCTCGAATCCCTGGCCGGCGAGCGCAAAAAACTCTGGGCCGCCCACCGTCAAGATTTTGTCGATCTGCTCCGTTTGGCCGTGGAGCGCACCATCGGTGCGTCCATTGACGGTCGCCGTCAGGAAATTCTCGGCACGCTGCTCGATGAATCGCTGGAGCTGATGGAGTCCCGGGCCGATCTGACCCTCACTGTCCATCCCGACGACGAACCCCTGGCCCATGAGCTGCTGACCCGGGCCCAACAGGACCGGCCGAATCTGTCCCAGGTCCAGGTGCGCGCCAATCCGGGCCTGATTCCCGGCAGCGTGACCCTCGAATGTCGGGACGGTCTGGTGGATAATTCCATTGGCAGCCGCTTTGCGGAAGTCGAAACGATTTTCGGCCATCTGGCCGCTTCCGGGGACATGGATGCCGCTTGACGCCAAGCCGTCCCTGGCGTTGCTTGAGGCGATGCAGCCTGCCCGGACGTTCGGCAAGGTGACCAAGGTGGTGGGCCTTATTGCCGAGGGCCGGGGCATCAAGGCTCCGGTCGGTTCGGTGTGCCACTTGCTTTCCGACGACGGCCAGACGACCCATGAAGTGCCGGCGGAAGTCGTCGGATTTCGCGATGGGGCCTGTCTGTTTATGCCCTACGGCGATTTGCGGGGCATCGCTCCGGGGACGCTGATTCGAAACAGCAGCACGCCGCCACTTTTCCCGGTCGGCCGACAGTATCTGGGCCGGGTCATCGACGCCTTCGGTAATCCCATCGACGATGGGCCGCCGCTGCTCCCGCAGCAGTTCAATCCTGTTTTCGCAGCAGCACCGCTGCCCATGGAGCGCCCGCGCATCAGTGAACCGCTGGACGTCGGCGTACGGGCCATAAACGGCCTGATTACCCTGGGCAAGGGCCAGCGCGTCGGCATCATGGCCGGTTCCGGCGTCGGCAAATCCACGCTGATGGGCATGATTGCCCGAAACACCAAGGCCGATATCAACGTTATCGGGCTGGTGGGCGAGCGTGGCCGTGAGTTGCGCGAATTTATCGAGAAGGATCTCGGGCCGGAAGGCATGGCCCGCTCGGTGCTGGTGGTGGCCACTTCGGATCAAAGTCCGTTGATCCGTATGCGGGCGGCCTACGCGGCCACGGCCATGGCCGAATTTTTCCGCGATCAGGGCAACGACGTCATTCTGATGATGGATTCCGTCACCCGTTTCGCCATGGCCGGCCGGGAAGTCGGACTGGCCGCCGGCGAACCGCCGACCACCCGCGGCTATACCCCGTCGGTTTTCGCCCAGTTGCCGAAATTGCTGGAACGGGCCGGGCGCAACAATAAAGGCAGCATTACCGGTATTTATACGGTGCTCGTGGACGGCGATGATTTTAACGAACCCATTGCCGACGCCGTGCGCTCCATTCTCGACGGCCACATCGTGCTGACCCGCGAACTGGCCGACCAGGGGCACTATCCGTCCATCGACATCCTGCGCAGCATCAGCCGTCTGCGTTCGGACGTGACGCCCAAAGACGCCCTGGCCGCCTCCCGGGAGTTGATCCGGCTGTTGGCCACCTACCGGCGCGTCGAGGATATGGTCAATATCGGGGCCTACGCCCGGGGAGCCAATCCGGAGATTGACCGGGCGCTCGAGATGATCGGCCCCATCAACGCCTTTCTTTGCCAGGAAGTGGCCGAGAGTCAGACGTTGGAGGAAAGCTTCAACGCCATCCGGGCCTTGGTCGGCAAAAGATAAGCCTGACGTTTTTCCCGTGTTGCCACGACGGCGAAATCGGTCTTCCCGGTTTCGCCGTCTGTGTTTGGGGAGTTCGGGCTGTCAATCGTTTGGCAAAACGCGCTGCTATTTGGCCATCAATTCCTGGATGGCCTGGGCCACGGGGTGGCCGCCGGGCAGAATTGCGGCGGGATTTTTGGCCGCCAGCTCTTTGAGGGCCGCGAGAGCGCCGGCCTTGTCGTTTTTATCGTGCTCGAGCACCACGCTTTTATTAAACTGGGCAATGACGTGGCCGGGATTGAGGGCAATCGCCTTATTGAAGCATTCGAGCGCTTTGTCGAATTTGCCGACCTGCCGGTACATCACGCCCTGGTCTGTCAGCACGTCGGGTTCGCCGGGCTGGAGGGTCAGGGATTTTTCATAGGCGGCGATGGCTTTTTCCGGCTGTTCGGTATCGAAATACAGATTGCCGAGTTCCGTCCAGGCCGCTGCGTTGGCCGGTTCGAGCTGGGTTTGTTTTTCGAGGGCCTTGATGCGGTCGAGCACGGCCGGAGCCGGGGCGGTCTGCGGGGCCTGGGCCGTCTGCTGGGAGGGGGCCGCGGTTTTACCGCCCGTGCCGCTGATCAGGCCGTGTGCGGTAAACCCCAGATAGGCTCCGACCAAAAGGGCCAGGCCGGCCCCAAGCAGCGCCGCGCCGCGACTGACGGTATGGTGGGTGCTTTCGTTTTGTGTAGTACTCATGGGATCTCCTTTAAAAGCGACACGGTAATATCCGGGCGGCAACCTAGCAACCTCGTCGCCAAATGTCATCGGGCCAAATAAAGCCCGGGGCGGTGGGCGCCGCCCCGGGCGGAGGGAAGGAGGCAGAAGGAACACAAGGAGACGTCGTCATGGTCTATGGGAACAACGGAACGGGCCTATCCATTTCCGTCGATTGCAAGGGAGCGCGGCATATTCCGGGGTATCCGGGACCGGCCGCCGCGTGGCCGGGTTTTAGGATTCGACGGCCCGGCGCAGGCGTTCAAATTCTTCTTCGGAGATGGCGCCTTCGGCCAACCGGGTGCGTAAAATCCGCATGGCGTCGTCACGATCGGCCCGGGCCCCCCGGCGGTGTTTCTGTTCCCGGCGTGGCCAGACAGCCCACGCGATCAGGAGAAGGGCCACCAGCCCGAGGAGCCAGACCATGCTGCCAGGGAAGGGGAAGCCGCCGTTTGGGGCGAAAAAATGTTCATTCGCGCAACCCCACATGGCCGTGCCTCGTCAAAGATTTTTAAGGGCCGGCCGCAGCCGGCCCCGTCGTGCTGCTTATTGTCCGCAGGGGCCGCAACCGCCGCCGTGGTGATAACCGCCCATGCCACCCATGCCGCCCATACCGCCACCCATGACGCCCGGTCCGACTTCCTTGGCCACCTGGATACGGAACTCGGTGCGTTCGACCAGCAACTTGCCCTGCATCTCGCCAATCTGCTTGGTCAGGGCTTCAATCTTGGCCTGATCGGGATTGGCCGCCACGGTCAGCGCGTTGAGTTCGGCCATCTTGACGCCGAGATCGGCCCGCAATTGGGCGGTCTTGGCCGCATAGGCCTCGTGGAGCTTTTGGAAGGCCGCCTGTTTTTCCGGGGACAGTTGGGCCATGCCGTAGCCGGGGCAACCGCCCTGCCCGCCGGGGCCGCCTTGTCCGCCAGGACCGCCGCCGGGCTTGGCCAGGGCCAGGGATGAGGTCAGAGCCAGTGTCGCCAACGCCGCAACCGCAATACCGAATTTCTTCCCACGCATATCAAAGACCTCCGTCATCGTTTTTCGACCTTGGTCACAATCGACCGTTTTGCCGTCGCGCGCCGGATTGTTCCGGCTGCCTGTCTGCGGCGGTATCTCCCGGAAAGCACGGTCCGTGCCATCCCTGTTTCTTCTATAAAATAAGCGTGTTGCTGTTTTGATCCCGGGCAAACAGGGCTGCTGTGTATAGAAGCTGACCACCTTTCCCCCACAACCGGGTCGAAGGCGTCTCTTTTTTATGCAGGGGTCGGTAAGTATTTTGGGGGGACGCCGGCGCATTACCGGAACCGGCCGGTTTGTCGCGTCGCATCGCGATCGCTTCCCATCTCCGGTGTCTCGAAACTATCCACCGGGTCGGGCGGAAGGGGTTGGCCAAGGGCGGCGGCCGTCCAGGGGTCGGGTTCTTCCCGGAGGGCGTCGGATTGTTCCTGGCGGGCGGCGAAGGTGAACATGGGCTGGCCGGCGCTTTCCCGGCCGAGCCGCCAGCCGACAAGCAAAAAGACCAGGGCGGCGCCTAGATGGGCAAAGGGAACCAACCAACTCAAATCCTGTCCGTTCATGGGGCTTCCTCCTCGGTTTGCGGTTCGCTGAGCACGGCGTCGATCAGGCGCGCGGCCGGTTTTTCGGTCAGGGCGTCGGTTGCCGGAGCCAGCAGGGGTCTGGCCATGCAGGCATGGCAGGCCTCGTCGTAGATGTGATCTTCGCCCGTGGTGTCGATGTCTTCCACGTTGCGTCGATCGGTCGTCAGCAGGGGAATGGTGCGGATAAAATCCTCACAGGTCTCGTAGACGAGCAGCATGGGCGGGGCATCCGGGCGAGGCCGCAGCCGTTCATGGAACTGCCGGATTTTCAGCTTGCGCGCCGGATCGCCCGGAGCCAGATACAGCCCGGCCCCGGCAAAGACTTCGGCCGTGCTGGGGCCCTGGCCGCCGCCCCGGTAATCCGGTTTTTTGGCGAAGCAGTCCGGGCCGGCCAGGCGGGTGATGGGCCGTTTGGCGATGCCGAGCGTCCGTTCACGTTCGCGGATGCCGGCGGCGATTTCCGAATCGCTCAGGCGCAATCCCTGGTTGGGGGAGCCGTTGGAGCCGTACCACTCGGCAAAGCGGTACAGGCGTCCATCGGCGTCCACCCACCACCAGCCAAGGGAAAACGGCGCGCCATAGCCCCAGTCAAAGGTCATAAGCAGCAAAGCCTGCTCGGGGATGGGGCGGGGTTTTATGACATGCAGGCGTCTGGAAAAGGCAAAGGCCTGACCGAGGAAGATATCCCAGTCCCCGTCGCGATAGGCCGAGCGGTAGGGTTCGGGCAGGGCGTCGAGCCGGGCGGCGTAGCCGGGATCGCGGGCCGACAGCAGCGGATTATCGGCCAGTCTGCCCGGAATATAGCACCGCAGCATCCCCCCTTCGTCGCGCGGGGCCCGTTTGGGCGTCATGGGCGGGGCAAAATCCACAAACCGCCTTTTGACGAAGGCGTGCCCCACGCCGCCGGGATTGGAGGCGCAGACAATGCCGGGGATTTTGTGGCGATAGGCCGGGGGAACGGGGATGGCGCAGCGCAGGCGGCTTCGCAGATAGTCGTATTGGAATTCCGTAAAGTGCGTCAGTTCGTCAATGACGAGCAAATGCACTTCCGCCCCCTGGTAGCGAAAGACGTCCGCTTCCCGCGGACAGCTGCAAAAGGAGAGCGTTGCCCCGTTGGGAAAGACAAACCGGTTTTGGGCGCGGTGAAAGACGGCGAGTCCTTTGGGGAACTGGGCCAGGGCCGGCAGGATGTGGTTGCGCTCCAGTTCCGGCATGGTACGACGAAACAAGGAGGCCTGCAGCCCCGGAATCCGCAGGCACATGGCCAAAGCCTCGAACCGCAGCGCATGGCTTTTGCCGGGACCGGCCGCGCCGCCGAAGAGGATTTCGTTGGCCGGGCAGGCGTGCAGCTTTTGTTGCAGGGGCTGGGGACGATAGCCCAGGGTGAAGGTTGGCGACGGCGTTCCTTGGAGCGGACCGAATGCCGATATATCATCAAAATGATGCAAAAGGAGGCTCCCCGCGATACGCGTAAAAGAGAAGTCACTTGAATTCATGGTGAAAAATATGGCACGGTTTGGGCAAGTCCCAAGGCGGGTTGCGGACGACCGCACCCGGAGGTGAAGGTTATGCGCTACGGCCTGCCACGATGTCTGCTTGCGTTTGGCGTGGTTTTGGTTGCCACGTTGGCGGTTGCGGCCGGTACTCCCCCCTCGCGGCCCGATCCGGCGCCCCAGGGCTATGGCCGGGTACTGGCCATGCAGCAGGGGGCTGCCCCGACGGAAAACAATTCGCTGCGGGACTGCCTGATGCAACGGGCCCGGTTGCGCAGCCAGACCGGGGACGCAACGGCCATTCCCGAAGATCGGTTTGAGGCGTTGCGGGCGTGCTATCGCCGGGCCGCTCTCGACCGGTCTTCCGAAAATGCCGTGGCCCGGCCGGCTGCCCGGCCGGGGGCGGGCGCCCCCGGCGGCGGGGTCCGCCTGTCCCCCGCCGCGCTGCGCGGGGTGCCTGCGG
>Ga0183100_1001441_pt1 | contig 12034 bp, 9 predicted proteins | sample Biomet2_FD_127789 | JGI IMG/M metagenome (GOLD analysis project Ga0183100, IMG submission 127789) | Microbial communities from bioreactor (seeded with anoxic lake sediment) at LBNL, California, USA - Biofuel metagenome 2 | ecosystem: Engineered > Bioreactor > Anaerobic > Unclassified ...
CTATGTTTTCCTCATCAAAGACCCTCTTTGCCATCGTTGGGTCACCATAGTCCTTTATGGCAAGCGGAGCCAGCAACACGTTCTTATTGGGATATTTTCCGAAAAGAATATCTCGCTGTATATCCGAAAAGACTTGAATATTCTGGAACGTCCGCAGATGCAGGTTGGTGAAAATCCTCGCATATTTCTCTTGGTTTGCCCCCTTAGGAGTTGACACGTTATGGCATGCCGCAACAGTTTCCTTTATAGGCAGAATCATACGATAAATCAGTGGACCAAATGGAGCCGCCTGAAGTGACGTATAATATAAGTCCGGTCTAAACGCCTTCGCCTTCTTTAGCGTCCTGCAATATGCCACCATCGTCCGCAGGTCATAGAAACGGAATGGTATTTCCTCATACTCAACCATAATGTTTTCCGCACCAGCGAGGCTCGGCTCTATATAGTTTCTCATGTCGTCATCAATCTTGCCAAACGACACCACCTGCCAATATATTTGCATCTCCTTCTGAAGTTCTACCACTATCGGCAAGTCCACATCCACAAAATGGGATGGGGTTATCCACGAAATTTTCAACATAATGAAAGGTGTTTATAATTACATCATTATAGATAATTGTCCTCTACTTTCTAAATCGATATAGTAATTAACCAGTTATTCAATAAGAAAATTATTATGGTAACAATTTCATACTTAATCAACATCTATTTGGAAAATTTCTCCACGGCTTTCCCCAGAGCCTCAATAAATCCGTGGCCATACTTCAGATCAGGCTCCATGTAGTTGCCCTCGGCCCATTCATTCCAAGATTTTAGGAACACAAGCTTGTTATGCTTATCCTTCACCCCTTGCATTACACGCACTGCTGCTTTGGAAAAGTTCTCAGGCGTAGCATTAGTATAGAGAAGTCCACGGCGGCCAGCCCTCGGGGTATTATCCCAGTTAGGAATCAGTTGAGGTGCTATGTCCTCACGGGAATCAAAATCATCATTCCAAACCGTATTAGGATATTCGTTGTAATTGAAACGGCGCAAAATTCCACGTTTACCCAAGAAGGACTCAAAATGAGCCTTAAATTGTCCATAAGAAGAATAGCCTACATTTGAAGTGCGCAAATTGTGCTGGGGAGTAATACAATCAAAACCAATTGCCTTCAATTTCTGAATCTCGTAAAAATGATATTGCATTCCCACAAAATAAAAGCCATCAGCCACACCGGCGTGCTTTATTAGGTCATTCCATTGGTTAATAAACAAAGCGACATCAGGGAATGACAAAGGTCGATATATCATAAAAACAGGACGACCATCAAAGGTGATATATCTCTTATCTTTAAAGAATGGCAGACAATACTCAAAATGAGCCTTGTTATCGGCCTCTCCGGGATATGTCTGCTCCATAATAAGTGTGTCGTCTTTCTTGTCCTTGCTCCAAAGTTTCTTATACCAGTTCTCATTCGCCCATGCAAAGCAAAACGGGAAGTTAGGATTGCCAGTACGTAACATCCTTTCACTTGGCTCATTGAGGAGCATATCGCCAGCCCACCAATAGTGCCAATAGGCAAAACCGTACACTCCAGCCTCTCTTGCAAGTTCTGCTTGCATTTCTGCCACCTCAGGTATTCGCAAATCGTAGTAGCCCAAATCAGCAGGCACTTTGGGTTGATAATGCCCTTTGAACAAAGGTTTAGCCCCACCTACATTTGTCCACTCTGTAAAGCCCTTTCCATACCACTTGTCATTAAACTTATTCGGGAAGAATTGCGGGAGGTAGAAAGCCAACACTTTCGCCCTTCGGTCGCCGTTATTTATATCCATATTATATTATTCATATTTTTGTAATTTAGCATCAACCATCCTTTGATAATAATCCTTGTTCCATATTCTACCCATAGAGTACCAAAACATTATACTATATATAAAAAATGTTAAGGCATCAGAACCAACGCCTGCCGCTAAATAGAATATTATTATCAAGACTTCAGCATGATATAACTTGAAATATTTAAGACCTCGGTATAGGGTTGATAATATTAAACCTGCAAGAATAGAGCAACCCCAAAAGCCAAATTCATAGAAGAGCTTCACAAATTCTCCGTCTGCAATACCTTGTAAGCCAGCCTCCATGGCCGCATGGCCGCAAGACCCAAGACCCAATCCAAAAATATAAGAGAGCCCCGTCGCTCTATCGAAGGAAAAATATTGGTTTGTTCTAGAATCCATTGCTTTAGAAAAGTCCATAGCTTCAATATGATTCGAGACGAGAAATTTCACTCGATCAAACCATTCCTGATGTATCAAACTGTCCATAGAGAACACAACAATAATGCCTATTATTATATAAGCGAATATTAATCCCAAACGCCCTCTACTATTTGAAAGCTTTCCAGAAGTGAATCCATAGAAAATGACTATAAACAAGGCAAATGCCATGGCTATACGCTGTTGGCAGATTATTGCAGCTATAAATGATGATATCGCTATAACATAAAGCCATAATTTATTAATACCAATATTTTTATTATTAAACGAATACGATAAAGACAGAATCAATGCAGGTATGCTAAATGAAGATATTGCGTATGAGGTAGGAAAGAAAGATGAGAATCGAGAAAAAAATAAAATATTAGTTTCATTAATAGATTCATCATTTTTATACCAAAGATTATTGCGGATATCATCCAAGTATTCGATATAGTAATCTGGCCCTGCAAGATATAGATAGAAACCTATAACAAAGCAGAAAGCACAACCTACAAGGTACCATTCATTGAAAGAATGGTCAACCGAATATTGATACCCCAAGTAAGCAAAAATAATTGGAAAAACAAAAGAACGTAATGTTGTAAAATAACAAGAGATAGGCGTATCGTTAAATGCATAGAATATAATCGATAATAAACTATAACCTAAAAAAATATTTATCGCTTTAATAAAAATGCCCTTACTCGACTTAACCGCTATAGAAATTGTTTTAAGACCAAGTATCGCGAATAGTGGCAAGACTACATACATATTCAAATTGACACCTCTCATAATGAGATAGTAATCAATCATAACGATAGGTATAAGGTACGTAAATGCGTTTTGCGTTATTTTCTTAAAAACCATATAATTATTTTCTTAGCTATGCTTCTATTACATCTACTCTATTTATCCAAGTATTGGCATTGATAAAGTCATCAATAGTTTTGGCTTGGGATATTGACTTTAGCCTATAGAAATAGTTCACGTTTTATCCCAATAATACTTTTCTTTCCCTAAACCATCAATTCTTATTTCCTTCGTAGAGAACACCTAAAATAAACAGTCCACATTCAATTACAGCGTATCAAATATTTTATCCGCTTCTTTCAATTGTTCCTTGTAGGCGGGCATTACCTCTTGAAGATGCTTCCTCATCCTATCCGTTGTCGGCAAAAACAGAGCAAACGTACCCACCATTTCATTAGGCGATTTCAGACTGATACTGTTAACAACCGACGATTCGGGCAAGTACAAATCTTTTGCTATACCTTTTGACTTCACGGAATAGCCAAGAGCCAATGTCGGAACGCATGTTGGAATAAGCTGAAATTACGGAGTGGGTTCTGGCACCAATAAACATGGAACACTTGGATATTATATAGCGAATCTGGCAATAATTATATATATCAGAATCCAACAAGAATACCCGGCCCGATGGCTGGAACTCATTGCGAAGAGCTGTGCATACGATTCTATCGTCCTGATCATTCCACAATACGTGAGGCATAAAGACAATCTTCAAGCTTGTATACTTTAGGATATAGCCCACCAAATTTCAACTTCGTTCATACCGAGAGATAGAATCTGTTTTATTACAGCTATGCAATACTTCTATCTAGTTTTTGTTGGTATAACAATTGAAACAAGGTATCGTCCCATACTATTTATTTTATTAGGATTGTCTTTCCTTAAGAAATCTAAAAAAAAATTGTCTTTCCTCTTTTCTGAAAATTATAAATAAAGAAGACAGCCCTGCCAATAAGACTGCAAATAAACTAATGATTAAAAATTGTAAAACGCCATCATTAATAGCATTCATAAGCCAATAAGAAGGAATGAAAGCTACTGCAATAGATATAATAATTGGTATAACAATAAATATAAAATACCTACGTATTGAAAATTTAACAATACTCCTTAAAACTATGAGCCGTAATATATGAGCAGTCAAGAAAATTCCAATAGAAATATAGAAAGCTGATTCTGGATCTCTACCAACTTTAAATGCTATGTAAGTCAATGGTAAAGACAGGATACTAAATCCATCAACAATACCATGATAGCGTTTTACTTTACCTGAAGCTTGAGCTATAGCTGTTATAGGATCACTTAAACTAAGTATTAGTGCATAAATTAGCATTAATTTAACAAACATAACCATATATTGTTCAACATGCCCGAGCCATATTTTAAGCACAAATTCAGTTTCCAAAAACAATGGAAGAATTATAATAAATAATAATGCAAATATTGTTTTTGTACTGAAATAAAACAATTTATTCATATACATATAATCATGCTGTACGTAACTCTTAATAATAGGAGGTCTAACAGCATTAAAGAAATTACCTGAAAAAGAATTGACAGCTGTCTTAACTTGGTTACCGATAGCATAAGCAGTATTTGCTATTGGACCAAAAAACATATTAAGAAGTATATTGATTCCTTGTGAGTTACAGATAAAGGCGATACTTCCAAACAATGTCCAAGATGAATAAGAGAATATAGATTTGAACATTCGTTTGTCCCAAACTATTTTAAAATGAGTCTCGGAATATCTTCTTCTGCTGATTACAAAATAAATTAGGTTCGTTATTACTCCGGAGAGAAACATCAATACTGCATACAATTGCATCTTATCAAAAGAAAAGTAGACTAGCAGATATACAATTAGTAATTTTAAGACAGCCTCAAGTATACTTACATAAGCATACACATTCATTTCTTCTCTTGATATAATAATAGCCTGGAAAGGATTCATTAGGATTGAAACAATAAAAGATGCAACAGACAATTGGTAAACCCAATGTACAGCAACAATTCTTGCGGACGGTATCATCATCTTATTAAATACAAACCATAAGCCTAATGTCTCTGCTATTATAATAATGATTATTGCAACAAAAACATAAGTTAAAAATATTGTACTAAATACGCGTTTAAGATTCGTAGTATCATATTTGCCTAATTCAATTGCAAAAAATCTTTGCGAAGCGTTAGCTAATACGCTGGAAATGAATGAGAGTGATAAGACAACACCTCCGATAGCATTATAAACACCATAATCCTCTACTCCAAGCGTCTTTAATACTATGCGCACCGTAAAAAGTGACACGAGCATACTTAAAAACATTCTCAAATAAAGATATATGGTGTTTTTTGCTATACGTTTGTTATTCTCAGAGTTGGACACGTAAAAAAAGTTATGAGTTATGAGTTATGAATGATAATGGAACCACAGGATCAATGGTCAATGGTTAATGGTTAATGGTTAATGGCTAAAGGGTCAAATTGTTGAATTGTTGAATTGTTGAATTGTTGAATCTTCAAATCTTCAAATCTTCAAATTCTCGAATTTTATTAACTATTTTTCAAAAAACATGACAAAACCACTTGTTTTTTGTGTTTTCTGTTTTTTAATTTTATAGAACATTAGTAATTTTTAGTTCAAAATTTAAAAAATTAAGCCAATGACAAGTACTAATTTAGTGAAGAGAGTTACGGTTGTCTTAAATTTTCCAAAGGTAATCAGTAGCTTTATTGTGTTTGTCAATGCCATTATTTTGGCGATGAAGAACAATCCGTATTTCGTAAGCTTAGCCGATAAAATCACCAAGCTAAGCGACGATCTGAGTTCACTTGAAGAGCTTGAAGCTGCCTGTAACACCACTCCACCAACCGCGAGCGTTGAAACCCGCAATGTGGCGCTCGGCAGGGTTCAGGATGACCTGAGAACCTTACGCAACGATGTGCAAAACATTGCCGATGCCGACCCAACAAATGCCCAATCGATTATTGTTAGTTCGGGTATGTCGGTTAAAAAGAGCACCATCCATGGCAAACAACAGAATACTGCCGAAAATGGTGTTGAAGAAGGCTCGGTTGATTTAACTGCCGAAGGTTCCGGTGCACACGAATGGCGAATGAGTACCGATGGCGAAAGCTGGACCGCTTTGCCAGCCACCCTTACTTCAAAAGTAACTGTTAGCGAGCTGACTCCAGGAATGGTTTATTATTTTCAAAATCGCAGGATACTGCCGAATCACGAAAAGAGTGAATGGAGCCAAGCCATTAAAATCAGGGTTCAGTAAAGCACTTTCCACAGCGTTTCTCTTTGGCGAAGCATTCTGATTATTTCCGGTAACGGCGATCGTCGGGATGCTTCACTCGTTTAAGGCCGCATTCGGTAGAGATATATCAATGATCAATGGCGTCGTGCTGAGACTTCGGCGTGAGCTCAGTCGAACGCCTGTCGAAGCATTGAATGGTAAATGGTAAATGGTTGCCTTCGACACTTCGATAGCCTCAGTGCAACGCACTTCGATTACCTCAGTGCAACGCTGCTTCGCGCTCAGGCACCAACAAATTGCGTGGTGCTGAGACTTCGGCGTGAGCATCAAATTCCCAAATCCTCGTTCGTTCGATTCTTGGCAACGTTCATTCGATCCTTTAGAACAATCGTTCAATCCTTGGTAACGATCGTTCGATCCTTGGTAACGATCGTTCGATCCTTGGTAACGATCGTTCGATCCTTGGTAATGATCGTTCGATCCTTGGCAACAATCGTTCGATCCTTGGCAACGATCGTTCGATCTTTTGGAACGTTCGTTCAATCCTTGGGAACGATCGTTCGATCCTTGGTAACGATCGTTCGATCTTTTGGAACGTTCGTTCGATCCTTGGCAACAATCGTTCGATCCTTGGCAACGATCGTTCGATCCTTGGTAACAATCGTTCGATCCCAAATCCTCGTTCGTTTGATTCTTGGTAACGTTCATATAAAAAATGATCAATGGTCAAAAATCAATTATAAGTTATGAATTATAATGGAACCACATGGTTAATGGTTAATGGTCAATGGTTAATGGTTGCCTTCGACACTTCGATAGCCTCAGTGCAACGCTGCTTCGCGCTCAGGCACCAGGATATGACGCGTGCTGAGCCTGTCGAAGCATCAAATTCCCAAATCCTCGTTCGTTTGATTCTTGGTAACGTTCATATAAAAAATGATCAATTGGTCAATGATCAATGGTTGCCTTCGACTGCTTCGCGCTCAGGCACCAACAAATTGCGTGGTGCTGAGACTTCGGCGTGAGCGTCAAATTCCCAAATTCTCAAATCCTCTAATTCCCAAATTCCCAAATCTTCAAATCATTTATCTCTTCCACCACAGTTTATTTGTTTTTTCGTTGGTTGGGTCTTCTTCCGGGCAAATAACCTGATAGATTTCGCCCCACGAAGGTAATCCGCCCAGGTTTCGGTCGTCGATGTAAATATCGGCTACAATTTTTCGGCTATCGTTCTCACACCATTTTTCTTCCGGATAATTTTTATTTACCGCATAGAACTCGATGCCATTTAAACGGCAGAATTCAACCGCATCAGTCAGTTGTCGGCCCGAGCGATGAGTCCAAAGGATTAGCCGATGATTTTTAGACTGCAGCGCTTTCATCGTTTCGAAGGCAAAAGGACGTATGCGGCCAATTTCGGGAAAGCGGTGTTCGACAATGGTTCCATCGAAATCGACCGCAATAACTAACGATTTATTGAAATGGGGAGCAATTTTCATGCACGGTAAATGGGCGGTAATGAATTAAACGATAAATTTATGTAGAGACAGGGCATTGCCCTGTCTCTTTTGGATATATGGACACGACATGGATCACTTCATATTGTTGTGGGGCGATTAATAGGCTTGGTGAGTATCCAAATCTTTTTGTCCTCAAGCCGGACTGGCTCTTCCTTTTCCATTCGATTGGTTCGACAAGCTCACCAACCCAAAAGGAAGCAAAAATCTTGTCAAAACGAACCCTCGGCCGGGCCCTTCGACAAAAGTTCAGGGTAAACGTTTTGACGGCCCACTCGCTCGCTTCGAGATTCATTAACGCGAATTTGAAGAATATGATTTCAATCTGAATGCCCGGGATTGTTTGCCGCACAGATGATGTTCCGCATAAGGAGAAAAAGCGTTAAAAAAACAGAAGGAATGAGCGTTAAGAAAATTTCCCTGTTTGACGACCAACGGGAGGAGTTTGGAAATTTTTAGCGGAATGTATTCTGTTTTTAGTTTTTTATCCTTCAGCGGCGGCTCTTTTTGGTTACTTTTTCCAGCTGAAGGGAAAAAGTAACAGCCCGTCCGGCTGGAGGACAGTATCCTCGGTTTATGGGAGCAGATCAATATTTTGAATCTATAAGTTCAGGATTATCAAATGGGCTTCCCCACAAGGATGTCATGTGGCCCAACGACATGTCGTGTTTGTACGTATTTTATTCCTGATGACTTTTGGTCCTGGTTTTCTTCACACGACGGGTCTTTCTGGTATGCGGTTCATCACTGGCATAGTAAGCATTCTGATAAGCCTCGTACTGGTAATATTTATAATAGGTATAGCCAAATGAATTGCTAACAATGTCGTTGACAATAAGTCCAATATGGTCGATCATTTTATTTTCGGCAAACTGGTTAATTTGTTCGAGTTGGTGCTTGTGCGAAATGCCATAACGGAGAATAAAAATATTCACATCCGACAAACGACTGATAATGATTCCATCGGTCACTAAAGAAACCGGGGCATTGTCGATGATAATGTAATCGTAATTCGACTGGGCCATTTTTATCAATTCTTTCATGGTTGGTTTTCCCAGTATTTCAGCAGGATTGGGCGGAATGGGACCTGAGCAAATAATGTCGAGGTTAGGGATTCCGGAAGGAAGAACGATCTGTTCGAAAGTATCGAATCCGATGAGATAAGTGCTTAATCCATGCTGATTATCGACATTAAATGTTTTGTGCAACTTCGGCTTACGCAAGTCGGCTCCAACGAGCAGAACTTTATGATCGTTCATCGACAAAATGGAAGCCAGGTTAATGGCATTAAACGATTTTCCCTCGCCCGGATTGCAGGAGTGAATCGAAATCACCTTTCCAACCTGATCGGTAAGCATAAACTGGAGATTGGTTCGCAAGGCCCTGAATGATTCGGCCAAATTTGATTTTGGGTTTTCGAACACCGCTTTATCTGAACTGTCGATGCTGTGCATAATGTTCCCCAAAATAGGAAGGCTGGTATGGGTTTCAATATCTTCCTGCGAATGAATGCGATCGTCGAAGAAATTCAGGAGCAGGATAACACCTGCCGGAATGGCTAATCCAATGATAAAACCGATAAGCAGGATTAGTTTTGATGTAAGGCCAATTGGAGTTGCTGTTGAAGGACGGGCAATATCGACAATCTGTACATCGGAAACGCTCGATGCCAGCGCAATGTTTGTTTCGGCACGTTTTTGCAGCAGAAAGGTATATACATCGTTGGTCAGCGTAAACTTACGCTGAATGTTAATCATCTGCTGTTCCTTTTTCGGCAACTTATCCAACTGCATACTGATGCTGTTTTTCCGTTGCTTCAGGCTATTGATCGATTGGGTTGCATTTTCGATCAGGTTACGTATATTTTCGTTCAACTGGCTACGTGTTTGAGTCAATTCCTTGTCGACAAGCAGTAAGGTTGGATTATTTTGCTTGGCGCTAAACGAAAGCACCTGCCTGCGGCTATATAATTCGCTCAATTTAAGAACCAGTGCGTTGAGACCCGCATCTTCGATACCCACCACTGAAGGGGAAACAATTTTAGTCAGGTCGCCATCGGCGCTATTGAGGTAAGCATGTACATTTTGAAAATAGTCGAGTTGTATCTGGTCTTTGGCTTGTTCGGTCTCAATATCCTTTAGGTTATTCATTACCAAAGTTCCTTCGGCAGTGAGGTCGATAATTTTATTTTTCGTGCGGAAATCGGAAAATTTATCACCGGCGGTGTTCAATGTATCGGAAATGCCGGTTAGCTGGTCATTAATAAAATCGAGTGAACGTCGGTTTGCTTCGTTCTGAACATCCACTTTGTTGTTCATATATACTTTAATCAACTCATTCAGAAATTCACATTCTTTTTTAGGTTCTTCACCCTTAAGGGAGCATTCGATCACATCACTGCTTTTATCTTTTACTGTCACCTCAAGCCTTTTCTGATATTCCTGGGTAAGCGCATCCATATCGTTAAAAACAAAACAATATTTGCCATCAGCAGTCTCTCTGTTGTTTATCTTTTTTAACAGCGTGAAATTGAAATACCTGTTCACAAACGGATGACCAAACTGACCTTCTCCTTTGAATTCAATTTTAGTTTCAACTTCGTCGAGTTCGGTCTTTCCATCCACCGAGATGGTATAATTATCGGCTGAAGTTGGGGTAATGTAGATCCATATACCCGTCAGATTAACAAAGCCCGGCGTCTCCTGAACATCATAGGGTTCTTTCCGGTAAATGCCCGCCCAGGTAAAAAAACCTTTTTCTTGCCAGCTCACACGCCAGTTTAAGTTTTCCAGAGTCTTATTGATCGTTAGGTACGATTGAATAAGTTCGACCTGGTCGTAAAGGTTATTTTTGGGCATATCGAATGCTCCGTCGAACAAGTCCTTCATGTCTAATCCTTTTGATTTTTCAGGAATCAGGATGGAGGTTCTTACCGAATATTTAGGTTTGGTAATGTGTGTAAAAAAAACGGCTGCTGATAAGCCCAGGATACCACACAGCAGAAACCATTTCCATTGCCTGAGCAATAAATAAAATATTTTTTTCAGGTCAATTTCTTCTTCCTCGTTTTTGCGTTCGGTGACGTTGGATACTTCTTTTGTCATATGGCCTAAATTACAGTAGTGATTAATGGAAACATAACTAAATAATAGAATATGGATTTGTGTACGGACACGACATGTCGTGTCCATACGTTCGTTCAATAACCCTCGAAAACAACCTTATTTCAGCAAAAATCCCAGCACCGCAATAAAGACTGAAAGAGACGAAAGCGTAAGCGAGTAAACCTGGCTGTTTAACTGGAAATTTTTGAGTTTATCGGGTTGTACAAAGACATAATCGTTGGGTTGAAGGTAAAAGGCTTCGGATAAATAAATGGCTTTCGAACTTAAATCGAGCATATAGGTTTTATTCACATCGCCTTTTGATCGGATGACCATTACATTCTTGATGGAAGCATAATCGGTATTCCCATTGGCTAAAGCAATAGCCTGAAGTACCGTAATGGAATTGTTGTAATTGTAATATTGACCGGGAACCCTCACCTCTCCCATGACGGTTATCTTAAAGTTGAGCAATTTAACTTTAACGATAGCATCGTTCAGAAATTCATCGGTCCGTTTTTGAACAACAGACTCAACCTGCGAAAGGGCGATTCCTGAAACTTTTATTTTACCCAGCATGGGAAGTTTAATGTTGCCATCGGCATCGACTTCAAAACCATACAGGTAAGCTCCACTTGGCGTAGTGTACTTCTGAAATCCTGTACCCGTGGCATTTGTCTCCATATTTGATTCCGGATTATACAATACATTGACATCCGGATTCATTGATTTAATGCTGACATATAAAATATCGCCTGTACTCAAGATATGGTCAGCGTTTTGAATCGGTAAACTGTTAATCACATCGTTGCTCACCGCATCTTTTAAATAAATCAAATCCTTGCTGCTCCGGCACGAAAACATCGTTACCATTGAAAGAATAAATATAAGATTCAAATTTCGGTTCATACAGTTGTTTTTATTAATAAATTATGGGTATCCGCATTACTACCTAATGAGGTTTTTGTTCTGAAAATTTGGTCATTTGTAGTCATTAGATAGTCATGTGAATCAAGGGTTGAATTTGGAAACCCAAAGGGTTGTAATGATTATAGAAAAAGATGGAACAAGCACCATAAAACCACAAAGTGGTGAC
>Ga0183100_1001443_pt1 | contig 12024 bp, 10 predicted proteins | sample Biomet2_FD_127789 | JGI IMG/M metagenome (GOLD analysis project Ga0183100, IMG submission 127789) | Microbial communities from bioreactor (seeded with anoxic lake sediment) at LBNL, California, USA - Biofuel metagenome 2 | ecosystem: Engineered > Bioreactor > Anaerobic > Unclassified ...
TGAAAATTATTGACAGAGAGCCCATTCAATCACATAAACTATGGCAGTTTCATCATCTGTTTTTGAAGGGATTCTATATTATTAAGTTACTCATAAAGAATCTTTAAAGATTAGAGAGGTAAAAATAAGATGAGCATTAAATTTGATCCAAAAAATAATATTGTTAGACTATGTATGATGGGAATGGGTATGGAAGACAGTTGCAAACCTGAAGAGGCAAGTATATTGTTTTTTAAAGCTTGGAGTGAAGCAACAAATGACTTTGAAAGATTTATTGCAGCTTATTATGTAGCCCGGCATGAAAAAAATATTTTAGATAGATTAAAATGGATGGAAACATCTTTGCAGTATGCGGTTGAGTTAAATGATGATAGTGTCAAGAGTGCTTTTCCATCACTATATTTAAATATTGCCGAATGCTATGAGGAGCTAGGTGATTCTGATAAATCAAAAATAAATTATGAATTATCAAATTCATTTAAGGTTGAACCTTCTGATAAAGGACCTTTTTACCATGGGACAAGAGCAGATTTGCAGGTTGGAGATCTACTGATAGCGGGGCAGAATTCGAATTACAGGCCTGAGCTCAAGATGAACCACATTTATTTCACAGCCAATCTTAATGGTGCGGGACTTGCAGCTGCTTTAGCAAAAGGAGATGGGAAAGAACGCGTTTATATTGTAGAACCAACAGGAACATTTGAAAATGACCCGAATGTGACTGATAAGAAATTTCCAGGCAATTTGACACGTTCTTATCGATCACAAGAGCCTTTGAAAATTGTTGGTGAAGAAATAGATTGGATGAAACAGACACCTGAAGAACTTAGCAAATGGCGTGAAAACTTAGCTAAGAGCAAAGGTGAAATTATTAATTAGAGATATTTTTATTTGATTCTATCTCAGTGATTCAAAAGTGAATTTCAACTAGATGCTAGATTAAGTAATTTTGAGCGGTCTATAGAAATTGCAGATTTTTGGAAAAATAACCCTGATTATGAAGGAAAGAGTATTATAAAATAAAAATTATTCTTGCAAAGAACATCAGTAGATATGGGCGGGATACCGTTGAGATATTGGAGGCTTTAAATCAGCTAAAGGTTCTCGGTGTTTGCGTAATATTTGAGCAAGAAGATTTGGATACAGCAAATACTGACAGTGACTTGATAATTTCTATAATAGAATCGTTTGCTCAAGCAGAGAATGAATCACGAAGTGATAATATAAAATGGGGAATCAAACAGCGAGCTGCTAATGGCAGTTCAAAACTTTATGAACGAAAGTGCTATGGTTATAAGCACAAAAGGTATACAATGAAGTGATTTCAAAGGATGAATTAACTTACCTTGCTGTCCATATCAATAGACTGCAGCGTTATAGTGAATTGGACGGGTAGTTTATATAGATTACATCGATAAAATTAGGCACTCTTCAAAATTCTGAATGTAGAGTGCCTTGTTAATTTTTATTTACTTTAAAGATAAAAAAATACCTAGGCTCTGCCTAATCTTTCAATTGCGTGTTCTACGGAAGATACAAAGAAGATATCTCTTCCCTTATTGCTTTCATATATAAAGTCTTTAAGCGGCTTGCTTGTGTAACCTGAAAAGTCGCCCACAATGGCAAGCTTGAAATGGTAATTGGTAAATTTTTGCAGAATTTCGCCTGCAATCTTAGTACTCAAAATAAAAAAATCCTCAATCACCGCTTCTTTGTTTATTACAATGGAATGGCTTCCTGTTTCATAGTTTACAGACATCATGAAATCCAGTGCTGACTGCACATTTGAAATGCATACACTATCACTTTTTACAATTGCTATTTCAGTACCATTTGCCGAAATTTTCTTTATATTCATATTAAATTTTTCCTTATCTATACAATTATTCAGCCACCGTCACGCTGGACTCGAATTCTAAAGTGAATACATCCTCTTAGGCGGTGACTTTTTCAATAAGAAGTCTGACCAACTGTTCATCGCATTCAGTAATAGCAGTGGGCAGCTGATATATATATGCTCTCGCTCAGAGATGGGTGCATAGTTATGCTTAGTTGGCTCAATTAATTCCTGCTCTCCTTCGCCAGAAACGGAATGATATATTCAATGGAATTGGTTAATACATGTCCGCAATTCTTAAGTAAGAGAATTTCGGCTGATGGGACAATTTGGGAAAGCCTTTGAGCCGATTTATCTGCATCAATAATAACATCATTTTCTCCATCAATAAAGAGAACAGGCATGTTAAGATGCTGCAATTGTTCGTCTCCATATACGGGCAAATGCTGAATAGGGCTGTAGCTTTCAGCAATCAGATTCATAAAATCAAGCACTTCTTTTGGGATGTCGTGCTCACCTAAAATGGTGGAATCAACCGGCACGGTTCCATCTTCCTGTCTGGTTTGTGCCACATCGCTAATGAATTGTTGGCGAACTTCTGCAAGACCTGCGGATGCGATGAGAACCAGCTTGGAAACACGTCCCGGATAAGCTGCTGCGATTTTAAGCGACATCCAGCCACCCAGCGAGTTACCGATTATAACGGTTTTTTCAATATCGAGCACATCAAGGACATCCTTCATCCAAATCGCGAAAGCATCTGAATTGAGATCAGGTCTGTATTCCTCGCTGTTTCCAGCTTCGCCTATAATGTCAACGGCATAAACCTTATAATTACTGGATAGCGCCATAATCTCAGGGAACCAGAATGCACTGTTACTGCAAGAGCCGTGCAACAGTATAACAGGCGGGTTAGATTCTTGTCCGGCAGTTAGTATAAACGTCTGCCCAAAGGTGGTCTTGATGTATTGCTGTTCAAAGGGGAACTGGCTAAGCACTTGGTTATAATAAGCCCGAAACTTATCTCGTGCCGCTTCTGTTTTGAATACGCTTTGTTTCATATAAATTCACTCCTCTTTATCATTTTCTGTCAATACGGCTATTGTGTCCATCATTATTGCCATGAAGCGGATGCCGCCCCAGAGTGTAATACGAACCATATTTTCACGTTCGATATATTGGGACTGCATTGAAGACTGTCCGTATTCCGACGGTTTGGCGTTCAGGGAAGCTGTTAGCGTGTTCATAATACGGATAGCTTCCTCTTTTCCGTTTACAATGATATCGACAACAGACGAAGCGATAATACTGCGCTCCGACTGGTTTTCCCAGGCAGGCTTTTCGTAACTGTCATTCTCGATGAAAGTACTGAGATCATGACCGGTGACACGCCAGCTCTTGCCAATCTTTGCTGCACGCAATTTGCCCTCCCGAATGTATCGCTGGATAGTCTTTGGGTGGATATTTAGCATGTTTGAAATTTCATCTACGGTATAGTAATCTTTGTTCATATAACACACTCCTAATTATTACTTATAAGGATATTATAAGTAACAATTAGGAACATGTCAAGAAGTTTTAGGGAAAAATAAGCTTTTAAAGATAATTCAAAAAGAGTTTGCATAAGAATTTGAAGAAGAAGCTGGATTTTGTTTTCACTATTACGATTTTTACAGATTCTATGAATAAAAAGTTGAATTTTGCACATAATTATTCCGGAATAATGTACAAAGCAAGTAAGTGCTATTATGCAGCAAATTAGACCAATTACAGATATTTCTGACGCTTGTCATGCTGTAAATGAACCTATATTTATGAATATGACAATATGGTTGTAATGAGTATTATCTTGCAAAAGATCTCAATATGGCTATAGGAATAACCTTCATGGTCATTCTTCAGCGTTTGATGGGATTGCGTACAGACCTTCTGACCTTGGCTCAAGAGATATACTTATCATTGAAGCTGGCGAACGAGAGGGGATTTATATAGCTGACTTTACTATTGATGAAATCGGGGAATATAGAAGCCGCGAAATACATGACAACGCATACCGCCATCCACAGAAATACAGATTGCTCATTTCTCAAAGCATTGAAGAGCCATTTATCAGAAAGGATTATAGAAAATAATATAAGGATAGGCACCAGGTGCTGAAAATTACTTTTTAGAAATAAATGAATAAGCCTATTAAATCTTTACTTTGATTTAATAGGCTTATCAGCTTCATGGAGAAATATTGATATATTTGTTAAATATATCTTATGATTAAGTTTTTTAAATATCGTCATAGGTAGTTTTATAATTTATAAACTAAGGTAGTGAACATACCGCCGGCTCCCTCAGTAAAGTTATTTGAAACATGATGTGAAATATGACAGTGAAAAGGCCAAATACCAGGGTTATCTGCTTTAAATAATATATCCCAGGTTTCGCCGGCAGCAACCAGTATTGTGTTTTTTGAAATTCTATCATTATCATCTATAGGATTACCATCAGCTTTTTCAACTAAAAATTGATGCCCGTGAATATGCATTGGATGGTGGTCTATCTGTATGGCCCCTAATCTTAAACGCACAATATCACCATATTCAACCAGCATAGATGTGGTTGACGGAAAGCTTTTACCGTTTATAGTAAACATATTAAAATCCATAGCAAAAGGATTAAGATCATACTGGCCGGGTTTTACCTTTTCTCCTTTTTTTAAGCCAATCAGACTCCATTCCTGCATTAGCAGTAGATAATCCTTATTAACATTTCTATCATGGGGATCCAGAATTATAAAGCCGCCTAATAACCCCAGCATATCCTGCTTTGCCACATTAACGTGGGAGTGATACATATGGGTTCCGGGTGGATTAGTTATTCTGAAGTGATAATCAAAATAATGCCCAGGTTCAATTCTGGGTGATGGTTCTACATCCGGGACGCCGTCCATCACATTAGGAACATCAAGTCCATGCCAATGAATACTTGTAGCTACAGGAAGGTGATTAATTACTCTTATGCAGATATAGTCCCCCGGATAAACCTGGATAGTCGGTCCTGGTATACTTCCATTGTATCCCCAGCCTTTAATAAAGACACCTGGAAGTATTTCCTGATTTACAGGTTCGGCTTTTAATTCATAAAATTTAATACCATTCCTGATTGTATGTTTAAGTATAGGAATATCTGGTGTAATGACCATAAAAATACCTCTCTGAATAATTTATTGTTTAAGCAATAAAGAATACTATATTATATTCGGGGGTGTTTTATTATGGTACCAAACAAAAGTTATATTGACAGAAGGAATTATAGAAGCTATTAAAATATTCCGGTGTTTTTTTTGTAATTTTAAAAATGTTTAAAGAGAGATTCGTCAAGAAATAACATTTCTGTTATACTGGGAATAACAGGAACAGGAGGGAATTATATGTCAGATCAAAAGTGTTATGAAGAGTACATACGAAGAATTCATAAAGTGCAGGACTACATTGAGTATCATTTAGGACAATCCCTGTCTATTGAGGAGCTTGCTGGTGCCGCCGGGTTTTCAAAATATCATTTCAGCCGGATTTTTCAGGGCATATTACATGAGCCCTTAGCCCATTATGTGAATCGTATTCGCATGGAAAAGGCACTTTTTCTGCTGGCACATCGGGCAGATAAAAATATGACAGACATTGCCTATGAACTTGGATTTACGGATTCAGCCGTATTTTCCCGGGCATTTAGGAATTATCATGGCATTAGTCCAAGAGAATACCGTAAGGAATATAGCAAGAATTGCAAAGATTCTTTTCTATTGTCTGAGTACAATAAAGATGCAGCAAAAAAAGAATGGGCAGGCAATCTGTTTCCCGTTACCGGTCAGATTACAATAGTGAACATGAAGGAGAAGCAGGTGGCTTATGTGAGACATACAGGCACCTATGAGACATTAGCGAAAGAGTATGGAAGTCTGATACAGACGCTATTTGTTCATGCCAATAGCCAGCACCTTCTTGCAGACGGACAAAACTTAGTGCTTGCCATATATCATGACAATCCGGAATTTGGAGAGGAGAATCAGTTTCGTACCAGCCTGTGCCTGACGGTACCAGAGGACATTCAGATTCAGGAAGACGGAATTCTTGGAAGAATGAAGCTGGAAGGTGGACTGTATGCGGTGGGACATTTTCGTATTCAGCAGGAACAGTTCAGTGATGCCTGGAATTACATGTACCAGGAATGGCTTACCAGCAGTAGTTACATTCCAAGAAATTCCTATCCCTTCGAAGTGTATCGAAACAATCCGGATGAGGATGAGAGTCATACCATTAAAGTAGACATTTACGTTCCCGTTGAGCCCATTGATATCTAAATATGCTGCAAATTAATTCTGAGGTGAGCATATGGAAGAAATCAAGATTCAAGGAGCACGGCTCCATAATCTTAAAAATATCAATCTAACCATTCCTAAGCATCAGCTGGTAGTCGTTACCGGTATAAGTGGCTCCGGTAAATCCAGTCTTGCATTTGATATCCTGTTTGAAGAAGGTAAGAACCAGTATCTTAGGTCAATTGGCATTTTGGCAGGGCTTGATAACGAGGATCGGTTCGATACCATGGAGGGCATCGGCCCTACAGTGGCGGTACGCCAGAATACTATCCGGCAAAGCAATCCCCGTTCTACAGTTGGCACAAAGACCAGAATCCTAAATCAGCTGGCTCTTGTTTATGCCAGTGATGGGAAAGCTTTGGATGAGCACAGAAAGCATCTCTCCCCAGGTTTATTTCTCTATACAACGGCTGATGGCATGTGTATCAGCTGCCAGGGAAGAGGTTCTTATTATGATATCAATCTTGAACAGTTGATCCCGGATAAAACAACAACATTACTGCAGGTCTATGAGGGCCTTAAGGTAACCGCTGGCTTCTTACGGATTCTAAAGAAAAAATATGGTGTGTATTTTGATACCCCATTCTGGCAGCTTCCAGAGGATATTCAGGAGGAAGTGGTTTATGGAACCTACGACAATGGGAAGCAAAGCTACTGTCTGGAACGGGTGCTTAGAAATGCTTATGAAAAAGGTGAGGATGTAGGGGAAGTCTATGAGAAGACCATCTGCCCGGAGTGTCATGGGGAACGGGTTAGTGATGATGCAAGAGAAGTCTTTCTTCATGGAAAGCGGATTGGTGAACTGGGACAGCTGACACTGACAGGTCTCCTTGATCATCTGGATGGAATACCGGTGGAAGAGCTTTCTCAGTTTAGTAAGAATATAATAAAAAATTTAAGGCAGAAATTAAAGCAGCTGATCCGGTTTCGCCTGGGACATCTGACTCTTTACCGTGAGATGTCATCCTTAAGCGGCGGAGAGGTACAGCGTATTTTTCTCCATCTCCATCTGGAATCAGGTCTGGATTCCCTGATTTATGTCTTTGATGAACCCATGGCAGGATTACATCCCTCTGAAAAGCAAAGCTTGATGGAAGCGGTAAAGAAATTAAGAGACCTGGGCAATACAGTGATTGTGGTGGAGCATGATAAAGAGATGATTAGCCAGGCTGATCACATAATTGAAATTGGTCCGAAAGCAGGAGTAGAAGGAGGAACAGTGGTCTACCAGGGTGATTATGAAGGCTATGTGAAAGCAGATACGCTGCTTAGTCAGTATCTTTTAGGTATTTGTACCATGCCGGAACGTGAGGGCAGAAAAGATACATTTGATAAGGAAGACTGCCTAATACTGAAACATGCCAATACTCATTATTTAAAGGACTTAACAGTAACATTTCCACTTCATGCCATGGTTGGTATTGCAGGATTATCCGGCAGCGGCAAGAGTTCTCTGATAGAGGACACCTTATTGAAACGTCTTTCCAGTTTCGGAAAATATGGTCATGGGTCTGGTATAGCTGGGATAGAACGGATTAGTGGTTTTGCAAGGATATCCCAGGAGCCTATTGGAAGAAGTGTAAGTTCTACACCTGCCTCTTATATAGGAATCTGGAATAAAATCCGGGAGCTTTTTGCAAAACAGCCGGAAGCAAAAATAAGAAACATGGATGCCGGATATTTTTCCTTTCATTCAAAAGGAGCATGTCCGGAATGCGGAGGCAGCGGCTATGAAAGAATCTTTCTCATCTCGGATTTTTCCGTAGATAAGCTCTGTCCCACTTGTCATGGCAAGCGGTTTCAAGAAGAGAGTCTTTTGGTAAAATATAAGGGAAAAACGATTACTGATGTATTAGAGATGAGTATTGCACAAGCTGTTTTCTTCTTTGCAGATCAAAGCAGCATTGCAAAGCCGCTGTGTATATTAGAGCAGATGGGCATGGGATATTTAACACTTGGACAGCCAACTTCTTCATTAAGCGGCGGTGAGGCGCAGATAGTCAAGCTTGCCAAAGAACTGGGAAAGCAGCGAGCGGGCAATATACTCTATGTACTGGATGAACCAACAACCGGACTTAGTCTGTTTGATACAGCATTGCTGCTGAAGCTGTTAGATCAACTGGTTTTAAACGGCAATTCGGTGATTGTCATTGAACACAATGCAGAGGTTCTAAAAAGCTGTGATTATATCATTGAACTTGGTCCGGAAGGCGGAGATATGGGTGGTGAGATTATTGCCAAAGGAACACCGGCGAGACTCATAGATAATCCAAATTCCAAAACAGGGAGGTATCTTATATGATCTTAAAAACGAAGATGGAAAAGATAATAAATAGCAGCTATAGCAATATTGGAGGAATAGTAGTACTAAAAGATGGTAAAACAATATATGAAAACTACTTTAACGAATGTATACCCGCTACCACTTTCCACATTTTTTCAGTGACAAAAAGTATTATTTCCATATTGATTGGTATAGCCATAGACAAAGGTTATATCAAAAGTATAGATCAGAAGGTATTGGATTTTTTCCCTGATTATGAAGTTAAAAGAGGAGAAAGAACCATACAGAATGTTACACTTAAGGATATGCTGACAATGACAGCTCCGTATAAATATAAATCAGAACCCTACACGGAATATTTTGCAAGCGATAACTGGGTAAAAAGTGCACTTGATTTATTGGGAGGCAGGGGAAAGATAGGAGAATTCAGATACGCTCCTCTCATAGGACCGGATATTTTTTCTGGTATTCTTGTAAGAACAACCGGCCAATCTGTGCTTAATTTCGCAGCAGAATACTTATTCTCACCACTTAACATTAATGTTGAAGGCGATATAGTTTTTCATAATAAAGAGGAACAACTTGCCTGGTATAAAGAGAAAAATGTCAGCGGCTGGGTTGCTGACCCCCAAGGGGTAAATACAGCTGGTTGGGGTCTTAATCTGACTCCCGGGGCTATGGCAAAGATAGGTCAACTATACTTAGAAGATGGAATATGGAAGGGTAAACAAATTATTTCCTCCGGCTGGGTTAATGAAAGTACAAAGGAACACAGCAGATGTAACCAGTGGAAGCTGTCCTATGGTTATCTGTGGTGGATTATTGATGAGAAAGAACATATCTTTGCAGCTATGGGAGATGGAGGAAATGTGATTTATGTCAATGCAAAGAAAAAGATGGTAGTTTCTATTGCTTCTCTTTTTATGCCCCGTGCTAAGGATAGAATAAAACTAATTAAGGATTATATTGAACCGGTGTTTGAAAATTGTTTATAGTGGATACAAATTTATCGGGGATATGGAATTTGTCTATTCCAAGTAATTATAAGCAGAGATGATATGTTCGTATTGGCATAGTTATATGAAAAAAATATATTCTTTATGCGTACCCGACACACTTTTTGCTCAGTTCTACACAATTGTAAAAATAAGTACCCTTGGGATAGCTGATAATGTTGAAAAATTGCGTTTAGAAAGGTTATACTATAAGTGTTAATATAAGGTAAATTATAAAAAATATATAAATTACTTATTGCTAGAGATATAAAAAATAAGTCAGAAGCTGCATCAAATCGGCAGTAAGGTTGAATGCTGAACAATGCAAAAAATGACAGTTACGGAGATGATATCGTGTCAATATTCAAGGCTTTTACTCCAGTTATTAAGGATGAATATGGTAACATTTTAAAAAACAGCATCGCCGAGATGTTGATGGTACCGCTGGGAAACACAAAACAATCAGTTATTATTCGAGGTAATGACCGTAGTAGTCCTGTTCTGCTGCTCGTTCATGGCGGACCGGGTTCTGCCGAAACTCCGCTTTTCAGACATTACAACGCTGTGCTTGAGAAGAGCTTTATTGTGGTTTACTGGGATCAGCGCGCCTGCGGAAAATCATACACCAAGCGGGACGCGTCCGCTCCGCTTTGCGTTCAAATGTTTGTACAGGATCTCTGTGATTTGGCGATGTATCTCATAAAGTATCTGGGCAAAGAGAAAATCTATCTATTGACGCATTCGTTGGGTACTCTTCTTGGAATTCTTGCGGCAGTTCAGCATCCAGAGCTTTTTTATGCATACGTTGGCACCGGTCAGGTTGCCAGTATGCCGGAAAGTGAACTTGAATCTTACTGTTTTGCACTTCAATCCGCCCGGGAGCAGCATAATGACAGAGCTGTCCGCGAGCTTGAGGTCATTGGAGAACCGAAAAATGGTGTTTATGCATCGGGACTTGCGGGCACCCGCACTCAGAGAAAGTGGCTGAACTATTTCGGTGGTGCGGTTTTTGGTTCAAAAAGTATGAGCAAACTCATTTTCAGTTTTTTCACATCCCCGGAATACAGCATTGCTGATATCCTCCGATTTTTCAAATCGCTAAATGCGCCTGCGAGGAATAAACTTTCTCAGGGTGAATTTTTAAAAACGGACTTATTTGATACAATAAAAGAAATTGATGTACCCGTTTATTTCTTCCTTGGAAGACACGACTATCAGGTTGCATCCGTTGTGGCTGAAAAGTTTTTTCACGCAATAAAAGCACCAAAGAAAGAACTTATTTGGTTTGAACAATCAGCACATAACGCCTGCTTTGAGGAAGCAGAAAAATTCAACAGGCTGATGGTGGATATGGTTTTACCTGCTGCATTCTCATTATGATCAAATTTGAAGTTAAAATGCCAATAATTTTTCTATATCCAAAATCCATCCACTAATAATCTGGGTGTTTTCTTGCAATTTGTTTTTATTCTTTTCGTAACCCTGTAATAATTTCCAGCATGCCATACGAAGTATTTTTACCAATAGATTAATTAAATAAAAATCACGCCCACCTCATACTAAATGGGGGTCTTACTTTTACGTAAATCTCATTTGTTTTGCGTATTATTATCACTTTTTTTTCAAAACAACGTGGAGATGGTAGTATTGATGTCAAGGAAATAGTGGATTAAATATTGGATTTTAGGTAACATGGGAATTACATACTCAATCCCATTTCGTGTATGGAAACATATCTGACGATGAAAATGCACATGAAAAATTGGTAAGGTTGAGTGGACAGGTTAGATGTTTTAATGGCGTTGAGTTGACAGTATAGATTCTTACATTTGAGGTAGTGAAAAGAAAATTGAAAAGTGGGAGAGAAAAATATGCTTACTACAGAGAGACTTGTCTTAAAATCTTATGATGATAATGATGAAGATAGAATGGTTGAACTATTAACCAACGAAACCATCAAAGAAACTTATATGATTCCGGATTTTAGTTCAAGGGAAGAGGCAGTATCTATGTTTAAGAAACTGCAAAAATATTCATGGTCTGATGAGCATTATGAGTTTGGGATATATAAACAGAATGAATTAATAGGTTTTGTTAACGATGTAAGCATTGAGTCTGATAGCATTGAAATTGGTTATGTTATTCATCCTGATTTTCATAATAATGGATACGCTTCAGAGATGTTGACTTCAGTAATCGAGGACTTGTTTCAAAGGGGCTTTTCTACGGTACTAGCAGGCGCATTTGAAACCAATACAGCGAGTTTCCGGGTTATGGAAAAATGCGGAATGAAACGAATAGAAAAAGAGTCAGATATTTTTTATCATAACAGACAGCAGCATTGCATTTATTATTCAAAAACGGCAGCTACGGATATACAACCGTGTGGAATATAAAAGAGGTTGGACCTGTCACCTATGGGTGTAAACGTGATTATCTCAGATGGCATGGGCGGCGGTCCTTTTGATATATTCAATGAAAAAGGCATAGAGGTGAATCTCTTTTTAAATATTAAAATGATAATAATCATAAACAGCTT
>Ga0183100_1001444_pt1 | contig 12013 bp, 5 predicted proteins | sample Biomet2_FD_127789 | JGI IMG/M metagenome (GOLD analysis project Ga0183100, IMG submission 127789) | Microbial communities from bioreactor (seeded with anoxic lake sediment) at LBNL, California, USA - Biofuel metagenome 2 | ecosystem: Engineered > Bioreactor > Anaerobic > Unclassified ...
CGCGGATGACGATCGCGAGGAGGCCGCGCCGGAGCCGATGGAGGTCAAGCCGGCCGCGGAGCCGGAGCCCGTTGCGGTCAAGGAGCCCGAGCCTGCCCCGGTGATCGAACCGGCGAAGGAAGAGGCGAAAGAGGACAACGAGACGCCCACCCCGGTTTTCAAGGCCGATGAGCCTGAAGAGGAGGACGAGACGCCCACCCCGGTGTTCCGGGCGGAGGGGAGACCGGCAGAACCGACCTGTCCGCAATGCTCCTCCCCGGTGAGCGAGGAGGACGACAAATGCTCGCACTGCGGGCACATCCTCAGGGAGGCCCCCAAGCCGGTCCAGGAACCGGAGAAGAAAGGGGCAAAAGAGGATGCCTCCAAGAAGCCCGTTCCCATCCGAAGGATCATCCGCCGGAAGTAGGGCCAGAAACCACTTTTATTCTCTCATTTTTTGCCCAATGGATGGGTTCGAATTTTGTTAATTGTATGCTCAGATATAAATAAAGAAAATCTGCTGATACAACCAATTTCCCAAATTAGAAATAAAAATATGTTTAGGTGGGTTCATGAAAGGTCGCACATTGGCCAGTAGAGCTGCGAGCATCATGATAGTGATCGGCCTGCTTCTCACGCCCCTCGCTAGCGTGGTGTTCCTTGTGGGCACGTCAGAGGGCGCGGTGCTCCTGCCGTCGGACTACTCGAACGGCGACCGCGTCATCGGTTCCGATTACGCTGTCGATTCCTGGGACATATCGTCGACATACACGATGAACGGCAACCTGACGATCAGGGCCGGCGGTGTGGTGACGGTCACCGGCGGTAGCCTCGTGTTCGCCGAGAACACCGGCTCGGACAAGATCGCCGGTACCGCCGACGATCGCGTGTACACTCTGATCATCGAGGACGGTGGCAAGCTCATTCTCAACAACTCGACCCTCACCACCAACCTGAACCAGCTCAACTCCTTCCCCAGCCTGGGTGTGATCGTCCGCCACGGCGGTGCGCTGGAGGCCTATGACAGCGTCCTGTCGTTCCCCGGTCACCTGGTGGTCGATGATTCGACGCTCGACATGTGGAGATCGAGCATCACTGGCAACAAAGAGGTCGGCACCTACTGCAACAGCACGTACTTCCCGGAGCAGGTCTTCCAGTACGCGCCCGTCCTGATGTTCATGTCCTCGACGGTGAACCTCTACGACTCTTCGCTGCCGGACATCTACGAGACGCCCAACTCCACCACCTACAATACAACCACCATCTACTCTGGAATGTACGACCACAGTTACTCCTTCGTGTCTGACGTGGACAAAGCCGTCACCGGCGCGAGGGAGTCGGCCGCCTACTACCTGCAGCGTATGCCTGCGGCGATGGGCGCGGGCGACAACACTGGTGCGAGCCTGTCCAACCTCCAGGTGTCCGATCGGCTGTACTATGATGTCTCGAACGGCAGGGACATGTGGCTCGATGGGTTCGACTCTGGCGGCCTGGTCTTCAGCGCCTCAGACAATGTGCAGGCGACCCTGAACGTTCAGTACTACACCGACAGCGGGTACTCGAGCCCCTCCGCCGTCCAGTACCAGTATCGCAACGGGGCGAGCGGCTCGACGGGCCTGTTCTTCACCAACACCCCGGTCAACCCGGTCACCGGGACGGCAGATGAGAAGATAGCGATGGCCACCCTGCCGGCAATGTCCTCGCTGGACCTGTCCAGCCTGAACCTCAAGTTCACCAACGGCGACGCCAAGACCCTGCATATAAACAAGGTCTGGATAACCTTCACGGTCGTCGTTCCCACCTACACCAGCATCAACCTGGCCGGCAATACCCAGTTCACCGCGGTGAACACATACATCGGCGTGGACTTCTCCGACAAGGAGAACCACAATACCCTGGTGCTGCGCGACAACTCCATGGCCTACTTGTACGGCGTCACGATCGATACCAGTGTAGCCAACACCGTGTCGCCCGCCGCGAGGCAACCCGCCTTCGTGTCGATCGACAGGACCGTTGAGGCCACGGTCTCGTCCAAGTCTTCGAGCGACACAACTGGCCAGAGCGTCGGGAGCCTTACAGCGGTAGATGGCTCTCTGTACACTATTGGTACGAACAAAATAATGGAACTGAATGGATTCAATACCAGCGATCTAAATGGCCCCCTTTCAGGAGCAGTCCTTACTCTGACCTACTCCACTGATCCATCATATGGTCAGAGTGACTACCTTCAGTGGAGGGCGGAAGATGGTACCTTCCACAATACTGCCATCATGCCTCAGCAATCAATAATTTCTGTGTCAGCCAGTTTTAATCTATACGACAATGGCATGACAAGCGTGTCCGATGTTAAGAGCCTTGAAATTAGGTTCGTGAACTCGGACCCATCCAACAACGTGTATCTCGAGAAGATTTCGGTCTCGATGACGCTCAGCCCCTCGATCTACATCTATCGCTGGGCGAATGTCACGGTGACCGACGAGCAGTCACTACCGGTGAACGGTGCTACCGTGACCTCGGTGCTGCAGAACTCTGGGGAGTCCGCGTACTACTATGCCACTGACGGCAAGAGGACATACCCATCCGATGAGGTGCTTAGGTATCTGGGCAAGACCGTGTCCACCTATGCCACTACTGACAACGAGGGCAAGGTTAACCTGCCCTTCCTGTCCGAGGTCCTGAACGAGGCCAACCCCAACCCCTATGCGGCGTACGCTTACGAGCTGACGGTGTCCTATGAGAACTCCACCGGGGTGGTGTTCACCAACACCACTGGCCTGTCCTTCAATCCCTATCCGGATATGTCGGCGGCCAACACCTGGAAGTCGGTCAACATCACCATGCCCGCGCTGGCCCTCGAGCTGCCGGACCTGGTGGTCCTGCCGCTGACCTTGACCCCTGCGACGGTCTACGATGGTGAGAGCGTTCAGATCTCTGCGGTCCTCCATAACCGCGGCAAGACCACCGCCACCAAAGTGGACGTCCAGATCGTCGGCTACATCAACGGGTCGATACCCGCGTTCTGGTCCAATCAGACCGTGGACACCATCGCTCCCGGGATCGAGAACGACCAGGCGCTGACCGCCGTGACCTGGTACAACATCCCTTCGGGAGTGCACACCGTCAGCGTGTTCATAGACCCTGAGAGGAAGATATCCGAGGAGAGCAAGACCAACAACGTCATGTCCAAGCAGTTCACGGTCCTGGCCAATCTGGCCGAGCTGACCGTGAGCTCCACAGACATCTCCTTCAGTCCCCAACCGGTCAGCTCCAGCGACCTGGTCACCGCCACCATCTTCATTAACAACACTGGGCGGGCGGCGGCCACCAACGCCACCGTTTCACTGTACGCCGGGAGCGCCACCGCAGGAGGCCAGTTCATCGATTCGACCACAGTTACGATATCTGCTGGCAGCTTCCTGAAGACCACCATAAGCTGGAAGCCCACCCAGATCGGTACCTATCCGGTCTATGTGTACGTGAACGCCGATCATTCCATCGCCGAGTACAGCTACGACAACAATGCGGCGTTCAAGTCCATGACCGTCACCATGACCATCGATGGTCACGACCTGGTGGTAGGCGGGCCCGAGTACCCGACCCTGACCATTACCGGCCCCAACGCCTTCAACTGGGCCTACAACGTGGTGGTCATCGAAAACGGCGTGCTGACAGTGAGCAACACCGCCTTTACCGAGATCCAGTCGAGCCCGTACCAGAGCAGGATCGTCGTCCAGGACCATGGTACCCTGGTCCTCACCGGTGGAACGACCCTCAATTGCAACTACAACATGAACCTGTACCTGCTGGACTATGCCAATCTGACGGTGATCGGTTCGAAGGTCCAGGCGGCGGTCAACATCCGGGCCGACGAGAACAGCTCTGTGTACATACAGTCCTCGGTGATGGGCGCAGACCTGGCGGCACCTGACACCTCCTACGCCCATGTGGTCGTCCAGGACACCACATTCAGTCGTGCGTGGTCCTCCTTCGGTGGCCATGCGGTGGCCGATGTGACCAACATCTCCATCGCCTCGCTGAACGCCCAGGGCTCTGCGGTCATCAACCACTATCGCTGGGTCAAGGTCGTGGTGCTTGACGGTACCGGGGAGAGGCTTCCTGGTTCCTACGTCGCCATAACCCACCCGGTCAACGGACTGTACGCGAGCGGTCGGACCGGCTCTGACGGCACAATCACCTTCAGGGTCCTGACCGACGTCCGCACAGCGGGCATGTTCGTCTACCAGGGCTTTGTCGGCGATTATTTCGCCAACACCACTTACACCTATCAGGGCAAGAGCTACGCTGGCCAGAACGTCATGAACGTGGGCATCGTCGGTTACTCCGAACCCTTGAGCCAGGCCACCATGGCGCCGGTGACGATATCCATACCCGGAGCCCTGCCCGACCTGGACCCGCCTATACACGTATCGACCACCACTCCGGTCCACTATCAGAACGTGACCGTGACCACCACCGTTTCCAACATCGGGGTCGTGGCGGCCCACAACGTTCTGGTCATTTTCAATGACACCGGGAGCACGTTCTATCAGTACACCATACCGGTGATCCAGCCGGGCGAGACCAAAGACATCAGCGCCATCTGGACTGCCAGAACCCTCGGCCAGCGCAATATCAGCGTGGCCGTCGATCCCTACGGTCGGATCAATGAGCTGGACAACACCAACAACGCGAACTACACCTTGGTGACGGTCCAGGGCATTGCTGACCTCTCCGTCCAGAAGAGCGCGGTCACGATCAGCCCGAGCACCCCGGCGAGGGGACAGACCTCCACTATCTCGGCAACGGTGTGGAACACAGGTGACGTTACCGCAGATAATGTGATGGTGAGCTTCTACGTCACCATCCCCGGTGGGACCTCCAGGACGCTCCTGACCAACGTCGTCATCGGACACATCGACAAGGACGATAGCGGCGTTGCCACCGCCTCGTGGACCCCCGACCAGCCTGGCATATACGCTGTCGATGTGGTCGTGGACGGGAACGGGGTCATAACCGAGATATCGGAGACCAACAACTCCGTGTCGTTATCCCAGAAGGTCCTCAATTACGCCGATCTGAGGCCTAACTATGTAGTGTTCAATCCGGCCAGTCCGGTGAGCGTCGGGCAGACGGTCAGCATTGAGGCAGCGGTGAAGAACATCGGCGAGGTGGCCGCGACCAATGTGGTCGTGAACTTCTACCTCGGCTCCTCCACTACCGGCACGCTGATCGATACCCAGACCATCGGCTCGATCAACCCCGACCAGACCATCACCGTGACCGGCGAGTGGACGGCCACTCTGCTCAGCGGAGGGGCCTTGAGCACCCCGATAACCGTGCTGGTCGATCCCGACCAGTCCATCATGGAGATCAGCCACGATAACAACGCCATCAGCCAAAGCCTGGCCATCAACGACCTGAGGGCCGACCTCACGTTCGTCGACGATGTAACGGTCACCCTCGCCGGTGCACCGGTCACTAACGCCAGCCAGGGTGAGACCGTGGATGTCTCCGCCACCGCCAAGAACGGAGGCAGCACGGCGGCCATATCCGCCGCGTTCGACTTCTATGCGGTGGACGAGAACGGCAAGCGGACCTTCATCGGCGCGACCATGAAGAGCCTGGCGGCCGGTGCGGAGGTTACCGTCAATACCACCTGGCAGATCAACCTCACCATGGGCAGCTACACCTTGCTGGTGGTCGCCAATGCCGACGACATAGTCGACGACAAGGACGACACCAACAATGAGGTGACCGTAGACTTTGGCATCGACGCGCCCAATGCGGTCGTGGAGATATTCTCCCTGGATGGCACATCCTACGTTCCAGACACCAACATCTTCGTGACCGGAAAGGTCTATAACAGGAACACATCCGAGCCCATACCTGGAGCGATGGTGTACGTCTGGCTGGAGCGGAACGGGGTGCAGGTGGGCGAGAAGTTCAATGGTACCACCGACTCGGAGGGCAACTTTGCCATCTCCCTGTACGTGCCCGAGGGATCCGATGGCAGCTACCAGATCCACGGCGAGTCGTCCATGGGGGACAAGGTGTTCACCACCTCCAAGAACGTGTCCATCGCCGCGGCCAGCGCCGGCGGCATTCCGTGGTACATCTACCTGATGATCCTGGCGGTCATCGCCGCGGCCATCCTGCTGTTCTCCGTCTGGCTGTACAAGTACGGCCTGGGGAAGATGGTGGAGTGCGGCGAGTGCGGCGCCCTGATCCCGGAGTCCTCCAAGCGCTGCCCCAAGTGTGGCGTGGAGTTCGAGGTGGGGACCGCCAAGTGCAGCGAGTGCGGCGCATGGATACCGTCCAACTCGACGGTGTGCCCGGAGTGTGGCGCCAAGTTCATCAGCGAGGCCATCGAGGAAGAGGAGGACGCCTACATCAAGAAGATGAGGGAGCAGTACGAGGCGTACGTCGACACCTTCCGCGAGGAGGCCCAGAAGGCCTTGGGCAAGAAGTACACCGACAACAAGTTCCAGGAGTGGTTCAAGAAGCAGCCGTCGTACGTGAGCTTCGAGAGCTGGCTGACCCAGGAGGAGGAGAAGCGGAAGTTCACCGGCGTCTCCTGCCCGACCTGCGGTACCCTGAACCCCCGTGGCTCGCCGGTGTGCCACAAGTGCGGCTCCAACATCGAGCCCCGCAAGACCGAGGGGCCCTCTGAGGAGCAGAAGCCCAAGGGCGAGGCCGCCCCCAAGCCCCTGAGGCGCATCGTGCGCCGGCCGGTGGAGAAGAAGGCGGTCAAGCCCGAGGAGGCCAAGCCTTCCGAGGAGCCCAAGGCCGACGAGGGCAACAAGCCCGCCGAGTGAGCGGGCCCAAACCTCTTCCCCTTTCTCTTTCCCTTTTTTTGTTTTCCTGCACCTTTATACCTTGATGCATAATGTTAATCAGACCCGGCCCCATTTCGGGCCGATGAGCGACAAATGCCCGCGATGCGGCGCCAACATCCCTGACGGGGTCGACGCATGCGTCATATGCGGCACCGCGGTGACCGGGGACGCCAAGGCCGTCCCGAAAGCCCCCCCGACGGAGGCGGAGGTCAACACCACCGGGAGGTGCCAGAACTGCGGCGCGGTCCTCAAGGGCGGGGAGACCTTCTGCGGCCGGTGCGGTTTCCTGGTCGATGCGCCGTTCGAGTGCCGTGACTGCAGGACGAGGATCGGGGCGGAGGACCGCTACTGCACCGGGTGCGGGCGGCTCGTGCGGCCGGGGAAGCTGAACCGTTCACCGTCCCGTCCCATCGCCGCCCTCCTGCTCGGCCTGATTCCCGGGCTGTTCTCCATCTGGGGCCTGGGGCAGATGTTCTCGGTGTCCGTACGGAAAGGGGTCCTCTTCTTCGCCCTGGGCATCGTGTTGTCGGTCGTGGACCCGTTCTTCTTGATCGCGACGATCAGCGGCCTGGGCGAGCTGGCCGGACTGTCGCTGCTGGGCATAGTGCTGTGGGCCGCACTATGGGTCCTGCAGGCGGTCGACGCCTACTGGGAGGCGGACGGGGAATAGAAAAGAGGAGCGATGGCCGAGATCACTCGGCCATCTTCTCCTTGACCTCTTTCATCACTTTCTCGGGGTCCTTGTAGTAGGCGGACACGATCTTGGCGACCTGGCGGTAGTTGTTGACCCCGATCTTCTTCATGTACTCCAGGATGTCCATGCGCCACTTGACCTCGCGCTCCATCTCCCGGGGCGACCAGTTGCGCACCGCCCTGACCTTCTCGTAGGTGTAGGAGTGCCCGGAGTACGTGAAGGTGTCATCCGCGGGGTTCCAATTGAACACCGAGTTGGTGATCAGCTCCCCGGTCTCGGGGTCCATGCCCACGATCTCCGTGAGCCCCTTCACCCGCCTGGTCATCTTGGTGCCCACCTTCACCTGGCCTTGCAGGAGCACCAGGTTCAGGGCGGTCAGCAGGGCGCGGGGGAGGTCGATGGGGTCGTTCTCCAGCCGGTGGACCATGGCCTGCACGTCCTCGGCGTGGAAGGTCGAGTACGATATGTGGCCGGTGGCCATCGCTTGGAAGACGACGTACGCCTCCTTGCCTCTGACCTCACCGACCATCAGGTACTGGGGCCTCTGCCTCAGCGCCGCGGTGAGCAGGTCGAACATGTTGATGGTGCCGCTCACCGCTCCGGTCCTGCCCCCGAACCCCTCCCTGGTCAGACCGGGGATCCAGTTCTCATGCGGAAGGTTCAGCTCCCTGGTGTCCTCGATGCTGACGATCTTCATCTGCGGGGGGATGAACAGGAGGATGGCGTTGAGCGTGGTCGTCTTGCCGGAGGCGGTGCCGCCGCAGACCAGCATCGAGGAGCCGAACTCAACCGAGATCCACAGGTAGGCCATCATCTCGGTGGACATGGTCTTGAACCTCAGCAGGTCCACCGGGGTGAAGGGGTTGTCCTTGAACCGCCGGATGGTGAAGGACGAACCCCTCTTGGTCACGTGCTTCCCCAGGGTGGCGTTCAACCTGGAGCCGTCGGGGATGGTGGCGTCCAGGAGCGGATTGGCGACCGAGATGCGCTTGCCGCACTTCTGGGCCAGCCACACCACGTAGGCGTCCAGCTCGTCCTCCTTCTCGAACCTGATGTTGCTCTTGATGCTGCCGTACTTGCGATGATAGATGTACAGGGGGATGTCGACGCCGTCGCAGGAGCAGTCCTCGATGTTGGGGTCGATCATCATCACATTGATGACGCCGTAGCCGGTGAAGTCACGGCGCAGGTAGTACATGATGCGCTCCTTGGAGATGGGGTTGATCTCCACTCCTAGCTTGTCCAGCAGCCGCTCGATCGCCCGATTGAGCACCTCGCGCTTCTCCCCCATGTCCTTGGTCTCGGCGAGGTTGAGAGATATTATGAGCGAGCTCTTCAGCACGTCGAGGAGGGCGCTCTCGTCCGCGGTGAGCTTCGGCTCGATGACCTCGAACAGATACTCCCCGGCCACGCCATCGTACTTGATGCGGACGAAGGAGTACGGCTCCTCTATGGGGGTTACCTCCACTTCCTCGACCTCCGGATCGGATATCTTGGGGATCTCGGTGATGACCGTGGAACCGGAGGTAACGATGCTAGGCAGCCGAACCCTGACCGGCTTCTTGCGTACCTTGAGCAGGAAAGAGAGGTATCGTGAGGTGATGGATAGCTTGTGCTGATTCTCCTCCTGCTCCTCCTCGAACAGGGGCTCGGTCTCTTCCTGCCTCATGGCTTCGTCCATGTCAGATCAACCTCGTTCCAATGATCCCAATGAGCAGCATGATGAAGGAATGTTTCAGGCCGGTGGATATCTCTCCGTCCGACAGCACCCCGGCCAATATCCCGTCCCCGAACGCGTGGATCAGCACCGAGATGATGAACAGCATCTGGATGGTGGGGATGACGCCGACGTTGATGGTGGCCAGGCTGGACGTATCTATCCCCGCTTTCTCCGCTCCCTCGGCCACCGCCGTTCCCGCCTCCGTCATCTTGGGGAGGAAGGTGGAGTTGAGGATGTAGATGGTGGCGATGAACACGGCGAAGGCGACGTAGATGACCACGGTGTAGGTGGACATGGCGAGCCTGCGCTCGGCCTGATTGAGCATCGCTTCCCTGGCGTCATGGGCCACCATTGTAAGGACGTCGGAGACGGAGCCCCCGGCGTCGTTGGCCTTGATGATGATGGAGGTCATCCTCCTCACCAGAGGGGTGTCCACCCGCTCGGCGAACAGCCGCATGGCCTCCGACGCGGGCACGCCCCAGTCGATCTGGGCGGCCATGCGCCGGATCTCCGGGGTCAGCTTGCCGTAACGGCCCCGCGAGGAGACCTTGATGGCCTGGGCGAGGGTCATGCCGAAGCGGCCGGCCTCGGCCACGTCCCTCAGGAACTCCGGCAGGCGGACCTCGATGTCCTTGACCTTCTTCCTCTGGGCGCTCTTGTAGAATCCATAGGGCCCGCAGAAGGCCATGAGGGCGATGAAGACGTAGTCGATCCACAGGAGGGGGGTGTCGATGCCGCCGATGATCTCTAGGAAGGCCAGGGCGAACAGCAGCGCGGCCACCGCGCCGCAGACGGTGAGGATGGTCTTGCTGTAGTCCAGCTTTTTCAGGTCAAGTTGGCTCAGATCAATGATGTCATTGGCCATTCCATTCACCTCATATCGACGATTCCTTGGTCATGTTCCATATGAAGAAGATGAACCCGAACTGGGAGATGGGGAGCATGAGCCCGATGACCATCTCCAGCAGGAGGATGGTCATGGAGGAGGAGTTGCCCCCGCCCGGCACGATGGCCATGATGGCCATGATGACCACGAGGAACAGGGGGAACGCCACCACCACGGTGACGAAGGTCTCGGCCATTAGGCCCAGGGTCTCCAGCTGAGAGCGCATCTCCAGCTTGCTCTCCTTCTCGAACTGCTCGGCCTTCTGCAGGAAGTACGGCTTCAGCTGACCTCCGGAGGTCGAACTGGTGACCACGCCCTGCAGGAACTCCTGGAACTTGATCGAGGGGGTACGCTGGGCGGCGCGGTTGATGGCGCTGAGGATATCGATGCCCAGCAGCTCGGTGTCCCTGGTGATCCATGCCGCTTCGTTCTTGATCTCGCCGTAGATGTCCTGCTTGGCCAGCTCCTTGAAGATGACATCGACGTTGACGTCCGCGGACGCCATCGCCGAGATGAAGCTCATGGCCGCCCCGATGCGCTTGTTGATGTCCCTCGCCCTGGCCTTGGCCTTGGACCCCGGCTGGGACATGAGGACGACAAAGGTCAGCACCGGCGGTATGACCACTATGATCACGAAGAATACAAGCACCAGCGCCGCCTGCACGTGCAGGAGGGCCAGCAACACCCCGCCGAACAGCGCGGCCACCGCGCCGCAGACGATGAGCACGATGACCGCGCTCATCCAGGTGTAGGCCACGTATTCCTCGGGGCGCATCCGCATGTGGGCCTGCTGGAGCTGTAGCTCCAGCTTGGGGTTGGGCTTGGACCGGAGCTTGACGGCCTTCCCCATGACCCGCCAGGCAAACATCTGGAACGGGGTCAGGGCGATGTAATCGGGCAGCGCTCCCTCTTGGAGCTTGACGAGGTGCGGCCCGAGCTTCTGGTTGGGTTCCTGGGCCTTCTTCGTTTTTAAGTAGTTCTTCTTTTTTTTGGCGTCGAACTGAGTGAAGGAGTCAGTGACCTCAGGCATGGCCGGTACCCCCATCCTTTAGCTCCTGGCGGACCCGCTTGATCGTCTTGTCCGGGTCCTTGTAGTACTGGTTGATGAGCTCCCAGATCTTGTGATGGTCGGTGAAATCGCGGAACACCATGTACTTGATGAGATCGACCCGGCGGTCGAACTCGCTCATCATCTCCTCGTGGGTCAGGTTCTTCATCTCCATGATCTTGTCGAAGAGGAAACTATGGCCCTTGTACACGAACCGGTCGGTGGCCTGGTCCCACTCGTACACCGTGTTGGAGATAAGCTCGTTGGTGTCGGGCTCGAAGCCCACGATCTCGATGACCTGCTTCATGCGCCGGCACAGGTCCTGGCCGACCCGGACCTGGGACTGGATGATGACGTTCCGGAGCGCGGTCAGCAGAATACGGGGGCAGTTGATGGGCTGGTTCTCCAGCCTGTTGACCATCGACTGCACCGAGTCGGCGTGCATGGTGGAGAACGTCGTGTGGCCCGTTGCCATCGCTTGGAACATGGTGTAGGTTTCCTTGCCCCGGACCTCCCCGACGATGATGTAGTTGGGCCTCTGACGCAGGGACGCCCGCATGAGATCGTACATGTCGATCTCCCCGGGGGCCTTGCCGTCCGGACCGCGCTCCCCGACCCCCGACCGGGTGGTGCCTGGGATCCAGTTCATATGCGGTAGGTTGATCTCCCTGGTGTCCTCCATGGTGACGATCTTCGCTCCGGGGGGAATGAACAGGGCGATGGAGTTGAGGGTGGAGGTCTTGCCGGAGGCGGTGCCGCCGCAGATGATCATCGATTCCCCGTTCTCCACCCCCAGCCAGAAGTACGCGACCACATCCGGGCTGGCGGTCTTGGTCTTGATGAGGGCCAC
>Ga0183100_1001445_pt1 | contig 12007 bp, 13 predicted proteins | sample Biomet2_FD_127789 | JGI IMG/M metagenome (GOLD analysis project Ga0183100, IMG submission 127789) | Microbial communities from bioreactor (seeded with anoxic lake sediment) at LBNL, California, USA - Biofuel metagenome 2 | ecosystem: Engineered > Bioreactor > Anaerobic > Unclassified ...
CGAGTCTTACCCCCGCGCCGTTTGCCACGGCTGCGGTGGGGGTATAATCCAGGGTTTCGCCTCTCTGCCAATACTTTGCGTTCATAGCTTTTTACCTCCTGTCGTATTTTTAGGAAATGACCACGCCGGGGTTTTTCGCAATGCCACGGAAATCCACGGCGGTGATGCCCCAATCCAGCCAAATGTCCCACACATAGCCCAGTTGGCCGGGGACCTCGCTGCGGCGGATGGTGGGGGTTTCCTGGCCGTTCAGATAATCAACCTGGAGGCTCTTTGCATAGGAGGGATCGCCTACCATGAACCAGGGCGCCGCATTGGTGCCGGACAGGGCGTTGATCGTGCCGTCCTCGACAACCTGGATCTGGTCCTTGTACTGATACAGGGGGTTGACCGCCTGGGTGTTGCCCTCGGTGTTCAGGGTGGGGCTGGACATGATTGTGGTCATAAGGAACTTATAACCCACGGGCACCACGATGAAAGAGGGCTGGACCATGATGGCCTCGCCAAAGGGATCCGTCTGCAAAAGCATTTTCATCATCAGCGCCTGGATCGCCTCGTTGGAGGGCTTGGTGCCGGTGCCGATCAGGTTTCCATGAGCGTCATTGAACAGGGCCACGCCGTCGAAAATGGCGGGGTTATTAACCAGGATCTTGTAAACCTGCTTGTTGATCGTGCGCTTTGCGGATGCAGCATACAGGCCGGGGATCTCGGTAATAAAACCAATGTCGTCATTGATGAACGCCTGGCGGCTCATGCTGAACTGGCGGCCATAGGTATCAATCTTGCGCTGGGGCAGCAGATCGGTCTTGGGGGTGTCGTGTTTCAGTTCGCCGTTTTCACCCACCAGCAGGAACTCACCGGCTCCTCCGGCCAGATAACTGTGATCCTTGGTCGGCTTAAAGTCGGTCACGGATCCCTTGCCTGTCCACAGTTGGAACGTGGTGGGCACATGCTGATACTGGTGGACAATTGCCTTTTTGATCGCGTTGTCCAGGATGGCGGGGAAAGACGACGTTGGGTTGAAGAACTGGCGGCAGGCCATGGTCCACAGATCATCCTTGGACATACGCAGCAGGGAGGCGGGGCTGCCCTCGCCGTCGCGGCTCATGCACTCAATGGCCAGATCCCGCATGGACATGCTGCGGAACTGGTCGGCGGTTTCTGCGGGATGCTCCACAGGAACGCCCGCCCGCATCAGTACGGCGTCCATGGCAGCCTGGCGGAAACTGTCCGCCTGGTCGCCGTTCATACGGGCGCCGACGGGTGCGCCGTGCTGGATCATGTGGGTAACAGCAGCGGCCCGCACGGCGTCCATGGTGTTGCCGTCCCGGATGAATTGATCCGGTTCCATGCCGGTCTGACGGCACAGGGCCACAATATCGTTATTGCGCTGGCGCTCCGCTGTGATTGCCTGGCGGGTGGCGTCGTCATTTCCGGCAGGGGTAGGGGTTGCGCTGGGTGCGGGAGGATTGCCGCCCGCTCCACGGTTGCCGTCGGTGGGAGGGGTTCCGCCCTCTGCTCCGCCCTGGTCGCCGTTGTCGGCTCCACGGCTGCCACCGTCAGGGTTATTGTTTGGATCGTCGATCTGGCGCTGCAAACCGTCAAATTCGGTCTGTTCCTCCGCCGTCAGAGGGTGGCCAGCGGCGCGGGCGCCGTTTACAATAGCCTGCTGGCGGGCGAGGGCCTTTTTCTGCTTTTCGGTCATGGTTTTTTTACCTCCTAAATTTGTTTTGGTTGATTTGGATTTGTCTTTCAAAAAGGGACAGATCTGGCGTTGCCGCAGGCTGCGGATTTCCCCCGGATCTACCCACGCCCACGGTGGCGTCCGCCGGCACGGAGACAATGGACACCTCCAGCGGCGTCCACTTTCGGGCGATCTGGCAGGGGCCGGTAAAACGTGCGTCCGCGCTGGTCTTTCCGGCCACCACCTCCTCCCATGCGTCTACGTCATAGCGGACGGACGTGGTTTTCAGGGTGCCGGATTTGACTTTTCCGAAAATCTTTTCGGCGTCGTCGTCGGTGTCAAATTCCACCTCCGCCATGCCTCGGTGGTTTTCTACCCATGCCCGGTTCACCTTGCCCACCACTTTGTCGGTGTTGTGATTGAACAGGAGAACGCCCACCGCGTTCAGGCGTTCCAGATCCACCGCGCCGTCTGCGTGGTCCAGGATCTCCATGCCGAACCAACGGCGGTATGGCTCCTCGGAGGAAAAACTGATCGTCCGCTTACGGCTGTTTTGGTCTGTCGCCTCGCGGAAAAGGATCTGGCCCATGCTCCGGGTTCCGTGGTTGCGGTCATTCGTCTGGCTGGGCGCTGGTGTTCTGCTGGGCTGCTGTCGTTCCATTTCCATAAATTACACCTCCCATCTCAATGCCGGCTTTACGGCCATATTCCAGGACCTGGGCCGTTTCGTCTATGGCCTCTTTCCAGTCCTTGCCCTGCTCCGCGCAAATGTCGGGGAATGTCTTTTGACCGCTTTGCAGGGCGGTTTTGTTTGCGGTGGATTCCTTGGCCGGATCAATCCATTTTTTCGGTGCTTTGACCCAGGTGTGTTCCATGTAATCCGCCTTTTTATCCCAAAAACCGGGCATGTTGAAAAGCCCAGTGAGATAACCGGAAATGATGAAATTTTCGTAGACCTCGGACATGAAATCTGTCAGCAGTTCTATGTCCTCCGCGTATGTACTTTCATCCTCAATGGCATTTTGCCGGGCGGAGGAGTAGGTGGCCCCGGTCATGTCTCGGCTGACCGCCTCATAAGAAAGGCCCTGGCCGGCACCAATTAGGCCCTGCTGGGTTTTCAGGAACGCGGTGGCGTCCGTGGCCGATCCCTTTGGATCCACCACCTGGGCGTCGTCTCCGGCGTTCATTTCCATAATCATGCCCGGCCCCAGGTGCTTTCCGGCATAGTCCACCTGGCCGTCCGCCTGTCGGACAGCACCCCGGCCAATTCCGCCGGTTGGCAGCGTTTTTTTGATGAAAACGGACAGGCAGGCCGCGATCCGTTCCTTGACGGACACGGCGGTAATAAATTCGTTGGTGTCCCGGATCCTGGTAATGGTCGGCGTCATGTCCGACATTTCCCGCAGTTGGCTGGGGCGGTGTTTGGTCTTGAAAAAATACACGTCTTTGGCCTCGATATAAACCGGGTCCAGGATCCGCCACCCCTCAATGTCATACTGCCGGATCCAGTAGCCCACGGCCCGGCGGTATTGGTTATACTCAATCCCGCCCACAACCCGGTTTCCCTGCGTCCTCGGGGTGGTCTGGTTGGTGTCCAGTTCGTCCACCTCCAGGGCCTGCAATTTGAATGGGACCACCCCGCCAGGCGTGTAGCGGTACAGGATGATCAGTCCGCCGTCCACCTTTTTCCGCTCCACAATCATCCGCAGAATTTCATTGAAAGTCTGTTCCCCGGTCACGTCGCAGTTTCTGGCCTTGCACCAGCGTTTCCAGGTCTTTTCGATCAGCTTATTCATGGTGTCGTCCGTGGTCCTGGCCCGCAGGGTGTAGCCCTTGCCCACCACGTTGCGCTTATAGGCGTAAATCACAGACTGGGCTATATCGCTGTTACGCTCCAGATCCCTGGCCCGCGCCCGCACCACGTCCCGGCTGTTCCGGTCCGTGATCTCCGCGCTTTCGTTGTGGACCCGCCACCCGGCATTGATCCGCCCATAACTGGCGGCGTCATAGTCTCGGACGGCCTCCAGGCCCTGGCGCCACAGTTCCCGCTCGTAGGCCCGACGCGGGGACACCGTGGCGATCATGCTTTCCAAAAGTCCCATGTTTACCTCCCGTCGAAGTACGCCACAAAGGTGCGCCCCAGCAATCCGGCGTTATCCTCCGCCGCCAGCTGGGCCTCCAGGTCGTCCCGCATAGATTTCAGCATGGCCAGATCCGCACGGGTCAGGGATCGGCTGCCGATCTTGTAGGACTGTCCGCCTGCCAGAACCGTGGAAATGGCGGCATTGACCTGTGCCAGTAATTCCGCCGGTTTCGTCTTGTTTTCGTCCATGTTTGCCTCCGTTCTCAAACCCAGTTATCATTTGACTGGATCCAGTTTTCTTCCTGGCCCTGCGGTGCAGGTGCCGGGGCCGTTTGCTTTTTGACCTCCTGGGCCTTTTCCTCGGTGCGGTCCTGGAGAAATAGTGACCGGACGCCCAGCACGTCGGCAGCAGCCGCCGCGTAAACCTCGCAATCCAGGTAATGGTTATCCGCGTGGGAGGATTTCAGGACCCACCGCTGGGCCTCTTTGCCGCCGGACCGCTCGGTGATCTTATGCTCCGCTGTGACCTGCTCCGCGTATTCCTGATCGCAGCCCCGGTAAACCATCCAGGATCCGGTGCCATTTGCTTTCCGCATACGGGCGGCAATCAGGTCTTTGTATTTTCCGCCGTCCACCAGCACCAGGGTCATGCCAAAGGCGCGGGATCCCGCCTTGTTGACGGTGGAAAGGCGGTAATGGGATTGCATGGTGGGGGTGCCCTTGCACGGCAGTGCCCACTCTGAATTGATCAGGCAGAACTCGTAAACCGCGTCGGTCTGGTCGCCGCTGTCCACCAGGGCCAGGCTGATCACCAGCTTTTCCCCGCTGCCCGGCAGGGAAAACTCGGTGTTCATAATTCGTTCCACCTCGCCCATGGATGTGGCTTGACCGTGGGCAATATTCTGGCTGGTCATATAATCGCCCCAGGCCCGAATGGTCCAGTACAGGCAATTCTCCTGCACGTCCACGCCGCCGGTGATCAGCTTGGTCCAGGGTGGCAGGGTCCACTCCGGTGTGTCCGCCTGGCGCTCCGCCACCATGTCCGCGTTGGTTTTCAGTTTGGTGTCCTCCCAGGGTTCCGCCAACCAGCTGTTCACAAAATTGTGAAATAAGTCCGGGTCGTCTTTGCTCCGCATAAATTCCCGCGCTATGTCTGAAAAGCGGGTGAACGGGCTGTAAAGGGTATTCATCCAAAAGGCCACGCTTTTGGGGTGCTGGCTTGTCTGCCGGACGATCTTCCACCGTCCCGCTGCCAGCATTTTGCCCTTGTCCTGGTCTGTGATTACACAGCCACACGCCTGGCAGACATAGGCAGCCATTTCCGCCCGGTCCGTATTCTCCGGTACGTCGTCTTTGCTGGGCCACTTGATTTGTTTGAAAACCAGTTCGATGTACTCCCCGCAGTGGGGGCATGGGACAAAGTAATGTTTTTCCGCCTCCGCCGCCTCTTTTTCTTTCCAGATATGGCCGGTTTTCAGTGTTGGTGTTGAGGCCATGAAAATCTTGCGGTTGAAAAAGGTCTTTGTGCGCTCTTTTGCCAGGGAAACCGGATCCGCCTCTTTCTTGGTGGCGCCGGGGAACTTGTCCACTTCATCCAGAAACAGGTTTTTTATTGGCTTGCTGGACAGGTCCGCCGGGCTGTTGGCGCCGGTCAGATATAGCCACATGTCCCTGAATTTCAGGGACAATTTTTTGCTTTCGTTTTCCCTGAACTTGTCCCGCATGTCCGGGTTGCTTTTGATCATGGGCACCAGGCGGGTTTCGGATGTGGATTCCGCCAGGTCGTCCGACGGGTAAACCACCATGGTGGGGGCCGGGTCCTGATCAATTAGGCTGCCGATCATGTTCTCCATGGCGGTGGTGCCGCCCACCTGGGTGGGCTTGACGAACACGATCACCTCCACCGTTTCGTCAGAAAAGGCGTCCATGATCTCCACCAGGTACGGGGTCACGCTGTTACGCCATGGCCCGGTAATGGCGCCGCCGGTCAGGACGCGCTTTTTTTCGGCCCATTGGGAAACCGGCAGTTGCTCCTCTGGGTGCAGCACCTGAATGGCTTTGTAAATCCAGGAGGGCACAATGTAGGATTTTACGCGGTATTTCTTCATGGCTGCCGTTCCTCCTGTTGCTCCATGGCCGCGTCAGCAAAGGCCGCCAGCATTGTCTCTAACTCTTTCCGCATGGTCTTTTCAGTGGCTCGGACGGTGATGGCGTCGGCGTAGCCCGACAGTGTGCCTACTGCACGGGGCGGAATGTTCATGGTGAATTTTTTGAAAGCGGCCATAAACTCCGCCAGTTCCTCTGTGGCCTGGTTTGCGGAAATATATTTGCCCTCCGCTATGGCGGTTTTCAGGCGGTGGAGTTGGCCCTGGCTCTCTTTCAGTTCCACCTCCGCCTCCAGCTTTTTCAGGTTCAACTCCGCTGTGCGGCTGTTCTCGCCTGTTTCCTGGGCCTTTGCCTCGATATGGGCAATGTATTTCTGTACGGTTTCGCAGGTCCGGTATTTCCGTGCCCCGCCGCCGGGCGGGACCTCGGTTTCCAGGACGCCCTCCTGGGTCAGCTGCTGCACCCGCCGCGCGGTTTTTCCAATCAGCTTTCCAATGGCCGCCGAATCTGCCCATTCTGTTGGTTTCCCGTGCATTATCTCCGGCTTTTTGTTCTTTGCTGGCGTCTTTTTCACTCTCTCCGCCACCGGCAGCACCCCCTTTTTCTGCCCTGGCTTGCCCTCCGGTGCGGAGGTTCCGCCGGTTTCGTTTTTCCGGTTTTGGGTAATTTCGTTTTTTTGCTTTGGTTCCTTTCTCGCTTATACCCCCTAAGGGGGGGTATAATTTTTGCCGTGTTTTTTTCAAAACGTAACGTAACAGCCCTAAAATTTTCTTATCTCACAGAGGAAATTACCGGGCGTTCCTTGCCCCGCGTGGTCGTAACCCCCCAGGAGTACCTAAGTAGGGGGGGTAGGCTTACGGGGTGCCCATGGCCACCCCTCGGCAAAGGTGGCCATGGGCTAAAGGATTGTGGCCGGCCCATGTGCGGTGTGCTTGCGCATCACGCGCACTCGGACAGGGGGAAAGGAGGAAAGCCCCTGGGTACGCTCCACCGGCCTATGGCGTGGAAAGCAAGGGGCCGCCGGGTATTTACCAGGCGGCCCTCAATATGTTGGTGGGTGGTATCTCTCCGCCCCCGTTCGCTTTCCATGCTATCAATCTATCACATTCAACCGTCCAATAGCGTCCACACTTCATCCATCTTCCAGATAATCCTCCACCAGTTTTCTGGTTCGCTTGTACTTCATCAGGCGTTCCAGCGCGGCGTTATAGTAATTAAACACCGCTGACCGGCTCATATAGACCTCTCTGGCGATCTGCTCCCAACTTTTGCAATCAATATGCCGCAGTTCCACCACGGTCCGCTCCATGCTGTTCTGGGGTAGTAGGTCGATCATGTCCATAACGTGCAGGACGGCCTTGGCCATTTCCTCCCGTTGGTCGTCGATCCGTTCCTCCACTTCCGCGATCCGAAAGACGACGGACACCGAACCGTCCGGGTTGACTGGGCGTGAGGCTGGCACAGTCCTGAACCTCGAGCCTGGCGCCGGGCTTTTTAGTTCCTCCGCCAGAACGCGGTGGCGATCCTCTAGGATGTGCTTTTTATTCTTGGCAACGTGATATTGCTGCAAATACTTTTTGACGGCCTCGCGGTCTGTGGCGGTGTCCATCGTCTTTTTTTCCATTCTTACACCTCGGTAATATCAAGCCCGAAACGGTCCTTTAGCATCTTCCGCTTCATGGCATAGGTTTTTGTCTTTGTCGGCTTGCTTTTTACGTCCTCTACTACCTGCATCCAGGGTGCCCCGCTCTTTTCTGCCCAATATGCTGCATGGCTGCCCTCGCCTGGCGGGGTGTAGTATGTAAAATCCGCTTTGTACCGGATAGCCCGCACCCGGCGGCCCTCGGTGTCCGTGTACGCCTCTTGCAACGTAAAATCCACCTGGAGGCGCAGATCCCGAATTTGCCCGGCCTGCTCCAGCAGGATCAAGTGGTCATAGCGGCGGGCCTCTTTTTGGCTGTCGAAATGCAGGGCGGCCCCGGATGGCGTGATCCGTTCGGTTGGGGTGTTGTGGTATTTGGTGCCTTTGGGTGGTTCTTTGGCGGCAACGGAGGGGACGGTGCCCCGTCGCGCTTGCTGCTCCATGTACTGTTTCATGGCCTGGGCCTGGTATTTCGGCGGTAGGTCGGTCACGCTTATAGCCATTCATTCGTCCTCCGCTGGCTGTTCCGGCTTGTTGTACAAAAGAGCGCCTATGTATGCCTGCATAATCTTGATCGCTTCATTTGTCGTTGCGCCCGCTCCCAGGGCAGCGCGATATAAAATAAGCGCCGTTTCAGCCATAACTCCAACCGCCTGTTTCATTTCTTCAATTTGCTTTTCGTTCATTCTGGTACCTCCTCCGCCGCGTCTGTGATCTCCCGTTCATCATACCGCCACCAACCTTTCCAGCTGTGCCATTGTGCAAATGCTGACTTTGTTGCACCATTCCGGGAAATTCGCCCGTACCAGGGCGGTGGCAAACGGCGGTGGCACAGCGTTGCCACATCTGGCCACTTGCTTGGTTTTTCCGTAGACTTTCCCGGTGTAATCCCGCTCAATCTTGTAATCATCAGGGAAACCGTTGGCCCGGTACAATTCGCGTGGCGTCAGCATACGCAGGCCAATGTCCGCCATGAAATACCAGGCGCCGCCGATGCAGAACAGGATCACCTCGTTGTCCGCCATGTGATAGCCGCAGTATTCATTCAGGATCGCCCGAATTTTGGGCCAGTTTTTGAGATCCGCCCCCGGCTGTGCTTTTTCGATCCTGGTTATGACCACGCCATGGTGGCCGCCTCCGGCAGTGATGGTCTGCACCGGCTCTGTGACGGGTCCACCCAGGTTTGTGCCCTTTAGCTTGATCATGCTGGCCAGCGTCACACCCTCCCGGTCCTTTGCCGTGATGGTGTGGAGCGGGTCCTGGGTAGCCTGTCCGTGCTGGTCGCTGCCGTAATACTTGGTTAGGGCAGCAGCGGCCACGCCGTAGCGGTTTGAGGCGTCAATGGTCATAATCGGATCCGTGACTGCTTGGCCCCTGACCCGTTCGGTCTGTTCCGTGTGATACTGGATCATGGCTGGGCACACCACGCACTCCTCCGCTTTTGACACCTGGGTATGGGTTGGCTCGGTAATCTCCCGCGCACGATCTCCGCCGCCAGTTTGGCCAATGGCGGCCAGTGTCGGCGTAATCAGCATGTGCGCATTCACGCTTGTAACTGTTCGGAGGGGATCTAGAACGTCCTCCGGCGTGTTATCGAATTTGCAATGCACCAGGCTTGGGGTGATCAGCATTTGGTGCCCGCCCGCTCCGCTGCCGGTGATGGTGTTGACTGGGGCCGTTATACTTGTGCCCGTGGCGTTCTCGTTGTTGTGCATGGTCAGCGGCGCCATGACGGGGGAGGCCACGCCATGGTGGCCTTTTCCCACGGCGGTGGGGAATGGATCCGCTAGGTCATGGACGCGGGGCTGTTGTCCCGGTGCCTCACCATAGCCCATTGGCACAATGAACGGGCGGGCGGACCGGATCACAAACTTGTCCACGCCACGGGCCACCCGGCGCATGGTGTTGTGGGCCAACGGTCTGACGGCCTCCAGGCCGAACTTTTCCCGGATCTCCGCCTTGCTTGCGAAGATGGACGGGGCCGGCAGGCTCCAGTCTATGACCTCCGCCGCGCCGCGCCATGGCTTTTTCTCTCCGTCTTTTACCTCTTGGCTGCCAGCTGGTGCGTGTGTCGGTTCCGGCCATACAATGGGCCGCCCGTCGCTCCTGGCAATCAGGAAAAACCGCTTTCTGGTTGTCGGGGCACCATAGTCAGCCGCCACCAGTTCGCGCCACTCCACGGTATAGCCCAGGGCCTCCAATTGGCCCAGCCATTTGTGAAATGTTTTTCCGGCCAGCTTCTTGACCGGCTTGCCCTTTCTGACCGGTCCCCAGGTTTGGAACTCCTCGACGTTCTCTAACATGATCACGCGGGGGTGAACTGTCCCGGCCCAGCGGAGGACGATCCAGGCAAGTCCCCGAATTTTCTTTTCCACAGGCTTTCCGCCCTTTGCTTTGCTGAAATGCTTGCAATCCGGGGAGGCCCACAGCAGGCCCACCGGGTTGGTTCCGCAGACCTCCACCGGGTCAACGTCCCACACGCTGGCCTGGTAATGCTTTGTGTGTGGGTGGTTCGTTTTGTGCATCAGGATGGCGTCAGGGTCGTGGTTGATGGCAATATCTACCACGCGGCCCGTAGCCATTTCAATTCCCGTTGACGCTCCGCCGCCGCCGGCAAAGCTGTCCACGATCAACTCCTCCCACATGCTGATCTGTGCTTTGCTCATTTCTGACCGCCTCCGAAACAGGCCAGATCATAGCAGGTCTGTTTCCCGACATACTGGCACCAGGCCCATTCCAGCATGGCGCCCTGGCTCTGCTGGTAGTCCTGGAGGAACAGCACCACGTCCGCCGCCTCCATCATGGCGAAACACACCCGTATGTAATCAGCATTTGACAGGCCCGCCGGTTGTGTGGCCGGATTCAGGGCAATGTGCCCGGCCTCGGACAGTTTCCGCTCCGCCTCCCGAAACTTGGCTTTATATTGCTTATCACCGGCAATCCGCCCGGCTATGTAAATTTTCATTGGTTTGCCTCCTCATTCGTTGAAAACCTCGAAATATTCTTGATACGGGTAACCGCTGATTTCATGCCACCCACTCCGGCAGGTGGCGCCGTCGTCGAACTTGTATAGCAAGGCTCCCTTGCGGGGCTTTGGGTCTTTTCTCCAGGAGGAGGAGGACACCGGCGTGTATGTGACCACGGGCTTGTCCATGTTTTGGGTTTTACTGTACCGCTTTCCCCGGCGTCCCAGTTCCCGGTATTTCTGCATGGTGGATCGGCTTTCCTTGACCAGATAGGCCGCCAGCTTGAAATGGTTCCCCCGGCGGTCCAATGGCTTAAAACTGATACCACCGCCTCCCCTGGGGACGTTCTCCCATGCCTCGGTGATGATCTCCGGGTCCATTCGGCTGATAATGACATGCAGGTGGGGGTTGGTCATGCGCTTGGTTTCGATCACTACAACGGCCTTATATTCAATCCCGCGTTTCTGGCAGGCTTTCCGCATGTTGCGGAGAAAAGCCGCCTTGTCCTCCAGGATCTCCTCGAAAGTGCTGTCTTTGGCGTAGTAGTGCAGAACGGCGTGGAGATCCCGGTGTCCAAAATTGCCGTTGAGATCCCAGCGCAGGTGTTCCTCTGCCACCCGTTCGTTGATCTTGGCCTGCTTGTCGGATGTGGTCCCGTGGTTTGCCTCCCGCTGTACCCCTTTGGTATGAACCCGGAATGATTGCATTTTTCTATGTTCGACGGTGCGGCCAGCTTTCACCCGCCTATGGACATAGGCCACGGTGTAACCCTCCTTTGGATCTGCTGGTCACTTTACTAATTGCTTTTACCGGTGCTTACGGGGCCGTAGCCCCGTTGAATTTTGCGGCTTGCATATCGTCCGGGAGAATGTTATAATATAGGTATCTCCAGGCGGTTAAGCCGCTGCTTTATATGCCACCTGCGCCGTGTTGTCAGCACCGGGCGCAGGTGGCTTATTTTATTTCTTTGGCATGAACTCCTCGGCCATGTCCCACACGTCGCCCATGTGTTCCTGGCTGGCGATCTTGAATTTGGCCGTCTTACCCTCCACCGGCTCCACAGCCCAGCGGAGGGAGGCCGCTATGCACTCCGGCGCCCGCCGTAGGCGCTCCACCTCTTTGGAATACTTTTCTTTGTCTTCCTGCCAGGTCATGAACTTCTGGAACTCCTCGGTTGTCATTTTCACGTTGATCTCCATATTGCCCTCCTGGCCGCCGCTTGCGCGGCTGGATATTATTTGATATTTAGATTAGAGATCAAAGCCGGGCGCCACGCCAAAGGAATAGTGCGCGTTGCCGTAGTGGGCGCTGCCGTCCGCGTAGACAAGGCAGAAACGGTAGCTGAGGCTGGAAGTGACGGACCGGCACCATTGCGGTGTGGTTCCGTATCCCCTGCGTTGCTTCACTCGGTCCCGCTCGGTGGCGTAAATAGACAGTTGGAAGTCCTCCGGGCCGTCTGTGGATCCGTGCTGCCAGCTATCTTCCCCGCGCCCAAACATATCCGTTTCGGAGGGCAGCCACAGCGG
>Ga0183100_1001446_pt1 | contig 11992 bp, 9 predicted proteins | sample Biomet2_FD_127789 | JGI IMG/M metagenome (GOLD analysis project Ga0183100, IMG submission 127789) | Microbial communities from bioreactor (seeded with anoxic lake sediment) at LBNL, California, USA - Biofuel metagenome 2 | ecosystem: Engineered > Bioreactor > Anaerobic > Unclassified ...
CCATGTCCGAGAAGAAACCATTCTACATTACAACCCCCATCTATTATCCCAGCGACAACCTCCACATCGGGCACGCCTACTGCAGCGTGGCGACCGATACCATGGCCCGTTTTAAGAAGCAGGAAGGCTATGATGTGTATTTTGTGACCGGCACGGACGAGCACGGCCAGAAAATCGAACGCAAAGCCAAGGACAAGGGCGTAACCCCGCAGGCATATGTGGATCATATTGTGGAAGGGATTAAAAGCCTTTGGCAGTTGATGGATGTGGATTACAACGACTTTATCCGCACCACCGACCAGCGGCATGTGACGTGCGTACAGCAGATTTTCCGCAAGCTGTACGAGCAGGGCGATATTTACAAAGGCTATTATGAAGGCTGGTATTGTACGCCCTGCGAGGCGTTTTTTACCGAGCTGCAACTCAAAGACGGTCGCTGTCCCGATTGCGGCCGCCCTGTGGAAAAAACGCGCGAAGAGGCGTACTTTTTCAAACTCAGCAAATATCAGGATTGGCTGATCGACTATATCGAAACGCATCCGGATTTTATCCAGCCCGCCAGCCGGAAAAACGAAATGCTCAACAATTTCCTGCGCCCGGGGCTCACGGACCTGTGCGTAAGCCGTACCAGCATCAAGTGGGGTATCCCTGTGGATTTTGACCCTGCGCATACCGTGTATGTGTGGCTGGACGCGCTTACCAACTACATTAGCGTGCTTGGCTACGGCACCGATCACGATGAGCTGTACCGCAAGTTTTGGCCTGCGGATGTGCATATGGTCGGCAAGGAGATTATCCGCTTTCACACCATCATATGGCCCATCATCCTGCATGCGCTGGGCGAACCGCTGCCCAAGCAGGTGTTTGGCCATGGCTGGCTGGTGCTGGATGGCATGAAGATGAGCAAATCGCTGGGCAATGTGGTGGATCCGGTGGCGCTGTGCAACCGGTACGGCAGCGACGCCATCCGCTACTTCCTCATGCGGGAAATGCCGTTTGGCAGCGACGGGCAGTTCAGCTATGAGGCCCTGCTCAAGCGCATTAACGCGGATTTGGCCAACGACTTGGGCAACCTGGTCAGCCGAACCGTGGCAATGGTGGAAAAATATTTTGGCGGCGATGTGCCAGCCCCCGGCGCGTACGATGAACCCGACCGGGCCCTGATCGCGCTGGCGGAAGCAACCCCGGACCGTGTGCGCGCGCAGATGAACCTGCTGCAATACTCTACCGCCCTTAGTGAAATTTGGGCGCTCATTGGCGAGTGCAACCGCTATATTGACGCTACCGCGCCGTGGGTGCTGTGCAAAACCGATGAGGGTCGCGAACGCCTGAAAACGGTTATGTATGTGCTGTGCGAAAGCATCCGTTTCGTGGCGGTGCTGATTCGCCCCACCATGCCGCGCACGCCTGGGCGTATTTTTGCCCAGCTGGGGCTTGCGGATGGGCCGCTGACCGCCGTGGAATCGCTTGCCGCTTTTGGCGCGCTGCCTGCGGGCACGCATGTGCAAAAGGGCGAGGCGATCTTCCCCCGCATTGACGTGGTGAAGGAGCTGGCGGACATCGTACCCACGCCTAAGGCGGAAACTGCTCCGGCGCCCGTGAAAACCGCGCCCGTAAAAAGCGAAGCGAAAACCGCCGAGCCTGCCGCAGAGGGCTTGATTACCATTGACGAGTTTGCAAGGGTGAAGCTGCGCGTGGCGCGCGTACTCGCGGCTGAAAAGGTGGAGGGCAGCGACAAACTGTTGAAACTGCGCCTGAGCCTTGGCGCGGCGGAGCCGGAACGCACGGTGGTAAGCGGCATTGCCAAGTTCTATACCCCGGAAAGCATCACGGGGCGGCAGGTGGTGCTGGTTGCCAACCTGAAACCCGCCAAACTGCGCGGAATTATGAGCGAAGGCATGATCCTTTGCGCCAGCGACAGCGCGGATACGGTGCTGCAGCTGGTAAGCGTGGGCGACGGCATGGAGGATGGGGCAACCGTACGATGACCGACATGCTTGTGGATTCCCACTGTCACCTGGAGGATGAGCGCTTTACGGGCGACGTGGAAGGCGCGCTGCAACGCATGGAAAGCGCGGGCGTTGGGCGATGCATCCTTGCGGGCAGCGATCTGCCCACCAGCTGCCGCATCGCGGAACTTGCCGCGGCGCACCCAAACGTGTACGGCGTGGTGGGCTTACACCCCCACGAAGCGCGGTTTTTTAACGCGGAAACCCTCCCGGCTCTGGAGGAACTGCTGACGCGCCCGCGGATGCTGGGCATTGGGGAAATTGGGCTGGATTATTACTACGATCACTCCCCGCGCGAAGCGCAACGAGAGGTGTTTGCCCGGCAACTGGATTTTGCGTTTGAACAGGGCGTTCCCGCAGTATTCCACGTGCGCGACGCGCATGGCGATACGCTGGAATTGTTCCGTGCCCGAAAAAGCCGGATGCCCGCGGGCGTAATGCATTGCTATACCGGCAGCGTGGAAAGCGCGCGTGAATACCTGACGCTGGGGTTGTATATTTCTTTTTCCGGGTCAGTAACGTTCAAAAATGCCCATCATTTGCAGGATGTGGCGCGCTTTGTGCCCGCCGACCGGCTGCTGGTGGAAACCGACAGTCCCTACCTGGCGCCCGTGCCCATGCGCGGGCAGCGCAATGAGCCTGCCTATGTGCGCTATGTGGCGAGCACGGTGGCCGACTTGCGCGGCGTGCCGCTGGAGGAGTTGATTCGCCAGACGACCGCGAATGTGGAAAGGTTGTACAAGCGCATGGAACCCGCGCGATAAACCCAGACCCGCATTGGAGCGAGCCTTCTGTCAAGGCCGCACGTAAGGCTGAATCCTATGCGACATACCCGCCAAACCGGTTTTTCTCAGGCCCCTTCCTTTCACGGGAGGGGCTTTTGCATACCGTGCCATATGTCGCAAGGGGGGGTAATGCCTGCATACGGGCGGTTACGCTTTTGGTTTGCTTTGTTGCAGAGGCGCGCGCCTGCGGTTTGGGATGAGGGTCGAATTTGCGGTTCCAGGTAACAGTTTTGGATTCGGTCTTGCTTTCGGGGTCACGGTTGTGCTACCGGGGCAGGTTCGCATGTGCGAGGCTTTCCGAATCGGCGAAATGCTCCCGGCTCAAAGCGGCGTTTGGCAAAACTCGCGCGTTTCAGGGCGAACGCCTGCTTGGACGGGCGCTTTGGGGAGCGCAGCTGGGCGGTATGCAAATCGCAATATGATAAAACGATGTATAAATATGCGTTCATGTGCAGTTTGGTAGCAGTGGAATATCAAGAATACATGGCATTTGATCTGCATAGTGGTATTACAAGATGCAGAAAAAATACATTGTGAATGCGTAAACCGAGGTTTGACAAGCTGTTGGAATCATGATATGCTTTGCAGGTATACGGCGAAGGCTTCCCGCCCCGCCGCAGAAGAGGGGAAACCCATATAGAATCGAGGTTTTCGGTATGCAGCAAGTTCGCGTCGGCATCATCGGAGCAACGGGCATGGTCGGCCAACGTTTCGCGCTGCTGCTCAAGGATCACCCGTGGTTCCGGGTGACGTGTGTGGCAGCCAGCAGTCGCAGCGCGGGGCTTACGTACCGCGAGGCGGTGGGTAAACGCTGGGCTTTCACAGGCACACCGATACCCGACTATATTGCGGATATGACCGTGCTGGACGCCGCCGATGTGAATGCGGTGGCCGAACTGGTCGATTTTGTTTTTTGCGCCGTGGACATGAAAAAGGATGAGATTCTCGCGCTGGAGGAGAAATACGCCAAGGCCGAGGTTCCCGTCATCAGCAATAACAGCGCCAACCGTATGACGCCGGATGTACCCATGATGATCCCGGAAATCAACGGCGCGCACGCGTCCATTATCGATGTGCAGCGCAAGCGCCTTGGCACCAAACGTGGCTTTATTGCCGTTAAGCCTAACTGCAGCATCCAGAGCTATGTGCCTGCCCTGTGGCCGCTGCTTGATTTTGAGCCGCAAAAGCTGATTGTTTGCACGTATCAAGCCATTAGCGGAGCGGGAAAAACGTTTGAAACCTGGCCGGAAATGGTGGATAACGTCATCCCCTACATCGGGGGAGAGGATGAGAAGAGCGAGCGCGAGCCGATGAAAATCTTCGGCCACATCGACAACGGTCAGATCGTGAACGCGCAAACCCCGGACATCAGCGCGCAGTGCCTGCGTGTGGCCTGCACCGATGGTCATATGGCGGCGGTGAGCGTTCAGTTTGCCAAAAAGCCGACGATGGAGCAGATTTTGGAACGTTGGGCGCATTGCCACCCCGCCACCGAAGGGATGGGTTTACCCAGCAGCCCGGAAACGTTCCTGTATTACTTTGATGACCCAAGCCGTCCGCAAACGCGCCTGGACCGGGATTTTAGCCGGGGTATGGGCATTACCATCGGTCGCCTGAGGGAAGACAAGGTGTTTGACTACAAGTTTGTATGCCTGAGCCACAACACGGTGCGCGGCGCGGCCGGCGGCGGAGTGCTCAGCGCGGAATACCTTTATAAGCTGGGCTACATTCAGGCGAAATGACATAACCCCGCCGTGATTTGCATGGGCGGGTACGGATACCGTCGGCGCGCGCGCCGGGCGGTTTTTCGAGTAGCTTTTTGGAACCGGTATGCCTGAGAGGAGGCGGAACCCAATGACTCCTTTGTTTCGGGGCAGCGCCGTGGCGCTGGTAACGCCGTTTGACAACGGACGGGTGGATACCGCGGCGATTGAGCGCCTTGTGGAAATGCAGCTTGCGGGCGGCACGGCGGCGATTGTCGCTTGCGGCACAACCGGCGAGCCTACCACCATGAATGCTGAGGAACGGGAACAAACCGTGCGCACGGTGGTAAAGGCCGTGGCTGGCCGCGTGCCGGTGATTGCGGGCACGGGAACCAACTGCACCCAGAATGTAATTGATACCGCCAAACGGTATGAGGACCTCGGCTGCGCCGCGCAGCTGGTGGTAACCCCTTACTACAACAAAACGTCGCCCGAAGGGCTGTACCGGCACTTTATGGCGGTTGCGGACGGGACACGTTTGCCGATTATCATTTACAACGTGCCCACCCGCACGTCCATGGATATTGGACCCGATGTGCTGGAACGGCTGGCCGGCGACGAGCGGTTTGTGGGCGTGAAGGAAAGCAGCTATAACATTCCGTTTGTCATGGAAAAAATCCGCCGTGTTGGCGACAAAATTGCCTTTTTCAGCGGGAACGACGATACGGTGATCCCCATGATGGCGCTTGGCGCGCAAGGCGTGATCAGCGTGGTTTCCAACCTGCTGCCTAAAACCGTGGCGGATATGGCTAAGGGCTGGCTTGCCGGCGAGCACGACGCGGCGCTTCAGACGCAGTTGAGGCTGATGCCGCTCATTTGCGCGCTGTTTGCGGAGGTAAGCCCCATCCCATGCAAAGCGGGGATGGAAATGATGGGTCTTTGCGGCGGCGAGCTACGCCTGCCACTGGTGCCCATTGCCGAGTGCAACCGCGCCAAACTTCGCGATGCGCTGGTCGCCTTGGGCGTGCAGGTTTGAACAACGGATACGGCTTTGGGGGTTTGCCCGCAGGCATGGCTTAGGCGTAAAGCGCGGCAAAGCCCGCATACGATATGGTTTACCGCTGGAGTGGCAAGGCGCGCGGCATCGGCGATACCGACCGCCGCACAGGAAAATCGCATAGGTTTTGCGTACCTGCCTGCGGCGGCGTAAAACCAACACAAAGGCCGGGCGTTTGCCCGGCCTGTTGAATAGGGAGGCGACTGTATGAAGTTGATTATCGGCGGCGCGTTGGGGCGCATGGGTCGGGAACTGGCAAAGGCGGCAGCCGAGGCTGGCGTCGAAGTGGTTTGCGGGGTGGATGTGGCCTACCGTGGGCAGACGATGGATTTTCCCATGGTGACGGATTACCGCCAGGTAAAGCAGGCGGCGGATGTGCTGATTGATTTTTCCAATGCGAACGCGCTGACCAACCTGTTGGCGCTTGCTGTGAATGTGGGTATGCCGCTGGTGCTGTGCACAACCGGCTATACCGAGGAGGAGATTACCGCGATTGCCGAGGCGGCGAAGCTCATCCCCATCCTGCGCAGCGCGAACATGAGCCTTGGCATCAATGTAATGCAGCAGCTGGTCGCCATGGCGGCGCGCGTGCTGGGTGACGGGTATGATGTGGAAATCATCGAAAAACACCATCGGCAGAAGCTGGATAGCCCCAGCGGTACCGCGCTGATGCTGTATGACGCGGTAAAAGCGACGCGAACCAATGAGCCCACGGCGGTGTATGGCCGTTGCGGCCGCTCGGCAAAGCGCGCCGGAAATGAGATTGGCATTCACGCGATTCGCGGGGGAACCGTCACCGGCGAGCATGAGGTGGGCTTCTACGGCAACGCAGAGGAACTGCTGATTACCCACCGTTCCGAAAGCCGTGCCCTGCTTGCGGAGGGTGCGCTTCGCGCCGCGCGCTATCTGGCAGGGAAGCCCGCCGGGCAATACACCATGCGCGATGTGGTTGCGGAAATGTTGGCAAAATGACGTTTCCTGAGGCAGCAAGCCGCCTGGCACGCAGGCGCGCCGTGAGCATTCTTTTGAAAAGCAACGATGCAAAACCCGTCCTTTGCGTTTGTGGCAAGGGACGGGTTTTCGCTTGGAACGGTCTGAGGCTGTTGCAGCGCGTGGCGACAGCCATGCGTTTGTTTGCACTGGTCTGGCGGCAAAAATTCTCTGGGGGAGATATTACCTGTTCCTGCGAGCGTGGGTTTGGGGGGATCAGCTTATGATTGGTACAGCTTCAGCCAACCTTCGCTAACCGTATCCCAGGAGTACTTCTTTTTGAGCATGGCGCGTTTTTCTTTTTCGTCCGCGGGGAGCTCGTTGTTTAAGGTTTGGTGCAACAGTTCCGGCACTTGAGCAAGCTCGCTGAAAGGCGTGGTGGAAATGCCCAGCTCCTCCAGCTGCGGATAGCGCAGCCAGTTGGCTTGCAGCACCTTCGCGCCGGCATACAGGTACTCCTGCAGGCTGGCGGAAAACGCGTCGGTGGGGATGGCGAGCACAAACGCGTCCGCAGCCAGGCGCAGGTAAGCGGTTTCCGTGCCATCCATGAACTCGGTCAGCACCAGTGTGCGGCAAGGCAAGGCTTCGGCAGCTTCGCGCACGGTATCAAAATAACTGTCGTCAAAGCTGCCATAGGTCATCTGCAACACCAGCGACCAGCCGCGAAGCGTTTCCTCCGGCAGGGTTTTGAGCCCCTTGAGCAGCTCCAGATGCTTGTGTGTGGGCGATGCGTTATAGCCAAGGCATATCACCGGTTTATCGGCAGGCAGGCCGAAATGCTCCTTACAGGCGGCTTTGTCGGCAAGCTTGCGCACGCGGTCAATGTCGTCGTACACGGTTTGACCAAAGTACACCAGCGCGGTTTTTTGCGAGGCAGCTTCCCCAAATACTTCGCGCACGCGCTTGATGTGCAGCGCAGAATGCACCGTGATGTGGTCGCAGGCTGCCAGATACCGCTCCATGCGCCGCAAATCCACGCCGGTGGAGCGGAGAAGGTCGCTGCCCCAAAAGCTGCAAACCCACTTCGCCTGCGGAAACGCGCGGTGTAACCGATACCCAAGCGCCAGGTCGCGCTGGCTCAGGTAATGGTTATGGATGGCGTCAAACGGCCCGTAGCGTTTCAGTTTGTTGGCGTTCATGGCGATGCGCGCCCACATGCGAAGGCGGGGGATGCGCCGCACCACCGGCAGGGTATGCGCGTCGTTATACACTGTTACGCCGTTTTCGCGGTAATACGCGTCAAACCGTCCGGTTTTCTCCCAGATTGGGAAAATAACAACTTCCCAACCGTTGGGTAACAGCAGGTTTTCCACATACCGTTTGGACCAGAAGCTGCCTACGTCCGTTATCAGCAGGATTCGTTTGCTCATGTGCGATCTCCTTTATCGGTGGTTTGCGCCGCTTTGCGCTTGAGCGCTCCCGCGCCTTCCCGAACCACCTGTTGTAAAGTTCCCCAAAGGGCGGCAATTTCCCTGCGAAACAGGAACAGCGCCAATCCGTAAATCGCGATCAGCGTGAGGTATTTTGCGAAAACCAGATCCCGTAGCAGGTAATTGGCAACCGCCGCCAGGAGCATCAGCCCCAAGGTGTACCCCAGATAGCGGTAATCCGTAATGGCTTTATAATATCGCTCGCCAACCGCCGTGCGTATGAGCAGCGCGGCGATGGCCGCGCCCGCCGCCGCCATGGCCGCGCCCGCATCCTGAAAGATGGGAATCAGCACATAGCAAAGCACGATGTTAACCACTGCGGACAGTAAGAAGATCAGCGTGTTCCAATAGCTTTTTTTGGCTATGCCGATGCCCATGCCGGTTGTTTCGCTCAGGCAATAACAGATGGGGGTCAGAAACAGGAAGGGGAAGTAGATCACCGAACCCCGGAAACGCGCGCCAAAAAGCAGATACACTGCGCCCTGCAACAGCGTAATGGTGAGCCCAAAGCCGGTAAGCAGGCAGGCCATCATGCGGTGTACGGTAAAAAAGCGGCGCTTGTCGTCCTGATGATAATGTTCATATACATATGGAGCCCAATAGGTGTTAAAGCCGGTTTGCACAATGTTGACGGCCGAGGCCAGCACCAGCGCGGACGTGTACACCCCCACGGCAGAAACGTCCATCAGGTTGCGCAGCACCAGCAGCGATACCGAGGAGTTGAGCCAGGACATCAGCGCCAGCGGGATCAGCGGCGCCGCATAGGCAGACATCTCCCGCACAAACGTCTTATTGGCGCCATGCAAAAAGGATGGGTCAAACCGTTTGCGTTGAAGCACGGTAAAGGTCAGCGTGAACGCTGCCATGAGCGCGGTTAGCAGCAGAATCGACGGTTTGGCCTTCGCGCTTTGAAACGCGATGGCGAGGTACGCCATTTTGGTAAGCACAACCTGCAACACGCCCTGAATGGTGTATAGCTTTGCGTTTTGCTCCATGCGATAGCTTAGCGACAGGTAGCGGAACTGAATCAGGCAGAACCCATACACTGCCATGCACACAAAAACCCCGAAATCCGGCTGGACCATGACCTGCGCGCTGATGCTCCGCCAGCCGAACACCGCCAGCAGCGCCACCAGCAGCCCAAACCCCAGCGAGGTTACGGCGCAGAAGGTGAACATGCGCCTCGGGCTGTTACCCCCGGGCGGATCGCGAAAAAACCGCACGTACGCCTGATCGAGCCCCAGGTAGCACGTGGCGGCAAACAGGGTGGCAAAAAGGCTGAACATATTCAGCTTGCCCATTTCGGCCGTGGTATACAGCCGCGTGGCAATGGGTGAAGCGATCAGCCCGATTGCAAACGCGATCCAGGTGGTAAGGGAGAAGCCTACCATGTTTTTCAGGAATTTCTTTTTTGAGCCTTCCAAGTGGCATTGCCCCCTGTGCGGTTTACTTTGGCACCGCGACGCAAAAAGCGGTTTCCTGCGCGTCGCTTGATACGGTAACGCTTCCGCCGTATTCCTCCACGGTTTGGCGCACAATGCTCAGCCCCATGCCGTGACCTTCGCCCTTGGTGGTCACGCCCGCTTCAAAAATGCTCTCCCGAAGCTCCCCTGGGATCGGCGAGCCATTATTGGCAACGGTAAAGGTGTAGGCGCGCAAATCCTCCGCAATGGTAATGCGCAGCACCGGTTTTTCCACGCCTTTGAGGGCGTCCAGCGCGTTGTCAATCAAGTTGGCCAGCACCCGGCATAGTTCCCAGCCGGGTATGGCAAGGCCGTCGAGCGAGCTTTTCATATCCAGCTGTAAATCCACCCCGTGCTCGGCGCACGCGCCGGCTTTCACCTGCAAAAGCGCGTTGACCGGTGTGGATTTGGTGCGCAGAAAGCTGGCTACCGAGCGAATTTCGCCATACACTTTCTCCAGATAATCCGATGCTTCGGCGTACTCCTTCATTTCCATCAGGCTGTAAACGACCTGCAGGTGGTTGAGAAAATCGTGCCGCTGCGCGCGCAGGGTGTGGTTCAGGTTATCCATCTGGGTGTTGGTCTGCTCCAAATCCTCAATAAACCGCACTCTGCGGCGGGTGAGCAGCGCCTCCCGCACATCCAGAAAAGCGCCCCAGCAGGCCATCAGGCTGCCAAGGATTGCCATGCCCTGTATGGCGTAATGGTTGGCTACGGTTATATCAGCCAGCAGCACATAAATCACAAACCCTGCCAGCACCACAATTTCGGACACGTTCACAATCACGGCATATAAGGACGCTTTGCTGATGTCCAGTTCTCTTTTTGCTATACGGTTCACGGCTCCGTTAGCCCTCCCATCCTGCGCTCCATACGCGCTTTCAGCTTGGCCTCATTCCCCAGATCGCCGGGGCGGTAATAGATGCGATCCTCATACCCCTGCGGCATGTAGGTCTGCCGCACATAGTGACCGGGATAGTCATGCGGGTAGAGGTATGCGGGGGTTTTGCTGTGGGGAATCTGGTAACTTTGATCACGCAGGTATTCCGGTACAGCCGAAAACCCGCCTTTCTCCGCATCGGCCATCGCTTCGCCCAGCGCGGCGACTACGCTGTTGCTTTTCTCCGCAAGGCAAATGGCGATGATGGCTTGCGCGATAGGTATGCGCGCCTCGGGCATACCCACCACTTCCAGCGCGTTGGCGGCAGCATGGGCCTGCAGCATGGCGACGGGGTCGGCAAGCCCCACATCTTCGCTGGCATGTACAATAATGCGCCGCACAATCAGCTTGGGATCAACGCCCGCGTACAGCAGGCGGGCAAACCATAGCAACGCCGCATTCGGGTCGCTGCCGCGCATGCTTTTAATAAACGCGGAAAGCATATCGTAATAAAGGTCTTCATCCAGCTTGAGAATGGGTTTTTGCACGCTTTCCTGCGCCACCGCCAATGTGATGCGGCGGCTGGGCGTGGCGTCATTCCCACCCTCGGTTGTTTCCGGCGTAGTGAGAAAAGCCAGTTCCAGCGCGGAAAGCGCCGTACGCACATCCCCGCCCGCAACGCCGGCAATATAGCGCAGCGCGCCATCCTCACAATCGACCGCGTAACGGCCATAGCCGCGCTCCGGGTCGCGCAAGGCGTTTTGCAACGCTGCCATTACATCGTCCACGGTGAGCGGCTCAAAGGCGAACACGCGGCACCGGCTGACGATGGCGGGCGTCATGCTGGCCATGGGATTTTCCGTTGTGGAGCCGATAAAACGTATCAACCCGGATTCGATGGCCGGTAAAATGCTGTCGCTTTGCGATTTGCTCCAACGGTGACACTCATCCAGCAGCAGGTAAGTCGCCTTGCCATAGCGGGTGCGGCGTTCTTCGGCTTCCTTGAGCACTTTGCGCACATCCGCCACGCCGCTGGTAACGGCGTTAAGCTTTTCAAAGGCGCTGCCCGTCATGTTGGCGACAATTCCGGCCAGCGTGGTTTTGCCGCAGCCGGGAGGACCCCAAAAAATGCTGCTTTGCAAACGATCGGCCAGAATGGCGCGACGAAGAAGCCGCCCTTCACCTACCAGCTTTTGCTGGCCGATAAACTCCTCCAGCGTTCTGGGGCGCATCCGGTCGGCCAGCGGGGCCTGCGTTGGATGGTTGTCCATGGCGCTCCAAAGGGTTTGTTGATCCAATCCGCTCATAATAAATCGATGGTCGCGCTCAAGCCCGTGTCGTTAAGCGAAAACAAGGCCGGCGTATTGCCAAGCGCAAGCACCGCGTGGCTGATGGCAATGCCAAGGTCCAGCTGCTGCGCGGCGCGGGGCACGGATATTTGCAGCCGTGTGTCCCCTTGCGGCTGTATGCGCCAGGGTTGCAGGTTCATAGCGCTTGGGGCGCTTTGCACATAGAGGGCGATTTCCCGAAAAACAGGGTTCAGGGAGTTAAAATCTGGGCATAGGGCGGCGATCTCTTTCCGTTTGTGGTGGATCGGCTCCTCCGGTTCCACCTTGGGCACGCCCAGTGGCATCAGCGCGACCATTTTTTTCCCTTCGCGCACTTTAAGCCCCCC
>Ga0183100_1001447_pt1 | contig 11984 bp, 13 predicted proteins | sample Biomet2_FD_127789 | JGI IMG/M metagenome (GOLD analysis project Ga0183100, IMG submission 127789) | Microbial communities from bioreactor (seeded with anoxic lake sediment) at LBNL, California, USA - Biofuel metagenome 2 | ecosystem: Engineered > Bioreactor > Anaerobic > Unclassified ...
TGCTTGATGCTCTCCTCGAAATGGCGAATCGTAGACATGGTCTCGTAAAATTTCCCGGCCTGTTCCTGGGTATATGCTGCCTGTGCAGCCTTGGTGGTTGCCATAGGAAAAACTCCCTTCTGCCGACTTTTATCGGTTTTTTGTAAAAAATGTAAATTTCTTGAGCTAAATTTCACCAAATTGTCAAATTTTTCACTCGTGCGATTCTGAAAAAGCGTGGCGACAGTCGCCTGTAGCCACGCTCTTCCAATTAACGCAACTTAAAAATATTCGTAACTATTTTCCAGAGATTGGATACTTACTTCGTGAAGGCAGCGATCAGCTCAGGAGTCAGCACGCTGGCGAAGTCGTCATAGCAAGGCTGAGCGGCTTTCTTGAACTCTGCGGTGGCCTCAGGAGTCAGCTCAGTAACGGTGATACCGGCGGCTTCCCACTTCTTCAGGATAGTCTGATCCTGCTCACGCTCCAGCGCGCGCTGATTCTTGGCAGCCTTCTGGCCGCACTCATCAACGATCGCCTGCAGTTCAGGAGACAGAGAATTGTACAGATCGCCGTTCATGCAGAAGAAGATGCAGTCATACACGCCCGTCCAATAGGTGACATACTTCTGGACCTCGGAGATAGAGGCGCCGTCGGCGGTGGGCAGGGGGTTCTCCTGTCCGTCATAGGTGCCGGTCTGCAGGCCGGTATAAACCTCGGACCAGTTGGCATTGGCCCAGTTGGCGCCCCACTTTGTGTACTCGGCGTTCAGCAGCTCAGAACCGGCGACACGGAGCTTCAGGCCCTTCATGTCAGCCAGGCAGGTGATGGGACGCACGCTGTTGGTGGGATGACGGAAGCCGTTTTCACCAATACCCAGCAGGTGCAGGCCCTTGCTCTCGACGACCTCGCCAAGGGCCTTGCCGCCGGCGCCGTCCATCTTCGCATCAACATCGTCAACGGAATCAAACAGGAAAGGCAGGGAGACCACGTTCAGACGCGGATCGAACGCGGAATAGATCAGGTTGGAGTGAGCGGACAGCTCCGTGGTGCCGTCGATAACGGCCTGAATGCCCTCGGACTGGTTGCCGGCAGTCAGCTGGTCGGCAGCATAAACCTCAACCGTGATGGCGCCACCGGTGGCGTCCGACACCATCTGACCGAAGTCACGGCCCATGTCCGCCCAGCAGGTGTTCTCCGTGGCAGAGCAGGCAAACTTCCAAGTCGCCTTCTCAAATTTGGCGCCGCTAGAGGCAGCGCTGGAAGAGGAACTGCCGGAAGCAGCGGGAGTGGAGGCAGCGGGAGTGCCGCCGCCGCAGCCAGCCAGCAGCGTGGCGGTCATAGACAGAGCCATAGCCAGTGCAAGAAACTTTTTCATGGTTTTTCCTCCTTAAAATTTTGGTCGCGTAATCAAGTTGCGTTATCTGAAATCACTCATGTGATGGCAGATCCTTGGAATCAGGTCGCAGCACCCAGGAACACAGTGGAGAAGAAAGGAACATAGGTAACAATCAGCAGCGTGACGACGCAGGCGATAATCATAGGCCACACCGCTCTGGCAATCGTCTCAATCGTGACCTTCGTCTTATCCTTGACATCCCTCAGCTTGTCGCTGACTCCGATGGCCACGAACAGATTCACGCCTACGGGCGGAGTCACCTGACCGATCGCCAGGTTCACGGTAGACAGAACGCCAAAGTGAATCGGGTCGATGCCCAGTTGCTGCGCCACGGGGAACATGATGGGGATAAAGATGTACATGGCGGAGTTGGCGTCTACGAAGCAGCCGGCGATCAGGAAGATCACGTTGACAATCAGCAGAAACACATACTTGTTGCCGGCGATATTCAACAGCAGATCCTGGGCCGCTCCGGAAATACCGTGGACCGTGCAGATGTAGGAAAACAGCGTCGCACCGCCGATGATGAGCATGATGCCGCCGGTGGTCTTGCCGGAGTCGACCAGCAGGTCGTACAGATCCCGAAGCTTGACCTCATGGTAGATGAACACACCGACGATCAGGCCGTATACCACGGAGACGGCAGCGGCCTCGGTGGGGGTGAAGATACCGCCGTAAATACCGCCCAGAATGATCACAGGCATCAAAAAGCCCCAGAACGCAGAGAGGAAAGATTTCCAGCGCGCACCCCAGGAAGCTCTTTCGCGGGAGGCCTTCAGTCCCTTGCGGCGGACTTCGATCATGATGACCACCACCAGTGCAATACCCATCATAATGCCGGGAAGGATACCGCCCATGAACATGTCGCCCACGGAAACACCGGTAATGGAGGCGTACACCACGAACGCGATAGAGGGCGGAATGACAATGGCAATCGAAGAGGCCGTCGCCATCATGGCGGAAGAGAAAGGCGCGGAGAAACCGCCGCGGTTAATCATGGCGGGGATCAGGATGATACCCAGTGCCGCCACGGTGGCCGGACCGGAACCGGAAATCGCGCCGAAGAAGCAGGCCACCACAACGCACACAATGGCGATACCGCCGCGGCGGTGTCCAATGCAGTCGTCAATGAACTGGACCAGACGCGTGGAGATTCCGGCCTTTGCCATTATGTTGCCGGAGAGGACAAAGAACGGGATTGCCAGCAGCAGGAATTTTGCCATGCCGTTATAAACATTGGTGGGGACCACGGAGAGCTTGTCTCCGGAATATATCATCGCCAGAATGGACGAAAGACCGAGACTTGCGCAGATGGGGATGTTCAGAAACAGCATAATGAAAAAGGAACCAAACAAAATCAGGTTGATCATCAGTCGTTTCCTCCTTCCTCTTCAGATTTTACGCAAGGCGCGTTTCCGGCCAGTACATCGACACAGAATTCAATGGTGTGCAGGATCAAGAATACGCAGCCGATAGGCAGGAAAATGGTGAATACCCACTCGGGCCAGCCAAGGGAAAAGGTGTGCTTGCCGTTGGCCATCTGGGTCAGGACCTTGTCGATGCCGGTCTTCAGCAGCAGGACCCAGAATAGTGTGTTGGCCACTGTGATGATCAGCACAAATACCTTTTTCCCTCCAACCTTCATCCGGTCAAAAATCAGGGACAGACTAATCAGGCTGCCCTCCCGTGCGCACAGCGCGCAACCCAGCATGATCATCAGAACAAACAGGTTGATAACCAGCTCCTCGGTCCAGGCAAACTGACTGTTGCTCAGCTTTCGGACCAGGACATTTGCGAAGGTGATCATGGTTACGAAAGCCAAAACCACACTGAGAACAACCTTCTCAATTCCAGCAATGACATCCATGATCTTTTTGTAGACACTCATTTGATCAATCCCTCCTGTTGATGCTGCGGTCTTTCTATCAGAATATTTATGCACCATTTTCGGATAGTCAGTCATATGCTCCAAATGCGGCGCAGGAAACTATTCTTCAGTCAGATCCGCTCCACAGAAAATTTTGAATTTTCTGCTAACGTGGACAAGTATAACATTATTACGTTAAAATATCAACTTAATCCTTATTTTATTTGTTTTTTTCAGCACTTTACATATAATTTTTAGTCAAAAAGAGTACTTTGCACAAATTGCGTTTTTTCAATTTTTCTTGGCATTTTCTAAATATCGTGCTATACTGGCAGTAGCTTAGCCTCGTCCTAAAATGAAAATTCATGCGATTTTTTATACAAAGGAGCACCTGTAATATGCCTATATGCCAGATCACGCTCAGTGCCAACGCCGGCGTGGCCCTGCAGCTCGGCGGCATCCGCCTATGGGTGGACGCCCTGCACGATAAAGCCGTCTCCGGATTTTCCACGCTCTCTCCAGAGCTTCAGGCCGCCGTGGCAGTTCATCCGGATTTTGCGGAGCCGAACCTGATCTTTTATACCCACTGCCACCCGGACCATTTCTCTCAGCGTCTGACCCAGCTGGCGATTGAACAGTGGCCTTTCGCAAAGGCAATCCTGCCGGAACGGCAGTTTGAAAATCAGCTTCTTCTCTCCCGTCCCCGGGAGCAGCTATTTCTGCCCGAGTTGTCCGTTCAATTCATCCGCCTGCCGCACGAGGGGGAACAGTACGCAAACGTAGCTCACTACGGGTGCCTTCTTGACGGGAGTGGTTTTCGGGTTTTGATCCCCGGGGACTGCGCCGTGGCCAGTCCCGCCCTGCGGGAGTTCCTGCAGGAGACCGGCCCGGTGGACCTGGCTCTGCTGGACTTCCCATGGATCACGTTAAGTAAAGGGAGACGGTTCATTGAGCAGTTCATCCGGCCACGCTGTCTGGCGGTATATCATCTGCCCTTTGCGGCGGATGACATTTTCGGCTATCGCCGGGCGATCTTCAAGGCCGCGGAACAGGTCCAGGTGGAGGACCTGCGGCTGTTTCTGGAGCCGCTTCAGCGAGAAACCTTTGAATAGATCTCCGGGGACGCGCTTTGCGCGTTCCCTTTTGTTCACACCAACATGGTCAGCGGCTTTTCCAGCAGCCGTCTCATGGACCGCAGCAGATCTGCCGCCTTTTCATCGCTCACCGCGCCGGGGTCGTATGCCAAATGTATGCGCACATGTCCGTCCGTGGGGTCCCCTACCGCCATGGCGGCGGTTTCATCGGATTTCAGCGTGGGCAACACGCCCTCCATGCCGTTTCCGGCAAACCGAACCGGCACGTTCAGCCGGGCCGCGGCCCGCTCCGTGAACACTGGGAAAGTCAGCGCGCCGTCCAGAGTTTTCAGGGCCGCCAGCAGCTCGCTTATGTCCGCCGTGGTATAATATCCGGCCATCACACCGCAGGATGGCTTTTCCTCCGACTTTGACGCCGCCTCCACGTCCCGCCAGACAATCCGCCCGTTAGGGCCGGTACCGGTCAGGGGCTCCAGCATCACGCCCAGCTCTCTCGCCGTTTTCCGGGCGTAGGGCGACACGTGAAATCTTGTTCTCTCTACCATACGCGCCTCCCTCAGCGGCCCAGCGTCTTTTTGACGCAGGATACGATGTCCGCCGGATGGGGAAATTCCGCGTCCTCCAGCACCGGAGAGAACGGAGAGACCACGTTCAGCCCCGCCGCGCGGCCCACAGGAGAATCCAGTTCGTCAAACAGTTCCTCCGTGATCTGTGCGGACAGCTCCGCGCCCACGCCGCCGCGCTTTACGCCCTCTTCCACAACAATCACGTTGTGCGTCTTGCAGACGGAGGCTTTCACGGTCTCCCAGTCCAGAGGCACCAGTGTCCGAAGATCCACAACCTCCGCGTCGATACCCTCCACCGCCAGAGTCTCAGCCGCCTCCAATGCGAAAAAGACCTGCCGGGACCAGGTAAGAATGGTCACGTCTTTGCCGGGGCGCTTGATATCGGCCTTGCCAAGAGGGATGAGATACTCGCCGTCCGGAATCTCTTCCTTCCTTGCGTAGAGCAGCTTGTGTTCCAGAAATACCACGGGATCGTCATCCCGGATGGCAGCCTTTAAAAGGCCCTTGGCGTCCGCCGCCGTGGACGGGCAGACCACCTTCAGTCCGGGAATATGGGTAAACAGCGCTTCCAGGCACTGGGAATGCTGTCCGGCATTTCGCCGTCCCGCACCCATAGGCGCTCGAAAAACCACAGGAATTTTTACCTGTCCGCCGGTCATGTACCGCAGCTTTGCCGCCTGGTTCATCACCGGGTCGAGGCACACCGTGATAAAGTCGTCGTACATCCACTCCACCACGGGCCGCAGACCTCTCATAGCCGCGCCCACGGCAATGCCGGTGAAGCTGGACTCGCTGATGGGCGTGTCGATCACCCGGTCGGAACCGAACTCATCCCGAAAGCCCTTGGTAATGGCGAACACGTTGCCCATAACGCCGACGTCCTCGCCCAGAAGAATTACATTTTCGTCCCGTTCCATCTCCTCGTGAAGCGCCTGGCCGATGGCCTTACTGACGGTGAGCTTCATCGCAGCACGCTCCTTTCGTTGTCGGAGGAATAGACGTTGTCAATGACCGCCGCAGGGTCGGGGTCGGGAGAGCTTTTCGCAAATCGATATGCGCTTTCGATCTCCTCCGCCACGCTCCGATCGATACTCCCGATCTCCGTCTCTTTCACGCCCAGCTCCAAAAGCCGGGTTCGGGCCTTGTCGATGGGGTCCCTGGACTTTCCTTCAATCAGGTACTCCTTGGGGCGGTATGCCGCAGGATCTCCGCAATAGTGGCCCTGATATCGATAGACCATTGTCTCCACAAGAGAGGGTCCGTCGCCGGAACGGGCGCGTTCCACCGCCCCGGCGACGGTGTGGAAAACCGCTTCAACATCCGTGCCGTCCACGGTGACTCCGGGGATGCCATAGGCCTTCGCCCGGATCGCAAGACGGTCGGTATTGGTAATACGGTGAATCTCCGTGGAGACCCCGTAGCAGTTGTTTTCAAGCAGGAACACGATGGGCAGCTTCCATGTGGCCGCCATGTTCAGCGTCTCATGAAAGGTCCCTTGATTGGAGGCCCCATCCCCAAAGAATGCCACCGTCACCGCGCCGTCGCCTTTGATCTTCGACGCCAGCGCGCTGCCCGCTGCCAGCGGGATCCCCGCGCCCACAATGCCGTTGGCCCCCAGAATACCCAGGTTCACATCCACAATATGCATGGACCCGCCCCGGCCCCGGCAATAGCCGGTTTCCTTTCCGAACAGCTCCGCCATGGACCGGTCCACGCTGGCTCCTTTCGCCAGGCAGTGTCCGTGTCCGCGGTGGGTGGATGTGATATAGTCCGTATCCTTCAGTGCCAGACATGCACCCACGCCGCTGGCCTCCTGACCCATATACAGGTGAATATTGCCTGCCAGTTCGCTGCGGGTAAAGCACTCGGCGGCCCTCGTTTCAAAGGCCCGGATCAGCGCCATCCGCCGATAAGCCTCACGGTACCAGCCCGCTGCGCAGACTGCTTCTTCCGTTTTCAATGAATAGCCCCTTTCTCGCTCATTCCGCACGGAATATCGTATCCAGAATCTCATCCTTCTGAATTCCGCCGAACAGCTCCGCCAATGAGAAACGGTCCAGCACCGCCGCCACATCCTCCCGCCGGAAGGCGCAGCCCTTCAGCGCCTCCGTGAGCTCGTCCAGCGGGCAGACCGAAAGAAAATCACCGTAAAACACGATATTCGCAATGCAGCCCTTCTCCACGGCAATCCTTGGTTCCAGCGTTCCGCTGTCAAACCGGCGCTTATCGGTAAAATTATATCTGGGAGAACGTCCGAAGTTCCACTCCCATGTGTCGTACTTTGTGCGCTTCAATTCCTCCACGGCGGCCAGCTCTTCCTGCGTGAGGGAATCGGCTGTAAGACCACCGCCTGCCAACGCAGTCTTCAAATAGTTCCAGAAATCCGTTATGCTCATTTCCTCGGGCAGAAACTCCCGGATGTTCCCGATCCGGCTTCGGACAGATTTGGCGCCCTTGGACTGGAATTTTGCCGGGTCCGCGTTCAGCGCTCCGGCCACCATACCGGGATTCGCGTCAAACAGCAGCGTCCCATGGTGAAGGATGCGGTCCTTCATCAGGCGCTGGGCAGTTCCGGAAACCTTACGCCCCTCCACCAATATATCGTTCCGACCGGAGGCTTCTGCATTCAGGCCCAAGCCCTTCAGCGCTTCCACAACGGGCTTTGTAAACCGCTCCATAGCCAGGCGCTCGGCATTCCCGGCGTCGGTGATGAAGGAATAGTTTAGATTCCCAAGATCGTGATACACTGCGCCGCCGCCAGTGGTGCGGCGAACCACATGGATATGGTGTTCCTCAACAAAGGTGCGGTTGATCTCCGCCTCGGCATTCTGATTCTGGCCGATGACGATGGTATTGTCGTTCTGCCACAAGAGCAGATAGTCCCCCACCGCTCTGCGGGCCAGCACGGTCTCTTCAAACGCCAGATTGTAACAGGGATTTTGTGATCCTGTTTCCAGATAATTTGTCAGGCTGCTAATGGCACATCCACACCCCTCATCACAATTTGGTCTGACCAACTGCCGGTTACCGGTCTAATGGTATGTTGGTCCTACCATGTAGGTCATAACAACACCATACCATTTCAATCCTCCATAGTCAAGTTCATACATGCGGACTACATGCCAAACTTTTTCCCAATTTATTGTCTAAATGCACAAAGTGTCGAACGTCACTCAATCCCGCTCTGGGAATTTTTCCGAAAACTCCTCAACAATGGCCAGATGGAGGACCATCTCGCGTTTCGCGCGGGCTGCATCTCGATCCATCACCGCCTGATAGATGGCGCGGTGGGAATCCTGAGTCCGTTGTTGATAATCCTGCAAACCAAAGAACCGCCGCCGCACGTCAGCAATCATGCTGTTCACCAGATGGATGGTCGCAGCCAGCATGACATTGTGACTGGCGACAGCCAGTGCATCGTGAAACTCCACGTCGGTCATGTAGTCGTCCGGCGTGGCCTCCAGATGCTGAATCGCCTCATAGATGGCAGACAGGTCGTCCGCCGTGGCCCGCTGGCAAGCCAGCTCTACAATTGCCACCTCGTTGATACGGCGGAACTCATTAAAATCCCTTTGAGTGTCGGACTGATTGGACACGCGGACAAAAGAAATCGCCTTTTGAATGTAATCCGCATCCCGCACGACTACCTTCCGATTACTCCGGTTCTCTATTGCGCCTAAAAACTCCAAAATGGCGAGGCACTCACGCAGAGAACCACGGCCCACGCCCAGGGTCTCTGCCAAATCACGTTCCGAGGGCAACTCCTCTCCCACCTGAATATGGCCGCTGTCAATGGCGTCAATCAAGGCCTTCATGACAAGCTCCGGAATCTTTGGTGGTGCGTATTGAATCTTCTCCAGCTGCATAGCTGTGCCTCCCTTACTTGGTAATACCATATTACCATTGTCTATTTTGACCGTCAATTAAACTATTTAGAGAAAAAGCGATGCTTTTTTTGGAATACCTGTCAAAAATCCGTTATGAAACGATAAAAGCGCCGTTCCTTTGAACGGCGCTTTCTACAGGTATTCATAGGTCATCCGCATCTGTGCGCCGCGCGGCATAAGCCATAGGGGCCAGCAGCGCCGCCACGATCAGAACGGCGGTGAATACGGTAGAGGTGGAGGTCACCATGACACCGGCGATTACCAGCAGACCCGCCGCCATCCAGACGCGGCTTGCAAGCAGGTGAACAGCTTTCCACGCGGCGGCGCTGTGCTCGATTGAGGAAAAACGCAGGGCGATCCGGGAGTCCCTGGGACAGTCCCACATATGACCGCCCAGCATCATCAAAAGCAGACCCAGAACGCAGGGGGTAACAAAGGGCAGCGTCAGGTCTCCTCCGGAGGACTGCAGAATCATACCGCTGCAAAAGAGAACGGATATTATGGAAAAGCCCCACCTGCCCATCAGCCGGACGGCAGGCTTTGGGATGGTCATGCGCTTCTGGTTCGCCATAAGCTGCCCGTGGGCAATCAGGTCCATCAAGCACATGAACCCCGGCAGGCCAAAGGCCACCACCCAGCGGGGAATGGAGTCGTCCTTTCCGTTGCTGCCGATCAGGCCGCTGGACACAATCTCCGGAATGTCGTTCCACAATCGCGCACCCAGAATCATAGGCAGGGCGCAGGCGATCAGTGTCGCAATCAGCAGCGCCAGTGCCTTTTCTTTTGAGACCTGCCTGCCGAAGAGCTTCGCACCGGCAATCTCCGCCTCCCGCTCCGCTGCGGTCTGTTGGTTTTTCTTTGCTTTTCGATTGCTCATAGTAAAAATAGATCCTCCTTCAAGGCCCCGTGTGCCGCAAGCTGCAGCGGGTGCATCATATCATATCTCCGAAGGATTGTAAAGCGAGACTCCGACGCCTCGGTCCTGCCTTTTTCAACGGTAATCGAACACGCCGGCCATGGTGTTTGGCCGGCCCATCCGTAGAAGCAGAGAATCAGAAAACGCAGGCCTCTTGTTCAGATTCTGCTTAGCTTTTTAGAAAAGCCGTCTTTCCGCTCTCCCCTTCTGCCATATCCGGGGCAACCCCTTCCTTCCGCGTCGGAATCTGCGCCAGCACCACTGCTGCCAGCATCAAAATGCAGCCCAAATCCTCTCTGCCGCTCATGCGGTCCCCCAGGAGCAGGGCCCCCGCCAGCGTGGCAAACACGGACTCCAGACTCAGAAGCAATGACACCACCGTGGGATTTGAGTCCCTCTGCGCCAGGATTTGCAGCGTATACGCGACGCCGCTGGAAAAAATGCCAACGTACAGGATGGGCCACGCGCACTGGCGCAGCGCCTCCCACGAGGGCTGCTCCCATGCAAGCATTCCGACGGAGGAAAAAATCGTAAGCATCAAAAACTGTGCGCAGGACAGCTCCACGCCGTCCACCCGCTTCGTGAAATGGTCGATGATCAGAATGTGGGCCGAGAAGCAGAGGGAGCACAAAAAGATATAAAAATCACCCTTGGAAATGGAGAAATCCTCCTGGATACACAGGCAGTATAGCCCAACTACCGCCAGAGTCACGCCGGCCCAGACTGTTTTTCCCGCTTTCTTTTTCAAGAAAACGCCCAGAATGGGAACAATCACGATATACAGCGCCGTGATGAAACCCGCTTTTCCTGAGGTGGTGGTCTCAAGGCCTTTTTGCTGAAGATTGGTCCCCAAGGTCAGCACCACGCCGCAGCACAGTCCGCCCAGCAGCAGATCCCTGCGATGATTGGGACGGGGCTTCGCCTGAGCGTGAAAATCCTTTTTTCGCCGGGCGCGGAATGCAATACATAAAATCAGTAAAAATACGAACGCGATAGCCGACCGGGCCGCATTGAAGGTGAATGGCCCCACATAATTCGCACCCACACTCTGCGCCACGAAACCCGTTCCCCAGATGAAGGCCGCCAGCACCGGCAGAACGTTCTGGCGGACGAATTTGGTTTTCTGCATAATACTTGCTCCCACTCTCTAAAAATGATAGAATAGCCGTATCTGCTGACGTAGCGTATTCATCTCTTTACAAAATGCGCCATGAAATTATAGTTTAACATTGAGGTAAGAAAATGGCAAGCTTTTCCCGGGAATATTATATGGGTGACACGGTGGATATCGCCCGCAGTTTGCTGGGCAAGACGCTGGTACGGATCTATAACGGTCAGCCTCTCGTCTGCCGCATTACGGAGACAGAGGCGTATGTGGGCCGTTGTGACAAGGCCTGCCATGCCTACGGCTATCACCGCACCGCTCGAAACACCGTTATGTTTGGCCCGCCGGGCCACGCCTATATCTACTCCATTTATGGAATGTATTACTGTTTGAACCTTGTAACGGAGCCGGAGGGCGAACCGTCGGCGGTCCTGATTCGCGGGCTGGAGGCTCTCTCCGGTGAGGAGATCATCCGCCGCCTGCGGTTTGGAGATAGGGACGGCGGGAAGTTCAACGCCTATCAGAAGAAAAATTTCCTGAACGGACCGGGCAAGCTCTGTAAAGGTCTATCGCTTACCACCGCAGAAAACGGCTTGGATCTCACGGAAGACGTCCTGTTTCTTTGCGAAAGTCCCAGTGATCTGGGCCTCCCTTGCCCATCCCCTAAGCGGGAGCAAATTTGCGCGGGGCCGCGGGTGGGCATTGATTATGCGGAAGAAGCGAGGGATTTTCCCTGGCGATTCTGGCTGAAAACGGAGGAATAAGAATGTTTTTATTCGATATGGACGGTACGCTGATCGAGTCTAACCGCATCTGGAAGGATGTGGACCGAGAGTTTCTGGCCCGGAGGGGGTTGCCTTACACCCACGCCTATTATGAGGGCGTGTCCCATACCATCATGCCCAAAGCGGCGGTATTCACAAAGGAGTACTGCCATCTCAGCGAGTCCACTGACGAGATCATCGCGGAGTGGATGCAGCTGGCCGGAAATCTCTATGAGCATGTCCCCATTAAACCCGGCGTCCGGGCATATCTGCGCCAATGCAAAGCGGAGGGACGGCGGATGGCAGTGGTCACCAGCAGTGTGCCCGCCCACTGCCGCACCGCGCTGGGACATCTGGAGTTGGAAAAGTATTTTGAGCGCATCGTGTTTGCCCACGATCTGGGACTT
>Ga0183100_1001448_pt1 | contig 11981 bp, 9 predicted proteins | sample Biomet2_FD_127789 | JGI IMG/M metagenome (GOLD analysis project Ga0183100, IMG submission 127789) | Microbial communities from bioreactor (seeded with anoxic lake sediment) at LBNL, California, USA - Biofuel metagenome 2 | ecosystem: Engineered > Bioreactor > Anaerobic > Unclassified ...
CAACCTTTTGATTTCCGGATATGCACCGGCACGAACTATTAGTTCAGTTATAATATCTACGTAGTTTTTAACATGTGTTAAATGCCGGATCTGCTCACCCGGAAGAGAGCGAATGATCTCACTCACATTTGATTCACTGCAAAATGTTTGGTACATCTTCTCTTTTTCCTTCTGGTACAATGTGTCAGTATCGATATAAGCACAAAGAAATTAATACGTGATTACAATATATCAAGACTCAGCACATGCCGTAAAATCTCAGTAATACATGGATCAAATTGCTTTCCTGCTCCCTCTAAAATTGTCCGCAGCGCACATTTTTTACTCTCTTCCAAATAATTACTGTTGCTTTGTATCCGCTCATAGGTTTCGGCTACTGCAATAATCCTTGAAATGAGGGGGATTTCTTCGCCCTTCAGGCCTTTTGGGTACCCCAAGCCGTCCCATCTTTCGTGATGTCCCAATACGCCGTCCGCAAGATCAGCCGTGTCCTCGTATAGGTTTAGAATCCGATAACCCACCGCTGGATGCTGAAGTACTCGTTCCTTTTCTCTCTCAGTTAGCGCCTCTGGGTTCTTTTCGAGAATATCATTGTTCAGCGCAATCTTGCCGATATCGTGCAGATATCCGGCATCGCGAAGTCTTCGAATTTCTTGTTCCGGAAGCCTCATAACTGTACCGATTTCTCCGCAAAGTCTGCTAACCTCCTCTGAATGTTCCTTTTCCCTGGGGCTTTTTTCATGGAGTGAACGGATAATACTTTTAACAGCATCTGCTCCAAATCTCTTGCCTGAGATGTTTTTTTCTTTGTACATCTCATTTTCAGCAATTTTTAATGTCTGTTCAAGTATCTGATAGCTTCGAGTTTTTGTACTTACACCAAGGGCCATACTGCCGCAGATCATTTGGACCTTTTTACGTGAGAACTCGGTTTTCAGCCTATTTGCGATCATCTCAGCGTCTCGAAGTGTGGTCCTGGGCAACAGAATGGCGAACTCATCACCCCCCACACGGGCGGCAACATCACTTTCTCGGCAGGTTTCTTTCAGCACTTCTGCCGCATTTACAATCAGGTTATCCCCAACGGAATGCCCAAAAGCGTCATTTATCATCTTCAGCCCGTTGAGATCTATGTAAATTACGGATATAGGAATATTCTCCTTAGTATCTATCACTTCCATTTCACGTTCAAAGCAGCGTCTGTTTTTAAGGCCTGTCATTGCGTCGTGGCAGCTTAAAAAAAGAATTTTCTCTTCCTCCTGCTTCCGCATGGTAATATCCGAAAACGTGACGACAAAGCCGTCTCTACGTCCGTCTTTCAATCGAGGCATGGCGCGCCATTCGGCGTCGAAGCAACCACCCCCAGCCCGCCAAAACACATCCTCAACCGGTTGGCCGGTCATCCCTGCCTTCAGGTATTCGGTCAGGGGCCGCTCACTCGTGGAGCGCAGCGTCCCATCTCTGTAGCTGTGGTGGACAAGGGACCGAATTTCCTTCCCGAGCATGTCTTCTGCGTTCTCAAAGCCCACAAGGCGTAGGCAGCTTGCATTGCAGAAGGTACAGATGCCTTCAAGATCCGTGCCAAATATACCTTCCGCCGTGGCGTCCAGAATTAGCTGCAACTGATTGCGGTGTTCCTGCAGAGCATCATTTGCCTGCTTTAGTTCTTTTGTTCTCGAAGCCACAGTTTGCTCAAGATTGTTAATAAGAGCCTGCATGTTGTCCGCTACCTGGTTAAAGGCTTCGGATATTCTTCCGATTTCATCATTTCTTATAATTAAGGCCCTCTTATTCAAATCCCCGGCAGCGAACTGCTCCGAGGCGCTTAATAAACCGAACATGGGCTTTAGCAGCTTTCGGCTGATCATAAAAAATATCAGAACAGAGAGCAGGCCCGCAATGCAGACAAGGAACGCAGTTGTGCGAATACTTTGCATCAGCCCCGTTGTCAAAGTCTCTTCTGGAATTGCGGACACGATAATCCAATCTATACCCGGCAGTTTATATTCACAGAAACTTGCAAACAACCCACCGCGTTTTTCTTCTACAAATTGATTGGAATTGCCGGTGTGCAGATACTGCTCGTAAGCCTGTATAATTGCGGGATCCCCAAGAACATCTGCAGTCTTTCGCTCAAGCGTGCCATCCGCAGCAAGCTCATAGTTATCAGCGCCTAAAGAATTGCCAATCAGGCACCTTGTATTATTTTCCATAATAACAACGTAACCGCCATATCCGTCAACGATATTCGTAAGTGTTTTATTCATGTCGGACAGGAGAATGCGCGCGTTAAGGACGGCTTGAAGCTCTCCGTTACTGTTATACACCGGCTGAGCAGCGGATATGGCAAGAACCTTCATGAAGGAGCATCTGTATACTGTGGAAAACACCGGTCCTTTAGCTTGAACGGCAGACTGATACCATTCCGCTGCACGAGGATCGCGCGCTTCCTCACTATTTAAAAAAGTACCTGCGGACATATCTTCGTTCACTGTATAGACCCATGATTCATTACTTGTCTCATGACTGTTTTTTGTGAGTTCCATCTTACCGCTTTGATCTCTGCGCGCTGCGAAGTATTCACCCGTTGGCGTGCCGAAGCCGTAGCTGTAGATATAGTCCGAAAAAGAATGCAGGCTGTCGGTAAGAAACTTGTCGCGGCTCCCGTCATCCGAAACGTTTATTACGCCGTCTTCAAAGAGTTTGCTGTTTACCTCGTTCATGTTCAAGGACGACTGTATGAACGAATTAACCCGGTCTTCAATCTCCGAAGTCATTTTTTTTGCAAGCCCAGCTGAGGATTCTTTCCCGGAAACCTCCCAATTTGAGAACACCATACAGCCAATACCGATAATTGTAATAAGTAGTAACAGAATAAATGTAATTATAAACACCCGTATTATTGATGTAGACCTGTGCTTTTGTGCGTTGTTTGAATGAGTCAAGTCTGATTACCTTCTTTTGTGACAGTCGTATGTATGCAAGTTGACTGATAACGCCTTTTGAATGCAGGGCTATGAAAGAAAGTTGCTCACGTTCTATGAAAGAGTGTGAATAAATTCTGCCACTGTTGTAACGGGCCGATGCAACGCAGCAACGGCCTGTAGATTTATCCCATTTTCTTGGCGATACGTTCAACAATCCAATGATCGTTTATATAGCTCGTAAAATATTTCCCAGGCGTGAGATGTTTGCAGAGTCAGCATCTCACGCCTGCATTTGTACCGATATTCGTTTTTACCGTCAGTATTTTTTCACGCCGCTGCCCGCAAAAGATATTGCTGCTTTGGATGAAGCCGTTTGGTACGGGATTTTCCTCAGTGGCTCTTCGTCCGGAATCGACTCATCTTTTCCAGCAGCAAATTTTTTATTTAACTTGAATACACTGACACAGTCCTTCAAACTGTCGGCCTGAGCAGAAAGTTCTTCGCTGGCCGCCGCACTTTCCTCGGCAGAAGCCGCGTTGCTCTGAACAACCTGCGATATCTGAACAATCCCCTGATTGATCTGTTCCAAAGCCGCCGCCTGTTCGTTTGTAGCGGTGGCGATTGCTCCGACAAGCTCGCCGGCCTGCGAAACCCCTTCCAAAATTTTGCCCAACGCGCCCGCCGTCTCTTTTGCGATGTTCGTTCCGGCATCCACTTTTTGCATGGAAGTTTCGATCAACTCTGTCGTCTCTTTTGCAGCTTGTGCGGACTTTCCAGCAAGATTTCGGACTTCTTCGGCCACCACGGCAAAGCCCTTGCCCGCGCTTCCGGCTCTGGCCGCTTCCACCGCGGCATTGAGCGCCAGAATATTTGTCTGGAAAGCGATATCGTCGATTACCTTAATGATTTTACTGATACTAACAGAAGAAGTATTGATCTCATCCATAGCGCGAAGCATTTCCACCATTTGTGCGTTGCCGGAATTTGCATCCCTTTGAATGCTGGCTGCCAGCGTATTGGTTTTTTGCGCGTTCTCAGCATTCAGTGTCGTTTGTGAGGTGATTTCCTCCATGGATGCCGACAGTTCCTCAACGGAGCTGGCCTGTTCCGTCGCACCTTGAGAAAGTGCTGTACTGGAATCCGCCACCTGCGTTGCACCTGCATCCACCTGATCGGCGGATGTGACAATGGAGGCCGCGAGGTCATGAAATTTTGCCACAAGGTCGGTGAGAGCTTTGCCCATGACATCAAATTCGGATCTTACCGTTATGACAGTGGTAAGATCACCCTCCGCAATTGCCGCAGTCTTTCGAGCTTGCTCGGAGGTGCTTTCCATCACCTTATTAAAGGATAAGGCAAGCGTCCCGACTTCGTCTTTCCTGTATTTCAACTGCAAGTCTTCTTTGCTTAAAACTTTGCTCGCATCAATGTCACCGACTGCCAGCATTTCGCCAAACGCCGCGAACTTTTGCATGGGATTGCTGATCATGCCAGATATAAAACGGCTTAAGACAAAAGAAATCGCAAAAGATATCAAAATTACGGCAATCATCAGGCAGATTGATAAGGTTGCCGACGTTTTTCCGGCCGCGATGTCTTCTTGCGCAAGGGTGACGTCATATTCCGTCAGGGAGGCGAATGCCTTTGTCGTATCATTGACAATGGATTCCGCCTGAGAAATATTGGCCGTCATTTCATCAAAGGATCCACCGGATTTTGCAAGGGACAAATTTTTGTTGATTATTTCCAGATAACTCGCATATGCGGATTTAACAGCGTCCAGATTCTTCTGGTCCTCGTCATTGGCTATTGTGTTACTGTATACCTCAAAGTCTGCTTCTATTGCATCAATATAGCTTTCAACTTTTTTAATGTACTGCTCTTTTGCATTCGCGTTATTTAAGTTAATCTGTAGTCCGATTGTTGTCTTGCCAAGAGCCATAAAGTCCGTTTCCGCCTGGGAAGCGTAGTTTATTCCCATGGTGCATTGATCATAGGTTACCTGCTGATCGTTAGAAAACTTAATCAGATTTAAAATACCTACAATACCAATAACGGTTCCAATAAGGGCAACAATAAAAAATCCGGTTGACAGCTTTCGTGACACTTTCATATTTTCAAAGCGCTTTTTCATTTTTCTCTTTCTCCGCATTATTTGAGTAGTAGTTTTTAAAGCCCCTCTCCAAGGGCCGAGTGTTAAAGATGTTGTTACTTCACAAAAATGTTGCTTTAATCATTGTGTTTCGGAATTCGGACTGATATATGTGATTACATCTGCGCCGAGTCAGTTTCGAACTCACTTCATTCAGCAGCTTTTCGCAGTCGAGCAGCAATGTGATATGGTTTTGGGCTTTCCCGATGCTTCTAACATACCCCCTGTCCGTCACCCGAGCTGATTATGGGCGTAGCGGATCTCTCTCATCCTGAGTTGTCGGCACCTCAAATACGTAATCCACATTCAATCGGGTTGACATGCCACCAATAATGGATAGTAATAACGCAGGTTCTTTCAATACTTGGACAAGACGCACTATGCATGATTCCGCTCAGGTATTCTTTTTTGAACCTCTTCCTAGTGTATTTATAATTTTACTTTATAAAACAAATTAGGCAAGCCCTCTGGGATTTAAAAACAAGATATTTGGCTTTTTACCATATACATAATTTCAAGCGGGAGACATCGCATATTTCGTTAGCACCTTTACATAGTTGCAGAATTTGTGTGTCACACCATAATTTAAATATAAAAAGCATTTGCAAACAACTCATTATGGAAATTGCACATAAATTGACAGAATATTCTTATTGGGTTATAATTTCAACTCAAAAGAACAGAGGATGAAGCCCGTGAGAATTGAATACATAAGATACTTCATTAAAGTAACTCAATGCCATTCAATTCTATCTGCGGCAAAGAAGTTATTTATAAGTCAAAGTACACTCAGTTCCGTAATACACTCTATGGAATCCGAATTGGGTTACCAACTTTTAAATCGCTCCGCAAAGGGCGTAGAATTAACAGAGAAAGGGAGAGAAGCACTTGCCCATATGCAGGAAATAAGCGATGGGTATGACCGAATACTTGAGTTGAATGCAGATTACATCATTGGCAAAAAAGAAAGTATATGTATCTGCGCATATCCATGTTTATGCAGTTATTTAAGTCTAGAACTGTCAAAGCTAATTCTGAGTGAACGATATTCAAACACTATGTTGGAAGTCAAGGACTCTTTGGGGTTAGATAATGTAATTAACGGAAGCGCCGACATCACAATTAGCCACTGCGCGGTGGAAGAATTACCGTATTATAAGCGTATACTAAGAAACTTAAATTATATTATTGAAGAGCTTTTTGAAGATAAGATGTGTTGCTATGTCAATACTGATTCTGAGTTTGCAAGAAATGACGGTATAATGCAAAGCGAGTTGCTTTCTGAACACATAGTTATTTCTCAGTGCTGCTTGAAGCAAATCGGAATAACTGAATTTCAGGAAATTTGCGGGCGTCTTACTGTACTTAATCAACCGGATACGGTTAGGCAGGCGGTTGTCAACGGAACTTCCGTTGGAATAGCACCAGGCTGTTCTTTAATCGGAAATGAATCCAGTAAAGATAATGAAGTTTTTATGGTTCCTATAATTGATACGCCAAGAAAACTTGCCGTATTTATGATTTACAGAAAGAATACCTCCAGCATAGAAAAATTGCTGATTCAGGATCTTAAGAGGATTTTAAAGCTATTTTAACGTTTGCAATGTGAAATTATCGCTATTTTCATATAGTTTATTTCTTTAGAAACAATATATGAGAGATGAAGAAAACCATCCATAGGGTGAGTGTTTTGGTTTATCGGTTGTTCGCGGCTTTCACACAGCCGGATAATTCTTATATTAGAGATTGGCGATCCCTGAACCCACTGCTGAAAAGGCAGCTGGATTGCCAAGTGAGCTGCTGAATCATGCTATAATCCAAAGAGCACGCCATAAAACGAAGATATTGGCTGGAACGGATTACCATGGCCGACAAAATCAGTCTGACGGCAGCGGAAATGCCATCTATCTTTAGGAGCATCAACGGTAACAAGGAAAATATCAGCGACTATACTTGTGTGAGAAAACTCAACAATAGCTCTGCTGCAATTTGTATAACAACATACTATGACAAAGTCGCTACCATAGTAGGCAATAATCTGCAGGACAATAGAGGCGGAATCAACATAAATGGCATCTGGTACACTCGGGCCGGAGCCGCCGCAATGCCGACGATTGAGCATTCTATTTCCGGTGGCCTGCCGAAACACAAAAGCTGTCCCCGGGGCTCCTATTGGTAAGCCCCGGGGCAGTTTTATGAGTGCCTTTTGTCCGAATAATACATAATGCAAGGCTGCGGCGTTACTTTGTTTTTCTCCAACAGCTCCTTCACCGTAACAAACACATATCCCTTTTCTTGTAAAACGTCTATGATTTTCAGCGCAGCGTCAACCGATTCCGGCACGGTATCATGCATAAGAATAATATCCCCTGATTTTACCTGTTTCAGAACTGCCGCAACGTCCTTATCTGTATTTCTTAGCTTCCAGTCCCAGGGGTCAACGGACCATTTCACGAGAGGAACTGTGAACAGCGCTTCCTGACATTGATCTATTTGGCCGAAGGGCGGACGTACCCAATATTCGTCATCACCAAGCAGGCTGCAAAGCTCGGCGTCGGTCTTGGAGACTTCCTCCAATACTGCCTGTGAAGACGCTCCTTGGAGTTTTAAATGATCCCAAGTATGGTTTCCGATTTGATGTCCTTCTGCTTTCATACGCTTTACCAAAGCGGCATTGGGTTCAATTTGCTTACCTACCAGAAAAAAGGTTGCTTTAGCGCCCCGATCACGAAGCCCATCCAGAAGTCGAGCGGTGGTATCTGCTTTCGGGCCGTCGTCGAAAGTCAGAGCAATATATTCTTCGCCTGCTGGAATTTCAACTTGAGAATCCACGGAAATGGCTGTTTCTGAAGCCACCACGCTTCCCAATAATAGGACAGCCGCCACCAGGAATATAATTCGTTGAATCTTCAATGCATCCCATCCTCTTTTCATAAAGGTAGTATGGGCGTATTGAAAATTGTTACACTGTTAAAATTCTGGATGTATTTTGGATGCCCAATACTGCGTGCACACCGCATTTCAATATTGCGGCTGCAAGTGTTTCCCGGAGCCTGCCAATCGGGAAGCTCCGGGAAAGTATAACTTTACCGACAGAAACAGGACCGCCGCCTGCATATTTACAAGCCGATCGCTCATTCTATTTTATTATAAAAGGAAGGAGAATCGTAATGGATTCGAAACGTGCAAAAGAGATCTGTGCATCACAGCATATGGCAAACGTCACTCATATAGGCGTTCCTATTTATATTGACAGCGTTTCTGATGACAAGGGTACCGCAAACATCCACCCGCTCAGCGAGCCGGATGACCATCGAACTGTAAACGTCTCCAGCCTTACAGAAGCGCCCCAATAAGTAAAAGCCCCGCCTCCATCCGATCAGGACAGGGGGCGGGGCGCGTATTATGTGATATTGCCGAGAGGGCATGATTGGCTGCCATTTGGGCAGCTGGGCGATTGCGGTGTTTGCTGGATAATTTGCTGCGGAAGCTGAGGAACTTGCTGCATAGGCTGCTGCATAGGCTGCTGGGCGGGTTGCTGTCCCTGGTAAATATATTGCTGGTTATTAGTTGTACCTGTTGGAACTCGGATGATCTGGCCGACATGAAGGTTGAACGGATTGACGCCGGGATTAGCAGTGATAACGTCCTGCACGCTCACCCCGTATTGATTTGCGATCTTGTAAAGTGTATCGCCCTGCTGAATGATATAGGTTACCATGAGATAATCACCTCTGAGTCAGGATATGAATTGATTACGATGCATGTGATTGATGCGGCGCGGGCCGGGCGCCACATGACGCCCAACTGCTTTGTTGTGCGCTGGAAGCGGGTGTGATATGTACCCACGAAAGCGGAAAAAATGCCGGACGATAAAAAGTTCTGTTTATGTAAAAAAAGGATTGACTTACGGCGCGGAATGCTGTATACCATTTGCAGAATTTCAGTCAGGCACAGACGGCGTGATTGGAATTCAGAGATCAACGTGAGAAAGATGTGATGAAAATGGAAGAAAAAACCGGTGATGTGCCGCTCCCGTCTCACCAACCTGTGGTTGGCATTCTTTTTAACTGTAAACGAAAAACCAACGGCGAGATTCCCGACGCAGAGGCGGAGTACGACAGCATGGACACGGTTTATGCAATCCGCGACGCGCTGGCCTCCTTCGGAATCCAATCGGTTTTGCTGGAGTGCGATGAAACGCTTCCCGAAAGACTGACAGCGGCACATATCGACATTGCCTTCAACATCGCCGAGGGCAGAAGCGGCAGAGGAAGAGAGGCGGAGACGCCTGCGCTTTTGAATCTGCTTGGGATTCCGTTCACCGGCTCGGACGAGACAACTCTTTGCGTTGCGCTTGACAAGGCACTTTGCAAACGCCTTCTCTCCACATATCGCATACGAACTCCCAAGTCTCGGGTTTTTCTGAAGGAGGGGGACATCCGGACGAGGGGCCTGCGTTTCCCCCTCATCGTGAAGCCGAACGCGGAGGGCTCCAGCAAAGGGATCCCGGATGCCTGTGTGGCCTCCGACAGAGCGGAGCTGCATGCGCTGGCGGAGCGGAGTCTGAAGCTTTACGGCGGCCCTGTGTTGGCGGAGGAGTACATTGCAGGGCGGGAGTTCACCGTCGGACTGCTGGGAAACGGCGAGACGCTGCGCGTTTTCCCCCCCATGGAGATCGTCTTCCGCAAAAATACGGATCGGGACTACCGGATTTACAGCTTCGGAGTGAAGCAGGACTACCAGAGCTTTGTGGACTATGAGTGCCCTGCGCGACTGACGCGCGAGCAGGAGGAGGAAATGACAAAAACCGCCCGCCGGGTTTACGAAGCTATCGGCTGTCAGGATTTTGCGCGGGTGGATTTCCGTCTTTCGGACGAAGGCAGACTCTATTTTATCGAAATCAATCCGCTTCCGGGCCTGGCCCCAGGCTATAGCGACTATCCCATGTTGGCGGAGTTTTCCGGTGTGCCGTACAAAGAGCTGGTGTACTCCGTGCTAAACGCGGGGCTCAGCCGCTGCGGATGGAGGCGGTAACATGAAGCGATGCAAGGATTATGCCGCCCATTATCCGAAATGGAACGACTGGAAGTGGCAGGTCTCCAACCGCATTACCACGGCGGACGGGATTGCCGGCTTTCTTGGGATGACGGAGACGGAGAGGAGCGACGTGGGACAGTGCCTCTCGGCGTTCCGCATGGCGATCACCCCCTATTACGCGTCCCTCATCAACCCGGATGACCCGGATGACCCCATCCGCAAGGTCTGCGTTCCCTCCATACAGGAGACCTACCCTTGTGAAGACGACATGGCGGACCCGCTTGGCGAGGTCAGTGAAAGTCCAGTGCCGCACATCGTACACCGCTACCCGGACCGGGTGCTGTTTTTGATTACGCTGCAATGCTCCACTTATTGCCGCTACTGCACGCGCCGCCGCGTCGTGGGGGAAGAGGACCGAATTATTTCTGAGCCGGCGCTGAAAACGGCGCTTGCGTATATCCGGAGCCATCCGGAGATCCGGGACGTGCTGATTTCCGGCGGCGACCCGCTGGTTATGGGTACGGAAAAACTGGAACATATCATCTCTGAGCTTCGCGCCATCCCGCATGTGGACATCATCCGGATTGGCACGCGCGTGCCGGTGGTGCTGCCCATGCGGATTACGGAGGAGCTGCTCACGATGCTGAAAAAGTACCAGCCTATCTGGATCAACACCCATTTCACTCATCCAAGGGAGATCACGCCTGAGTCTGGAAAGGCCTGTGCCACAATCGTGGACGCGGGGATTCCCCTTGGAAACCAGACTGTTTTGCTGCGGGGGATCAACGACCGTACAGAGATTTTGAAGGAACTGTTTTTGAAGCTGGTGCATTTGAGGGTGCGGCCCTATTACCTCTACCAATGCGATCTGTCCCGCGGCATCGGGCACTTCCGTACGACCGTGGACGAGGGGATCGAAATCATGCACGCCCTCACCGGGAATATCTCCGGCTACGCCGTGCCGAAATTTGTGATTGATGCGCCGGGCGGCGGTGGAAAGGTACCAATCAACTACAACTATGTCATCTCCAAAGACGACCGCGAGGTCGTTATGGAGAATTTCCGCGGGGATATCTACCGCTATCCGCAGCCAATCGACCGTCAAAAAACGCGTTGACGCCTTTCTTGCCGTAGCATGACCCCACCGACTGCAGGGTGGACTGAACACGTCTCATCAGGGTATCTTGCCGGGAAAAGTCTGCCAGATGCGCGACTTTCCCCGGCAAGTCATCTAAGGGGCTTATCTCAAGGCGACGTCCCACAGGATAATCCGAGAATCGCAATGACTGAATTGGCCCAATTAGTATATACTATAAACATGTCTAACAGGAGGTATCTGATGAAACAGTTCGGTGGATTTATCAAAACAACTGGAAAAGACCTGTCGCGGGCAATTGTCCGATTTCCACTCACAGTTCTCTGCCTGGCAGGGATCACTGCCGTCTCCTGCTACGTGATTTTTCTGCGCAGCACTTCACCTCTGATTCTGGAGAAATTGGCGCTTACATTTCTGGTTGCAGCGGTTTTGTCCATGGCCGCCCAGTTTGCAGTGGAAAATGTTTCAAAGCTTGGCGCGCTGCGCGCTGCGGCTCACATCGTATCAGCGGCGCTGGCGGTGGGATTTTTCTTTCTTTTGCGGCCCGCCCCCAGAATCGGCCCCGAAATTGGCGTTCGCTCGGCTGTCGCTGTGTTTGCACTGATCTGTGCGATTCTCTGGCTGCCCTCTGTAAACGGAAAGACAGACTTTAATCGAGTCGCCCTGACCCACTTCAAGGCCGTCTTCACATCGGTGCTGTATGCCGCCGTGCTTTCGGGCGGTATTGCAGCCATTATAAGCGCGGTGGACATCCTTTTGTTTCATG
>Ga0183100_1001449_pt1 | contig 11979 bp, 11 predicted proteins | sample Biomet2_FD_127789 | JGI IMG/M metagenome (GOLD analysis project Ga0183100, IMG submission 127789) | Microbial communities from bioreactor (seeded with anoxic lake sediment) at LBNL, California, USA - Biofuel metagenome 2 | ecosystem: Engineered > Bioreactor > Anaerobic > Unclassified ...
CCCAGCTCCACCAGCTCCACCAGCACCCGCTGCGAATAGAACAGCCCGTAGGAGGCCTCCAGGTTGCGCCGCATGTTCTCGGGGATGATGCGCAGGTTCTTGAGCAGCCCGGCCAAGCGGTTGAGCACGTAGTCGGCCAGGATGGTGGAATCGGGCATGATGACGCGCTCCACGCTGGAGTGGGAGATGTCGCGCTCGTGCCAGAGGGGCATGTTCTCCATGCTGGCGATGGCGTTGGTGCGCAGCAGACGGGAGAGCCCGCACAGGTTTTCGGCGCTGATGGGGTTCTTCTTGTGCGGCATGGCCGAAGAGCCCTTCTGCCCCTTGGCGAAGCCTTCCTCGACCTCCAGCACCTCGGTGCGCTGCAGGTGCCTCAGTTCGGTGCACAGGCGCTCCACGCCGCCGCCGAGCAGCGCCAGCGCGGTGAAGTAGTGCGCGTGCCGGTCGCGCTGGATGATCTGGGTGGACACGGGGTCCACGTCGAGGCCGAGGATTTCGCAGGCCTTGGCCTCCAGCTCCGGGGAGAGGTGCGCGTAGGTTCCCACCGCGCCGGAAATCTTGCCCACGCGGATGTTTTCCACCGCGGCGGCGAAGCGTTCGCGGTGGCGGCGGAACTCGGCGTAGAAGCCGGCCATTTTGAGGCCGAAGCTGGTGGGCTCGGCGTGGATGCCGTGGGTGCGGCCCATGCACAGCTGGTTCTGGTGGGCGAAGGCCATGTCCTTCAGCACGCCGAGCACCTTGTCGATGTCGGCCAGGATGAGCGCGCCCGCGCGGGTAAGCAGCAGGGCGTTGGCCGTGTCCACAATGTCGGAGCTGGTGCAGCCGAGGTGGATGAAGCGCGCGCTTGGGCCCACGTTCTCTTCCACGGCGGTCAAAAAGGCGATGACGTCGTGGCGGGTCTTCTCCTCGATTTCGAGGATGCGGTCCACGTCGAAACGGGCCTTCTCGCGGATGGCGCGCATGTCGGCTTCGGGGATGACGCCGAGGCCGGTCCAGGCCTCGCAGACGGCCAGCTCAACTTCGAGCCAGGCGCCGAAGCGTGCTTCCATGGTCCACAGGGCGGCCATTTCCGGGCGGGAGTAGCGGTCGATCATTGTGGTGTATCCGTTTGGTGCTTGCGGTGTTGAACAGGGGCGCGCCTTGGGGGGGGCGTGGCGCGCGGGGTATGTGCGCAACAAAAAGGCAGCTCGTGGCTGCCTTTTTGGTTTACTCTAGCTGGTGGCCGCCGTGCTCGGTGCGGCCGGAGCCGCCGCGGGCGTCTCGGCCGGTTTGGCCGGGCTTGGCGCGGGCTTGGACGAGGCGGCGCTCTCCGTTGCTCCCGAGTAGCCGCTGGCGTACCAGCCGCCGCCCTTCAGCACGAAGGACGTGCTGGAGATGATGCGTTGGGCGTTGCCGCCGCACACGGGGCAGGGGATGTCCCTCTCCTCGTAGTCCTTCTGCCATTCCTCGAAGATCTGTTTGCATTCCTGGCAGTGGTACTCGTAGATGGGCATTTTGACGTTCCTCCAAACCAAAACGGGCCCCATGGGCCCGGAACGGACGGGGCGGCCCGAAGACCGCCCGCCAACCTAACGCCTATTTGCCTTTGGCCGCCGCCTTGGCCTCGCGGATGCGCTCCTTGAGGCGTTCTTCACGGCGCTTGCGCCGACGGCCGATTTCCTTCATGCGTTCAACTTTCTTGTGCTTGCCCATGTGTCCTCCTGGGAAAAGTGCGCGCTGCGCGCTGAATTCGCGGTACCTAGCGCAGATTGCCCATTATGTAAAGCATCCCGGCCCGGCGTCAAGCCCACCCCGCCCTTGACGCGGAACTTTTCAGACCCCATTATCAAGAGGCGGCGGCCATCGCCGCATACACAACGACCCGAGGAGTTTACGACATGGCACGCGACACACACGCCGAGGCGGTGGCCGACATCGCCGAGGTGTTCATGTTTGACCAGTGGCTGCGGCATTACTACGCCGTGGAGAAAGACGGCAAAGTCATGCTTGAGGTTCCGGCGGACGATCTCAAGGATATCTATGAGAAGGAGGCGCACCTCGCCCCCCTTGTCGACATGCTCAACAACGCCGAGATCAGCTACGAAAAGTGCCAGCGCACCGTGTGCGCCTTTGTGGGCGCCCGGTACGACGGCTCCAAGTACGGCCCGGAGGTCATCGCGCGCGCGCTGGACTCCAAGAGCTTCAAGATCGAGCAGTACGTGTTCGGCGTGTGGCTGAAGGGCCACGAGGCCTACCTGGACGAGCGCAAAATGCCCTTTTCCGAATGGCGCGAAATGTACGCGGGTTGGAACAGCCTGGACCAGGTGAAGGAATACCGCAAAAAGCTTCTGGCTGGCGGCGGCGATCCTGACCGCCCGGCGAGCAGCGCCGTCAACTAGCGCCGCCGGACTGAAGATTGCATGTGAAACGGCGACGGGGCCTGGCCGCCCGCCATTTGGGCATGGCCTCCCCCGAGCCGGAAGCCGGCCTCAGAAAAGCGAGGTTTTGCACGTGTGCGCCCTTTGGTCCCGGGAGAATGACGACGCCAGCCGCAAGCAGCGCATCCTCGTCGATGTGCTGGAGGACATCCGCGACCAGCGCGCCAAGCTCAAGCTGGAGTTCGAGGCGGGCCTCACCAGCATTGGCGACCTCACGGGCGCGCTGATCGACTTTGACGAGAGCGGGCTGGTGGTGGAGGTGGCGAGCCTGAAAAACGCCACCCGCGCCTTCGACGGCGCGCCGCTTTCCTGCTATTTCCGCGTGCACGACCGCGAGGTGCGCGGCCGGGAGCAGTACCTCACTTTTGAAACCGTGGTGCGCTCCACGGCGCTGCGGCCAAGCGGCGTGGTCCACTTCAACCTGGCGTTCCCCACCGACCTCAAGAGCGCCCAGCTGCGGCGCAGCGTGCGTGTGAAGGTGGACGGGAAACAAGTGCCCGAACTCACCGTTTGGGACGATTTTTCGGGCCGGGTGGATTTGGAAAAGCGCAAGCCCCTGCTGGGCGCGGAGCAGTTGAAGGCCGCGCAGTTCAGGGTGGACAACTTTTCCGCCAACGGGTTGCGCCTGCTCGTCTCCGCGCCGCTTATGCGCACGGCCCTGCCCCAGCCGACGAAGGGCGCGCGTTTCGCCATGCGTTTCGCCGCCGTGGCCGAACCGGGCGCCGCCCCGGCCACCTTCTGGGCCGCCGCCGTGCTGCGCAACATCTTCTACGATCCGCAAAAAAGCGAGACGGCGCTGGGCTTCGAGTTCGTGGCCGAGGGGACCATGGACGAGGAGCAGGGCATGGTCTGGCGGCCGCTCAAGTTCGACGAGGTCTCCGGCCTGGGCAAGTTCGTCTTCAAATGGAATCTCGACCTCTACCGCGAAAAGGGCATGGGCTAGCCGGAGCCTTTGGCCGCAGGCGCGCCGTTTAGCGGCCGTGGCCATAGGGCATGGGCACTATGGGCTTGACCTGGATGGGCTGCCCCTCGAAGGGGTTCTGCTGCTGTTCCTGCTTCTTGGGCTTGTGGACCATCACCGTGTCGCCGCTGTCGGCGTCGCGTCCCAGGGTGATGGTGTCGGCCCCGGCGTCCGTGCCCATTTCATAGTCGCGGCGGTTTTTCGCCGTGTCGCGGTTGGGGAACTTGCTCTTGTAAACGCTTTGGCCGTCCTGGCCGCCCGCAGCGCCGTCCGTCGCGTTGGCCGCGTCGCGCGGCTGCGCGCGCCTGCGCGCCTCGCCCGCGTCGAGGATCGTCATGGGCACCGGCTTTTGCACCGGGCCGTGGACCTCGGTTTGCGCCGCAGCCGGGGCCGGCACGAACAGCGCAGCGGCGGCAAGGGCCGCTCCGGCAAGGGGAAAAATGTGCCGTGGCCAGAAGCCGAAACATCTCGCGCAGCTCATGGCCGCCTCCTGGTTCGCCCGGCGGTGCCGGGAGTCGCGGGAATTAAGATTTGAATCTTGGACCGGTTCAGTATACACTAACGGGATACGAAGAAGCAACGGCCCAATACCGACGCCGTTTCACGCAGGAGGAAAGCATCATGTCGAATCGCGCCGACGCCTACAAGGCCGCCGGGGTCAACATTGACGAGGCCAACGCCTTTGTCGAGCGCATCAAGGCCCTTGCCGCAAGCACCCACACCAAGGGCGTGCTCTCCGGAATCGGCGGTTTCGGGGGGCTCTACAAGCCCGATCTCGGCAACATCAACGCCCCCGTGCTTGTTTCCGGCACGGACGGCGTGGGCACCAAGCTCAAGCTGGCCTTCGCCTTCAACAAGCACGACACCATCGGCATAGACCTTGTGGCCATGAATGTGAACGACGTGCTGGTGCAAGGCGCCCGCCCCCTGTTCTTCCTCGACTACTTCGCCACCGGCAAGCTTGAGGCCGACCGCGCCGTTGAAGTGCTGGAGGGCATAGTGGACGGTTGTCAGCAGGCCAAATGCTCGCTGCTCGGCGGAGAAACGGCGGAAATGCCCGGTTTCTATCCCGACGGCGAATACGACCTCTCCGGTTTTTGCGTGGGCATGGTGGATTACGAGCGCATCGTGGACGGCTCGCAGATCGCCAACGGCGACGTGATCATCGGTTTGGCCTCCAGCGGCCCCCACGCCAACGGCTATTCGCTCATCCGCAAGATTTTCGACGCCTCCGGCCTCAAGGCCACGGACACGCTCCCCGGCGATACGCTGACCATGACCGAGGCGCTTATGGCGCCCACGCGCATTTACGTGCAGCCGGTGCTCAACCTCCTGCGCGACCTGCCCATCCGGGGCATGGCGCATATCACGGGCGGCGGCTTTTACGACAACCTGCCGCGCGTGCTGCCCAAAACCGTCACCGCGCACATCCGCTTCGGCTCCTGGCCGGTCACTCCGGTGTTTTTGTGGCTCAAGAACCAGGGCCGCCTCTCCTGGCCGGAAATGCTGCAAATCTTCAACACCGGCATCGGCTACGTGCTTATTGTCAAAAAAGACGCCGCCGAGGACATCATGAACCGGCTCACCGGCATGGACGTGCCCGGCTACATCATCGGCGAAATCAAGCCGCGCGTGGAGAACCAGGAGCAGGTGCAGGTGCAGTTCGTCGAATAGCCCGCATTTTTTCCCGCACGCAAAGAAAAGCCCCGGCAAGCCGGGGCTTTTTGTTTTTGCGGGAAGCAGAAACGGGCTAGTAGCCCAAATCCTCGCCAACAAGCAGAACGTGGATGCGGTCCTTGACGCTGGAGCCCTCGATGACGGTCCAAACATTGCAGATTTTGGTCTCGCTGCGACAGTTGTGGCAGCGGCCGTCCTCGATGCAGGGATTCTTGAGCCCGAGCGGGCCGGCCAGGCGCATGTTGTTGGCCGGGGCGGCCACAGTGCGCACGCGGGCGTAAGCGGCCTCCAAATCGGCCACCACCTTGTTCATACCCACCAGCAGCAGCACCTTCCTGGGACCGAAGATCATGGGCGCCACGCGGGTGCCGCCGCCGTCCAGGTTCACCAGCCGTCCGTCCAGGGTGAGCGCGTTGGTGCTGGTCACCAGCACATCGGCCATGAAGCCGCGGCGGCGGATGTCGAACGCCTCCTCCGGGGTCAGGCCTTTTTCGTAGGGGCTCATGAGGGTCACGCCGGGTTTGGAGGCTATGGCGTCCCACAGACCGAGCGCGCCAACGGACTCCGACCCGCAGCGCAGCACGCTGCCGGGACTTGGAATCATTTCGAGCAGGGTTTGCGAGGCCTCACTGGCCGTGGCGTGGTAGCTGGCCGCCATGCGGCGTGCGTTAAGCTGTTTGATGATGTTCGCCGCGAGTTTCTCGCGTTGTAAAAGAAGCGGTGCGTCCATTGTGGCCTCCTGAGAGGGGGTTGAAGATACTGAAACTATGCTCCGGCGGCGCGCCGCGCGTCAAGAACGGTCAATTTTGTCAGCATATATAATCATTGACATAACGAATATTCTACACTACGTATTTTAAACATATGACAAGGAGTGCCAATGCCCCCCGATTCCCCCGATGATCCGGCCGCTGCCGTCCCCGCCGTCACCACCGGGCAGGACTGCCCCTGGTCTGGCGTGTGGCGGGCCATCGAAGTGAATGCCCCGCCGCTGAGCGTGGTCCGGGGCGAGATAATGCCCGGCATCAACGGCCGCGTGGTCACCTGGATGTTGGAGCGCATTGAGCCAAGCCTACAGGGCGGATAGGGATACAGCGTACACTTCCGTCGTCTCTTCAAGCATCCCATCGGCACCACGGCGAAGACTGGCGAAAAATGCCCGGAATCCGGCGTGTGGAAGGTTCAGGGCACTCCCAGCACCACCGCGCCCATTGCGGTTGGCAACGCCATGCCGCCGTATGGCGGCCGCGCCGTGACCTGGCAGCTTATTCAGTACGCGTAATTCCGCGCGGCACAAAAAAGCCCCCGGCAAAGCGATCACGCCGGGGGCTTGCAAAACCGATCGTGGAGCGAAAGGCTAGCGCGCGCCGATGTCCAGGCTGTCGCTGTAGGCGGTTTCGGTATGCTCCGCCTGATCCAGTCCCTGCGACTCGGCGTCGGGCGAGATGCGCAGCCCCATGAGCTTGTCCACCAGGGTGAACAGCCCCCAGCTGAGGACAAGCGCGTAGGCCCCGACCGCGGCCACCGCGATGGCCTGCGTGCCCAGCTGCGCCGCGTTGCCGTAGAGAAGGCCGTTGATGCCCTCGGGATTGACGGCCTTGGTGGCGAACACGCCCACCAGCAGCGAGCCGATGAGCCCGCCCAGGCCGTGGATGCCCACTACGTCGAGGCTGTCGTCGTATCCCAGGCGCGACTTGGCGAGCACACCCATATAGCAGGCTCCGCCGGCGATGAGGCCGATGCAGATGGCCGAGGGGGCGGTGACGAAGCCCGCCGCGGGGGTGATGGTGGCCAGCCCCGCCACCGCGCCGGAAGCCGCGCCCAGCGTTGTCGGCTTGCCCCGGTGCCACCATTCCACAATGATCCACATGGCCATGCCCGCCATGCCGCCCATGTGCGTGGCCACAAAGGCCGTGGCGGCCACGCCGTTGGCGGCCAGCGCACTGCCGCCGTTGAAGCCGAACCAGCCGAACCACAGCAATCCCGTGCCCATGAGGGTCATGGGCAGGTTGTGCGGAAAGAACTGCCGCCGCCCGTAATCTTTGCGCGGCCCAATGACGAACACCGCCGCCAGCGCCGCGGCCCCGCAGGTGAGGTGCACCACGATGCCCCCCGCGAAGTCCGCCACGCCCATGGCCTTGAGCCACCCGCCGGCGCCCCACACCCAGTGGCACACCGGATTGTACACCAACACCGCCCACAGCAGGCTGAAGACCAAAAACGGCGCGAAGCGCACGCGTTCGGCAAAGGCCCCGGTGATGAGCGCGGGGGTAATGACCGCGAACATGCATTGGTAGATCATGAACACCGTATGCGGAATGGTGGCGGCATAGTCCGGGTTGGGCGCGGCGCCCACGCCGGAAAGCCAGGCCCAGGCCAGTGTGCCGGTCATGCCGCCCGCGTCCGGGCCGAAGCTCATGGAATACCCAAGAATCACCCACTCAAAGCTGATGAGCGAAATAAGGAAAAAGCTTTGCATGAAGGTGCCCAGCACGTTCTTGCCGCGCACCATCCCGCCATAGAACAGCGCCAATCCCGGCGTCATCAGCAGCACCAGCGCCGCGCTGATGAGGACGAACGCGGTGTCTCCCGCCTGAATCATGTGTGATTCTCCCTTGATCGGTGGGGCGCGGTGAAAGGCCCCGGCACTGGTCCGCCGGCCGGGAAATGAGGGGTGTGCCGCCCGCCCCGTACGGCGGCGCGATGTTTTTAGCGGGAATTCTGCCGTGGGGGAAGACAAAAATGAATGCTATTATGACAATAATGTATGTAAAAAGAAAAGATTCCAAAAATTATTGGAGATTGGGTGGGCAAAAAAGCCACAGTGCACAGGAAAACGAGGCGTCGATTAAACAAAAATGTCACCAGGCGAGCACGCTCTGCGCGGGGAGCTGCCAAAGTGGCTTGTTGCGGCCCGGCTCGTGCTTTGCTATTCCCTGCACTGCCCGCGAGAAACCGGCCTTCCCCTGGCTGGCGCCGTCTCCGGGTCCATGCGCGGCCTTGCTTTGGCCCGCGCGCGAGGAACCACTCCATGATCATGAATTCCATGCATTCCGACGGGCCTCCGCCTTCTTCCCCCGCCGCCGCCAACCCGTCCAACCCGGCCTATCCGGTCGGCCAGCCGGACTCCGGTCCGCAGCGGCTCATCAGCTTTGAGTTCATGGCCATCTGCGCCATCAGCATTCTGGCGTTCTGCAATATCGCGATATTTTATGGATTTTACAGCTATTTAACAGAGCTTGGCGTTGCGCCGCACTGGCGCGGCCCGCTGCTGTCGCTGGAGCCGCTCACCGCGCTGGTGGCGCGGCCGTTCCTGGGGCGCTACCTTACGCTCAAGAACGGTGTGCGCTTCATGCGCGTGGGCATGGGGCTGGCCACTTGCGCGCTGGTCAGCTATCCCTTCGCGCACCACATCGCACTGCTTGCGGCGGTGCGCGTGCTGCACGGCCTGGGCTTCGTCATGGTGGTCACCGGGCTTATGGGCACGCTGATGGCCTTTCTGCCCAAGGACAAGATGGCGCAGGGCTTCGGCCTGTTCTCGGTCACGATTCTGGTGCCGTACGCCATCATGCCGCCCTTTGTGGAGCTGCTGCTGCCGCACCTTTTCAGCCATGGCTGGGCCTACGCCCTGGCCGCCCCGTTGATGCTGCCCGCCTTCCTGCTGCTGGCTCCGCTGGGCAGGCGCACGCGCGCCCTGGCCGCAACCCTGCCCGCCGCACACCTGGCCCGTCCCGGCTGGGACGAGGTGCGCCAAGCGCTGCGCTCCGCCGGGGTGATGTTGCTGGTGGCGGCGAATTTCTTTCTGGTGGCCGCGCACGCCATCGTGTTCTTCTTCATGCGCGATTTCGCGGTGGGCATTGGCGCGGCGAACCCTGGCGAGTTCTTCACCTTCGCCAACGCGGCCAACATTCTGCTGCGCGTGGGCGGCGGCCGCGTGCTGGACAAGCTGAACATGGGCCGGGCGTTGCAGCTCACCTTCCTGTGCATGGGGCTGCTCGTCCCGCTGTTCGCCTACGTGAATTTGCCGTGGCTGCTGCTTGTGGCCGCCGTGTTGTATGGCACGGGCATGGCGCTGACCATGCCGCTGGTCAACACCTGCATGATCGCCGTTTCGCCGCCGCGCATGCGCATGTACAACGCCAATCTGCTCATGCTCGCGGTGGACGCAGGGTTCTTCGCCGGGCCGTTCCTGGGCGGGGCGATCATGGCGCAGAACGCCGGATACGGCGTGCTCTTCGGCGTCAGCGGCGGCATCATGCTGCTGGCGGCGGTGTGCGTGCGCCCGGTGGCGCGCATCCTGCGGGAGCGGCGGCCGCAGGCGGGCGAGGCTTCCGTTTAAGGCGGGCGCTTCTGCCTGGCGCGCCGCGCTGGCCGGATTCGCCCCGCCGTCTTGCGCTAGACGTACCCGGCGAGTTTCTTTTCGATCATGATGGCCAAGATGGTGCGATCGGTTTCCACCATGCCCTCGGTGGACAGCTGCCCCACGTTGCGCATGGTCTGTTCCGGCGATTCGGCGATGATGCCGTCGGTTGCGCGCACGCGCATGCCGTGGAGCGAGAACAGCGCGGCCTGCACCGCCGTGCCCGCGGCCGTGGCCAGCTTGAGCGCGCAGCCGGCCTTGGCCCCGTCGCAGATGACGCCCGCCAGGTCCTCGATGAGCAATTTGATGGCTCCGGCGATGTGGTGCAGGTCGCCCCCCATGAGCGCGGCGATGCCCGCCGTGGCGCCCGCCCCGGCGGCGACAGAGCAGCCGCATACGGCCGAGAGCCGCCCCGTGTGCGCCTTCACCGAGGCCGTGACGATGTGCGAAAGCCCTATGGCGCGCAGAACGTCGTCGCGCGTGCAGTCGAGGAAATCCTTGGCCGCCCATATGGGCAGCACGGCCGTGAGCCCGTGGTTGCCGCTGCCGGCCGAGCTCATGGCGGGCAGCTTCACGCCGTCCATGCGCGCGTCGGCCGCGGCGGAGGTCAGCATGCGCGCCGCCAGCGACATGTCCTTGGCGATGATCTTTTGCCTGGCCAGCCGCTCGAAGGTTTTGCCCACGCCAAGTCCGCAGCCGAACTTGAGGCCGTGCTCGGCCAGGCGGGTGTTGTAGGCCACGCCCTGTTCCAAGAAGGCCAAGTCCTCGGCGTCGAGGTCGTCGGCAAGCAGCAGCAGGTCGGCCAGGGGCAGACCGCGCAGCCAGTCCTCCAGCTCGGCCATTTGCCCGCCGCCGGTGGCGCCGCCCTCGGCCAAAAGCGGGTGCGCGGCAATGCCCTCGCCATCCAGAGCGAGGGAGACGATGCGGTCGTGCTGGCCCTCTATGACGGCCTGCGCCGCGTGCCCTTGCCCCTTGGCCACGGCCCGCACGAGCAGCCCGCGCCTGTCGGGCATGAGGTTCACGCGGACGCGGCCCTCGGCCAGCATGGTTTGCGCCGCGCGCACAACATCGGGGGTCACGCTGTCCAGCACCTCCAGCTTGAGGGCGGGATCGCCGCCGCACAGGCCAAGCGCCGCCGCCGTGTCCAGCCCGCACAGGCCCGCCGTGCCGGGGATGGAGACCGCCAGCCCGTTCTTGTACACGTTGGGGTCCACCCATATCTCCACCTCGCAGGCCGGACCTGGCAAAAGCGCGGCCGCGGCCGCGGAGGCGAGCGCCACGGCCACGGGCTCGGTGCAGCCCAGCGCCGGGGCCACCTGCAACCGCAAAACATCTTTCACTGTGAATGGCATGGGGAGACTCCTTGATTGTCGTCTGCCGCCGCGCTGTGATGGCGAAGATGCGCATGCTGGCCTTCCGGCAGTTGCCTGCAAGGCCGCCGGGCGCGCCCGCATGCACCGCCGAGGAGCGTGGGCGGTTCATTGTCAGCCCCCGGGTTTCTTTGTCGCGTAGTGGCGGCATGATATATGCGCGCGGCTTCGGGCCAGTCAAGCGGAGCGCATGGGAACAAGCCGTGGGCGAACGTTGCCGTCAACGGCCGCGGAAGGCCCGCGCCAATTCCGACCCCTACGGGAGGCTTGCCCTGCCGGGCGGGCTCACGTATGAGCCCGCGCATGGATATTCCCGCGAACATTTCCGGCAAAAACTGGGACGCGCTGGCGCTCTTTTCCGGCGGACTCGACAGCATCCTCGCCACCAAGGTGCTGCAGGAGCAAGGCTTGCGCGTGTTGGGTCTGCACTACATGAGTCCGTTTTTCGGCAAACCGCACCTGCTGGGCCACTGGCGCTCGGAGTACGGCATCGACGTCATCCCCGTGGATGTGCGCCGCCCCTACCTGGACATGTTGGCCGCCCCGGCCCACGGCTATGGCAAAAACCTGAATCCCTGCGTGGACTGCAAGATCCTCATGCTGCGGCACGCGCGCGGCCTGCTGGAGACCTTTGGCGCCAAGTTCCTCGTCTCCGGCGAGGTGCTGGGCCAGCGGCCCATGAGCCAGCGCGCCGATGCGCTCAACCTCATCCGCAAGGACGCGGGCGTGACGGACGTGCTGCTGCGGCCGCTTTCCGCGCAGAAGCTGGGGCCCACGCCCATGGAGCGCGCGGGGGTGGTGGACCGCTCGCGCCTGCCGGGAATTTGGGGTCGGGGGCGGCGCGGCCAGTTGGAGCTGGCGGAGCATTTCGGCATCACCGACATCCCCACCCCGGCGGGAGGTTGCCGCCTGGCCGAGATCGAGCCCGCCGCGCGCTACCTGCCCGTGCTCACGCATCTGGCCGATCCCGGTCCGGAGGATTTTCAGCTCTCGCACCTGGGAAGGCAGTATTGGGCCGGGCCGTTCTGGCTGTCCATCGGCCGCAACGAGGCGGCCAACAACGCCCTGGAGCAGGCCGCCGGTCCGGGCGATCTGCGTTTGCGGCTCAAGGATTTTGTGGGGCCGCTGGCCGTGGGGCGGCAGTATGCGCCCAAAAGCGCCGCCGAGGCCGAGGCGGGCGGCTGGCCCCGCGCC
>Ga0183100_1001450_pt1 | contig 11971 bp, 6 predicted proteins | sample Biomet2_FD_127789 | JGI IMG/M metagenome (GOLD analysis project Ga0183100, IMG submission 127789) | Microbial communities from bioreactor (seeded with anoxic lake sediment) at LBNL, California, USA - Biofuel metagenome 2 | ecosystem: Engineered > Bioreactor > Anaerobic > Unclassified ...
TCAAGGTATCACAGGATTTTATAAGAAGGGAAAATGAAACAGTTGTTTATAGTCAACTTATATCAGAATTATTAATATTTGAGTCAAGTATTTTTAGGACGATACACACCCTGAGAATTTTTGAAAACAAGCGTCACGTGTCACTTTTGGTGCTTAACTCTTTATGGGAGAATAATTTACAGCAGTGACGCTACAGTGACGCCAGTGACACGTAGGGCGTTAAATTTTGTAAACTGAAATCCAAAAGATTATTTAATCTGCTGTAAACGTGTGTGTTAAACTACATCCATACGGTCTGCACTTTTTGGCCATTTTGGCCTTTTTTTTGAAAAAATGCAATTTGTTCGTGGAACAAACCCTCAAAAAACATATGTTTTGACTCCATTTGTGCATTTGTATTGAATTCGGAATGCACTTTTTCGCCGTTTTTCAGGAAAAAGGGCACATTTTTACAGCAGCGTAAAGGTCGGTTTTATCGTTAGACAGCAAAAAGTTTGATTTTCGCAGCAACATTCAAAAAATGATTGATGTAAATGAAGATGGGGTGTTAAAACTTTTAACCCAAATCGGTCATTAGAAAAATTAAAGGATTTCCAGTTACCTTACAACGGAGAGAAATCGTAATGACCAATTTGGGTTTAATACAACATACATAGGCAAAACATACATGCAATATTCGTAATTCTTGAGAATGCACTGATTTCTCAAAGGAATTAATCAATGAGAAGGGAGATATACCTCGTGTAAGTGTAGTAGCCAACTTTTCAGACATAGAGGTAATAGCTCTGAGTCTTACTGCTGAAATACTGACCATCGACAGGGAAAACTACCTCTTTGCAAAACTTTCTGAGTATAGAAACGATATTCCCCACCTCATTTCAAGACGACGCCATGAATTGATATATCACATAAAAGCATTGAAAATAGGCATTCTCATTCCATTGTTCTACAAAAGACTCATCAGAGATGTTGCGGAGATGACTCGAAGTTCCTTACAGATAAACTAAAAGCATTAGAAACCGTGATTCATTCCATTCGCAAAAGACTCAAAACTAATATTTATTTCCGCCAACGGGTTTATATCTATAATCCATTTATTCCCACCCATTATTTTCTTCCATAAAATACAAAAAACACTTCTGAGGATTTCATAAATAGAAAGACTTTTCCATTCTCGAACACAACAATAAATTCAAATCTTTTTATTGCATTTCAGATTCTGTTATTAAATTCTGATCCAGCATAGCTATCTCTAATATAGGAAATACCAATTATTTTTACCACGACAGTGAAGAATATGACTCCCTTATTTTGAATGATAAAATTTTGCAGAATGAGGCTGACCTGCAAACTGCCAACTTACCAAATAGGTGCCATCAGGCAGAGCCGCCAAATCAAATTCTTCATCAGCACGAAATGATCCAATAAACTGACCTTGCAAATTATATACAGTGGCTCTAAATACCAAATCCGAAAGGTTCTCAGCTACAAAATGCAATTTGCGCGTCGCAACATTCACAGCCAAAGCATAGTCTGCTTGGTTTTCAGCAAACGACATACCAGTAGACGTTCCCGAATCTCTCAACACAGCCTCCAATCGCCATAAGCGATCCATACTGGTACTATCTACACTAGCTGAACTACGCCCAAATAACAAATTTCCATCATTTGTCATTGCAGCATGATTGGTAAGAATCATTTTAGTAGCAACATTTTTAAGATTATAATAGCCCTCTGTTTTAGGTAACAATTCCCATAATTGCGAAGAATCGCCTTCTTTAATAGGAACCACTTCAAAAGCTCCCTGACTATCATCTTCAGAATCGCTCAATGCCAAACCTGAACGGGCATTTCGAATAGTAAAATAATTACCAACTGCTTGGATTCTCCATTGTTGCGCCAACTGCCCATCAACACGAGAACGTAAACAGGCTTGCGTTTGGGTTGCTGTTGAATCGTAGACACCAATGAGACTCGTTTCTTGACGCTTGCTCGTAAATAAGTAATTACAATCTGAATCTAATGATAAGATGGAAGGATCCTGATGTTTGAAAGTTCTGTAAAGAAAGGCAGTATGCTCTACTATAAACTTCCGAACATGCTCCAAAACCGCGTCATAAGTAGTATATATATAGTAATCCTGATTGTAAAGTTGCCATATTTTCCATCTTTTATAATTCAAATCAACCGAGGGACGGATTTCGTCCAAAACAGAGTCCATATAATGGAGCATCAAGGAGTCTAGCCCACCCTCATAAAGCCGACAATAATGTCGAGCACAAGCTTTTTTAAACCACGGATCAGTCCGAATCCTTTGGAACCAGCTACTATAACCATAGGCCTGGTTAGCCATCAAAACCTGAGTCTGATCACCAAAATTAACACCATTGTTAAAACTCAAATCGTTGTCCCAAAGCGGACCCAAATAAAGATGGTAATCCCCACGATGTTTATAAAAATAGGTACTATGGAAAATATCCATGTTAGCCGCGATTTCAGATGCCAAATACCATCCTACAAGTGTCGTAGAATCAAAATACTGTAGATAACCTCGACGCGAATTCAAATAGTCACTCGAAAAAAGGTTGTTTTCTACTGTTGTCAAAAAATTCTTTATATAACTATACTGCCTGGTATTTATCACATCTTCATCAGGACTATGAATACGGATATGACCTCCATTCGGAGTTGTAAAATATGTAGCGTTTGCATCCGTATAACCATCCTGTTCCATCAGATAACCTCCCGTTATGTTTGTTAGACGCGAAGTAACCACCGTGTCCTGCTCCTCTATGTCCACACGATATTTCTTAACTTCAATCTGATCAGAAATCTGATAGGTGCCCAAATATTCACCATTCAGATAAAAGTCCACAAACTTGCAAGCAGCATTGAAAGGCAATCCAGTTAATCGTCCTACAAAAGAAGCCAGTCCGTTTTGCATCATGATTTTTCCACCGTCATTGGAAAGAAGCGTCCAGTTTTTGGCATTAGCAAAACCATCACCGAGAAATTTCTCCTTATGTGCAAACTTGATGCGGTAAGGTTTTTTTGCAAATCCCCACGAAGCATTGCCACGTCCACGGATACTGACAGAATCGAAAATTTCCACTTTAGAAGTGTCCACACGCATTAGACGGCAAAGTTTATATTCAGTCTCACTTGTTACATCAGCACCATCAAAAGTTTCAATATATACCGTAGGTATTTTTGTCAATTGAGAATATTTCTGTGTTTCCACTTCAGCGCTCTTTAGAAACGGATGTAAAAAAAAGAATATGCACAATGTTGTTATAAATGTTTTCATTGATTACGTTTTGTCAAGAATATTAGAATTTTCGGTTGTAAAGTTACTTCTTTTTTTAAACTTTATCCCTATGTTCAACCAAATTAAGTCTATAAAAAAGAAGGTCTAATCATCTATCTCAAAATGACTTCATTGATCTGTTTTCTCTAATGTTTGAAACACGCAAACATCAGTAAAAGGCCTTAACCTTAAAATATTCTCACTTCACAACAACTTTTTGAGTTACGCTGCATAGATTCAAGTCTATCTTTAATAATTTTAAGCCACGCAGGTGTTCATCTATATTTCATCTTAAAACCTTTGATGTCTTGACAAACTAAATATCAACAACCTATCTAATCAAAGTTTTCTAGCTCTTTACACAAATAAATCAAACTTTCCAGAAATGAAAAAGAAGGAGGAAACCAGAACAAAGCTAGATTTTCTCCTTCCTAAAATCGTTATTAAAAATGTCAGAAAATAATTTGTTTTTGATAACCAGTACCCGACCAAACTTTTGTATCCATCAAGTGATATATTGGGGTAAGTACGATGTTTTTACTTTTAATACTGAACTCTGAAGGCCCCGTCTTTTCAAAATGTTCAAAATCAGCAGATGAAAGGTGAACCGGGTCTTTCGATTCCATTCCCAGATAAAGAGGACCATAGTAAGGGCGCAACTGATAATAATCAACCATATTAACGTCCGTTGATTTGGAACAACCCAAGACTTCATTAAAATTCAATTTCACCACATCACCAGTTTTAAAAGTACGTTTCAAACTAGCAAAGCCTCCCACACGAATAATTTTTTGGATTTTGCCATTAACTGTCAAAGTGTAATTAGTACCCCAGCTCGGCAAGAAAATGCGCAAATCTACTTGTCCTGCAGTATTCTGACGAATAATCAATTGCACATTACCATCAAAAGGATAGTCTGTTTGTTCTTCCATCGACAATTGTTTTTTCCCCAGATTCAAATTGAGTTTTGAATCGTGAAACGACGTAATGAAAACCTTATGATTTTGTTTAAAACAACTATATTCAGCAACGCGAGAAAGACCCTCACCTCCGCGCATGGTACAACACCAATGCGCTTCGTCCGCATGTACTTTCAGAAATGGAGTCTGAATAGTCTTTCCCGGACAATTATCACATCCGAAACCTCCATTGTAGCGTTGCGTATGACACAATGCATTATAATAAATATGTTCGGCATCTTCTAAATAAATCACTTTACCCGTATGTTGCCATAGTTGCATGGCCAACATGTACGAATCAACAATAGCACACGGTTCCGTCCATGTATCGAAGCGATTAAACCAGTTGTAATTTTCAAAATTGGCAGTCAAACCGGCACTACGATAAATATCATAACGTTTTTCAGCCTCCATCACATATTTTTGATCACCAGTGATATCGGCAAAACGAATCAAACCGCGACAAGCTGTCAATGTGGCATGAGTTTGTGCCTTCATATCTACTAATTTCATTTGAAGAAATTTTTGAATCATACTTTCAATGACCGGGCGCATGGCAGATTCACCCAACACCTGATAAGCTTGAATAAAACCCTCCATACCGATAAACACACAACCAATATCGGAAGAGAGCATCCAATGGTTCACGGTGTTTTGAATGGATCCAGACTCGGCACCTACATCTTTTTTACGCTCGTTGGGTAGTAAAGGATAGCTTGCATAAAATGGGGCTGCAGTCATGAACAAATTGTCTGCAAAAGAACGAATTCTTTCCAGGACGCGCTTATCCTTCGTCCAAAGATAGTATTCGCAAAGTCCACGCAACATCCACCCGTTTCCCGAAAGTTGTTGTTCATTTACCTCATTGGGATAAATACTTCCCATATAACCCTTTTTGTTCAAATGAGCAGGAAGTTGACTCAGAATCTCTTCCAAATAGCGCGGTGTACGATGGTTGGCTTGGGCATCTAAAACCAAGCCCAAGATGGTACGTCCCTCGGTGTCACCTGGCCAACCACCAGACTGTTCGTCGGTAAGAAAAACATGAGCCGGTTGATATTTTTCTTCTTCCAGACGCGACATATTCTTATCTATACGCGTTTTAAGTTCTCCTCCAATTGTAATTTCATCAAAACCAATGGCCTGTACCGGTACTCCCGCCTTAGCAGAAAGCCAAGACGGGAGAATTAAAAAGGCCAGAGGCAAAAGTGCTTCTAACTTTATCATTTATTTTCCAGCATTTGATAATTATAGGACTGAATTTCAACAGGGCCGATCAAACCGGAGGGTTGTAACTCAGAGTCCTTATTTAAATAGGTTGCAGTTTGGAATGTGAAACGCTCGTTTTCAGGCAATGATTTTTCACCAATTAAACGGTTCCGCCAGCAATTCACTACTTCTACTTCCAATGTATTGATTCCCTTCTTCAGTGCGCTTGTAATGTTTAAGCGATATGGAGCAGTCCATACACCACCCACATAAACCCCATTCACTTTGACTTTAGCTAATACCATCACCTTACCCAAATCCAAATAAGTCTGTCCTTGTGACAATTTAGAAACTTTGAATGTATTGGTATAAGTAGCTGTACCGGAAAAGAAACGTATTTTCGGATCACTGTTTTTACTCCAATCGGAAAGTGTATTAAATATCACAGGCTTTTCTGGACCTCCACGACCATTTTCAAAAGCCACTGTCCATGGTGTTTCAACTTTCGAGACAACCGTTTTTTGAGGATAATTTTCACCAGCACCGGTCTTTTGTTCTGTAGACGTACGGAAGACCACAAAGGCACTTTCATAAGGTTGCAAAGTCATTGGTACTTCTGTACTCTTCGTTAAAGTACGATAATCAGGCAACAAGCGAATTTCTGTTGTCAACGGATTCCAGAGCTCAGGCACCTTGCCCTGAACACGATAAGATCCATTAAAAGAAATAGTCTGGTCACTTTGATTGGAAACAAAATAATAGTCACCATCAGCTTGTATACGATGAATAAAAAGTAACGGTAATGCAGGGTCTTCTGCCGTAAAATCTGCTACAACGCCAAGATCTCCAAAAATTTGTTCCAAAGAAGCATCGGGATAAATACGGCCTTTGCCATATACAATGCTTGTAACAAAAGGTTGATCTTTAGTTTGCCACATTTCATCAGCCATGGCTTTCACTTGGGCATCAGCTTGAGGATAATTTTCCAAACTCGGTGATTTTATTGGTGCAGGTCCCTGCAAAATAAGGCCCTCTGCAACAAGCTCTTTCAGTTTGCTCAATAATTCAGGACGCATCGTATTGATTTTCGGCAATACCAATATACGATATTCCATACCACTTTTCAATACAAGTTTACCATCATTCACAGAAGCAGACATCAAAACTTCTCCATTGACATAATCATATGAATATCCTTTAGGTATTTCCGGATTGCGAATACCCGTCATCTTCGGAGCATCCTCGCCAAGGAAATAAGCCACATCAGCAACATAGCGGCCTTCCTGTAACATATAGTTGCACCGTTTCAGATACTTGGCAAAAATATCCATTTGCGAGAACCATGTATTGTTTCGGTTGAACTCATTTCCAAACCATGCATTGATGCCGGGTACGCGGTCATCAGGCTGCTGGATATAGAGATGAAGCAACGTAGAATTAATACCTTCCGTGAAAAAGCGATCTCCTCTTTGTTTCATCTGACCTGGATACTGGGTAAAGTCAGGACCGCCGCAAGTAAATGATTCCGCCCAAACTTTCTTTTTACCGTAAACGTGGCCACAAGAAGAAGCGGAACGATTTTCAATGTCGCCCAAATCCCCAAAACTCCAAAATTCACCCGCAATTTCATCAGATTGCGAACCGTATTGTAGAAATTCACCAGGATAGCCCCAATGACCATAGTTTTCAAGCCACGTTGTAAGTCCATGTTCATTACTCACTTCACGCAAACCTCCTACATAATTATAAGAAACCTCATCGGCTATCAGGCGACGTACATCCCAGAGAAAACGATCTGACATTTCCTCACTTCCTACTACAACACCACTATAAACAGGTATAAATGGAACAGGATCATAACCATAAACTTTCTTGAAGTCTTCGATCATCTTATCTGTCCAGTTCTGGCCTCCAGTTTCATAACTATCTTCAACAACAACTTTGAAAGTTTTACGATCTTCAGCAGGGATTTTCTTTAAAATCATACCTATATAATTGTCGAAGTGAGTCCGAATATGCTCTTTACTCATCTTATCCGTTTCAAGTCCACGACCTTCCAAAGGAGCCGGGCCGTCCATAGAACCAGTAGGCAACATGGCTGTACGCATAATTACCCATTTGCCTTTAGGCACATTCCATGTGAACGTACCATCGGCCTTCATGTTCGAAGAAACGTCCATCACTTTACTTGCAGCTACCATTTCGTCACCTGTATATTGTGGTTGATCGCGCCACATATAGGCATCCCACATAGGATGAGGCGTTTGCCACATTTTAGCAAAAGTCTTCTCCGGATAACGCTCCACGACCGGAATGTCAGAAAGCTGTATTTTTTGAATGATACCGGCAGCATTTACAACGAGACGAAACTGTTTGCCCTCCGTTTCGGGAATAGAAATAACAATAGGAGCAAAAGGATCAAAACCTACATTGATAGCACTGTTGGTACGATCAATCTGGAATTTCTCTACACTACGATAATTGTCCCCATCCTTTACGAACAGTTCTGCACTGCCAGAACAAGCCTGCTGAACAGGATAAAGCACAAGACTTCGAACCTTCCCTGCGACTGGACTACTGAGGTTAATGGTTGTCGTCTTTACTACATCCTCTAGAGGCGTAAAAGAAACTTTAGATGCAATCAAAGGATAAGCCAATACTTTCACATCCTGTGCATCCTTTCCCAACTCGGGCAATTTCTGATTGAATTTCATAGGGCCACTCACAGTGTCCTTCGCAAAAGCCAAATAGCGCATAGATTGTGAAGGTTTTACCCACGGGCCTCCAGACTGACTCCATCCCGGGCAGTTGAACAGCCCTACTTCAATATTCAGTTCTCCAGCAGTCTTAAACATCGTATGCAAAATGTCCCACCATTCGTCTGTAAACATTCTCACAGGTCCTTGAGGAGCTCCCTGATCATCACCAATCATACCGATTTGCACACGGTTGATTCCTGCTTTCTTCATAGCCTGAAGGTCTTTGACTACGCCCTCTTTCGACATATTGCCGCCCATCCAATACCAATAAACAGCTAATTGTTGTTCGTCAGGAATATTTCTAAAATTTTTTTCCAAACTGCTCATGTCAGTTTGTGCCGGTGCCACTCCACCGACTAGTAACAGGGATATCAATAGCAATCCCTTAAATAATCGTTTCATATATATTTTCCATTTAATAAACTATCATAGAAAGAAGACCTCCACAAAAATTAATTTTAGATTCACAGAGGTCTCCGATAAAATCCTTATTCTCCTTCAGACGGGTCGCTTTGTGAAATGGCACTGACATCTGTTTGAATAGCTGACGGATTGTTTTCAAGTGCCGCGTATATTTTTGATTCCAATTCAGCGCAAAGTTCCGGATTGTCTTTCAACACAGCTTTCACAGCATCACGTCCCTGAGCTACTTTACTATCTTGGTAGCTCCACCAGGAACCACTTTTTTTCAATATATCCAATTCTGTAGCCATATCAACAATTTCGCCAAGACGTGAAATACCTTGACCAAATGTGATTTCAAATTCCGCACGACGGAAAGGTGGAGCAACTTTATTTTTTACCACTTTTACGCGCACTCTGTTACCAATCACATCATCACCACTTTTCAGCTGTGAAATGCGACGGATGTCAAGACGTACACTGGCATAAAACTTCAAGGCATTTCCACCCGTTGTTGTTTCAGGATTACCAAACATGACACCAATTTTTTCACGCAACTGGTTAATAAAAATACATGTAGTATTCGTTTTATCAATAGCAGAAGTAAGTTTACGTAAGGCTTGGCTCATTAAACGAGCCTGAAGTCCAAGTTTATTATCGCCCATACTGCCTTCCAATTCTGCTTTCGGCGTCAAGGCAGCTACAGAATCTATTACAATAATGTCGATAGCCGAAGATCGAATCAATTGTTCAGCTATTTCCAAAGCCTGCTCCCCATTATCAGGTTGTGAAATGAGAAGTTGATTCACATCCACACCTAGATTAGCGGCATAAAATCTGTCAAAAGCATGTTCGGCATCGATAAAAGCCGCAATACCGCCTTTTTTCTGAGCTTCAGCTATAGCCTGAATAGCCAAAGTGGTTTTTCCCGAACTTTCAGGACCATAAATTTCAATGACACGACCACGTGGATAACCACCCACTCCCAACGCAATATCCAATGCAATACTGCCGGTCGGAATCACGTCCACCTTCTCTACTTTTTCGTCGCCCAATTTCATGATGGAACCTTTACCAAAATCTTTTTCTATTTTAGCCATCGCCATCTGAAGAGCTTTCAATTTTCCTTCATTATCGTTTGTAACGATATCTTCCGTTTTCTTTGCCATATAGTAATTCTATTTTTATTGAAATGCTCACCAGGTTTTAAAGTTCCAACTCACCATCAAAAACCTCATGCCAAGGTAAGCCCTGTTTATTAAGTTCTTCCATAAAAGGATCCGGATTGAATTCCTCTACATTCCATACACCAGGTTTACGCCAGAGACCCAGCATAAACAGGCGTGCACCTATCGCGGCAGGTACACCGGTCGTATAACTTACACCTTGCATGCCCGTCTCTTCATAGGCATCACGATGGCTACAATTATTGTAAATATAGTATGTCCGCTCTTTTCCATCTTTCAAACCGCGTATTCGACAACCGATGCTGGTTTCTCCGTCATAGTTAGCTCCGAGGTCCTGTGGGTTCGGCAATACAGCTTTAAGAAACTGTAATGGTACAATTTTCTGACCATTATAATCAATGGGGGCAATTCGCGCCATACCTATATCTTGTATCACACGCAAATGCGTTAAATACTCTTGTCCAAAAGTCATCCAGAAACGCGCCCGCTTGATTGTCGGAAAATTCTTTGTTAGACTTTCCAACTCTTCATGATACATCAGGTAGCTCTCTCGGGGGCCAATGTTCGGATACGTCAAAGCCTTATGAATTTCTAGTGGCCCCGTCTGAACCCATTTGCCATCGAAATAAAAACGTCCTTTCTGCGTAATTTCCCGAATATTGATTTCAGGGTTGAAATTGGTAGCAAAAGCCTTATGGTGATTACCCGCATTGCAATCTACAATGTCTAGATAATGAATTTCATCAAAATGGTGTTTAGCAGCATAGGCTGTATAAATGCCGCTCACTCCAGGATCAAAGCCACAGCCAAGAATGGCCGTTAGACCTGCATCTTCAAAACGTTTTTTGTAAGCCCACTGCCAACTATATTCGAAATGTGCTTCATCACGCGGTTCATAATTCGCCGTATCAAGATAATTCACACCCGCCTGCAGACATGCATCCATAATAGTAAGATCCTGATAAGGCAAGGCAAGATTCATTACCAAATCAGGTTTGAATTCATTAAATAGCTTAACCAATTCGTCTACATGATCAGCATCTACCTGCGCTGTACGAATATTGGGATTTCCAATAGTTTTCACAATGGCGTCACATTTTGATCTAGTACGACTCGCAATCATGATTTCACTGAATACATCGAGATTCTTAGCCACTTTGACGGCAGCTACAGTAGCAACACCGCCGGCACCTATAACAATTACTTTTCCCATTTTTATATATGTATCTTTTCCGTTTGACAAAGTTAACAATTTTACGTGAGTTATTCCATAGAAAACACCGGAAAAAGATTTTTATCTTTTACTCAACAATCCAAATAAACTTCTATTTTATTATCACCCCAATTCGTTCCCTTTCACGCCCAAGCCAGCCATCAGTGAATAGGTCAAAACTTCCTGTTCGCAACGAATACCTGTTAACGGATTTACAACCAAGAGCGTAACTTCTTTCATTTTTCCATCCACTAACACTTTCTTTAACTCAGTACCATATTCATCCACATCTGGTACCAAAATCAACCGTTTTACTTTTTCCGACGAAAGCAACATCTCCACGCTCTGCACATAAAGTTTTCCACGCGTCACTACTTCCTGTTCAACTGGAAATGATGCAAAACAAAACTCACCCAAATGGTCTGCAAAAGCATGCCCATTCAATTTACATTTCAAGTCATTTGGCTCAAAATTCTGTAACATTGCTTTTGCTCCAGAATATATCAATAAAACCTGCACATGATTATTTCCAGGACGCAGGCCTCCATCAAGCGCTAGATAATCAACCCATTGAGCCATGTTTATTTTTTTCATACGCCGTTCCAGAATCCGTTCCAATTGTACTGAGAGTTCAAACACCATATGGTCTGCATAGTCTATATCAATCAGAATAACATTTTCCGCCCAATTCGTATTTTCATTTTCCTCCATATTATCTCCGTTTTCTGCTGCAAAGATAATGAAAATCAAGTGAAATCCTACACGAAAGATGAAGACTTTCCATGAAGGATTTCCAACATGTTACCGGGTAACTATTCAGCCAAATGCATGGCAATCGGTGACATCAAAAAGGCTACGGATTGCTTTGTATGATGTCTGAGTATGTTTTTTCGCTGTCTCAACTATAGAGTGAAGTTGCAGGAAAGCATCGGCTC
>Ga0183100_1001451_pt1 | contig 11968 bp, 11 predicted proteins | sample Biomet2_FD_127789 | JGI IMG/M metagenome (GOLD analysis project Ga0183100, IMG submission 127789) | Microbial communities from bioreactor (seeded with anoxic lake sediment) at LBNL, California, USA - Biofuel metagenome 2 | ecosystem: Engineered > Bioreactor > Anaerobic > Unclassified ...
GCTTGAACTCATCCGTGAATTCTCTTTTTCCTCGTTTTTCAGTCATGTGATTTTACCTCTTATTTTTTATTGCTTTTTTATTTTACATGACCTTATTAATTCTGTCCAATTTAGTGTAGCCGATCCAATTTGTTCTTCTATAGCTGAATAGGTAACAGCATATTTTTCTGAAAGTGCCTGAATGTAATTTATAAGCTCCCCAATAACCGCTTTTGGCAATGTGTTTAAATTAGTAACAAGAGGTCTTATCCACTTTAATTCCAAAAGCTCTATAAATTGCGCATTGGACAGCCCCTCAATGGTATCTTTTGTTTTAAGGTGTAGTATTTCTGCATCCTTTTTTATTTCAGCTTTAAGTGTTTTTTCTTCGCTCATTAGGCGGCTTACAAGAATAATGCTGCACTCAAACTCGTCTAAAGTAGCCTTGTCAATCTCCTTTACTTTCGCTGCAATTTCTTTCGGCACAAAAGCATCTTTAGCCTCGTTCAAAACATCAGATTCCTTATCTTCCTCAGAGAAAGAATCAATTATTTCAGCATACTTTTCAGATATTTCTATGATTCTGGCTTCTTTTGCTTGCAGTGCGTCGCTATCTTCTTTCAAAAGTGTTGCTTGCACGAGCCCAAAGGGGATAACATGACCTATCCAACCATCTTGAATTTCAACCTCTTTGTCACCCTTTTTCTTAGTAACCATATTAGGTTCAACTTTTTTAGCAGCTTCAAATCCCTCTGTTTGAATAATTTCAAGGTCAATAGAAATCTTTGTCCATTCATCGCTTAACATTTGAAAAGCAACATATTTATCAATTAAAGGAATATCTTTAAGGCGTTCAAAAATATTATTGGCAACCTCTGTTTCCTCTTTGGAAATTTCAACAGTTTCCATTTTGTTTATTAATTCTTCATAGAGAAAATCAGGGAAACTTATAAAAGCAGAGTCGAATGTGCCTTTAAATTGTTTTACAGCAACATTATTTTCCACATCGTTTTTAACGTCATTTATGGTTACTGAAAGGTATGGCGTTCCATCGTTTGTAAATATAGCCTCATATAGCCCAGGGAGAGCTTTCCAGTACCTATCCAGTAGTAATGCTTCGCTCTTGGGAATGCCACCAAACATAGAGGCATAGATATCCCAAGTTTCCGCAGCGTTTGAAGAATCAACGTATCTCGGAATATTTAGATTGTATTCATTTTCTCGAATGGTTTCTCTACTTACCTTCTTTGCATACTTTGGCACAACATCCGGTCTGCAAACAATCGTATCCACAATTCTTTTGATATCAGACTCACGCAGTTTATTATTCTTTCCTTCTTTGGCAAATCCCTTTGAAGCATCAATAATAAGCACATCGGTGTTATCACGTTTTTGCTTGAGTACAAGGATGATTGTCGGGATACCAGTTCCAAAAAAAATGTTAGATGGCAGACCAATAATCGTGTCAATATGGTTTTGTTCAATGAGGTTTTTTCTGATTAAGCCTTCCTCGCCACCACGGAACAATACCCCATGGGGCAAAACAATCGTCATTATGCCGTTAGGCTTTAAGTGGTATAAGTCATGCAAAAGAAAGGCATAATCTGCCTTTGACTTTGGGGCTAACCCAAACCTTTTATAACGAGAGTCAGCATCTTTGTTTGTCGGATCCCAATGCTGCGAATAGGGAGGATTGGACACAACCGCATCTACATATAATGGGTCATATGATCCTACAGGGTCGGTTTCATCGAAATACGGCCAGTCTTCTTCTAACGTATCACCATTTCTTGTCTTAATATTATCAGGAGAAATACCCCTCATAACTAAATTCATTCTGGTTAGATTGTATGTATTTTTCTTTAGTTCTTGGGCGTAATATTCGATTTTATCGGGTTTATCAATATACTTAGCAACCGCTTGACCAATATTAATTAAAAGGGAACCGGAGCCGCTGGTAGGATCATAAATCTTTAGTTCAGTTTTACCAGAAATGTGTTCTGCTACAATTTTTGACATAAGCAGTGACACTTCATGCGGCGTATAGAATTCACCCGCTTTTTTTCCTGCATTGGCAGCAAACATACTGATTAGATATTCATAAATAAAGCCTAACACATCATAATCTTGTTTGCCATCCATGGGAATATCCTTAATGAGCTGGATTAAGTCGCTAATTGCTTTTGTTTGTGAGGTCGCACTATCACCAAGTTTGCTCAGACCAGTTTGTAAAGTCTCAAAAATGCCATCAAAAACTTTCTTGTGCGAGTCGTTTATTAGTCGGCTAAATGCAGAGAGGGCATCTCTTACATTGCCAACGTTAAAATCTTTCTCCATCTCAAGCCATGTGGAAAATAAATCATTGTACGCAATAAAGTAACCGATACCTTGTTGAATAAACTTCACAGTTTCAGCATCAACCTCGGTTATATTTTTAATATCACTGTCAGAAAAATCATTATCTTTCAGGAATTTAATTTCCTTATCGGAGAGATATTTATAAAAAATAAACCCTAAAATATAGTCCTTATATTCATTAGCCTCAATTTTGGAACGCATTTTATTTGCGGTTTCCCATATTTTTGTTGCAAGCTTTTGCTTGTTCATAGTTTATAGCATCCTTTCTTCCATCGAAAAATGGTTAAGTTATTTCTCCTCATTAACAAATTCGACAATGTCAGCAATATCGCATTCCAATACCGAGCAGATTCTTGCGAGCACGTCCATTGAAACGAACTCGTTTTTATTCAGCTTCGCATAGGTTCCGGGAGAAATACTTGCAAGCTCTTTCAGCACGGTTTTTTTCATTTTCTTATCTATTAAGAGTTTCCAAAGCTTTGCGTATTCAGCTTTCTTCTCATTTAACATAATTTTGCCTCCTGGACTAAATCATTTAACATAAGATAACGTACTAATTATAACTCTAACCATTATAACTCTAAAAAAGCAATTTCACAATGCTTTTATCCTTGATCTAATTCATTATATTCAAGAAATGTATCTTTTGTATGAGAATAAGACTTATGCTTACGCTCTCTTTATGATGTTCCATGTCTGCAAAACGGAACAAAGCTTGTTATGGTCTGTTGCCAAAATCGTGATTTAACCAATGCCGAATAGTAATGGTCAATGGGCGAGGGTGTGTTAAGCAAGGTGACGAGAAAATGCCGCCGGATAATGCGGATGCCTAAGTTTACACAGGTGGTTATTTTATCGCCTGTGAAGGTGGCAATTACTTTTGCGTTCAATGTGTTAGCCGCCTTTCGATTTTGAATATAAGAAACAGGAGTTAGTTTTTTAACTAACCCCCTGTAAGAGTATGATTTCCTATTATTGTACTAACCTAATTTGCAATTTTTGAATTGTGCATTATTGCTAAGACCTACTGTTGGCCGAGTTTCTCATTATTCCGCTTACGCGTACTATTTATTGTTCTATAGAATAAAGTGAACATAATGGTAAGTATATGCAAGTCAATCAGACCAAATTATTGTTACTAATACATTGGCGGTTCATTTATTTTTGAGCATCGAATTGACGATGCCGTCTACAAGTTTTATTTTCTCAACCATTATATTCAAAAACCAGCCAATCCTTTATTTCCTCAAATTCTGTTTTGTTTACAGAAGACAAGTCGTTTTTTGCAAGTCGTATGTATAGCGCAGACTTAAGTCTATCACAATATCCAACTTTCTTTACGATATTTTGAACAATTGTAATATTTAGCCATGCATACCCGGTAGCCTGTTCAACTAAAAAATCGTATGCCTTGTTGTACACTTCTAGACCCATGTAGATGCTGACCATCGCATAACTTACTTGTTGTTTCACTTCATGCTCGTCTTTTCCAATTATTGCGCCGGCTTCAATAGCTTTTTGCAAGTATTCTTCCCAGAAAGTCTGTCCCATTGCCTTTATATATGCTGTCTTGCAATGACCACTACCTAATACATTACAACAAAATAAATATTCGTCTTCGTGAAGTGCCTTTTCTATCTCACGATTGCCATTTTCCTTACGAGCTACTTCTACTGCTTTACTATTCAGCTTTTGTTCTTTATCTTTAAATTCCTGTTCTTTCCGGCCAAGTTCCTCAGATTTCTTTGAAATATCGGCAAGTTGCTTTTGATACTCCGCTTTCAATTTATCTTCCCAACTTAAGGTCGCACCACCACTTACAGCAGCACAAGGCGCAATATCTTCATCAAGTTGCAAGTAGTATTGCTTGGCTATATAGCCATCTAACACATTATTTCCCTTGGAAATCCCAATCTTTTTCCACTTTTGTTTACCATCTATATCAGAGAGCGCAGCATAGGTCGATGAACTTATGAAAATGGTTCCGTTATCCACGGCACCGCTAAACTTGCAAGCAAGGTTTGTACTATTTCCAATCCAAGCTATACCAAACTCATTTTCAGCTTCGTTGTCTTGCTCTTTACCCTTCATTCCCACTTTTGAAAGAGAAATATCTCCAGTGTGTATACCGATACCACAAGAAACCCTATGCTTAATTTTTTGATCTAACACTGGATTGAGAAACTTATCTATAGCCGTTGTAATATATCTGGCTGCGTGAACTGCCTTATCTTCACATTTACCTTCTTCGTCGTCAACAAATACAGAAAGAGCGCCATCACCCATAAAATCTCTAACGACGCCGCCTGAATAACGGACAGCTTGCACAACTGTGCGGATATAGCTTCTGTAAATTTTCGCAAGTTGTTCCGCACTAAATTTATCAGGTAATTTAGTGGAATCACGCATATCAACGAAAAGTACAGATACTTTGCCATGATAAATTTTATTTGTGTCTGGTAAGCTGCATGTCAAAGGTAACTGATCCGATATGTTTTTCTCAAGTACCTCTGTTGAAATGATCCGACTAATTGCAGCTGAAAGCAAATCGGATTCGTTTTTTATTATCTTTTCATCTCCCATAATCAGCGCCCCTTATTCAACAAAATAGCCTCCACCTTGATCTGCAACAAAACGCAATTTTCCTGTTTTAGAGGATGGCCAAATTTCTTTAACTTTCTTTGATACTTTCATCCGGTTATAAGATTTTGAGTATTTTGCTGCTATATTTATGCAATCCCCAAATGCTTTTACATCGTATGAATCCAGTATCCCAATTTTAGTAACAACCACACAATCAAATGTAATACCAACGCCAATGCTAATTTCATTTCCCAGTCTTTCATCTGTAATAATTCTATTAATGACTTCAGTTCGAATCTTAAGCATAGCAAGGCCACAACTTCCCGCATTGCGCACAGCCTCTATTTTTACCATATTGTCTTCATCACGTGCCTCTCTTCCACCCCAAAATACCATTAGCCCATCACCCATAATATCGATGACCTTACCATGATAATACTTGACAACTTCAAGAAGTGCGGTAAGAAATATATGCATAGTCAAAAATGTTTTTTCTGCACCGATATCCTGTGCTCGCTTTGTAGATCCTCGCATATCAACAAACAAAACCGCATAGTTTTCTTTGTCATATGAACCGAATTCAAGCTTATCTGCTTCAAATCCAGGAATCACGTCGGAAATGGCAGAAGCATAGTGTTCAAGCATTCTTTTTTCAACAAGACTGTTTCGCGCTTGTTGATAATGTTTCAATGTACTTTTATAAATAGCGTCTATATCTATAGCCATACCAGCACCTCACAAAGCATTTATCAGAAGTAATAATCCAATAACCGCAACAGACACAAGCGTCGATGCGAATGAGTGTATTGCCCATTTCATGGTTTTTACTTTCTGCCGATTGATATCATTCAGTTTGTACAATTCTGCAGCCATATTTTCTATGATATCCCCCTCGGTCATCGCTTCAATATCTTGCTTGTACACAACAAAAGAATATTCTTTTGTTGATTGGGGCAAGAACCATTTAGATTTGAAGCCTATATTAGAAATATGTCCCCGGATAGTAAGAATGCCAAACACAAATACTGCAATAAGACTTAGTAGATACAGCAAGGTGAAAATAATAATACAAATACCCAACCAACTGCAAGGCTTGATGTTCGAAAATGCTTGAAATATGGGTTCATAACAGGCTAAAATACCAGCAATAAGTGCAACAAGAGAGCCCATAATTATAGAAACCTTCGTATCAACAAGCTGAATATAAGTAGATATGTCAGAAATAGCATTCGACAAAAAAACTTGCTTCATTTCATTCGATTGCTTACTATTAGGACTTATATTTACTTTAAGTTTCATATGATCACCTTTTTCTTTTCCATATCTTTTGAAATATCTCTTGCTTATATTTTTGGACGAATATAATGCAAATATATTAATTTCGTATAATTGCTAAGAGCTGCTGTAGGGCGAGCTGCTTATTATTCCGCTTACATGTACTATCCGAGTTTTGCTAATGAGAATTAAGTAAACATTATGCGAAGTTCAAAGAGAAGTGGAGACAATGTAGTCTGATCATAATGGACACATCTTTATCCATATTCGGACTTGCAGAAACGAACTCCATGACGTTGTCTTTAGACATAATTCTGAAGCTGTCAATAGATAGTGCTTTCTTTAACCTCATTATCAGTAACCATATACCTTGCTATAACCTTTTTCTCCTTGTCTCATGTATGTTTTTTTATTAACTCCATGTCTTAGCTTTCAGTAACTCAGCAATCTCCTGCATTTCAGGCAGCTGCTCTGTCTCCAGAATTTGTGTCAAATCAAATACTCGCGAACCCATTGGCGCTCTAGGCGTTATCTTCTTGAAGTCTGTCTCATAGAATTTATCAACAAAGAAATATCTTTCACCAGTCATTACATATCCATAGTTCTTTCCGTCTTCTATTGCCTTGCATATTTGCTGCTTCCTATCATCCGTAAGTTCTCCAAGTTCAGCTTTATACTCAATACCAGCTTCCGTAGTAACTGCTATAATAATTGCTTTAATTTTTCCAATGGCCATTACGCTTTTTTCTTTATAGAGCCCAAGATAATCGTGTGCGCTAAAGCCGCGTTCAATATTATCATAGTAAAGACTTTCTCTAACATTAAAATCAAATGTAGTACCTGCAAGTTGTACTCTCATGCGCTTCCATGAATCTGAAACAATGATGAGCTTATCTTTATAGCAGTAATTCAGATAATCATCCAGAACCTCCTGCATTTCATAATCCCTATCATCAATTACTTCCTGTATCGCATTTGCAAGTTCTTCAAAAGTAGTGTTAATGTGCATTACCGGATATGTCTGTGTTGAGTTGTATTCCTTTAGCTGTTCTTCAAATTCTTTCTTTTTTTCTGGATTCATCAACACAGGAGCTAAGGTAATCATCACTTTATATTTTTCATCACTGAAAGACTTCAAATGTTTCAGCAGCTGATCTGAATAAAACCAGTCAGACATTTTTGTTTCTACAACAATCTTAAAGCTCTCTTGTGTAATTGTTGCGTCCGGTATGCTCTCAACGCACTTCTCTTGCAAATTGAATACTATTTCTGGTTCAAAGGAATCAGAAAAAAACTCAGATTTCAAAAATCGAAAGAACTTATCTGAAGAGTATGAATAAAGCCGAGACAATAACAGCATCGTATTTGCTGTAGCAACATTCTCTTTCTCATGATATCTCTGGAAATAATGAATCTTCATAACTACTATTCTCCTTGTTTTTTCTTTCCATAGTTCTTCGGGAAGTAATCCTTCCCAAGCAACCAAACATACTGGTCGATTTGCTTCAGGTTATATTTATCCAAGTCATAGAAGGCACGGAAATCAATCAGTATGCATTTGAATTTTACATAGTCTTTCAAATCGCCATCTTGGAAATCTGAGAAGCTATCACGATTTCTAAAATAGCGAAGTACCTCATCGACGTAGCTATCATAAATCGGATAATCGAGTGGATTGTGATGACTACAATATTTTGAGGCAAAAGAGTAAAAGTTCTTTTCTGTATCACTGATAGTTATATGCTGGATATCACCAACCAGAGTAACATCACCAGCTTTAAGTCTCGCATCAATACCCAGAGCGCATATGTGCTTAGCTACTGGATAGATTGAGAAAATGTTAGTACTATAAAAGTCGTTAAGCGTTGATGCCTTCAAAAGAACATCAATAATGTCTGTATTTTTCGGACATAGTTCAAAGAATAGTTTATTAAGTGCATCCTCCTGCAGGTGGTAGTTCCCAAGGTCATTCCACTTTGCAAGATAAAACTCAACCTGCTCAATTGATGGATCAAGAACATCAACATCCATTTTCTTCTTACGGGTATATGTACGATTAGCAATATTCTCCTGCTTGGGCGTTGATGGCTCGGCAGTTCCATCAGAAGCTAAGAATAAACGGAACTTTCTTAGATGGGACAAGTAACTATTAACAAGTGATTTAACATTACCGGTCGAGTTCTCAGAAAGAGCCTTAATCAATGCCTCTTTTGCCGCATTCTCAAAATCAGTAGCGGTCACCGCATTCCAAAACAGGTCTTTGCTCCCTTTCCTCCACAGGTAGAAGGTGTCCACATAAGCAGTATTAATTGTTAATTTTGAAATGTTCTGACTATTTAGGAAGTTCCTATATAAAGCACGCAACTCATCATATGATAGAGCTTTCATTTTGTTTATATCCAAAGTCAAACCTCCTTTACCCAATACGGTTTAATCTCTCAAGCCACTTCAATATGCAGCCACACTTAAAGAAATCCAATAATGCACCATCACAGAAGCGCTCGGCTCTAACAGCTCCCATAATAAGCGCAAGCACACACTGAGCATTCAAATTTGAAACGTCAGCATTCCTCATAGATTCAGTACCCCATTCAAGGCCGTTATCTTTCAGAATATCTCCATAGCGGGTAAGCTCCATATCTTTATTTCTTTCTTCAAAGGTGTAAACATCGTTGATGAAGTTATGCACCATTTCGGAATATCCTATAAAAGGCATCTGTATCGGATGCTCCGGCGTTCCATCGTTTTCTTTATCAATAACCCATTCACCAATGCTATCCGACTGGATCATAGATATGTATTTTGTTAAAATATCAAATTTACTCATCCGCATCCTCCTAAGTATCGCCAATGCCAAATAGCATCTGGAACTTATCAAAGTTGTACCCCAGCAGGATTCCCTGCTAATCTTTATTTATATAATCAAAATCAAATAGAGTATACTTTTTAAACATAATGCGAAACTTGGTTCTTACTCTCCCAACACACATTGCTGGTCTTATACGAAGTTCAGTGAGCTCTCCGAACTGCGTATTAACATGATTACAAATACTTCAACGCATTACGTGATAAATGGATTGTATTATCCTTTCCGTCCAGCATATCGCTTCGGCCGGAACCGTGCATTCTTAATCCTTGCTTACCCTCAATAGCTTTTATGTTGATGCGATACGGTGAGATATTTTTTGTGACCCCCATACATTCCATTGCTTCACCATAGTCGATAAACGCAATTTCACCGTTATTTAAGTCATCAGTAAAGCAAATCAAAGACAGTTTTACATTACCGTTTTCAACATTAAGTTTTTGAAGTGTGTCTACTTCATCCTGCGTAAAGTTAAAAATCCAATGCCGGAACTCGTCTGCTTTATTTTTTCTTTCATTTACTGCTTTTGTAAATATTATGTAATCCTTTTTACTGTTTTCCGTAGTGATTTTATAAATTCTTCGGGATTCTGTTTTATCAAACAAGGAAGGTTTTTTGCCCGCGTAATTCAATAAGGCAGAAAGAAATGCACCGTAATAAAAGTCTGCAGTTTTCAGCATGGCCATATGAACATCCCCTTTATTCCTTTTATTGACTTATTGAGATCTTTTTTATATAGCTCTTTGATACCACGATTTTAGCGAAGTTCAAAGAGCTATTTAATCCTCGTATTATAACCACAAGGATATCTATGCTATATTATTCTATTTGCATATTATATCGATTTTCATCCTTTAAGAATTGCTTTAAGCAAGAAGAAACTCGGACAATATCTGTATCTATAAAGTTCTGAATAATGGGAGCAATCCAATACTGGCTTCCTTCCGGAGGCGTTTCTCCTATATTAAGGTAATGGATGTAATTCCAGGATTGAATATATGCAGGATCAATAAGAATTAACAATGATATAAAAATGACCATGACATCTCTTATCGTTGAAATAAGTTGGTTGATTATCTCTTTTTTATGAGCACAAACATATTGCGATTGCGGCATATTAGATATTATGTATTTACTGCCATTGGAGTGTACATAATTATTTAATCTGCGATCAATAGTAATCCAAAGCGATTTAAGATATAAGTCGAAGCAATTCTTAATTAATTCATCAGTTTTTAAAACAGTGATATATTTGGAAGCGTCAAAATACTGTTTTCTGTCTTGCGAGTGAGCATCATCAGATAATGTATTTTCTAACCATGAATCCACAGCTTTCTCTTGTGGCTTCTTTTTGCAACCAGATGATAAAATTTCAGATAATAGACTTACACCTTCCATGATTTTATTAATATCCGTTCCATCGCCAATATACCTTTTTGCTTCTTCTTCAGTCAACCCTTGTATTCTATCAAGAGTAAAAAGTATAAATATGTATTGTATTAGATCATCACGAAATTTTCTCACAAGTGTAAATGCATCCGAAAAGCAAGCTCGTTTAGCGCACTCCGATATACTTAATAATGTATGTCTAGCAGAATTCAACATCTGCCCTTGAACTAAATAAGTTTTGTTTCCATTTAATTCTATTTTAGGTTGGCGAGATGCATTATCCGAAATGGAGTCAAGCAAATCTGTCGTTTCATCAATTGTTTGCTTAATCATGTTTTCATCATTATCATCAATTTTGATAGATTCTTGTATCATAGCATTTCTCCTCTCAATTATAGTAGGAGCAAGCGTGTTGTGCAGGGATATTGGATGTCCATGCCTTTCTCCCGGATATGGGACACTTGTCCTTTTCTAATAAATATAATGAAATTGGGTCTTATACGAAGTTCAGGGGGCCCCCTGAACTTCGTAGTATTTATATTTTGCTAATAAATTATTGAATTTCTAGAGACTTGCCAAAATTAAAATCCCCTTGAGTAATAGCTATTCTTCTTTTTTTATAATCTTTAATAAAAAGTTTACCAGAATTATTAAACTCATTTTCGCAATAGACTTTCAGTCTTAAAAAAGAGTACCCATCATCTTTCCATATCTCTTCAAGGTCACCGTTGATTTTAAATCTAACAGCGTATTGGGCGTCCTTATCATTTTTATTATAAGGTTCAATAAACGCAATATCTTTTCTAACAATCGGAATAGGTTTTGTGCTTAAGATATTACCATCGTTACCATTTTCAATTGTCATCATATCAAATAATATTTTTATGTTTTTTGCATAATGTGGAGATAAATTCACAACTTTGAAGCGATACTCATTTACACCATTAATTGATAATTTTGCTATCTTTTCCGATATTTTTATCTTGGGCTTGGACAAAGATAGTATTATGTATCCTAGTAGAGTAGAAATGACACCCGATATTAGACCGGCAATGAATCCAATCAACATTTAAGCTCACTCCTTTAATAAAATTTATATGCTTTTTAGCAAAATTTATTAACAGTAAAAAAGTTAAGATATCGAATCACTGATCTTATGCGAAGTTGGGGAAGACTCTCGAACTTCGTAATTTATAAAAAATTAGATTGAGCTTCTGATGTATGTCATAAACATTATGCGAAGTTTAGGAACCGGTGCCTACAAGTTTGAAGCAGATGCTCTTTGGCTTGACATGCAGCTGTTTCGTATCTCTGCTATTTTCTTACATTAAATCCGCGCAGATATTGCTCCGGCCACTGATATTTGACGTCCAAATTACGGGCTGTGTGCAGCACCCAATAGGGGTCGCGCAGAAGTTCACGGCCCAGCGCAACTAGATCCGCGCGCCCTTCACCCAGGATTCCTTCCACCTGAGGTGGGTCGGTGATCAGACCGACTGTAATTATAGGAAGGCCCGA
>Ga0183100_1001452_pt1 | contig 11963 bp, 20 predicted proteins | sample Biomet2_FD_127789 | JGI IMG/M metagenome (GOLD analysis project Ga0183100, IMG submission 127789) | Microbial communities from bioreactor (seeded with anoxic lake sediment) at LBNL, California, USA - Biofuel metagenome 2 | ecosystem: Engineered > Bioreactor > Anaerobic > Unclassified ...
GGGCGGGGGCGGGGCGAAAAGGAACGTGGTGGGGGCCATCAACGACTATGCCAAGGTCAGGATCAACGAGAACCCGACCGCCGAGGAGGCGGCCCCCTGGTGGGCCCACCCCAATGAGTCGGACATCAAGGGCATAGACGATCCGTTCCAGAACATCTTCGGCGGCCTGGAGACCGCGTCCAAGGGCTCCAAGGAGGCCAACAAGAGCATCGCCATCATGGGCGGGACGCCGGAGCAGCAGAAGACCGTCCGTGAGGCCATCGCCTCCAGTTTCACCGTGGCCGAGCAGAAGAAGATGTGCGGCACGACGATCTACATCACCGATCTGACCAAGGCCGCCGGCGAGTACCACGGGAAGGGCTACGGAGGTAGCTTCATCATCAAGCTGGACCGCCACAACGGCATCGATTCGGACTGTGTGACCCATGAGCTCATCCACCATCTGAGGACGGTGGACGACAAGCGGGACGATCCCCTGGTCAAGGCCCGGCAGCCGTACTACGGCAAGGACAGGGACCTGGAGGAGGCGGCCACCGTGGCCGAGAGCATGGCCAGGCACAAGCCATACGACTTCCAGGGCAACACCGAGTACTACTCCATGTTGCCGAACGGGAGGAACAAGATGGGCGAGGACCGGGGAACTTTCACCCGGACGCCCGTGGTCGAGGACGGCAAGGGCAACGTTCCCCCGGGGAAGAACCAGGACCTCGTCCTCTCCGGCAAGAAGGGCCGGAGGGCGGTCAAGGCCACCAGGGAAGGCTGGCCGGGGAGCAACATCGCCCACCTCAAGATCACCCCGGGCAAGGCCGAGGCCTTTGACCAGTGGTTCACGATCAAGGGCAAGAACGGCAAGACCGTGGAGAACGTCCAGGTCTACTCCCCCCAGGGCGTCCCCGCTAACGTCGTCCCGAGGAAGGGGCAGACGGCCTACGAGTGGCGGGACGGGAAGAGGGTCAAGATCGCCGGAGGTGGCCGCTGATGGCACGCGGAGAAGGGCCGGGCTGGCACCATGAGTCCAGACGCCACAGTGAGGCCGCGACGAAGGCTAGGAGACAGCCCAGAGCCCAGCGGAAGGCAGATTGGATCAGGAATGGAGGGAGCCCCCATCCTGGGAAGTACAGCCGAGAATACTCTCCCGTCCAGCTCCAGCGCAAGCTCCTGGAGGTCCACCAGATGATGAACGAGGAGGCCGCAGAGTGGCGGAAGTCATCCGACCGCGCTCTCGACTCCAACACCCGTCAGGACTGGCTGGACTACCTCAACGGCATGAATGACGCCAACGACGAACTGTACTGGACCATAGGGGCCATGCGACACGCGGGATGGGGGCCGGACCAGATCAAGGCCCAGGTCGCCAAGGAATACTCCCGGGCAAGCGACGCTTACAACAAGCAAAAGACCAAGGAGAACGAGGGAAGGCTGGAGGTCTGGAACCAGGCCAATGAGAAGGTGAACTGATGGCGCGAGGCGAAGGACCAGGATGGCATCACGAGTCCAGACGCCATAGCGAGGTAGCGAAGAAAGGACGACCGACACACGCCAAGAAGACGCCCAAGGACCTCAGCGAGGCCTACCGGAAGATGAATGCCGCCTACAAGAAGGCGGATCGCGCCTACGCCGAGGGCCGGGACCAAGAGGGCAAGGCCTTCGAGGACGAGGCCGGGAAGTGGGGCAAGAAGCACCACGAGCTCCTCAACAAATACGACGACAACAGGCCCTCGTTCTCGGACGGCTCCGAGATCCAGGTCCAGGCCACCAAGTCGCTATGGGTCCTCCAGGAGCGGGCGGTCAAGGAGACCAGGAGCGAGAAGAAGTATGCGGCGGACTACGTCACCAAGGCCCAGGACGAGTTCAACGGGGAGTTCCAGGGCTTCATCGACAGCACCAAGGGAATGTCCAACGCCGAGGTCCGGACCGCCGTGGCTAGGAAGACGAAGGAAGCACAGGCAGCTCTGAGAAAGGACCCCATGGGCACCAAGACCTATTACGCCGCCGCCCGGTGGGAAGAGGCCCAGAAGCTCATGGGAATGCCCTTCGTCGTCAACGCGAGGTGAGCTCATGACTGACAACGAATCTACAGCAAAGCCCCAACCATCACCTGCCCCCCAGGATAAGGGCGGTCTCAAGATCGGGCTGACCAAAGGAGATGACTTCCTGGCCTGGTGGAGCCAAGGCCTCACCCTCGGCCTAGTCCGGTGGGATGGGACGATCCTCCAGGGCCCCGATGTCAAGCGGTTCGCGGACTGGTGGGTCCATGGTTTCACCCTCGGTTTCCTTACCGTCCAGAAGCCTAACGTCATCGAGATGGGGGACAACATCCTGGAGCACATTGCCAGGGCGTTCACCCTCTCCCTGGTGACGGTGGGAGGGGAGCCGACGACCCTCCAGATGGAGGTCCCTCATGAACCGGCGAAGAGGAATGTCCAGCGGCCTTCCGGGAGGGAACGAGGCCCCGGCTGGCATCACGAGTCCAGGCGGCACTCCGAGGCCTATACCAGGGGCCGGGAAGCGAAGCGCAGGAGGTCGGGACCATGAGCAATGGCCGAGGCTCCGGCTGGTGGGAGCAGCATCGCCGTCACGTTGACGCGGCGCATAAGGGCATGGAGGGAAGGAGACGCTCCAGGCACGACCGGCCCCAGGACGGGATCTCCGAGCAGGACCTCCAACGCCTCCGCAACGGGGAGAAGCGCAAGCGGTCCAAATGGGCCATCTCGATGGATGAGCGAAGGACCGCCTCGACCATCTACGACCCGAGGGACCCGAAGCAGGTCAAGAAATGGCGCAAGGACCCCTCCCGCGCCGATCTCGACGGGGTAGACACCGAGGCGCAGCACCTCTTCGCGGTCAAGGTCAAAGCGGCCGCCGAGGTCGAAAAGCGGAAAGAGGTCGTCAAAAAGTCCGTCGAGGAAGCGCGGAAACGCCTCAAGAAGGCCCGCGAGGAGGCTCAGACGGGTAAAGAGACCTCCGAGGGCGCTAAAACGGCTGTAAATGAGGCTGTTGAGGCCGCGAGGACGGCAATCGAGAAGGCGACGACCGAGGTCAAAGGGATCCTCACCGGGGCCAAGGAGGAGCAGGAGGAGAAGATCCGCCGGTTCCAAGGCAAGTGGGACCCCGAGCGCAAGCGGAGAGCGGAGACCGTTGCCAAGACCGTGGGATGCTCGGTCTTCGAGGCCGACGCCCTGATCTCCCGGGCCAAAAGGGCCGGGATCGACTACGACCTGGTGAACTGGGACGCTATCCAGGGGAAGGACCTGGAATATTCTGAATGGGTCGAAAAGCTGGACGCCAACCTCCACAAGGAGACCACCACCAAGGCCGAGGAGGACCATGTCATCGACTGGCAGATGGCCAAGGCCCAGGACCAGTGGAACGAGTATGTGAAAGAACAGGAGGACCAGCTCCTCAGCGAGGCTCAGAAGGTCCATCGGACGGATGAGGAGGACCAGATGGAGGAGCGGGACTACCAGATCGCCTTCGGTGACCCCCAGGAGTACGCGGAGAACGACCTCTATGACGACGAGGCGAGGTGATCGCATGGCAGCAAAACAGTACAGGATGGATGAGGGCCAGGGCGGTTGGTTCCGCGAACCCAGGCCCCACCGCGAGGCGGCGCTCAAGGGAAAGGAAAGGTCCACGCACGCCCGGAGAGCTCGTCCCCCAGCGGACGATGGCTCCAGCGGCTCCGTTCCCCTAGGTCCAGACGACAAGCGGTTCGTGGTCTTCTGCGACGGCATCGGAGGGCATTCCTTCGACACACCGGAGGAGGCCAGGGCCTTCGCCAAGAAGCGGTACGCCACCAGGCAGTACGATGACGTGGAGGTCATGGACCAGGAGACCGAGCAGGACATAGCGAGGTTCGGGTGAGCTCATGGTCAAGCAGAACACGCTGGACAACGGGCAGGGCGGGTGGTTCGGGGAGACCCGGAGGCACTCCGAGGTCGCGTCCAAGGGCAAGGAGCGCGAGACCCATGCCCCGGTGAAGCAGCCGCCGAAGCAACGCCCCAAGGAGATCGGCGGGGTCCCCGTCCCCCTCGTCGTCCCCGCCGACGCGGAGATGACCTTCGTCGGATCCAAGGAGGACTTCATCAAGGAGGCCCAAAAGGTCCCCGCCTCCAAGGAGAAGATGGCCACGACCATCGATGGCGTCTGCGTCCTATGGACCAGGGAGAAGCGATAGGAGATGACAATATGACCAAAAAGGAAAGCTGGGTAATGGAACGTAGACACAAGTACAGGACCGCCACCGGGGCCGACGCGCACAAGAGGCCTCCGGCGGGATCGCGGGAATCGTGCTTCGTGAGCCCCTACACCAAGCGGGACGGGACCCACGTCAAGGGCCATATGAGAGCGATCAACCGGTGACCCCGATGCCGGGGAAATGACCCTCGGCCAAGGCCCATTTTTTTCTATCTTTTTCTATCTGGCTATAGTGTTTAATATGTCATACTTATCCAACTTTAATGAAATCTAATAGGATTCTGAAATATCATACATTTATATCCCTCTTACAACATTACTGTAATCACAAGTTTGGAGGCATCAACTTGGAACATTGTGTGAAGCCAATAGTGCAAGCCAGATGGCTTGAGAGCAAGCGGAAGAACGAGACTTTTGGAAGCGCGTCCGTGATGGACATCAGCACCGTCCAGGGCGCGATCTTCGCCCCGAGCAACGGACGAATCCCCATGAACGCCGGGGAGAGAGCTCACCCTACGGGGGACCACCGGTTCGGGACCGTCGTCAGGGAGGCCTGAATTATGGCTCCCAATATGGCTCTCAAGATCGAACTTGACGAAGAGACCGCCGGGAACATACTGAGTGACCTGGACACCCTGGCCGAGACCATGTGGAAGCTATCGGAAGACGCCCTGGATACGAACCCCGCCTTGGCCGAACATCGCCGGGCGAGATACCATGCCATCTGCGACCGGCGGAAGACCCTCTGTGAGGCCGTCAACGTCGCCAGGGGGTACTGAGCATGGTCGTGGAGAGCAAAACCCTGACCTCAAGGGACTGTAACTTCCTGGTCATCGCCTGGACCGGATACCTGGTGAGCGCCATTCTCTTCTATGTCGCGGTGGTGATGGCATGAACGTCACCGGGTTCGATTTATTGGAGAACGGGGACCACCGCTGTCAGGGCTGCGGGGCCGTGGCCATGCTGCACTCCGACGAGGACAGCACCACCGTCGTCTGCCCCGTGTGTAAGCGTATGTGGGAATACATCCACGGCGACGAGGAGCCTCATTACTTCCCCGGCGCGGTGGTGGATCATCCCCTCTCCCGGGAGCAGGTCCGGGAGTTCTACGAGTCGCTCATGAAGGACCGGGCGAGGATGATGGACGAGGCTAAGGCGGCCCAGCGCCTCGAATGCAATATCCTCTTCGACCGCTACATGGAAAGGGCCGAGGGGCTGGAGTTGGCGATGAAGGACCTGGCCAAGGCCGCCGGGCTGACCGTCTGCCCTGATTGCCACAAGATCTGCCGCCTGGAGACGCTCTCCGGCAATGAGTACGGGGACGGCAAGCGGAGGCTTGTCTTCATCTGCGACGATTGTGTGGAAGAGGGCCCGGTCGAGATCGTGGGGGTGCTCTGATCATGTCCAAGTCTGATAGAGTCAGGAGCACCCCGAGACCTCAATACTCCCATGGGTCAACCGTCCGCACCTACTACAACGAAGGGAAGGTGCTGACCGACGAGATGATCGTCGAGGCAAGGAAGATACTGAGTTTGGCCGTGGAGTTCGATGCAACATATGTTGCTTTCGATCAGGATGAGAAAAGAGAGGGCCCGGTCAAGATCGTGGTAGAGATCGACGCCCAGACCAACTGCAAAGTTGAAGCAAAGATGGGCTGGAGGCTCTGACCATGCCCATCAGGTCGTTCATCAACGCCCGCCAGCGCCAGCAGGACTCTGGGGCCTTCCGCAAGCTCAGGCTCCAGCAATCCAAGAAGGACCGGCTCCGGGAGAGGGCCGTCACCGGCAGGACCCCCATTGTGACCAGGCGGTGATCCGATGCATCTGAACCAGTGTGTTTTCTGTGGCTTTGGTGTGACCGACGACTCCGGCTCCAGGTGTGGAGCTACAGGGATCCTAGGAGACACCCGGACGCCCGAGCGGGAACGTCAGGCCATCGGAAAGGAGTGTGGGAACGCTAGGGAGAGGTTCGCGGCAAGGATGCACGCCCAGCCCCTCCGCCCCGACATGAAGGCTCCGGCCTGATCGGGGAAACCTCTTCCAAAAACCATGCTGGATTACAAGTTGGAGGCAACAAGAATGTCATGTGAAAACGGATGGCGTAATGAAGGTTTAGTCCCCGGCAGGGACCTCAACGAGCTCGATGCCAAGGTGGAGGAGCTGAGAAAGCAGCATCCGGGCATCAGCTACAAGGAGATCGCAGAGGAGCTGGGCGAGACCCCGTCCCATATTCACCGGCGGGTCAGGGTGCTCATCAGGGAGAACCGGATCGAAGCCCGGGGAGGCCCCGGGTTCAGGGGCAAGGGCGGCGAGGGATTCAGATCCAGGCGGGGGGAGGAATGATCATGGCGACCGCTATCGTCTCCAGGGACGTTCAGCAATATACCGAGGCCATCCCCTTGGACCACATCGCCGTGAGCGGCAACAACCCCCGCGAGGAGGTGGAGGACGAGGACTTCGCCGGTCTCAAGGCGGACCTGGCCTCCAACGGCCTCATCAACCCGATCATGGTCCGCCCGGTGGGCAATCCCGACTCCTCGCGCTATGAGGTCGTGTGCGGGCACCGTCGCTTTGAGGCCGCGAAGCAGCTCGGCTGGCCCTCCATCCGTTGCACCGTCCGGTCCATGAACGACGCGGAGGCCTTCGACCTCATGGGCGTCGAGAACATCCAAAGGCGGAGCTTCTCGCCCGTCGAGGAACTAGCCTGGCTCTCCAAGGCCATAGCGAACGCCGAGGCCCGGGGGGAGAAGCAAAAGGATTTCGCCGCGAGGATCGGCCGGACCCCTTCCTGGGTCAGCAACAAGCTCCGCGTGTCCAAAGCGCCCCAGGAGCTCCTAGACTACTATGCGGAGGGCAAGCTCCAGGACAAGCACGTCCTGGTGCTCCTCAGCTACCATCCATACCCCAAGCTCTATGACGAGCTCATGGAGGTCATCGACAACATCCTGGAGGATGGCGGCAGCATCTCCGCGTCCGAGATCGAGGACGAGGCCTTCTACATCATCCGGGTCGGGGGGAACGAACGGCTGGCCCTGCCCATCGACCCTCTCGTCTATGAGTTCAAGGACCTCCAGCCGTACTGGAACCAGGACGGCTTATGCCCGGGCCGGAAGTGTGGGAAGGTCAAGATCATCGAGCGCGATGGGAAGTCCATCCCCTTCTGCCTGGACAAGGAGTGCTGGGAGAGGAAGCTCCAGGAAGCGAGGGAGAGGAAGGAGAAGGCCAAGGCCCCGGCGAAGGCCGAGCAGCAGCCGGAGGGCAAGGTCCAGAAGTGCCACGTCCTCTCGTGCGGGAACGACACCCTGCCAGGGAAGTTCTGGTGCGAGGAGCACATGGACCCTATGAAGCGCATGGCCGCGCCCCCGAACCCCGAGCCGGACCTGGAGGTCGCCTTCGCCAACGGCCAGGAGGCCGGGAGAGAGCAGATCGCCTCCATCCAGGACGAGTGGACCAACGAGCAGATCGAGGAGCACATCAGGACCCTGGAGAAGCTGATCAAGGAGGAGGAGGCCAACGAGAACCAGGACAAGCGCCGCAAGGAGTACATCGCCCTGGTCAAGGGGCAGCTCCATGAGGTGAGGACCTGGTACGAGGGCAGGAAGAACCAGGAGGCCCCCCATGAGTTCGAGACGCCCCAAACGGAGCAGGTCAAGAGGATCCTGGAGACGGGGACGGAGAGCGCCCCCTCCGCTGACAAGCCGGAGGCAAGTCCCGAGGACGAGGAGGAGATGGAGGCCCAGAGCGAGGTTTTACCGGTAAATGCCGGAGCCCCCGCCACGGTCTGCCGGTGCCGGATCTGCGGCGGCGAGATCGCCGTCAAGGACCGGGCCCAGGCGACCAGGGACATGGTGGAGCATCTCCTCCTCAACCGGGACAAGGAGCGCCACAACCGCGCCGTCCAGAAGTTCATCTCCGGGCTCCTCAACAACGAGGGCCTGGCCAGGCTAGAGGCGTACTTCGTCCTTCCCCAGGAGGAGCAGCCGGAGATCTACCACGAATGCCGCCCCAAGGACCGGGGGGTCATGGCCAAGAACATCGAACAGGCCAGGGCCATGCTGGAGTGCGACAAGTGCAAGAACCGCAAGTGCAAGGGCCCGGAGGTGGAATGATGGCCGACGTGAAGCTCACGGTGGCCGAGAGGTCCCTGATCCACATCGCCATCCATGCCAAGCACCCCGAGGATCTCGTGGCCCCCAGGGCCATCGCTATATCCGGCGTCGGGGAGGCCCTCGGGGTCTCCCGGGCCCATGCGGCCATGGCCCTCAAGGAGGCGGGTGGGCGGGGACTGTTGGAGCGGAGGCAGAAGCACGTCAACGGGGAACCCCGGCAGATATGGGTCTATTTTCCGACCCAGGCCGGGCTGGAGTTCATCGAGAAGTTGAGCAAGGAGTCGGACCGGCCCCTGGAGGAGCTGATCTTCGTCCCCGCCGCCGAGACCGCCAAGAGGCGGGAGCTCAAGGACGACATCCAGGAACTCCGCATTCGTCTGAACGACCTGGAGGCCAGGGCCAGGGCCGAGGGGTGGTTGTGATGGTCGAACTAGGCCCTTTCACCAGGGCCCAGCGGGTCCTGGCCGTCCTCCTTCCATATTATAAGAAGGCCGATGACTGGACCGTCCCCCGGGCCGTGACCCAAGATGGCATCAGGGAGGCATTGGACATCTCCCTTGCCAACGTCTCCAGGGCCCTCATGTGGCTGGATGACAACGGCCTGGTGACCAAGAAGCGGCGCTATGTCGATGGCATGAGCACGAACCATCATCGGTTCTGGACCTACCTGCCGACCTGGTATGGCCTCCAGTACATGAAGATGGTCGAGGAGGCCTCCGGCTACAAGGCTAGGGACATCCCCTCCATCCCGTTCAAGCGCACCTGTCAGAGGATCTATCCCGAGGATCCCATGAGGATGAAGATGGAGCAGCTTGAGGCCAGCGTCGAGACCGAGGGGGTGAGAGCATAGGCCGGTACGAGGACATCATCCCCCACATCCAGGGGATCATCGAGGAGTACGACACCATGCGCCTGACCGTCAGGCAGCTCTACTACCGTCTCGTGGCCCGGCAGCTCATCGAGAACTCCCTGAACTCCTACAAGCGGGTCGTGGACATCCTCGCCCGAGCCAGGCGGCGCGGGGACGTGGACTATGAATCCATCGAGGACCGCACCCGGGAGGTCAAGGTCCCCGATCACGATGAGGAGGAGCCAGCGAGGGTTTACTTCCAGAAGTTCCTGAACTACGTCAAGGAGCTGGATGAGAACTACACCATGCCCCTGTGGTGGAACCAGCCGGTGCTCCCCATCGTTTTCGTGGAGAAGGAGGCCCTGGCCTCGGTCTTCGAGGAGGTGACCGACCCCTACCAGGTGGACCTCGTGGTCTGCCGTGGCTATCCCAGCCTGACCCTCATGCACGAGCTCTCCAAGCGGATCATCGAGAAGCAGGGCCGGGAGGGCGTGGAGGAGGTCGTCGGCATCTACTTCGGGGACTTCGACCCGAGCGGGGCCGACATCGAGCGGTCGGTGGGGAAGAGCCTGGACAGTGATTTCGATACGCCGATCACCATCGAGCGGGCCGCTATCACCATGGAACAGATCCGCCGGCTCAACATCCCGCACGCTCCGGCCAAGGTCACCGATTCTAGGACCAACGGCTTCGTGGCCCGGGAAGGGGTCGCCTGGCAGGTCGAACTGGATGCCATCGAGCCCCGGGCTCTCCAGGAGCTCATCAAGACCAACATCGTCCAGCACTTCGACGTTCAGATCAAGAGGGACCGGGACGAGGAGCTGAGGACGCGGAAGGTCAACCTCAAGCGGTGGGTCGAGGAGAGCGTGGACATGGACTATGAGGCGGAGGAGGATGGTTCCGATGCCTAAGCTAGCCGACATCCCGAAGTTCATCTGGGGCGGGGACTACGCCGTGGACATCCACTTTCACTACCTGGAGTCGTGGTTGGCGGAGCGCGGCGAGAGGTCCCCGGTGGACATGGATCCCGATTTCCAGCGCGGTCACGTCTGGAACGACCGCCAGCGGTCCAAGTACGTCGAATACCTCCTCCGGGGCGGACAGTCCAGCTTCGACATCTATTGGAACCAACCGGGGTGGCCCGAGCTCAACAAGAAGGCCGACCTCCCGGACGTGCTGATGATCGTGGACGGCAAGCAGCGCGTCACCTCCGTCCGTATGTTCATGGCCAACGAGGTCAAGGTTTTCGGCCACTACCTGGACGAGTGGGAGGACGGTGAGCTCCAAACCGGGCTCCATGGCCCCCATCTCAGGATGCACGTCAACAACCTCGAATGTAGGAGGGATCTCCTGAACTGGTATTGCGATCTAAATGATGGGGGAGTAGTTCACACAAAGGAAGAGATCGAGCGGGTCCGAAGGCTCATCAAAGAATTGGAGGGATGATATGGCCAGAGTCATTCCCTTATCACAGGGTCAAAGCGCAATTATGGATGATGAGGACTATGATTGGTTAATGGGTTCAAAGTGGTATGCTCATCGAAAACCTAGGGGCGATGGCTACTATGCAGCCAGACATACGGGGAGCTCTCGATGCAAGAAGATTTTTATGCATCGGGAAATAATGAAAACCCCAGAAGGATATGAGACGGACCACGTTAATGGTGATGGACTAGACAACAGAAGGCTAAATCTGCGAACTTGTTCTAAATCTCAAAACCAGCACAACCAATCAGTCAAGCGCAAAGGAACATCATCGAAGTACAAAGGAGTATCGTATTACAAGGCGAATGGAAAATGGGGCGTCAATCTGGCGCTCGATGGTAAGTCCTTGTTCTTCGGCCTCCACGATACAGAAGAAGAGGCTGCAAGGGTGTACAATGAGAAAGCAATCGAACTTTTTGGAGAATTTGCATCCTTGAATATAGTTGGCCCGGACGATGGCAGCGTGGTCCATACCAAGGCCGAGATCGAGAGGGTGCGCGGCCTTCTCCGCGCCGAGGAAGAGAAGAGGTGATAGTCACATGATGGAAACTTCAAACAATGGGAACCGTGAGGTGTACGAGATCGAGGTCCAGGTGGGAGGGGGCATCCCCATCAGTCAGTTCTCGGACCTCGCCAATGGCCTGGCCGGGCTGACCCCTGGCCAGTATAGGGTCGTGGCCATGCCGGAGAAGGGCGGGGGCGAGTCCAGGAAGGAACCGGAGAACCATGCTCGTGAAGAGGGCCGGCCCAAGGTCGTCAGGATCATCGACGGCACGAAGATCGGCCATTGGGACCGAGAGATCAGGATCTTCGACCGCCGGGTCAAGCAGACCTTCCAATGCCAGAGCTGTGACGAGAGGACCTGCACCATCGAGATCGAGGATGGTGAGGAGATCAAGCGCCTACCTAAACTGCCATGCCTCTACTGCGGGGAAGAGGTAGCAGAGGTCAACTTTAAGCGCCTGGGCCCGGACCCCGCCTCCATCGAGGTGGCTATCCTCAAGTGCGACTGTCGTGCTGGGAGGAGGACCGGCTACAAGATCTGCGAGGAATGCAGCGAGGAGGGGGATAAGCACGAGGCCGACCCCGAGTTCCTAACCACTGATGAACTGAGACGTATTCGTCAGGCTCTCATAGTGGCTGAGGGAGTCCAGGCCGTGGGACGAGCAGAAGACCAGAGGGCCATGGCTCACCTTTTTCCCAAGTGGGCGAAGATAAGGGAGAAGATCGAGAGGATGGTGGACGGCGATGCCAATGGGCCAGCGCCGGCCAAGCCCTGCCAGCATGAGCATATCGTCAGCTATCATGATAACTCGATCCTGG
>Ga0183100_1001453_pt1 | contig 11938 bp, 6 predicted proteins | sample Biomet2_FD_127789 | JGI IMG/M metagenome (GOLD analysis project Ga0183100, IMG submission 127789) | Microbial communities from bioreactor (seeded with anoxic lake sediment) at LBNL, California, USA - Biofuel metagenome 2 | ecosystem: Engineered > Bioreactor > Anaerobic > Unclassified ...
GCGCAGCGCGACTCCTCCCCCCGCGCCCCAGCCCCGCCCCAAGGCCGAGAGCCTGCGGCGGGCCATGCTGCACGTCAAGACGCGCTTCCCGCATCCCGGCTACTGGGGCGCGTTCACCCTCACCGGAGACTACAAGTAGGCACCGCCATGCACACCAGCGCGATACGTTCCCTTCTGCTCCGGGTCTCCGCACAGGCGGCCTTGCGGGCCGCGCCGCTTTCCACCACGCCGCATGGCCGGGCACGGAGATTGTCCGCAAGCCTGGCGATGGCGCTGCTGCTGTGCGCGCTGTTGTGGGCCGCGCCCGCCCGCGCTGCCGACGGCGTCGACGCCTCCGGCAGCGGCGGCATCGGCGGCGCCGTCGCCCTGTGGATCGACGCGGATCAGACAGCCCTGCGCGTGTGGCGCTCGGCCGAGTCCGAGGTGCTGCTGCGCCTGCCGCGCGGCACGCTGGTGACCCCGCTGTACGCGCAGCCGCCATGGACGCGCGTGCGCGAACCCGGCGGCCAGGAGGGCTGGGTGTACCAGGGCCAGCTGGCGCAAAAACCACCCCAGGCGGCGCCGGCCCTGGCCGTCATCGGACTTTTCGACCCCGAGCCGCCGAGCATGATCCTGGCCGAGGCGGCGGAAAGCGCCCGCAGCACGCGCTCCGCCAAGGTCCATGCGGACAGCGTCCATGCGGACGGCGTCCATGCGGACGGCGCGGGCCTCGGCGAGGCGGGGCAAGCCCTGCGCGATGCTCTGGATCTGCCTCTGACGCCGGATGATCTGGATGATTTTCTGGCCTCGGGCGGCGTGGGAGAATTCGCCCCCGGCAAGGGGCCTGCTCCGGCCTCGGCGATCGGCCAGGCGAGCTTTCCACACATGGAGGCCGCCGCGCGGCCGGGCGGCGAGACGGAGCGGCAGGTGGGGCTGAACCTGGCGGCAGCGGCGCTGCGGGACATGGTCAAACCGGCCTTCGGCACGGCCCGGGCACGCTATGTGAACCTTGTGGGGCTGGCCGTGGCGCGTTTCGCCCCAGGCAACGGCGCGCGGCTGCGCGTCATCGTGCTGGAGTCGCCTCGGCCCGTTTCCTTCAGCCTGCCGGGAGGCATCGTCATGTTGAGCACGGGCCTGCTGGCCGCGCTGGACAACGAGGCCCAGCTGGCCTGCGTGCTGGCGCACGAGACGGCGCACGCGGCCCTTGCGCACCTGTGGTCGCGGGCGTTGCGGTCGCCGTTCCTGCGCAATGGCGGCAGGCTGGACCCCGCGGGGGTGCAGCACCCGGCCTTCCGCACCATGGTTGACGATCTGCTGGGCACGACGCTTGTGCAGGGGCTGGATGCGAACCTGGAGTTCCAGGCGGACCTGGCGGCGGTGGAGATGGTCTGGCGCGCGGGGTACGACCCGCGCGAGCTGCCGCGCGCCATCGAGCGCATAGAGGCGGCGGGAAAGGTGGTGGAAAAGGCTGATCAACACGACACGGCAAGCCGCGCGGCTGAGGACGTTCCCAAGGTTTGGGCGGCGCTGCACCCGCCCACGGCGGAACGTTTGGCGCACCTGCGGCTGCTTCTGATAAGCCTGCCCGCGCGCAACGCCCTGGCACTGAACACCGCGCGCTACCGCGCGAGCAGATAGGCCCGCGCCGACTACGACACGCGGATGGCCTCGGTGACGGACTCCACGTTGCGGATCTTGTCGAGCACGCCGTAAAGCTGGGTCAAATTCTTCACCTCAACGGTGAACTCCATCACCGCGTTGCCGTCCACATTGGACTGGAAGGTGCCGGCGTCGATGTTCACGTCGTCGCTGGTGAGCAGGCTGGTGACCTGCGAAAGCGCTCCCTTGAAGTTGCGGCACACGATGCGGATCTTGGCCGGATAGGGCTTGTCCTCAACACCGTCCCACGCCACGGAGACGAGCCGCTCGGTCTCCAGCTCCTTCAGATTCACGCAGTCCGCCGCATGGATGGTGACGCCGCGCCCGCGCGACACATAGCCCACGATGGGCTCGCCCGGCAGCGGGTTGCAGCAGCTGGCGAAGCGCACCAGCACATCGTCCACGCCGGTGATGCGGATGCCCTCGCCCTTCTTGGGCTTGGCGGCCTCCGCCGGTGTTGGCGCGGGCTCCGGCTTGCGCTGCTGCGGGTCCTCCAGGGGCTTTTCGCCCACATGCAGCATGCCGTACAGCTTTTGCAGCACCTTGCGCGGCGTCAAACGCGCATAGCCCACCTGAGAGAGCAGCTCGTCCACGCTGGGGAAGCCCAAGTCCTCCGCGAGTTTGAGGATATGCCCATCCTTGGCGGCCTTGGCCACGTTGATGCCGAGCTTTCGGCCTTCCTTTTCCAGCATCTCCTTGGCCAGGCTGATGCTGCGGGCGCGTTCCTCGGTGCGGATGTACTGCTTGATGCGCGTTCTGGCGCGCGCGGTCTTGACGAACTTGAGCCAGTCGCGGCTGGGATTGCGGTGGGCGTCGGTGATGACCTCCACGCGGTCGCCGTTCTTCAGCGGCGTGTCCAGCGTCACCAGCCTGCCGTTCACCTTGGCCCCGGCGCAGTGGTCGCCCACCTTGGAGTGGATGGTGTAGGCGAAGTCCACGGGCGTTGCGCCCTCGGGCAGCTCTTTGATGTCGCCGCGCGGGGTGAAGACGTACACCTCGTCCTGAAACAGGTCGAAGCGCAAGCTCGCCATGAACTCGCGCGGGTCCTTGAGGTCGCGCTGCCAGTCCAGAATCTGCCGCAGCCAAGTGAAGCGCTCGGCGTCGCGGTTGCTGCCCTTCTTGCCGCGCTCTTTGTACTGCCAGTGCGCGGCCACACCGTATTCGGCCACGCGGTTCATCTCCTCGGTGCGTATCTGTATCTCGATGCGCTCCCCGTCCGGCCCTATGACCGTGGTGTGGAGGCTTTGATACATGTTCGCCTTGGGGATGGAGATGTAGTCCTTGAAGCGCCCGGTCACCGGCTTCCAAATGGAGTGGATGAGGCCGAGCACCGCGTAGCAGTCCTTCAGGCTGGAGACGATGATGCGGAAGGCGATGAGATCGAAGATTTGGTCGAGCCCGAGGTTCTGCTGCTGCATCTTGGCGTAGATGCTGTAGCGGTGCTTGGTGCGCCCGGCCACGCGGGCCTTGATGCTGTTCTCATCCAGCATCTGCTGAATGAGCCCGATGACCTTTTCGATGTAGTCGTTGCCGGAGGTGTGGTGCGCGGCCACGCCCTGGTCGATCTGCTCGTACACGTCGGGCTTGATGTACTTGAGGCACAAATCCTCAAGCTCCACCTTGGTGCGGTGCAGGCCCAGGCGGTTGGCCAACGGCGCGTAAATATCCAGCGTTTCCTGGCTGATGAGCCGCTGCTTGACCGAATTCTGAAAGCCCAGCGTGCGCATGTTGTGCAAGCGGTCGGCCAGTTTCACCATCAGCACGCGGATGTCCTCGGCCATGGCCAAAATCATTTTGCGGATGTTCTCCGCCTGGGCCACGGCCTTGGACTCAAACTGCATCTTGCTGATCTTGGTCACGCCGTCGACGATGTCGGCGACCTCTTCGCCGAAAAGCTCTTCGATCTCGTCGATGGTGGCCTTGGTGTCCTCCACCGTATCGTGCAGCAGCCCGGCGGCCACGGTGGACTCGTCGAGCTGCATGTCGGCCAGGACCTTGGCCACGCTCATGGGATGCGAGAGGTACGGCTCGCCGGAAAGGCGCGTCTGGCCCGCGTGGGCCTCGGCCGCGAAGATGTACGCCTTCTGGATGAGCTCCAGGTCCGGTTTTTCGATGTAGCTTGCGACCTTGTCGGTGATCTCGTTGATGCGGATCATTATTGCGTCAGCTCCGGGCCCTGGCTCGCCTTGGGTATCCACCAGCGGATGAAATTATAGTCGATTCCCGCGGGGGCGGGCTCTATGCCCTGCACACGGGCGTGAACCATGGGCAAGGCCATGGGCACATACAAAAAGCAATAAGGCTGGTCGCGGTGCAGTATCTCCTGAATGCGGTCGTAAATGGGCTTGCGCCGCTTCTGATCCAAAATGCGGCGGCCGCGCTCCAGCAGGTCGTCCAGCTCCGGGTTCTTGTAGCCCACGAAGTTGAGCCCGCCCGGCTGCGCCCGGGAGGAATGCCATACGTCATAGATATCCGGGTCCTGGGTGATGGTCCAGCCCAGGAGCAGCGCGTCGAAACGGCCCTTGTCCACGAATTCCTTGATGAACGCGGCCCACTCCACGGTGCGTATCTCCACCTTGATGCCCAGGTCCTTCAGGCGGCTTTGGATGATGATGGCCGCCTTGATGCGCTGGCTGTTGCCCTGGTTGGTGAGGATGGTGAAGGCGAAGGGCCTGCCGGAGGCATCGGTGAGGGGGCCGCCGGGCGTTTTGCGCGTCCAGCCGGCCTCTGCCAGCATCTTCTTCGCCAGGGCGGGGTCGAACTCGTTGGCGGGGATTTTGTCGTCGTAGGGCCAGGTGCCGGGCTTGTAGGGCACGCCCGTGGCCGCGCCCAATCCCATCAGCACCCCGCGCACTATCTCATCCTTGTCTATGGCGTGGCTGAGGGCTTGGCGCACGCGCACATCGGAGAACAGCGGACTTTTGAGGTTGAAGGCCATGAAGGTGTACCCGGAGGACACGTACTTGAATTTGTGGTAGTTGCGCACCCAGTCCTGGCCTTGCGTCTGGTACAGGTACTGCTGCGGGGTCAGCCCCATCTCGTCGAGGTTGCCGCTTTTAAGCTCCAGAAACTGCGTGGACTGGTCGGGCACAATGCGGATGACCACCTCGTCGATGTACGGGCGGCCCTCGAAGTAGTCCGGGTTGGCGGCCAGCACCAGCCTGTCGCCCGCGGTCCACTGCTTGAGCACATACGGCCCCGCGCCGATGGGATGCCGCGCGAAGGGCGTGTTCAAAAGGTTCTGCCCCTCCAGCAGGTGCTTGGGCAGTATGGCGCTGGCCCAGGTGACCAGCGCCCGGGCGAAGGGTTTGTCGTAGCGCACCTCAAAGGTGTAGTCGTCGAGGACGGTGAAGGACTTCACGGCCAAGAAGTCCTCGGCGTAGGCCGTGGGCGTGTTCGGGTCGATCATGAGCTTGTAGGTGAACTCCACGTCGCGCGCGGTCAGCGGCGCGCCGTCGGTCCAGCGGATGTCGTGGCGGAGGTGGAAGCGCAGCAGGCGGCCGTCCTCCAGCACCTCGTACGACTGCGCGGCCTGGGGCACAAGATTGATGTTCTTGTCGTACTTGAGCGCAGCCACGTACAGCAGGTCCGCAACTTCGTGGGAGGAGGAGTCCGAAGCCAGCGGGGGAATCAAGTTGCTCGGCTCGCCGATGGTGGCCTGAACCAGCCTGCCGCCGTATTCCGGCGTGGCGGAAGCCGCGGTTTGCGCTACGGAAGCCGGACGAGAAGAGTCGTCCCGGCCACAGGCGGCCAGGAGCACCAGCGCGCTCAGCATCACAAGCAGGGTCGCCCGCATCATCAATCCTCTTGCCAAAACGCTATTTTTTGCGCATACGATCTGCGAAGAGCGCCTTGCGGAAACACTATGGCCCAGACGCGTGCAAAAGCCAAGCGACCCTTGCCTTTGCGTTTATGGTGACTATTTTGCTCCGGTTCTGTATGATATAGCTCACGTGGCGTGCACATTTCGCCATATATATAAAGATTACAGGGAGTTTTTCAACTCATGCCCCTTGCAGACGAAACCAAGGTTCGGGAGATTCTCACCCGGTTCACCAGGGAGACCATCCCCGACTACATTATTGAGAACGCCACCTCCATCCTTGAGGCCGATGGAGTGCAGAAGCTCGACATCCAGCAGCGAGACCAATTTTTGGACGTGGACGGGCAGGTGCAGGGCGAGGATTTCCAGATCTACACCTCGGAGCTGGGCATCAACCTGGCCGACGGCACCATAAATTCCTATTGCAACTGCCCGGAATCGTTCTCCGGCGTGTGCCGCCATGTGGGTGCAACGGCGCTCAAGATGCTCAAGGGCCTCTCCACCGACAAGAAGAAGGCCGACCTTCCCCGCCCCAGAACGGACTGGCGGCAGACCTTCCGCGCATTCTTCTCCACCGAGCTTGAGCCCGAACCGGGCAAACACTATTTCGTTTTCCGCTTCTACCCGGAACCAGGTCGGCTGCAGGTGGCCTTTTCCCGCGCGCGGCAGAACAAAAGCGGCGTTTCCGCCGTCCAGCAAGACATCACCCTTGAGCAGATCATAAAAAACCCGGACTGGTGCGAGCTTTCCCCTGGATTGCCCAAAATCGCGGCCATGATCGCCTACCACCTGGACTACCAGGGCCACCGCGTGGAGCTGCCAGCCGGACTGCACTCCTGGTTCTTCCGCGCCATCAAAAACGAGTACTACCTCTACCTGCGCGACTCGGAACTGCCCGTGCGCATAGAGAACAAGACCCTGCACCTCAAGCTTTCGCCGCAGCTTTCCGAAGACGGCCTGGGCTTCGACATCATGCTCTCGCGTGAAGATCGCCCCCCCTTCCCCGTCCGCAAAGAAGACGAAATTTTCTTTTACGGCCGCATGCCCCTGTGGGTGTTCTGGAAGGGCAATTTCCACCCGGTGCAGACCGGGCTGGACCCCGAGCTCATTCAGGAAATGGTGGAGCAGCGGCCTATTGTGCCCCATGCGGACATCTCCGAGTATTTGGACCGCGTGTGGACCAAGATTCCCGTTTCCGACCTCTACGGCCAGGAGGACTTCCTGGAGCGCATGGGGCCAATTTTCCAGCCCGCGGAGTTCAATCCCAAGCTCTTCCTCGACGAGGAAGGCAGCCTGCTGGTGCTCAACATCCAGTGCGTGTACGAAACCGAGCACGGCGAAGTGACCCTGCCCGGTCCCAACCCGGATTTGCAGACCGGCAGCTACCGCTTCGCCGACAAGAGCTATCTCATCCGCCGCGCGCAGGACGAGGAGGCCGTGCTCTTCGCCGAACTCCAGCACATGGGCTTCCAGCCGCGCAGCAACCACACATGGTTCATGGAGCAGGAGGCGGCCATCAACTTCCTGCTCGACTTCTACCCCATGCTCGTGGAAGGCTACCGCGTTTACGGCGAGCAGAACCTGACGCGCTACAAGGTGCGCCTGTCCAAGCCCGTCATCAACGCCGAGGTCAAGAGCGACGAAGAGAACAAATGGTTCACCCTCGACCTCACCATTCAGTACGACGACCAGAAAGTGCCCATTGAGGATATTTGGCGCGCCTGGGTGCAGAAGAAGCGCTACGTGCAGCTCAAGGACGGCTCGTACACCAGCCTGCCCGAAAGCTGGCTGCGCAAGCTGGGCCATAAGCTCAAGGCGCTCGGCTTCGACCCCGAAAAGCCGCCCCAGCGGAAGTTCCAGCAGTTTGAGGCCCCGGTGCTGGATAATCTGCTGGACGACATGCCCGGCGCCCGCACCGACGCCTATTACGTGAAGCTGCGCGACAAGATCAGCAACTTCCAGCAAATACGGCAAATTCCGCCCCCGCGCGGACTCAACGCCACCCTGAGGCCCTACCAGGTCATGGGCCTTTCGTATTTGAACTTTCTGCGCGAGTATGGCTTCGGCGGCATCCTGGCCGACGAAATGGGCCTGGGCAAAACCGTGCAGACCCTGTCCTTCGTGCTTTCGCTCATCGAGCGCGGATCCTCCGGGCCGTGCCTCATCGTGGTGCCCACCAGCGTGCTGCCCAACTGGGAGCGCGAGGCCGCCAAATTCGTGCCCAGCGTGCGCAGGCTCACCATTTATGGCGCCAAGCGCGATGATTTGTTCCAGCGCATCAAGGACTCGGACATCATCATCACCACCTACGCGCTGCTGCGGCGCGACCTGGAGGAGCTCTCCAAGTACAAGTACATGGTGGTCATTCTGGACGAGGCGCAGAACATCAAAAACCCGAACACGATAACAGCCCGCAGCGTGCGTCGGCTTGAGGCCGACATGCGCCTGTGCCTTTCCGGCACACCCATCGAGAACAACCTCTTCGAGCTGTGGAGCCTGTTCGAGTTCCTCATGCCCGGATTCCTCGGTTCGCAGCACGCTTTCCAGCGTGGCATCGTCAAGCCCATCAAGGACGCCGACGAGGAGACGCTCAACTACCTGCGCAACCGCGTCAAACCCTTCATATTGCGGCGCACCAAAAGCGAGGTCGCCAAGGACCTGCCGCCCAAGATCGAAACCACGCACTATTGCGAATTGGCCGATGAACAGCGAGACCTCTACGGCGCGCTGGCCGCCAAGCTGAAGGAACAGGTGCTGCGCGACGTGGACGAAAAGGGCCTGGCCAAGAGCCAGATGTCCATCCTCGACGCGCTGCTGAAGCTGCGGCAAATATGCTGCCACCCGCGCCTGTTGAAGCTCGACATTCCCGGCATCAACACCAACCTGCCCTCCGGCAAGTTCGACGCCTTCAAGGATTTGGTGACGGACATCGTGGAAGGCGGGCACAAGGTGCTGGTGTTCTCGCAGTTCGTGCAAATGCTGCACATCATCCGCTCCTGGCTGCAAATACGCGAGGTGCCCTTCGCCTACCTCGACGGCTCCAGCAAGGACCGCTTCGAGCAGGTGGACCGTTTCAACGATTCGCCGGAGATTCCCATCTTCCTCATCTCGCTCAAGGCGGGAGGCACCGGGCTTAACTTGACGTCGGCCGACTACGTCATACACTATGACCCGTGGTGGAACCCGGCCGTGGAGAATCAGGCCACGGACCGCACCCACCGCATTGGCCAGAAGCGGCAAGTGTTCGCCTACAAGATGATCTGCCAGAACACGGTGGAGGAGAAGATCCTGAAGCTGCAGGAGATGAAGAAGGATGTCGCCGAGGCCATCATCCCCGGCCAGTCCGCCTTCAAGTCGCTCACCCGCGACGATCTTGAAATGCTCTTCGAGGTCTAGCTCTCGCCAGGGGTTCACTCGATTTGATGAATAAACTGACCTTTCCGTTCATCCGGCTCTTCGACCGCATTCAAGCCTTCACTGAGTCCGAATGGGCGCGAAAAAGCGTCGGGCAGGGCCTGGTGCTGTTCTTTCTTGCGGCCCTGGCGCTCATTGAGATGAACAGCCTGGGCTGGCTGCCCGAAACCCTGGCCCGAAACGTCTCGCTCAACCGCTTCGACGCCGTGACCCAGACCTTCACCCTGGTGCTGGTGCTGGAGGTGGTGGAGCTGGTGTTCTCGCTGCCGCGCTCCACGTCGCGCTCGGTGGGCAAGCAATTCGAAATTCTCGCGCTCATCCTCCTGCGCGACGCCTTCAAGGAGCTGACGCACCTGCCCGTGCCCATCTCCCTCACCGGCCATACCGACCTGTTGATGAACCTGGCCATGGACGGCGCAGGGGCGCTCATCGTCTTTGTGCTGCTGGGCGCTTACAAATACGCGCAGCGTTGCGCGCCCCGGCACTGGGCTCCCACCATTCTGGCAAAATTCATCACCGCCAAGAAGCTGGTGGCCCTGTTCGTGCTCTTCGCCTTCGCCTTCATGGGCGCGTACGATGCGCTGCTGCTGCTGCGCGGCGAGCCCACCTTCGATATCTTCCACGACTTCTACACGCTGCTCATCTTCACCGACATTCTCATCGTGCTCATCGCGCAACGCTACATGCCGGAGTTCCACGCCATTTTCCGCAATTCCGGGTTCGCGCTCTCCACGGTGTTCATCCGAATGGCCCTCACGGCCGAGCCCATGCTCGCCGCCATCATGGGCGTCGGGGCCATGTGCTTCGCCGTGGGCCTCACCTACGCCTCCAACCGGTTCTACGCCATTACCCAAACAGGTGGCCCATGTCTCCTTCCGGATTCTCAAAAGTAGGCGCCAGCGCCAAGAAGCGCCTGTACGGCCCCCGCGCCATCCTTGTCTGCGGCTACGCCGCTGTGGAACAGGACATGCTCACTGGCATGCTTGAGCGCTTCCACCTGGGCGAAATTCCGGTGGTTTTCGCCACAGGCCAAGACATGGACCAAACCGTTGGCGCGGCGCTGGCCTCGCCTTCCGGGCACGGACGCGGTGAAGACAGCCCCCTGCCGCGCGCCATGGTGCTCTCCGGCGTCACCGAGAAGGAGCTCTCCACCATCATGGCCGCCTGGAAGCATCTTGGGCTGCCGCGCCAGAACTGGGCCACCCTCACGCCCACCTCTGAAGGCTGGCCGCTCATCGACCTGCTGACCGAGCTGGACCTGGAGCGCGTGGCACTTTCGCCCAAAAACTGACCGCGCCACCTTTCACAAAAGCTATTCCCATCTATACTCTGGCGTGCGCAACACGCTAGATCAGATACCTTTTGCTTGCAGCAGTGGGGCAGCATTCGCTGTGGTCGCATTATTGTATGCAATACCATAGCTGATCGGTACAATTAACTGCTCTGCCCACCACTCCGCCATACCTGACAATTCTTCAAGCTAATCGGACCATTGAAATATCCCAAATCTATTGCCACGCTTAACGCCACATGCTACCCATTTACATAATGGGAGCATGAGGCAACAATATTATGAAAATCAACGTCGTCCAGTACATGCAAAATATCCACTTGGAGGCAGTATGAGGCTTGGACTACGTTCCAAACTGCTTATCCCGACCATAGGCGCCGTCGTCATCAGCATGGCCCTCGCCGGATATTTTTCCTCGCGCAAAGCCTCAGAGGAACTCTGGGGGGAGTTGCTCAACTCCTCCAAGGTACTGGCGGGCAACTTGGCCAGCAGCGCGGCGTCCTTCAGCGGCGATGTTAAGGCCGCGGTGGAGCTCCACGCCAGAAATGAAAAAGTCCGCCGCGCCCTCGCGGACGGCGGGCCGGACGCATTAACGGACGCGCATGAATCGCTTATTGACCTCACCAAATTCGACGAGTCCGTGCAGGGCGCAAACATCCTGAACACCAAGGGCGACGTGATTGCGACCGACGAGCAGAAGCTCAAGCCCCAAAACTATGCGGACCGGGAATATTTCAAGAAGGCTGTGGCCGGAGAGGCCAACGTGTCCGAACCGCTGCTCAGCCGCGCCACGGGCCGTCCCGTGTGCATCGTGGCCGCTCCCGTCAAAAATGGGGATAAAATCATCGGCGTCCTTTACGCCCGCCTCGACCTGGCCAAATTCTCCGATAATTTCGTCGCCCCCGTGAAAGTTGGCCAAAGCGGCTATGCCTTTATGATCAGCCGCGCGGGAGTGGTGTTCAGCCACCCCAAGAAGGACAACATCCTCAAGCTGAAGATGGCGGATTTCGCCTGGGCCAAGCCGCTGCTCACCGAGCAATCCGGCGTGATCGAATACACCGAGGAGGGGCAAAGCAAGTCTTCGGCCTTCGCCCGCGACCCCGAAACCGGCTGGGTTGCGGTCATCACGGTCAGCAACGCCGACATCGCCAAGGCCGCGGGCAAGGTGCAGCTCGCCAGCGCCATGTTCGGCGGATTGGGCCTCTTCGCCGTGTGTGCGGCCATCATTTACATCCTGAACCTCGTGCTGCGCGACCTCGGTTCCTGCGTGAAGTTCTCCGAGGCGGTGGCCGCAGGCGAACTGCAACAAGACCTGCCCATGCAGCGCGACGATGAGCTTGGCCGTCTGGCCGAGAGCCTGCGCAAAATGGTGGGCAGCCTGCGCGAAATGATCGGCACCGCCCGGCAAAAAACGACAGAGGCCGAGCAACTGACCAGCCTGGCCCAAAAGGCCACGGCCGAGGCCGAGGAAGCCAAGGCCGAGGCCGAACGCGCCAAGCGCGCTGGCATGCTGCACGCCGCGCAACAGCTCGAAAGCATCGTCGAGGTCGTCACCTCCGCCTCCACCGAGCTTTCCGCGCAAATCGAGGAATCGAGCCGCGGCGCGGAGAATCAGGCGGCGCGCGTCAGCGAAACGGCCACCGCCATGGACGAGATGACCGCCACCGTCATCGAGGTGGCCAAGAACGCGGGCCAAGCCGCAGAGACGGCGGGGTCCGCCAGGGGGAAGGGGCAGGCCGGCGCGGGCGCGGGGGGCGGGGCGGCGCGCGGCG
>Ga0183100_1001454_pt1 | contig 11936 bp, 10 predicted proteins | sample Biomet2_FD_127789 | JGI IMG/M metagenome (GOLD analysis project Ga0183100, IMG submission 127789) | Microbial communities from bioreactor (seeded with anoxic lake sediment) at LBNL, California, USA - Biofuel metagenome 2 | ecosystem: Engineered > Bioreactor > Anaerobic > Unclassified ...
CCCTCCTGGCCAATTACTATTCTTTGCTGTGTTTTCATAATTTACTTTAATCGTTCTATTTAAAGAAGTGTCACCAATCTCTGTTACCTCTTCAATTCCTCTATTAACAAAATAATTTGCCTTATTTACCCCTAAATTAGCTTCCACTATGTACCAATAATCCGCCAAACAATTTTCTTTAGTACATTTCCCATTATAAATTTTCCCATCCCAACCTAAATTATTAATTTTTTTAGCCAAATCACTATTATTAATTGCTAATTGAATTTCATTATTTTCTAATAAATCCAACATAGAATCCACCAACCACAACATCTTATCTGTCTTTAAGTTTTTAATCTCTTCAAACATTTGTTTCCCTAAACCTCCCAAAAAACTCGCCTTTTGCACCGAACCTGGGAAAAATTTAGTTTCTGCATAAAATTCAGCTTGTTCGTAAAGATTATTTTCATTAATTTTTTCATTAAAATCCGCCACATTCACTTCTCCTATTACTCCCAAAATTGACCTTGCTACTGCCAAATCTATTCCTATTACTCCATCAACTTTTTGATTAATTTCTTTTTCTAAAAACCATTGGATATCAGCACTCGTTTGCATAAAATCTGCTTTCCAATTGGCATCTCTCATAAACCAATTTGCTTCATTCAAATGAGTTTTTATTTCCCATGGTGGCTCCACGTGTCCCTTTAACTGACCATCAGCCTCGTACACATCTTTAACTTTAAAATCGATTAATTTTCCACCTTGGAAACTTAGAAAACCATAACTTCCAATAAACCCTCCTGTGGGTCTCAACTCAGATTCATTCTGGAACAGAATCATATATTCTCGCTTTTTACCATCCAAGCCTAAGAATTCAGGCAATAAATCAGTCGCTTCCTTCCCTAAATTTATTTTTTTTCTCACCTCATCCAAAGTATCCTCTTCTTTTTGTAAAGTTGATCTCCATCTTGCCGGCAACCAACTATAATCGCCTGAAAGCCTTGCTTGTAACAAGCCTACATTAATCTCAATCTCACTTATCCCATTTTTAAAATTCCCCAATTCCACCGTCCAATCTATTTGTTTTTCTTTAAAAATAGCCTCACTTATATTATCCGCCGCCTGAGCCGTTTTAGGTAAACCTTTCTCTAAGATCAAAAAATCTATCAAGATTTTTAATCCACTTTGATAATTTCTTCCCCAAACAAAACTATTCAAACCCAATTCACTAATTTGTTCATCAATTTTATTTAAACCATTAATCCTTTTTTCTGCCAAAATTTCCACCTGATTATATTTTTTGTCTTTAATCATTACTGGCACACTTTTTATATCTTTTACTGTTTTCATTGTTGTCCAATACCAACTCATTGGTTTTATAAAAACCCCCAACAACAACACCAATACTCCTATCCACCAATATTTTCCCAACCAACTTTTCTTTCCTATTTTTTTTCCACCATACAAACTATCTTTTATTTCTTCCTTTTTTATTTTTTTCTCAACTTCTTCTTCCTCTTCTTCAACCAAAACACCTTCGTCTTCTTCGTCTTTCTTTTTACTTGTTTCCATTAAACTTGGCAACTCAAAACTTTCTTCAATATCAACCTCTTTTTCTTCTTTTTCATCATTGTAATCTATTATTTTTACTTCTTTTTCTTTGATTTCTTTTTCTTCTTCTACCCATTCATCCACCAAAACATCATAAATCCTTTTATGGTCTATCGTTTTTTCTTTTTCCTCATCTTTTTTAACCGCTACTTTTTTTCCTTTCCTATTTTCTTCATCTTTTAAAGAAAAAAAATACTGTAACGTCCCATCAATTTCCTCGCTAAAAGGAAGCTCTGCTTTCCACCTCAATTGATTTTCACTTGTTTCCGCTAACTTTTCATTCCCTTGGTCAATTTCTTTATCAACTTCTATCACTTTAAATCTCGTCATCTTCGCCTTATCCATTAAAACTTTAGCCAAATCCTCACAAGTAATTTCCACCCCTAAAATTAAAAAATATTCTCTGTATGTTCCCGACAAAAAACTCGCCCGTAAAATAGCTTCCACCAAATCTGTTACCGCCAATAATCTAATTATCTTGTCTGGCTCAGGCAATTCTAGATTTTTATTTGCCACTGCCTGTTCAATCACCTTTGCTAAAAAAGTATCTTCGTCCATCCTTTCCCCATAAACCCCTTTCGCTTCCACAATTCGCCAATCATTATTCAAAACTGTTGCTTCTCGACTTAAATAATTTCTCCTCGAGTTATCATCTACTGATATTAAAATAAATTTTTTCCCATTAATTTTTTCCCAATCTTCCTTTTTCCCCACAAAATCAAAAACATAATTGAATTCTCCATTCACCTCATCTAAGTCCATCACCCAATCAAAATTTTTTAAATCTTCCAACCCCGCCACCATTTCCCCTACTCCCATTACCTTAATATCTTTATCCACCAAAGCCTCCGCCAATTTTTTCGCCACAAAATGGTCTATCCCCAAAATTAATGCTGTTGGTAATCCCTGACTCATATTATTATTTTAACCTGTTTTGCTACTGACTACTAACTACTAGCTAATAATTAATCCCTGCGGTGATATTTCGGTTATTATGCGGTGATTCCCTTTAAAATTTGTTCTAATAGCCTGAGTTGGGTTATAAGGTAACGTGAAAAAACGTCATAACAGTAATATTAATTAATTCTAATAAATCAGCACGAAAAGCCTCCCTTTTTAAGGGAGGATGCCCGTAGGGCAGGTGGGTTTTAAAGCCAGTGGAACCATCAAAAATCGTTCGGACTCGATTCCAAAGTCGCCAAAACACATTCCAAATTTTGTTATAACTTCAAACAAGAAAGTACATCAAAACCCTATCAACTTTTCAAATAGGGGATAAAAACCTCCAACCCATCTTGGATGGGTTAAGAAAAAAATTCCCCTCCTTTCTTCAAAGGAGGGGATAAAGGGGTGGATTTGTTCTATCTTCTTACCAACATTCCTGTCATCAATCCCGCTGCTACCATTTCTGTTAATACTGTTACCCAAGCCGCACCATTAATCCCAAAATAGGGGATAAAAATCAAATTTCCTCCAATATTTACCAACAAAGATATTAACCCCACCCACAACACTTGTTTCTGTTTCCCCAAAGCAATCAACGTAAAACCAACTAAGTGACCCAAATAAGCAAACACCATTGCCACTAGCAAAATTCTCAAAACCATCACTGACTTTTCAAATTCTCCTCCTGCCAAAACAGAAATAATCCACGGCGCCAAAAAATAAATCACTCCAGACACCACCAACGCCCCTAAAAACATCAGAATTCCAGTTTCTTTAAACAGAGTCTTCTTGTTAGTTTCCTTATGCGACATCATCGGAAATACACTGTTAACTAAAAAATAAGCCGGCTGAATTAAATTGCCATATATTTTGTATGCCAAACCATAATAAGCCAAATCTCTCACCCCAATTAACTGTCTAATCAAAACCGAATCTACCGCTCGGTCATAGCCAGAAAATAAAATCATATATATTCCCATTGGCCAAGATTCTTTCAAAAAACTTATCCAAAAAGTTTTACTTGGTTTGGTTATTTTAATTTTTCCCAAAATTTTTTCTGCCAAACCCATTCCTACTCCCAAGCTAATTATTCTAGCTACCAAATAAACTCCAAACACCCAAACCAAACTAATCTGTTCTCGCCCCAAAAGTAACCAACCTACAAAAATTAACGGAAATAAAATATCTCCCCACACTTTCAAATCCATTCTCATTTCAGTTTGAAAAATAATTTCCAAACTTCCAGCCATTGCTGTAAACCCAATCATCAACAACCCCATCAAAGCTTCAATTTTAATTCCCTCAAACCCACTCCAAAATAAAATCACTCCTAAACCCACCAAAAACATCAATAGGGAAGCCGCCAATCTAAACCAAGCCACTTGAACATAAATATTTTTTCTTTCAGCTTCTTTTTCTTTCGATGCTTCTCTTACGCCCATCACTTTAGTTCCAAAATCAGCCGCCGAATCCAGCAATAACCACATTGAAGTAATCAACATGTAATTTCCATACACTTCCGTCCCCATTTTTCTCGTCAAAATTGCCGTTGTTACCAAACTTAACAAAATCGTCACTCCCTTACCCAACATTTGCACTAAAGTATTTAAAATCGGCTTTTTCAACATAAACCTATTCTACCTCAAAACCTCCAACCCATCTTGGATGGGTTAAAAAAACAAATTTCCCCTCCTTTCCTCAAAGGAGGGGATTAAGGGGTAGATTTTGTTCTAAATTATTCCCAACACCAAACTCAGTAACCACATATTTTGTGGCAAAGTAAACCAATAGTGATCTACCATCCCTGTTATCAGCATTACCCCTAATATTATCCAATCCCACTCTATCAATTTATTCCACTTAATTTTAGCCAACAACCAAACCACCCCCATCAATCCCAAAATCCCTATTTCCGATACTAACAATAGAAAAATATTATGAACTGGCTGAAGCCAAAAAATATGATTTGTTTTTAAAAAATCAGGCAAGTTAACCAAATAATTTCCCATTCCTACTCCCACCCAAGGTGACTCTCTAATCATTTCTATTGCCGCCAAGTTTAATTGGCCTCGTTTCATCATTCCATTTTCATCCCATCCACCCAAAAAATTTTCCAACGGATAATTAAAATTAATTATTTTAATTAAAATCAAACTTAAAACTAAAAATAATAATCCAAATTTAATTTTTGTTTTAAATACAAACTCACTTTTACTAATCCAAAACACTATTACCCCAAAAGTTAAAACCCAAACCGTTCTACTTCCCGCCAAAAATATCCCCATCAACCCCAACCAAAATACCAACCACCAAAAAACATTTTTCAAATTAAGTCCTGCCCTGCTTTGCCATGCCGTAGCTCTCAGCGAAGGCTGGTCAAGGGAGGGATTTAGGGAGGGTTTCGCCTTTATCCACCACACCAACCCCACCAACAAAAATCCCGCCAAACTATTTGGATGAGAAAAAGTCCCATAAGCTCTAACCAAACCCATATCCACAATTGAAATTTTTGCTATTCCAATAGTATTAAAATCAAATCTTCTTTCCCCCAACCACCACCAAAAACCATTTAAACTTCCACCTTTGGCAATTTGTCCCAAAGCTAAAACCGATTCAATTATTATCCATATTGGAATTATTTTTATTAAAAAACTTTTTACTATTTTTTTATTTCTATAAACATACCAACCAAACCAAAACAATTCTCCCAATCTAGCCCATTTATAAACCGCCACCCACTTATTTTGTGCTATCAAAATATTAATCACCACAAAAAGCAAAATTAAAAAATTTTTAAAATTAAATAATTTATTGAAAATTGAAAATTGAAAATTGAAAATTACCAGAAGTATCCACACCAAATCAATCAAATAAACAGTTGGTGAAAAATAATCAATTCTTATCCCCAAAACCGAACTCCAATCAAACCAAAAATGTTTCCCTAGCTGGGTCGGTATCAATAAAATCACCCCAAACAATAATATTTTTGAAATCTTCCCCCAAAATTCCTTCACCCCCCATCTTACCACAAACTAAAATTATCTAAAAAACATCTCTTCTAATGTCTTTATTAGAAATTAGAAATTAGAAATTAGAAATTAGAAATTTATACTTCCGGCTTTATCACTATATGTCTCTCTTCGCCTTCACCCTCCGATTCACTCACCACTCCTTTAATTTCTGAAACTATCATATGACAAATTCTTCTTTCATAAGAACTCATATTCGCCAAAGCCACATTTTTTTGGCTTACCAAACATTTTTCTGCCAAACCTCTCACCATTCCCTCCAATCGTTCTTTTTGTTCATTTCGATAATTATTTATATCCAACAACACTCTTACATTTTCACCAACTTGATTTCGTACCATCAAAGCCAATATCAATTGCACTGCTGCCAAATTTCGACCTCTAAAACCAATCAATCCCGCTGGATTAGCTACGGTTACTCCAACTAATACTTGATTCTCTTCACCTTCCACATCTTCCACAAAAGCTTTTTCCACCTCAAAATTAATTTGATTTAAAAAATCGCAAGTAATTTGCAATATTTTTTCGTTTCTTTTTTTATTATCCATAGTCGCTATTTTAACATGAAAAATAACTTTTAAACCACAAAATAACTAGACTAATTGGCTTTTACCCTTGCCCTGTCAAGGGAAAGGGAAGGGTTAGGGTTTTTTATTCACTTTATTCACCAACATTTGTTGCCCAATCATCAAAGCCGAAGTGGTAAACCAGTAGAGAAGTAAACCCAAGGAAAAATTCCAACCAACAAAAATTGTCATGGCTGGCATCATATACATCGATTGAGTTCTCATGGCCGACATCATATCATCTTCTTTATCCTTAGTTGCTTCCACTACTACTTTATCCGCTTTCGGGTTTGGCATCATCAATTTAGCACTCAAATATTGCAAAACCCCAGAACCCAACAATAAAATTATTGGTAATACTAAATTTAAATTTATTCCTCCTTTAAAAATATTTGCTGGTGTCATCGACAAATCACTTCCAAAAAAGTTTAAATTAAATTTAAAACTTTCATCAACCCTAAAAGAGGGAATTAATTGAGCATTAATTTGCTCTACACTTCCCTTTGTTGCCCCTCTAAATCCAGTCACCATATTAAATGCCGAGAAAAATAATAACAACACCACTATTTGTAAAATTTGAGGTAAACATCCAGAAAGAGGGTTAACTCCTTCCTGTTTATATAATTCCATCTGAGCCTTAGCCATTGCTTGTTTATCAGTTCCATATTTCTCTTTTAGTTTATTTAATTTTGGTTGTAATTCTCTAATTTTTGAAGCTGATTTCAAACTTGGCCACACTAATGGTAATAATATTAATCTAATTGCCAAAGTCACCAAAATAACTGCCCAACCAAAATTTCCCACTAAATAATAAAGACCAAAAAGAGCGTTAACAAATGGAGCGATAAATAAATTCATGTTCTCATTTTAACAAATCTATTCCACTTTTGCCGCCAGGCCGACATTTCAATATTCTTTTAAACCCTAAACATAAACCTCTTATTACTCCATATTTTTCTACCGCCTGATAAGTATATTCCGAACAAGAGGGGATAAATCGACAATTTTCCCCTTTAGAAAAATATCTTTTATACCCGATTAACAACTTTAAAACTATTTTTTTAAACATAGTCTTTCAATTTCCTTCTCCAAACCAACCATGTCTGTCTTTAATATTTCTTTTTTACTTAAAAATAAAAATCTTCTCCCTTTTTCAAATTTATTCAAATTCTTTCCTAAAATCTCCATTAATCTTCTCTTTATTTTATTTCTCTCTACTGCCTTTTTAGAAATTTTTTTTGACGTAACAATTCCAAATTTTAAATCTTCATCTTTTTTATCCAACACCACCACTCCAAAAAAATGTGAAAAACCCAAAAAACTCCCAGATTTTCTTATTTCCTCAAATTCACTTCTCTTAGAGATCCTGTTTTTTTTCTTCAACACAACAATATTGTAATAAAACTACTTACTAAAAGCTATTTACTAACCAACTAATTTAGACGCTAATCTTTTTTCTACCTTGTGCCCTTCTTCTTTTCAATACGTTTCTACCGGTAGCACTCATCATTCTTTTCAGAAATCCGTGAACCCGTGAATGTTTTTTTGCTTTTGGTTGGTATGTTCCTTTTGTTGCCATATCGCTAATTCTACCACAATTTTTCCCCGTCTGGTCAAAGAAGGGGGTAGGGGGAAGATTGGTTCTAATTTGACTCTTTCCTTTTGTGGAAAACTCATCTATTATTATGTGGATAACTTCTTTCCCCCGAAAAGTTTTTCTGCCTTGCTGTTTTACTATTTACTACTTTACTACTCAACTAATAAACTAATCATGGATTTAACTCGACTTTGGAAAAACACTCAAGAAGAACTTAAAATAGTTCTCGCTCCAGCTGTTTTTCAAACATTTATCAGTAAAACTGAACTAATCAGCCTCGAAAATAATATTGCTATTATTGGTTGCCCCAATTCTTATCTTGTTGATTTCAACAAAAAACGTCATTATCAAATCATTAAAAATGCCCTCGATAACCAAACAAAAAATCAAAATACAATTGAGTTTATTATTCCAGAAATAAACCCAGCAAATATAAACCCCGCACTTTCTTCCTCCCCATTATTTGAATATTCCAATCAAAAATCAAAATTTCAAAATACTCTTCACCCTAAATACACTTTTGACACCCTAATTGTTGGCAATAGTAATAATTTTGCTTATGCTGCTGCTCAAGGCATCGTCAAAAATCCTGGCCTTACCTATAATCCCTTTTTTATTTGGGGTGGGGTAGGGGTAGGCAAGACTCATCTTATGCAAGCTATTGGCCATGAAATTCTTAAAAATAATCCTGATTTCAAAATCAAATATTTTCCAGCTGAAACTTTTGGTAATGAACTTATTGCCGCCTTAAAATCCAAAACTATGAATCAATTCAAAGATAAATACCGGAGTCTTGATTGTATTTTAGTTGATGATGTTCAATTTATTGCTGGCAAAGAATACATTCAAGAGGAGTTTTTCCACACCTTTAATAGCCTTCATATGAATGGCAAACAAGTCATTCTTACTTCCGATCGTAAGCCTAGTGAAATCGACCACCTTGAAGATCGTCTTGTTTCTCGTTTTATGGGTGGATTAACTGTCGACATTCAGCTTCCAGATTATGAAATGCGAGTTGCTATTATTAACCAAAAAATTGAAGAAAAAGGAATTAAAATAACCCCAGAAGCTTCCTCTTTTTTAGCCAACAATATTGAATCAAATATTCGTGAAATTGATGGTAAACTTCAACAGTTAACTATCCAATCTATTGCTGGTTCGGTAGGGGAAATTGATCTTGATTTTGTTCATCATTTTTTCGATCCATCATCTCCCCAAACTATTAGTTTTGTCACTAACTCCAAATTAAATCCAAAACATGTTATTTCTGTTTGTGCTAAATATTTCAATATTAAAACAGGAGATTTATGTGGCCAAAGTCGTAAAAAAGATTTAGTTCAAGCTCGACACATTACTGCCTATCTCCTCCTTAATGAAGCTGGTTTACCTTTAGAAGAAGTTGGTCGACTTCTTGGCGGCCGTGATCACACCAGTATTATGCACGCCCGTGACAAAATCCACCAAGACTTATCCACTAATCCACAAATCACCAAACTTATCAACCAAATAAAAGCATCTTTTTAATATTTAAAAACTTATCCACATTTCACCCCCACTTATCCACCAACTTATTCACAATTTTTAAAAACCTTTTCCCCCGAATTTTACCCCAACCTAACTTAATCTTATAAGACAAACCAAAATGATTTATACTAACTTACCAATTATTATTTCTTTTAAACACCATAAAACTACTATTTATTTTGTAACTTACCATTATTTAAATAAACTACTCCACTTATTAACCTTACTAATAACTACCACTACTATTTTTTTTATTAATTTAAATCTATAATAAGCCAATGAATCTCTCTCTTCTTCAGGAGAACCTTAACCTTGCTCTAACCAATGTTTCCCGTTTTGTTTCTTCTAAAAATCAACTTCCTGTTTTAAATAACATTTTATTTTCTACCGATCAAGGTCGTCTCAAATTATCAGCCACTAACCTTGAATTAAGTATTAATTATTGGGTTGGCGCTAAAATTGATCAAGAGGGAAGTATCACGGTTCCTGCTAAAGAAATTTCTGAATTTGTATCTTATCTTCCTAGTGGAAAAATAGATTTGTCTTTAAAAGACAACTTACTAAACATTTCATCTGAAAAAACCCAATCTACTTTTAATACTTCTCCAGCTACTGATTTTCCTGATTTTCCTAAAATTAACCCAGAAACCCAATTTGAAATAGATATTAATCTTTTAATCGACAGTATTAACCAAATATCATTTTCTGCTGCCACTGACGACTCTCGACCGGTTTTAACCGGTATTTTGTGTATTTTTGAAAACAACTCTGTAAAATTAATTGCCACAGATGGATTCCGTTTATCTTTTAAAGAAATTAAACTCGAAAAACCACTTAATCTTAAAAAAGATTCTTTAAGTTTTTTAATTCCTGCCAAATCTCTTATAGAAGTTACTAAACTGGCTAAAAACAATCAAACAATTAAAATAGGTCTTACATCTGATGAACATCAAGTAATGTTTATTCTAGACGATGTAGAGTTGGTTTCTCGACTTATAGAAGGTAACTTTCCCGACTATCAAAAACTAATTCCTGAAACTTATTCCACCAAAATCTTTATTAATCGCGATGAATTTTTTCAATCAGTTAAACTTGCTTCTGTTTTTGCTCGTGAATCAGCCAATGTAGTTAAAATTAATATCAAAAACAATAATCTTGAACTTACCACTAATGCCCCTCAAATAGGTCAAAATTTAATTAAACTTGATTCAAAAACAGAAGGGGAACTACTTGAAGTCGCTTTTAATTACAAATTTTTAACCGACTTCCTTAATATTTGTAAAAGTAATGAAATTTTAATTGAACTCAACGAAAACCTTAGTCCAGTATTTTTTCACGATCAATCCAACCCTTCTTTTACCCACATCATCATGCCAGTTCGCTTACAAGACTAAAATTCTTGATTCAATTTTAATTTACTGACACAATTACAGTTGCTATCCCTGATAAATTATTGGCTGATACTACCTTTATAGTTGCTGTTCCTGACTTAATTCCTGTGACCACACCAGAACTACTCACTGTAATAACACTACTATCACTTGTTGTCCAAGTAACAGTTCTATTAATAATATTTTCAGGTTGATATTTTACATAAAGATTTTTAACTTCACCTACTTTTAAAATTAATCTCGCTAAACTTAAATCAATTCTTGTTGGATATGGTGCTGCTGTTGGGGTTGGACTCGGAACCACCACGGTTGGAGCTACCCACCCAACTCTAACTTTAATTGAAGTTGTCTTTCCATTAGATGTTTTTGCTGTTATTGTCGTCTCTCCGACACTTTTTCCCACTATCCATCCATCACTGGTTACTAAAGCTATATCGCCATTACTACTAGACCAATAAACAGTCTGATTTGTTGTTTCGTTTGGTTCAATTCTATAATCAACTTGATAAGATTCATCTACATCCAAATCTAATTGAGATATCCCTAGAACTATTCCTGTAGCATAAATATTAGTATCTGGGGTTGGCGTTGGCCTTTTTTTTGGTGTTGGTTTTTTTGTCGGCGTTGCTGTTGGTACTGGTGTATTTGTTGGTGCTGGTGTTGAGGTTGGTTTTAAGGTTGGAGTTAAAGTTGGTTTTTTTGTCGGCGTTGGTGTTAATGTTGGAGTTGGTTCTTCTGTCTTAGTGTCAAAATCCTTATCGTTTACTACAGTAGTTTCAGCCGTATTTGTTTTTTTAGATTTACTAGAAGTCAAAGCAATCGTCAAAACTAATAATAAAATCGCTATTCCAACAATAATTAAATTTTTTTTACTAAAACTCACAACATTGATTATAAAGCAAAATATTTTTATCTACTATTCCCAAATAATTTTATCACTTACTAAAGTACTACCTATTTCAAGGTAATACCAATATTTTAAATTCCTTTCGGCTTTTAATTTATCATCAATTTTTGCTTTAGCATATACTTTACTATTTTCGTATTTTTCGGCTAAAAAAGTATTATCTTCATATGGAAATAAATCATTTATCGAAATATATCCATTTGCTTCATCTTTTTTTTCTTCAATTTTATTAGTTGGTGTCAAAGATATTGCCACTTCCTTATTATTTTCCACTACAATTCTACTTTTGATCTGATCAGTAGCTACCTTATCAACCCCTTGTTTTGTATTTATTTTAACCAAAATAAAAAAAACTATTATCAATAATAAAAATACAAATAA
>Ga0183100_1001456_pt1 | contig 11926 bp, 11 predicted proteins | sample Biomet2_FD_127789 | JGI IMG/M metagenome (GOLD analysis project Ga0183100, IMG submission 127789) | Microbial communities from bioreactor (seeded with anoxic lake sediment) at LBNL, California, USA - Biofuel metagenome 2 | ecosystem: Engineered > Bioreactor > Anaerobic > Unclassified ...
GGCGAGACAGAAGGAGGGAGAGAGGGCGCACGGGAGGGGGGAGGGCCCGGGGCCCCCCCCCCCCCACCGCTGACATCCTGATACCGAAGGATCCCCTGGCCAGGGTCATCGGGCAGGACGAGGCCGTGGAGCTGGCGCGGATCGCCGCACGGCAGAGGAGGAACCTCCTGCTGGTCGGCCCGCCCGGCACCGGGAAGTCCATGATCGCGCAGGCCCTCGCCCTCCACTTGCCCAAGCCCCGCGAGGAGATCCGGGTGGTCCACAACCCCGAGAACCCCGAGCGGCCCCTCGTAGAGGTCAAAGGGGAGAGCGAGGTCCGAAAGGAGCGCCAGACCAGGGACTCGGCGGTCGGCGAGATGATCGATCCCGAGGACGCCCCGGCCAGCGTGGCCGAGCGCCTGGGGTACCGCTGCCGGTCGTGCGGGGCCTATTCTGCGGCGACGGAGCGCCTCTGCCCCCACTGCGAGAAGCCCAAGCTCGATACCGGCGCGCAGGCCAACAATCCCTTCGGGGATATCCTGGGCAACCTCATGGAGTCCATGGCCAGTGCCGCCCCGGGGCTCGCCACCACCGGGAAGGAGAAGGTCACCACCACCCGCAAGCGCGGGGACAAGGAAGAGGTCGTCGTCTTCGAACGGGCCGGGGAAAAGATACAGGTCCTGGACCAGGGAGCCTTGGAGAAGAGGCGAGCGCTGGAGCGCCAGCGCCCGCACAAGGTGATCGTGCCCCTGGAGCGCAATCCCTTCGTGCTGGCGACAGGGGCCTCGGAGACGGAGCTGCTGGGAGATGTCCGCCACGACCCGTTCGGAGGGCATATCCAGCTGGGTAGCCAGCCATACGAAAGGGTGATCCCCGGCTCGGTCCACGAGGCGCATGAGGGCGTCCTCTTCCTCGACGAGATATCCCACCTGGGACAGCTTCAGAGGTTCATCCTCACCGCGCTGCAGGAGAAGCGTGCCCCCATCACCGGGCGGAACCCCCAGTCCTCGGGAGCATCCGTACGCGTGGACGCAGTGCCGGCGAACTTCATACTCGTGGCGGCATGCAATATCCAGGACCTAGAACAGGTCCTGTCCCCGCTGCGGTCGAGGATCAACGGCGACGGCTACGAGGTGCTGGTGGAGACGTTCATGCCCGACAACGACCTCAACCGCGCCAGCATCGCCCAGTTCGTGGCCCAGGAGATTGCCACCGATGCCCGCATCCCTCCTGCCTCACGGTCGGCCATAGAGGCCATCATAAAGGAGGCGAGGGTTCGGGCGAGGACCTGGGACGGGAAGGACAACGCTTTGACCCTCCGGCTGAGGGAGCTGGGCGGTCTGATACGGTCGTCGGGGGACCTGGCCGTGGCCAACGGGGACTCGCTCATCGAGGCCCACCACGTCACCGCCGCGCTCAAGAGAAGCCGCACCGCCGAGGAGCAGATCAAGGAGCGCTACGGGACCTACATGAAGGGCTTGGGCACCGACATCTCCTCGGCCCAGAAGGAGAAGTCGCCGTACTATTTCTGGAACGAGCACATGCGGGACGATCAGGCTTACCAGTAGGTCAGATGAACAGCTGCATCTGATAGGCGTCCTCGCCGTCGTTGTAGTAGCCCTCGATCACGTCCACGGGCTCGAAGTTGAACCGCTTATAGAACTCCATGGCCGCATGGTTGCCCTTTCTGACCTCCAGGGTAAGGACCCTGGCGCCCTTCCTGCGACTCTCCTCGAGGTACCTCCCCATTAGCATGGTGCCGATACCCCTGCGACGCGTTTCCGGGGCCACCGCCAGCATCAGGACACGGGAATGAATCTGGGAGGTCATGACCCCCAGCAGGAAGGCCTTGATGCCCCACGGACTGTCAGCCACGATGAACCCCTCCGGCCACGAGCTGGATATGGTAGTGAACAGGTTAGGGTCATACCGTTCGCTGAGGGTGGAGCATGCCAGATTGTAGACGGCTGGTAAGTCGCTGACCGAAAATTCTCGCAGTTGCAACGCCTCATCAATGTCTCTTCCCATGATTAATCCTTTTCCTCATTGGAATTTACTGGCGAGAACATTAGGGACCATTTTTTTCCTAGTGGGTCAATTTGGATTAGGGCCAAGGGATGGCCCTTACCTTTTTATGACGTCTGACGGTTGAAGAAGACCACCTCCCAGAACGTGAGGGTAGCGAGCAATAGGTAGTCCTTCTCTTCTGTTCTGACCTTCTCGAACCTCATGTCCATCTTGGTGACGAGGCTATCGACGCGGTCCATGAACATGGTCATCACCGTCCGCCCCTCCGTGGTGTACAAGCGGAACTCGTTCCACTCGATCAGCTTCAGGAGATACTCCCGGCCATCATGGACCTTGAGGACGGCGGGCTCGTACATGAGGCTGCTCCTTCCCCTGAAGGTGCCCCATTCTCCCTCGTGACCCTCGACCCTGACTGGCACGATGTAATGGAGACCGTCGTCGACGAAGCTGAGCTCCACCCTCTTGCCGTCCACCGTTCCGATGCCCCTGAGCTTGATCCTGGAGATATCCAGCGAGGCGAATACCCGCTGAGATTTCGGCCCTTCTTTCAGCTCGTAGTGGCCCTTGAACGGCTTCTTGTACCAGTGCAGAGTATCTTGATGGTCAATATTCAACAACACGTTCAATCCCCAAGTGCAACCGTCACGATGATCGACAGTATGGGGATCAGCTTCTTCATTTCCCTCACAGACCAGGAAATTGGTTTACGAATAATAATACATAAAGCTCGTTTTTGAACCCTTACGCCTTGTTTTCGACCCCCGCTAGCAATATGAAACCATGAGGGGGTGCGACCTCCTCCTTTCTTATTCATCCAGTCTAATCCTATGGCGGGACCGTGCCGCCACCCCCGCATTCCATTCCGCGGCATAGTGATCCCTCAAGGCATCTCAACGAGAAGCGATATCGCCATCTACCGCGGGATGATCGCCATCTGCAATTCTGTATTGGATGATGGACAGGGAAACCGATCACATAAGCAGGCCCCCTTCTTTTACACGTAAATGCCTTTGGAATAATGGTCCTAAGAACTCCATTAAAATCAAAAAAGACCGGCTCTGGCCGGCTTACCTACTTTTTGGATTTCTTCTTGATCTTTCCGCCGATCCCCGATACGTCTTCCTTGATATCGTGACCGACAACCTTGATCTCCTTCTCTACCTTGCCCGCTTCTGCCTTGACCTTTTCATCGAACTCGTGTAACTTTTCTTTTCCAGTCATTGAGTTCACCTATTGAGTTAATTAATGAGTAAAATTCACGTTAATGAATCTATTTAGGCGAGTGTACTTTTATACGACTGTGCAAACGTTGCATCTTGTTTCGCGGGCTGCACCGAACCTATCCCGAGATGCCACAGAAGGGGATCGCGAAGCCCATCATCACTGGCAGGCACCCAATGCCTAGGCGGACCCTGGGCCGGCACGCTTGTCGAACCGTACATCAGACTGGATCAAAGCCTTCGCGCTCTAAGTCGTCACCTGGGCCCTGGAGCCGTTCACGAGTATCGTGTGCTCGGTCTGGGAGACCATCCCGCCCTTCACCTCCGTTAGAATCGGATAAGAGTAGATCGCTCCGTACCTGACCAGGGTCCTCAGACGGGTGACAGCTTTGGGATCGAGGGCCGTGCACCATCTCTCGCAGAAGGCCAGACTCCCGAATTCCTCTTTGATCATGCCGAACAGGCGGTTGGCACCGGCATCTTTGATCGCGCGATCCCTTTGAACTATGTAGATGTTGCCCGGTTTGGTATTGTCGACCTCTCCCGCACCATCGGTGGCGAACGGCTCGATGGCCATCAGCATGCCGTTGTGAACCCTCGTGGGGTTACCATCATCGTAATTGGAGATCGATAGGCCCGCATGCAGATTGTGCCGTTTGATCTCATGACCCGCAAGGTTGCGTATCGGCACGAAACCGTTGCTCCTTATGCCTCTCTCGATCGTGCCCCCGATGGCGCTGACGGGGACCCCATCGCTGATCATCTCGATCGCCATCATGAGTGCTTTGGATGGTGCTTCGATCAGACTAGCCCAATTCCTTGTGCCCACCTCCACCGTTACCGCGGTATCGCCCATGTAGCCGTTCACGTGCGCCCCAACATCCAGCTTCACCACGTCTCCCCGACGGAAGGTAGATGCGTCATTCGAGGCCGGTGTGTAATGGGCAGCTATCTGGTTGATGCTTATGTTGACGGGAAATGCAGGCTTCGCCCCCTTCTTCCGGATATACGCTTCTGTCTCCTCTGCAACGCTGAGCAGGCTTACGCCTTCGGCGATCATGCCTGCCCCAAGCTTACGAGCCTCCCGCGTCACCGCTCCGGCTTTCATTATATTGTCCAGGGCGTCCTGATCCATTGCAGTCCCTCGTACATTGTCATCGATGCAACATTAGGCAACATCATGTTCCATCCTTAAGATGAACACCAGGTCTCGTGAAATTTGGAAAGGGATGCAAGCCATATTGCTACGTAGAAATCAGCATAGTGATAATTCCTTCCTTCCTGGCCGTTGCTGATAAGGACATGACTGCACTGATCGCCTTCCTTAGTGCTGTCGCAAGATCTTTTTCCAGATCATAATCACGCCAATAAATACCACGGGGATGGCCAGCAGTAGGACGGAGGTCGTTGACGGGGCCGCTTTCTCCACGGGGACCACCGTCACCCAGCATATCGTGGTGGCGGTGTTGTTGCCGTGGTCGCGGACGGTCAGGACGATGGTATGGTTCCCCGGTGGAAGCTTGATAGCCCACGAGGTGGCATTGCTATCGACCGTGCCGTCGCCGTCGATGTCCCACTCAATCGTCGGTGATGGAGCGTTATCAGAGCAGTTGCTTGCGTCCAGCAACACGAGCCGGCCCTCTTGGACCGTAACGTAGGTCCACGGCAGCTTGGCCACAGGAGGGACAGGATCTACGGCCCAGTCCGCGAGGAAGAGCGAGGAGAAGTATGAGGCGACCTGTTCCGAGCGCACCGCCACCCCGGCCTCGCGGTTCTCGTTCAACGCGCTGTCGCCCCAATTGACCGACGAGATGATGGTCAGATCGTCGATGATCACACCCTTGTTGTGCATGACCGACAGATCGTGGTAGGAGGAGATGATCCTGGCCTCGAGGTCATAGCCCTGAGCGCGGGCGATGGAGTTCAGCTCGTCCGCCACGGCCTGGTTCTCGTCACGGTCCCAGGAGGAGTCGAGCAGCAGCCGCACGGACACGCCCCTCTTCGCCGCCTCGAGGAGAGAGGTCACCAGGCTCGGTCCCTCCAGCCACTCCTGCTCCACATATAGCTGTTCCACCTGTATGGACCTCGCGGCGTTGTCGATGGCCGCCTTTAGCGAGGAGGCCGAATAATCGGGGGAGAGGACGGTGGAGACCTCGCAGCGGCAGCGCATGTCCTCGTCCTCGAGCTCGACGCTTCCTGTCGCTTCGAAGGGCTCGCCCTGCCGTCTCGGAGGGGTGACGTCCAAGGGGCCGTTGAAATCATCAGCGAACACCGCATCGTAGTAAGCTCCCACTCCCCATCCGTTCATGGTCACTCCCCATCCGCGGTTCGCATACAGCCCCGCCCCCCAGTTCTCGGACATGACCGTCACGCGGCAGTGGTCCACGACCATGTACTTGGCATGCAGGTAATCGTATCGCTTGTACGAGTCCACCGAGCACAGCTCACGGACGTCGATGCCAACCGTGGTCAGGGTGGCCACAGCGGACAGGGAGCGCTCGGACAGGCCGCCGACAGGCTGCCCTTCGATGAGCACGTTGACCTTCAGACCCCGGGAGGCGCACCGTACCAGCTGGTCCACGATGAAGGGGTCCGAGATCTCGTACACCGAGCAGTTCACCACCGTGCAGGCCAAGGCCAGTTCCCGGGCGATCCGGCCGGCGGCGGTCTCGGGAGCGGAGAAAGGCTCCACCACGGCCTCGAACGTCGCCGGGGCCAGCTCGGAGCGTCCGGGAGGCTCCGTCGTCCAGTCCGCAGAGGTGTTCGTATCGAGGCCGCTTCTCAGCATGGCCTCGCCCTTGGGAACGGTGGCCAAGGGCAAACCGTCCCATCCCTCCCCGTGATACGTCGACGTGCCGTAGGCCACCACGTCCATGGCCGTCCCGTCCGGGGACCGTAAAATGACCTCGTCCCCTCCATCGGCCATGGCGAACCGGCCGCTCCACCTCAGGGAGTCGTTCCCTTTCGCTAGGAACGGCACATCGGGCTTGAGGGTCGAGAACACGCCGCCGTCGGCCGTCAAGGCCAGCGAAGCACCCTGCTCGAGCGTCAGGTTGGGAAGAATGACGATCGCCCCCTCCCCGTCATCGACCCCTATGCCGCCGATGTCCATCTCGGCGGCGAGACAGGTGATCACGACGTACTCGACCGGCCGGCCGGGGCAGACCTCGGTCAGCACGATATCCTCTTGGAGAAGAGAGCGGACCGGTTCGGGGACGATCTCCGCCTCCAGACCAATCGATGAAGATGAGGGGCCAGGCTGGACGGTGGGGAGAACTAGCGCCAGCAGGACCAAGATGTACAGGCCCCTCATCGGACCTGACACCGCCCGCGGGCGGGATATTACCGACCATTACTCGTAGGCCAAAGGACGTCAGAGGAACTGGACCAGGTCGGCCAGGACCTTGCGGGGCTCCTTGGCCTTGACCACGCCCGAGGCCAGGAGCACCCCTGACGCTCCCAGCTCCACGGCCTTCTTCACGTCCTTTCCGGTCTTGACCCCGGCGCCGCAAAGGACCTGGATACTTTCGTCGATCCGGTGCACGGCCCTCACCGCGTCGCTTACGATCTCGGGCTGGGCGTCGGTCACCGAGACGTCGCCACCGATGAGCTCGGGCGGTTCGACGGCGATGAGGTCCGGTTCGAGGGACGCCGCGGCGGCGGACGTGAAACAGGTGTCCGTGCACACGCAGGTGATCAGGCCGGCATCCTTGCACAGCCGTACGGCCAGGGCAAGGTCGGCCAGGACCATGCGCCTTTCGGAATGGTTTAGGAGCGTGCCCGCCGCTCCCGCGGCCTTGGCCAGCTCCGGGGTGATGTGTCCAGTGGCCGCGCCGGGACGCTTGGCGTCCACATGCTGGGCGAAGACTGGAACGGTGACGGCCCTCGACACCGAAGAAAGCTCGGTGATCGGGGGGCACACCGCGATGGTCACCCCTGTGTCATCGGATACTTCCTGGCACGCGTCGGCCAGCGCGACCGCTCGGTCGCCCTGGACCTCGGCGTAGGCCTTGAAGTTTATGATGACTACGGGCGCTCTCATCTCACTCGAGCTTCTCCATGCGTTCCTTCAGCCTGCCGAGGACGGAGGGACGGGTGGTGTACTCCATCTCCTCAGGCCCGAGCACCGCCGGCATGAAAGGCCCGTGGCGGCGCATGTAGACCGATGCCCTGACCGCGCCCCGCCTGGCCTCGTCCCAGCAGCTGCCGGAGAAGTAGTCGAGAGGCTCGTGGTGGCCAGGCGCGGAGCCAGGCGCCTCGAGGCCCTGGAACTTGCCGTTGCTGACGTGCATCCCGACCGCGCAGATACGTGGCGGGCCGTCGAAGAAGACGGGGTCGGAGTCAGCGACCGCACAGGGGTACCATCCGCCGTAGTGCGATCCCCTCATCCAGCCGGAGACCAGCATCGGGAACATGTAGGGCTGGAGAATCTCCCCGACCGCGGGGAGGCCGCTCTGGGCCCTGCAGACGCATACCGGGTCGTCCTTGCCGACGTACTTGCCGGCAGAGATGTTGAGCTTCTCGGTGGAGACGACGGCACCGATGCCGATCTCGGGGATCTTGGACCAGATCTTCTTGATGGCATACCTGGTGGTGTCGCCCAGAAGGGTGAGGATGTCGTAGGTCTCCTCAGGAGTGGACATGATGACCTTCTTGGAGTCGCAGACGTCCACGATCTCGAACTTGAAGCCTTCGTGAGCCCGCGGGTCGATGACCAGGCCAGTGGTCGTGAACGGGTCCATGTACGTCCTGCACAGCGGCAGGGAGTAGGCGGACGGCTCGGTCTTGTCGGCCATGAAGAAGACGATGGGTTCGGACCCTCTCTCCTTGAACTCCATCTCCGCCGCGCCCGGGCCGGCACCCCTCACGTTGCCCGAGAAGGCGTCGGTCAGCAGGTCCTGGCCGGCAGCATACAGCTTCATCCGCTTGGCTTCCTTGGTGGCGTCCATGAACGCCTCCCAGCACAAGCCGTGGACGTCCCGGTTGTTCTCGCCCCTGGTATGGGTAAGGAAGAGGTTGATATCGTCTCCCACCCTGGTAACATAGAAGTCGTCGATCGTTCCGGCCTTCAGGCCGTCAGCCAAGCGCTCCGCCGCTTTCTTCATCATTAACGGGTGAGGCCTTGCATGACCGCCAACCGAACCTACATCAGCCTTTATAACTGAAACAGTAACCCTGTCTGACATTTACTTTCCCCTAGTGTTTTTCGACTAATAATGCTCTCCGTATAAATAGATGATAGGACTGTTCGACTGGCTGAGTATAGAACCCAACCGGCCTACACGCCTTCGAGACACCCGTCACTGGCTCACGGTGATGACCGTGACCGGGCAAGCGTCCGCGGCCTTGTTGGCGCACTCGAGCATGTCGTCGGGGGCCTGGCCCTTGGCCGAACTGCCATCACGGTACTGCTCCGCTATCTGGGAGGTACCGTCATCCCCCTCCTTGAAGATATTCGGGCATTCATCATTATAGCAGCGACCACACTGGATGCACCCATCCTGGTCTATCTCGATGCTGACCGTCATGCTCCTCCCTATTCGTTTTATTCCCAATAATATCTTTTCTGACCGGAGGGCGGCGGGCGGGCATCACATTTATACTGCGCCGGAGCATGCACGCCCCCGGTATTCCAATGAGCGAGACGTCGCTACGCAACTCCAGGACCCTCTCCCCCGCCGACTCGGGGAAGGAGGTCGTGGTAAAGGGCTGGGCCCAGGAGATCAGAAATCTGGGCGGTATATCATTCTTGATCATGAGGGACCGGTATGGCGTCGTCCAGATCACCGCTCCGAAGAAGAAGATCGCCCCCGAGGTCATGGGTGTCCTGACCTCCCTGTCCCGCGAGTCCGTGGTGAAGGTCACCGGCACGGCCAAGGCGGCGGAGCAGGCCAAGGGCGGAGTGGAGATCATCCCCTCGGCGATCGAGGTCCTCAGCGCGGCGGCGTCCCCTCTTCCCATGGGAGTCATCGACAAGGTCAACGTGGAAGCGGACACCCGGTTCGACCACCGGTTCATGGACCTCCGCCGGCCCGAGGCCCGCGCGGTCTTCGAGATCAAGTCCATGGCCCTGAACCTCATCGACCGGTTCCTGGTGGACGAGGGCTTCGTGGAGGTGTTCACCCCCAAGATCGTGGCCTCCGGGGCGGAGGGCGGAGCGACCCTGTTCCAGCTCAAGTACTTCGATCACATGGCCTACCTGGCGCAGTCCCCTCAGCTATACAAGCAGATGCTGATGTCGACCGGGCTGGACAGGGTGTTCGAGATCGGACCGGCGTTCAGGGCCGAGCCTTCGGACACCGTCAGGCACGTGTCCGAGTTCGTGTCCTTCGATGGCGAGCTCGCGTTCATCGATTCCATGGCCGACGTGCTGGACGTCGTGGAGCGGTGCACGCGGTCGGTGATCGAGGGCATCGCGTCCCAGGCCGCCCCCCAGCTCGAGCTGCTGAACACCACGGTCTCCGTGCCCAAGGCCCCCTACCCCGTGATCGAGTACAAGGACGCGGTGGAGATGGTGCAGGGCACCGGCATGAAGATCGAGCTCGGCGATGACCTCGGGACAGAGGGAGAGAAAGCTCTCGGCGAGGTCATGAAGGAGAAGGGCTACGACATGTACTGGATCGTGGAATACCCGGAGGAGGCCAAGCCGTTCTATATCATGGAGAAGGATGGCACACCCTACTCGTACTCCTTCGATTTGGACTACAAGGGTCAGGAGATATCTTCCGGCGGCCAGAGGGAGCACCGCTACGACCACCTGGTGGCGAGGATGCAGAAGAAGGGCCTCGATCCCGAGGCCTTCGGGTTCTACCTCGACGCCTTCAAGTTCGGCATGCCCCCCCATGGGGGCTGGGGCATTGGCGTCGAGAGGTTGGTCCAGAAGATGCTCGATCTGCCCAACATCAGGGAGACCATTCTGTTCCCGCGGGACCGCGTCCGGCTGGTCCCCTGAGGCTCTGCCCGAAACGCCTTCCCATCCCTTTTCTTTCCTCCCTTGCCTGGTCAGCCAATAATGTCTTAACCGCAGGGCTACCTGGTAACATGGACATGAACATCCCTGGATCGTTGAAGGAGGAGCACGCTCACCTGCAAGACGCTTTGAAGAGGGCGACCCAAGAGGAAGGCGCGGTGGGCGAGGCCGCCCGCGGGGTCATGGAAATCCTGGGGCCCCATCTCGAGAAAGAGGAAGAGTTCGCCCTCCCTCCGCTGGGAACGCTGACCCTCTCTGGCGAAACGCCGACCGGCGATGTCGAACGGACGATCAGCCTCACCGAGCGGCTCGGCAGGGAGCTGTCCTCCATGCTGGAGGAGCACAGGCTCATCGCCCAGAGGCTGGAGGTGCTGACCGCGGAAGCGGAACGGGCGAAAAAGAACGAATGTGTGGTCCTCGCCCGGGACCTGCTGCACCATGCCAGAATGGAAGAGGAGATCGTGTACCCGGCATCGCTGCTCATCGGCTCGTACCTTCGCCTGGGAAGGTCAAGGAGAGAGCGGATCTAATCGCGGGGGTCGTCGCAGGGCTGGTCCTCGGCCACCTCGACCGGGGGGGCCGCCTTCTTGCGCGTCCTCTTCGGCCTCTCCTTCTGGTTGGGAAACCGGGACACGGTGATGTACGCCCCTGCCCTCCTATCGTCGCAGTAACCCTTGGTCATGGTCATGGAGACGACCTGGCAATCATCAGTGAACAGGATGCTGGTGAGAGCATCGTTGATCGCCCGGACCAGCTTGTCTATGTCTGGCTTGACGGTAGGATGGATCCTGCGATGCTCGGGGACCGAGGCCGGGCGGGAGAGGATGAAGTCGACGTTGACGGAATAGGCTGAGGCGCTGTCGCACTTCCAGTCCTTGCCCTCGAGCGCCCTCTGGGCCTCGGTGGCGACCCTGTTCCGCCACGCCTCCAGGCCCTTCTTGTTCTGGTGAGTGGTCACCGTCCGGTCCAGCGCCTTGATATAGAATGCCTTCGTGCTTCCCTCGGGGGTCGGCTCCCCCAGGACCACGAATGATAGCGTCTCCATCGGGTTGTCGAGCATGCTCACCTGATCATCTTCCTCGGAGCTGGACTAGCGCGCCTTCAGTATGTGGCGATTCAGAGGTAGTATATTATCTGATGTGCCGCCTGACCGAAAGTGAATGCCGTCCTGGCCTGGGATGAACACATCGAGCATAATAGTTCCCCTTCTGGTTTAATAAAGGTGAAATATCGATGTGGGTCTATGGGCCGCTAGGACGGACACTTGAGGAAGGACGATGACCGATACCGAAGTCACGAGAAGCAATCACCGTTTCATCTCCGGTCCCCTGAACCACCGTCAAAGGATCGCGGCCATCATCATCGTGGGCATGATATGCTACGGGGCCATGATCGCCATCGACGGACTGGTCGTGAGGGGATGGCTGAGCTCGTCTTTCGGTCCGACCCCTGACCTGCACATCTACCAGGAGAGGACCAGTCTGATCCTGAACGGCGGGATAATCTACCGGGACCTGGACATCGAGTCCCCGCCCCTCATCAATTACGTTCTTTTGCCCGCCCAGATGATCGGAGGGGAGTGGTGGGCCTATGAAGCCTACTTCTCGTCCTTCGTTATCCTCACCGCCCTGTCCGCATATCTGATCATGCGTCGCTGGGATGAGCGCCAGGCGATGCTCGTCGCGTTCCTGATCCTGCTGTGCCCGTTCGCCCTGGAGGATGCCACATG